>SDBU01002889.1_pt1 | contig 22356 bp, 39 predicted proteins | sample 2277071 | NCBI WGS metagenome assembly SDBU01 (sample SAMN10397929, study PRJNA504765) | marine sediment metagenome | isolation source: marine sediment core GS08_GC12, 126 cmbsf | place: Arctic Ocean: Gakkel Ridge, Loki's castle | collected 2008 | reverse complement strand
GAAGGAACATTTTGTCCCAAGCCTAAGATCGGCGCTAATATACCAAACTGAGGCATTAGATTCTTATCCCTTCGGCAAACCAGTAGTATGTTCTGCCATCTACACAAACTTGGGTCGTATCAGCATCTACAGTAAATTTTTGCCCCGATACAGTTAGTCCGCTTCTGGTACTACCATCTGCCTGGTCCCAGGCTTTCTGACCGGCATCGTTTACTATACAGTCAATTCCATGTTCTGCACTCACAGTGCCTTTAATTTTGAGCTTTTTGATTGTGATACCCGTATCGATTGTTTTATTAGCTGAATTTGGGCTAGGCACAGTGTAGGAACCATAGGCAAATACCGATATGCCGCAGGCGTCGGCATAATAATCCGAACCGGCGCTTGGCGTAGCTGGTGTCTTTGCCTGCAAGCCGTTCGTACCATCGATTTCAAGAGTATCATCATCACAAAAAGCAGCTGCATCCGTTGAAAGGTGCTCCCATAGAATGCCTACATCACTTGCAGCACCAGCCTTCAGTTGTATTACGCCGCTATTGCTTTCAACCGTTGTCTCATCGAGTATGCTGGCTTTAGCAGCCTCAACAGCAGCAGCGGTAAGTAAAAGATTGCCTGCCGACGTTATCTGTGTTACTTTGGTATCTTCATCAACATAATGCAGTTCAGCTTTTTCGTTTACATCTAAAGTATAGACAATCCCCTCGCTGGCCGCTGCTGTTGGCTTTTCGCCAAGCGGATCGACAAAATTAACCTGTTTATGCTTGCCCGTATCGCCACCATCCATGCCGCCATCGCCATCAACAGCAAAGACATGATCTATATCCAGGCGTTCCTGGAACCCTTTGCGCGTATTCTGACCGTGGCTATCCAATACGGTAGGGCTCTCTCCACCATCAGGATGAGTTGTTCTAAACTTAGCGGCACTGTCTTTCGTAACGGTCCAATTCAGATACGAACCTGCCAGCCAAAATACAATGAAAACTACAATACCAATCAATTCAAACATAATACACCTCAAATAAAAAAGCCCCGCTCGATCTCACGTAAAGATCAAAACTGTTATACTACATTAAATGTCTCTGTACTTAACTAGTATGGGCTGGGTCGGAATATTGCCTTTCAACTTCCTCAATTGGTCATTATAGGCCAGCCGGTGATTTAGAAACTGCTCGGTACGATCCCCCATATCCCGCGCTACCGCCATCGTCACACCGGCGTAAATAACCGAACGAAACCGGTCGGCAAATTCAACTGTCACGCTATCGGCATGGTATTTGTAGTAGTCAATCGCAACATCATAGTCTGTGTCGGGAACCGGGTACCAGTAGAACGTATCATTTTTGAAGGCGTACTCTTGGGGCTCACCTTCAATTATCGAATCCTGGTTCTCAATCCTGACCATATATTCATCATAAGTAATTCTGTTAAGATAGTTCCCGCCAGAGATATACAATTCGATCTCTCGTTTCATCAGATCGGGCGCTGCTGTAGTTGCTGTAGAATCGACAGCCGTTATCGTGCCTGATGTTTCAATGAAGTCGCCCTTTTCGCCAATATCCTGCAATATCTCTTTGATCTGATCGTTGACATCGGTTTCGAACGCTTTGAGGTTGCTATTGACCTTTGTCAGGATATGAGCAGTAGTTATGGAACTTTGAGTAGCAGCCGTTGTCAATAACTCAGGAGGTATCAAAAGCTGCATCGGCCTGACAGTTGCGAGCAAAATAGCAATTTCATGCTCATAATCATCGTGATAGCGTTTCTGTTGTTCTTCTAACCCTTTGAGATCACGCGCCACCGCCATAGTTGCGCCAGCGTAAATAGCAGCCCGAAACCTATCGTCAAACGCTACTGTCGTACTCTCAGCGTGAAAAACATAGCAATCAACACTCACCGCATAACCAGTGTCGGGGATCGGCCACCAGTAGAAATAATCCATGAAGAAAGCATAATTTGTCGGCTCACCTTCGGTAAGCGATTCCAGATTTTCAATATTCAACTGATACTGCCGATAAGTGATCGGAGTTATATATTCTCCATTGGCAATACGGACAGAAATCTCACGTTTCATTAAACTAGGCGCTTCTGTCGATGCGGTAGAATCTGTAGCGGTAATCGAATAGTTGTTTTGCAGGAAATCGCCACGCATAGCCAAATCCTGCAATATCTCCTTAATCTGATTGTCAATATCGGTTTCATTCCGATTAAGATTGTTATTAACTTTGGCTAAAATCTGTGCCGCTGTTATAGTCATTATGAATCTCCATCACCTCTAACCAGAACGCTTATCTCGCCGCCTTTGTCAGTCAGCCTGGTATGAATCAGCTTCCAGCCATCGGCAAACACATTGAGTTTATCAAGCCACCAGTCCAGAGGCTTGATTATCCTATGCAACTTACCAACACTCTTACAATGCGGAATCGAAACCACTTGCCGATCACTTACACGAAAGAAATTAGATAAGGTTATCATTAAATCAGAATAATCCAGATGCTCAAACACGTCGAAAGCCATCCCGACATCGAATTTATCCGTTTCAATTGGAGGCCAAATAGTAGATGTTATATCTTGAACATGGAACACATAGCCATCCCTTGCATAATCACCCGCCACTACATCTACCCCTGTTACAGAATGCCCCATATTGGCGAGCCTCTTGCACAACTTACCGTTACCGCAACCAAGCTCTAACACAGAATCCCCTGGCCGCAAAACATTGGTAGGCTGCCAGAACTTCATATAATTTAAGCCCCAATTTCGCTTCTGATACGATTCGTGCATTTCGTGTACATGTGAATAAGTAGTGCCATAATCAACTTTGTCGTCAGGTGTTAATGTTAATGTCATAACGCACCCACCTTTGGATAAAATTCACATGGACAACGATGTTCTCTGGCCCTGTCTATCGGTGTTTCACTAGGAAATATACCGTGCGAGAACGGTAGCAGTGTCGGGCTCTCGTAGGGTGAGAAATTTATCAGTGTCACGTTATCCCGAACACAAAAGCCGTCCAGAAATCCCAGCCAATGCAACAGTGACTGTAGTGGATATTGCAGTGGGTCCGGTGAACCTCGCCCGTAAATGGTGTTGTCGCCTTCTTCTGGATAGTGCATATCACAACCCACAAAGCCAATTACTTCGGGTTGAAGGTTTTCTATAATCCACCAAAAAGATGTAAAAAACATGGTCTTGCCATAGCCGCAATGGTTACGCCAGAAACCACTGTGCTTGTCGTGCGCAAAACTATCCCTAACCCATTTGAGAGTGGTCACTAATTTCTGCCCCGGTTGTATATCGGTCGGCTTTCTTTCTTCAGGAAAATCCATAGCGTGGAGCAGGTAATCAAACCGTTCCGGCAGAATCCGCCATGCGTTGTGGATACAACACACAATCCACTCGTTTATATCCCAGGTACTGGCAAGGGGAGCGGTTAGACCGCTCCCCACCAATAAAACCTTCTGCTTCATTACAAAAGAACTCCCTTGAGAACCTGGACATCCCAGAGTACCTGAGATTCCTGGTCAGCGTGGGCATTCTTATAATCGCCGGAAGCAGTGATTACTATGTCGCCAGACATATCCAGCGTCGCACCAGCAAGACTCACACCGTCATCAACGGTCGGGTCAAGTAGTGCCGAGACGCTATTTAGGTTCGTAACCGCAGCAGCGGTCCAGATAATTTTACCACTGGCACCGGCTGTATGTACCTTCACGAGAATATCGAACCGGATATAATCATTATCCAGGACAAATACCACATCGCCTGTGTGTAGCAATAACGGGTCATTCGTTCCTTCGATGATCTCTATCTTGACATCAAGTTCTGCCTCAGTATGAAGATCGTCACAGATGATCCAGCCGCCGATCTTGATAATGTCTCCTGCTCTCAAGAGACTACCATCAAGAGTAACCGTTTCGGAATAATCAACAAACGCGCCTGCTGAATCTGCCAGGTCGGTCCCGGAAATATTACCCAACACACCGGATACCGCCTGCCTCGAATCGAAAATAATTCGATTCATACTGGGTGTCAAACTCTCGATCTTAACCAGCCTGCCAATGCCATCGTTAATCACCACATCGACAGCGGGGCTGCCATGCCAGAACTCGATCTGACCGAGAGCCGTCCCGAACACCGTCGAAGTGATCGGGTTGGTCAAAGATGTGGCGTAAGCATCGGAATAGATAGTTGCCGACGTACTGCCTGCGTCAAATATACTTACCCGTAACCCGCTGGTGATAGGATTGTCGTTTTCATCCACAACATCAAAATGATATTTGCTTAAAGCTAAAACTTTGTTAGCCATAACTATGTTTCCTTTCTGCCCTAATAAGGGCGGTTAGATTAGACCTGGCAGGTGTCCACAGCCACACAAGCAAAGTCCGGTTGCGCGGAATCTGCTTCATCCTGGAACACTGTTTTGGCTATGCCATAGATCCATTCAACACCCTTAAAGGGCTTACGCTTGGTGCCGCTGTCCAGATCACCTTTGAATCGTTTGAACATCTGGCCGCTATCGGTCTTGCCGTAAGCAATACCTCCGGCCTGCGCACCTAACAACAATGCCCGACCTACGGTTGCAGCGTTGGCTATCGCATCGTCTGTTGCTGTGCGAGCGTCGTTCAAACTAAATCCTTCTGTTGGCAACGTACCACTGGCACCGGTTCTCGACTCGATACGACCGTAAGGTTTCAGCAATACTGACACCTGGCCACATGCCCAGAAGCCCAACGAATCACTCAGGAGCGGATTCTTGCTGCCTCGCACTTCTGCGTACATATTGCGGGCTTTATAGGTCGCATTCTGTCGCAAGTTCAAACCCTGCGTGGGCGTCATCAAAAGCAGCAAGCATGGTCGGCCTTCAATTATCAGTAATTGTGGCCGGGGCTCTTGATTCATAAAATACGTAGCAGCATGTTCGATGAACGTCGGGTCCATCAGGTAATCTGTAACCGTTTCCGCAGAAAGGAGCGCATCGGTGGTTACTACAGCGGTGGTGCTGAATTTTGTACCATCGGAAACACCACTTTTGACCCCTAATGTGCCGTCTGCCTTTCCGCCACCGAGAATCCACCTTGTCGCTGACGGGGCGCTCTCGTTGACCGACGCTACGGAAGTCGAGAGATTATAAATACCACTAAGGGCCTTTACAATTTCCCGCTCCAGAATTACACCCTTCCATTGAGCTAATTTCTCGGTAGCCTCTCTAGGCCAGTCCTCGATCATAAGCTGTTGAGTGTATGGACCACTTACACCAGTGGTATTGCCGCGTTCGTGGATTTCAATATCGAAATGGAACATGGAATAGGCTTCCAGTATATCCGCCGAATTGAAATCATCGCCGCCACCTACACCGGTCAATGGCCCGCTCATGGGCATACGTACCTTATTGCCCGCCATCACTTTCAAATCTTTGTGTACTCTAATACAACTGTTAGCCCCTTCACCGATAAGCCCTGCCTGGCCGAAAAAGTTGTGCTCCAAAGAATACTTGTAGAACTCTTTGGACCACTTCATCGGCACATTGGGGCTGGTTGAAGCTCTTGCTTGTCTTGCCATCATTTATCCTTCCCGACAAACCCTATCCAGTTTCTTCCTCTGCCTCACCGACAACACTTTCTGCCAGGTTCCCCAAAACATCATCTTGCGAAAATGTCTTGGTTAATGTTGGAGCATTTATCGAGCTTGGCTCTGGTTTAGTAGAAACAGTTTCGGATTTATCTTTCTCAAGGAGAGGTGTTTCAGTAGATGAAGATTTAGCTGACAAGTAAGGACATCGTTCCACGCATAGCTCGTAAAGTTTTTTGGCTGGATCAGGATCATTCGTAATAGCTCGCCTGTCTTGAGGCGTCAGCCATGCCGCACCAGTTTTGGTAACTGATTCATAATCCCGATGCTCACCCATTGCTTCTGCTGAAAAACGCTGCTTAGCCTCGTTTTCCAACTGAGAATAGTGTTCTTCCCGGACAACTTGCGATTGCCTGGCACTTTCTCGTTCTCTCCATGCTTCGTGGGTCTGTTGCAACTCACGATGTTCACTGGGCATCATGCTGTCGTAATCATCATTGTTGACAGCTAAATACGGATCAGGATCGCTTGGGTCTAAACTTTTGGGAGCGTCTTCGCTGGCAGAGGCAGTCCGTGAATCGGTTTCTGTCTTTCGCTCAGCCAACTGACGCTCCAGTTCTTCGTTTTTCTCTGTCAGAGCGCGTTTTTCAGCGCGTGCTTCATGCAGCGCAGCTAAAGGCACAGTCTTTTGCTCATCATCGCCTTGCGGTTCGGCTTCCGTATCCTGTGCCTGCTGTTTATCTGCTTGTTGTTGCTCTTGATCCGACTGGAGCGAAGCATCATCCGTATCGCCCTGATCCTCGACGTTCCCTACTTGATCTGTAGTTTCTTTATCCGCTTGTTCATCCTCTGCGTTTACAAAATTGTCTAGTTTGTTATCCACAATAAAACACTCCTGTTCAGATAACGGGCTGAACACCCGAACGCGATATGCTCTTATCGCTAAAGGTTCCCATGCTTTACCCTGCATGGTTTAGGGTCACACGCGCTTACCCGGCGTGTTGCGGGAATAAAAAAAAGCCCTGCTCGATCTCGCTTACACACATTGCATAAGTACAAAGACCAAACAGGGCTACTGTTGTTCAGTTTGTCCCTAAGTTATTCGGTTGTTATTAAGGATTATACCTCCTTTACGGTCAACTTTTCTAGGATGACATATATCAGTTCAAGTGACTCACCTAGATTTTCTACAGTTGAACTGATTCACCTTATACTCGTTAATAGATGGTACGCTACCATCGTGAAAATTCACCTGTACATAGCCATGATGGTCAGGGTTTTTCTGAATAAATTCAGTAAAAAACCTAATCACCCAAGCCAGTGCTTTCTTATTTTTTTCCTGCAACTCCAGCATTAGAGATTGACTTCCTTAGCTCGCTCGATCAGCGGGATCACCTGTTTTGTCAGAATCATGTGACCGTGAGCCATCTGATTACCTTTGGCGGTTTCCAGTAAGGGGAATATCCGCTGTTGGGCACTCTTGAGGTCTGTGATTGCCGCTTCCAAGGGCGTCAATACCCTGGCCGGTTCTTCTGCCGGTTTCGTCCCTGTTGCATCTTCAGTCTTAGAAGTTTTGCTTGTTTTATCCATAATAAAATCCTTTCTTTTAAGCTGGCACCTGCTGGGTAGCCGTATTGATTAGTTGCTCTAACTTAGCAACCATTTCTTCTTTTTGATCTTTCGGCAAACCGGTTGCGCGAATCAAGTAAGGTGCAATAATCTCCATCGGGATAAACTCCTTAATTGCATCCAGTTCGTAGAAATTACTGATCTGGGTTGTCGGGGCGTTCGGGCTCTGAATCACTACTACACTATATTTGCCGGTTCGGTACGCTTTCAACTGCTCAAACAATTTTTGCTTAGCTATTTCAATCGCTTGGGCATCTGCCTGTTGGGTATATTGTTCCAGTATTTGCTCATATCGCTGGTAAATCATTTGCTGGTTTTCCGGTGCCATCAATAGGAATGCCGGGTTATTGAGTGGGCTTTGAGGTGGCGGGTTAGTCTGCATTACCTGCATTCTCGCCTGCTCAAGCAGTTCACCGCTTACCAGGTCTTTATCATCAATCAAATAGCTGATTTCCTCGGGTGTATAAGTCTCTGTGTGACGAACCATTTCCATCATGGTATAGCTCATAATCCGCACGCTATAATCAAACCTATCATAAATCACCTGATTAGTAGCCATCGACTGCCTAACCTTTTCTTGATACAAACGACCCGATTCCTGCCGATTAGGCTCATAGCCCCGACTCGAACCGCTTACCCCGCTGATTTCCTCAAGGTAATTCTTATCTATACCTTGCAACTGTATGTGACCCTGTGATAATGGAGTCGGCGTGATTTTTTCAAAATGGCCGCCGCATTTATCCAACTCAATAATCATATTGGGCGAACTACCGAAATCACGCAATATGTCTTTGTATCCTGGCCCCACCTCTTTACCAATAACCATTCCCCCATTGGCGGTTTGATTGAGGATGTGCACGGCGTTAGTCATTCGTTTGTTAAGTTCATCCTGGGGGCCAACCAAGTTGTCAACTACCCCCATATCATATTGAGCTTCACCAAAAGGCGAAAATGGAATCAATGGGAACAAGCTAACCCCATTGTAAGGATCTTCCTTGAACTCTAATACCAATTGCCCGATTCGTTTCAGCTTATACATTATTGTCCTGGGAAACTTTTCTTTAATCTCAAAAACCTTGGGCCAATGATTTGCCAGCAACTCGGCTTTTGCTATCTTTAGCCTGTCGTCTTTTTTCTTGGGGTCCAGCCACCATATTTCCCATGTCCGTTTATCGCAGACTAAGGTCTGAGGCACATACTCTTTGAACCAGGTTTCCTGTACCAGACAACGCCATCGACGCATAATATCGCTGTCAAAGATTACCTCACTATCATCTATATTATCAACCGTATTACCCATTACATAGTCAACCAGTCGCTTTATCACTCCGCCACGGCCCTGGCTTCCGATATAGTCCTCTACCGCCTGATCAATATCTTTGGACTTATCGGGATACTGCGCTTTGAGTTTGGTTCGATGCACCCAGTCAGAATCAACTATAAACTGGGCCCCGTTTTTTGGATCGTTCAGATCGTAACTTAAACACGCCGGATCGAACCGCACTGCTAACGGTGGTCGTGATCGCATAATCATTTGACCGGTGACAGGCTCTCTATCGTAATCGATCTCCAATTTAAACCAGCCGAGACAAGACTTGATGCCATTGAGAAAAACTTCGCTTTTGATATAATCCCCATCGCACATATCCATAACATGCTTGATGAGTTCGGTTAGGAGTTCAGCTACACAAGCAAAACCGCCCCGACGCTCAACGACTTTGGAATCTTTGCGATTCCCACGTTCGACACTCGTCAGATTATTGATAATCGGCAGTATCTCGTTGAATATCAACCAAGGCTTGCCTTCGCTGGCTAATCTCTGTTTGGTTTGCTCGTCGAAGGTTTGCAGACCAACATAATAATCAGAGCCGCGTTTAATGCGTTCAATGGCATCGCTCCAACGCTCCGAGTTACGAACCGCTGAATCATATTCCAGACACAAATTTAAGGCATCAGTTTCTCGCATATTATGATCCTGTCCTACGGTAGTATTCCGACCAATCTGCATGACTATTATCCGGCGACCCGGAAGTCACCAAACCCTGTTGATACGCTATCGCCAGGTATCGCCAAGCATCGGCGGGATGTGAAGCCCAATCATGCTTTGGATTAACGCTATAAGCTGGCTTGTTATCTCGGCTCAGCGATTCGATACGCTTCCACTGATACTCGCACAACCCCTTTAAGCCCTGAGCACATGTGGCCTCATTGAACCAACATCGTGGGAATAGTATCCTGGCCGCCTCGATGCCATCGGCTATAGAAAGTCTCGGTAAGACGGTAAAATCAATACCAACCTCTCTGGCTGCCTGCAATCTCGTGTTACCAGTAGCCATCTCATGTTGCTCTATATCGTGAGGCGCGAAATGTCGCCCATATACCCACTTATTCTCGCGTCGTTTGTCGTCGAACAGCTTAGCATAATCGGCAAACCCCAGGCCGGGCCCCAATTGTTGGAAATAATCAACAACATGTATCTCCTGACCAACCAAGCGAAAGAACCAGATACAAGTATTAGCTGCTCCTAAATCCCATGCTGTATGAACCAATGCGTGTGGTTCCGCTGGTAACGAACATACGCGGTTATCTCGCTTCGCTTTTATTAGTTCCCGGGCATAGACTGCGCCCTCAACCACTTCGGGTATCTCGCCCAGTACACGCGAGCGATAATAGCTGGAGTTTTCGCCGTATTTGTTGCGGATTCTCGCTTCGTATTCCCGACCGCTCACCCCGGGTATGATTTCTCTGCCTTCAATGTAGTTGGGGGTATTTTGCACGGCAATGGTTATGCTGTTGAACGGACTATCAGCATCAAAGCAATCTACAAAATCACCGTAACCGCTCGTCGGATTACCTATCGCCAGCATCTTGCATCGTTCCGTCGTTAGCAGCCCCAGCATTGCAGCGTTCCATATCTGGGGCAGTATGCCCGCTGCCTCATCAAAGATCACCAGCACGTTATCGTTGTGGAATCCCTGGAACTTCGTCGCCTGCTGTGTCACTGTATCGGGCCTGGTGCTGAAACCTGTGGCAAACCACTTATCGCCCAGATTTAATTCGGTGCTATTACACTGACCACCCAAAGGCACTTTAGCTTGAGTGTGAGCCTGACTTATCTCGCGCCACAATACATCCTCTACCTGTTTATGGGTTGGGGCTGTGGTGATAACCGTTGCTGGATAATAGCAGTACAAGAACCACAACGCCAACCGAGCCGCTGTATATGATTTACTGACAGCATGACCAGCCTTAACTGCCGTCATCTGATGATCTCGAACACTTTCGCAGACCTCCAGCATTTTCGGCCAAACATGTTCGGGCTTGACATCCAGACAATCGACCATAAACCTGATCGGATCACCCTGGTATCGCTTCATTACGTCGTAAGCCTCTGCCTTATCTGTCACCATCTTGGCTTGCTATCCTCATAAAGTCAGCCAGATTAAATTTGTGATTAAGGTCGAGTTTGTCGTGGAATAAGCCTAAGTGCCGGAATAAAAGCTCAAGATTCTTTGTTTTGTCGTGGAGCTTGAACCGCTTGGAACCCCCGTCCTTAGTGACCGTTTCCGACACTTCTGAGACACACGCCAACTGATCGTCCGTTAGCTCGTCTGATTCTTTGAGCTTGACACCACCTGGCCCAAAGGTCAGATAGTCCTTGATATTCGAAAACGCCAGCTTGGCAGTCTCACGCAGTACATTATCGGCATCGATCTCAGTCCGAGCCGACCGCTCAGACATGAGCTTTTGGAGATATTCCTGCAAACGAGCATTTACAAGTAAGCGAGGGCCGTCTGTATTAGCCGTCTTTTTGCTATATCCCGCCCTTATCGCTGCCTGAGTGGCGTTGAGATCAATGATGTACTCTTCACAGAATATCTTTTGCTTGGGTGTAAGCGGTGCTTTCTTAGCCATTTACGCCCCCCTGTAGCCATAGTGACGATGCCTCCACCGCGTCGCTATTAAGCGTTACCTGCCTTACCCATATTGCCCATCTTGCCATACAGGAAGTATGATACAAGAAATGAGTTCAGTCAAATAAGATTATCCAATTTTTCTTAGACCTTTACTAGACAGGACTTACGAACATTTGACCCCCGATATTTTTGTAACAAATACAACGACACCCTCTTTTCCTCCTCGCGACAGGCGTCAAAGGCCCGAATGAATCGCTCATATTCTCCTATCCTGAACCATAATTCGGTAACTATTCTGCTGGGGGCTTCGCAATAATAATCTATTTTCCAGCCGTATAGTCGGATACAATGTATAATCCGTTTTAATTGGGTTGGGTTCGTGCTAGGCCAAAGAATGGGTTGGGGGACCCCGCCATACTCCTCCGGCTTAGTCATTGCCTCTATTATCTCAGCAGCTTCGGTCCAACCCCCCAAAGAGGCCATGATAAAGATTTCGGATGTAATCAGACATTTATGTGCTAGAACAAATTTCACAACGTTTCTCCATAATTTTGTCGAATTTTACGTCTTCTGCTGCACACACTTGATCTTTTTTTTTAGCAAGCCAGACCTTAACTGCTGTCGCTTCCTCCCACTCCATAATCTTGGCTATACGCTGGAATATGGGTAACAATGGGTGTCGCCTGCCAAATTCGTAAGCCTGAATTGTTTGTTGGGTAACACCAACCATTTCGCCGAGTTTTTCTTGTGTCAGCCCTCGGCTTTCTCTTTGGAATCGAATAATCTCTCCGATTGTCAAGTCGTGTCTTCTTTCCGCCATCTACATCCCTGCCTTCACTTCTCACCCTCTTTCTCTTGTAATTTATTAAATACCTTTGCGAAACTTTCAAGATGTTCGTCAATCTGCCTCTCGCAATCATCACCTAGCCTTACATCGCCTACATCTATAACCAAATGGCCATAGCCTTTTTTGGCTTTATATGTTGCGGAAACCTCGCCCGTCCAATCGGATACAGTATGAGAACCCGTTAAAACAGATGTATATTCTTTAAGTTCTTCAAGAACCTTTTTGTCCATAATTATTTTCCTTTCAGGGCCTGCTCAATGATCAGTTTTATAAGCCGTTTGTTCTCGGTTTTGAGTGCTTCATGTACTTTTAACTTGTCGGCTACCTTCCCAGCTTGTTTTTCAGTTAGCATAATTCACTCACCTTCTTTCAGGGCTTCTCTGTCCCAACGCTCTTTCGCACACCGATTAGGAACTTTCAAGTCTAACGCTTCGGCACTTTCCCTGCATGTTGCACATGGTCTGGCTGAGCCATTGTGTAAATCCCACCGATGTCCTAATAATGCCTTTTTCAGCCGCTCGTTCTTGGTTTGAAGTTTCTGAACAAAAGCATAAGCCGCTATTCTAAGACCACCGCAATCATCGCACTTTAACGATGTGCTATCCGGAGAAGCTATATACATGCAATTAAGGCTGCCACAAATTAAACACGGTATCTTTGCCATAACTCACTCACCTTTCAGGGCTTGCTCAAAGCCCGTCAACATAGCCTGTAACGCTTTTGCTTCATCTTCAAACTGCGTCTCTACTTCTTCTAACGTCCACAAATCCTTAATGCGTATAGCGGCTTTAATGGCTTTTCTCAGCCGCCCGTTCTCGGCTTGAAGGCGATTTGTATAAAATGCACAATACACACAGAGTCTGGGTAGGTCTGAATTATCATGGGAACACGAGCGACTACAACATGCACACACGAAAGTATATAGCCCTTTACTCATAATTCACTCACCTTTCAGGGACGGTTAGTATGTCGATAACCCACTCATTTACCCTTTCAATGGCATGGTTGTAGCCATAAATACAAGCATCATACCTATCTGTTACACCTATATCTTCAAGCCCACAAAACATACCCGTTCGCCATTCTTTCTCGTTTTGTATTGCCTCACACTCCATTGCCTCGACAGAAGCCCTTATTGCTTCTTTCAGGGCTTCAATCTCTCTTTGGTGGATGTTTATTGATGATCGTAATAGCTTATTTTCGGTAACTAGATTTTTGTTTCGTTCTTTGAGACGCTCGATCTTTCTTTTCGCATACCATTCACGTTCGGTTTTGCTTACACAAGAACTCATTAACCTCTTGTCTAATACATCACCTGGCGTTGGACTACCTGTATCACCCATAATTCACTCACCTTTCAGGGCTAGTTCGAGTCTCCGACGGCAGCAACTCAATTTTATGTCTTTGGCATAGACCAGAGCTTCGTTGATCAGTTTTATAAGCCGCTCGTTCTTGACTTTGAGTTGATCAAACTTAGTTTCCAATTCATCATAATCGTCTATAAGCTGCTCCATCGTGTCTCTCATGACTCACCTTCTTTCAGGGCTTTGCTTCCACAAACCAACAATCCTATCAACAACAGCCCCAGGCTTACATCCATAATTTCAACATTTCTGGTCATATATTCTGTTGATAATCTCTTTTTGCTTTGACGAATATGTCCCTGGTGGGTTATCCAACATATCGGCGATAAAATTAACTTCCCAATCGCTAAGGTTCTTACCAAATTCGTCTATATGCTCTACTAAAACCTTTGGATCAAATTGCTTTATCATCACTCACCTTTTTTCAGGGCTTGGCTAACATAGCCGATCCAGTGGGCGGTTGCGTAGCGCCAGCGAACCCTACCGCGTTCGTGGTTCGACTCTGCGTCCCAACCTCTGATTTTCCGCTTACAGATTGGGCAATTAGGTTCGTCGTCACAAATTGCTACTTGGCAACACTCGGTAAACATCGTACTATTCGTACCTTGTGGTCTCAACGGCATAACACCCGGAATATGTTCGGGGTTGATGTCCATAACTCACTTACCTCCTTTCAGGGCTTTACTACCACAAACCAACAATCCTATCAACAACAGCCCCAGGCTCAATTTATCAAGACGTCCGCAAGGGGCTGAAGGACCGGGGGGCGGTTACGATGCCTCACGCTGACATTAACTCTACCGTATGCACTAAGCGTACCATCACTCAATACAAAGACCAGGCCATATTCCCCCGGCCCGCCCGGGCGCCAGCTTAACTGCCAACAAGCAACCGTTACCGGGTACGGCGTATTGGGTTCGGCGCATATCGGAACTTTAGTGATAGCCACAACCGTCGAATATGGCATTTGAGATAATTCCGGGACCAAATCCAGGGTTAATTTGTCATCCAGGTCGGGATCATGGCCGGCGATAGTAGCTATTAGCGACTGATCATCCCACATATCGACATTGCCAAGATTGATGATCTCGGACGCTGGCTGCGCTATGGCCACTACCGTCAACAATAAACAAACAATAACGATTTTATGTTTTTTCATATCAACCCTCGCTTTCTAAGAGATCGATTGCCAATTTTTCTAAACCATTCGGGCCTCTGTTTTTGCTGATTAAAATAGAACAACAGGTCTTGACGGCCAATCCAGCGGCCCATAAAGCAGCCATTCTCAAACACTATTTCAGCCAAGCAGCCATTTTCTTTTTCGAGTATATCGCCATCATACCAATCTAAAGCTTTGCCCTCACCGTCCTTCAGCCCGGCGTATTGGCTTACGGTTTCGGGATCAACTTCTCGTCCATAACAGCCCGCAACATTTGTTTGTAGAATTTCATGTTGAATGTGTCCATCATATGCCCTTGCGCCATAGCAGTAATATCCATAAACCCACTCGCCATTATCGATCCGCTTGCCTCGAAACTTATATCGCAAGCTTTTCATTACATCCTCTCTTTCTTTTATGAAACGAGATATGTTGTGAATTGCTCATCACCTCTAAATTGATAGGACTATTATTAAGCTTGTCGCCATCGATGTGATGAACCACCTCGCTAGACGATAAATATCGTCCTAACAATTCCTCCATTACAAGCCGATGCTCTGCCACATACCCCTTTTTCGACGAGAAAGGGTGTTCTGTCATTAGAATATATCGATAGCTTGAAATGATTACTGAGGGCCTGTACGCGCCCCTACGTCGCCGGTTTTTGGCGTAACATTTATGGCTACAATACTTAGCCTTGCGGCCGTCTCTGCGAATTTTCTCTATGTGCTTTTTGCACTCCAGGCACTCAAATATCGCATATGGATATGCCTGTGATACGTTTAATTTCTTTATCACGCCGAGATATTTTATTTCTCTCATATCAACCACCTTTCGGCACTGGAACGCCAAGTGCTCTTAATAAACATTCCGCGCACACCCAGTATATAACGGTATCAACGTTATCCGGCAAATAAGGCCCTGCTGATCGTGCAATTGCAGGATCTCTTACAGAGGGATGTATGTGCTCACCACGAAGAGCGACTACCATGCCCACATGACTTTCTCCATCTACAACGAGTTCTTCTTTACCACAAACGCTGCATTTTGTCGAATCTGACATAGTTTTTCCCTTTTTCAAACGGCTACTTATTTACTTTTAAACTTCTACTACACGAAATTCCTTACGAGAAACTATCTTGTCAGACGGAAAATAAACCGTATTGCCACTAGCCAGGTCGATAGCTTGAGAGGAGTTAATTTTTATATAAACTTCGCCGTCCTCTGAGCAGAAACTCTCCCCCTCGCCAATACTCGAAAACTTAAAATCGTCTTTTTTTATACTTCTTATAATCTGCATTTAACTTTCCTTTCGTAATAACCGAACAGCCCCGGCAGGGACTTTCGCCACTGCAATGTCGGGCTTATCCACAAAACGTTAGCCCTAATTTGAGCTAATATGTATCAACCATCGCCAACACAACACCTTCTCCACCACGGAGTTATTGTCTTGTGTGTTTTGCAATAACGCAATCGGGCAAATTTTCTAAACCATTTCCAATGCCATTTGTTGAACATACCAACTTCCTTACAAAAATATATCACCCGCGGCCATATTTCCGATTTACCGACTCTAAAAGACGCTTCCAAGGTATAATAATTTGGTCAGTTTGCAAGTATTCGCCTGTGTGTTCTTTACAAACTCGATGCATAAAACACACTCCACGTTTTTCTTCATAATACCAGTTATTGTCGTCTATCTTTATAGGGTCTAACCGCAATTCTTGTGCCATTTCATTTCTCCTAATATATATCACCCGCGGCCAGTTTGCCCCTGCTAAGTCAGGCCGTCACAATTGTCTCCTCTTGCTCTTATGGTTCCTTTCTCTACCCGTTCATCTAAGGTCTGTTTTACGCCAGTAAGTTTAAGACATTGGACGTAACCGCCCACGCCTATATATCTACACCTTTTAGCGCCTTGGTCAACCAAGCAAATAGTCTTTAACTTTTCTTCATCAATTTCTCTAACCTTGCTCATTCCATTCCCTTCCCAAGTCGCCGTCACGACTCGCGGTTGATGTTTACTAAAAAACGCTTCTCATAGCTGCCGCCCCCAGTTGCCCCGAACCTGAACTGCTGCTTCCTTCGCTGACCAATTATCCAACTCCCTAGCAAGCTGAGGGTTTTCAGTTCTAATTACATCTGCATAAGCACACATAGCGTTCTGTGATGCCGCTGCATAAATATCGTCTTTGCTTTTGGCTTTTGGTTTTAATACAAAATATTTCATTTCTAAAACAGCCATATCATTCATTACCTTTCCTTTCCTAAGTCGCTGCCACGACTCGCGGCTGATTATTTAGTTTTTAGTTTTCTTGGCTCGTGTCATGTACTTACACGAAGTATCATAAACGGGAGTTTGTTTATATCGTGGTGATTTTGGATTGATACACTCACCAGAAAATACGGAAAAATGCTTAATTGGGCTTTGTTGGGATAGCCCCTGTTTCCACGAAGTACAATTTCTACATTCACGTTTCATAACATTCCTTCTAAAAACACCAAGTTTCCACGACTCACGGGTGATTATTTATTCGCTCTCAACCTCCACTACATGAAACTTCTTAGGAAGAACTTTTGTCGAGGACTGGAAAAGACTCTCGTCTCCACTAGCTAAGTTAACAGCGTTAGAAGCAGTGATTTTCATAAAGACCTCATTGCTATCATCTGTGCAAAATGCTTCACCCTGACCAATATTCGAAAAAATAACACCATCCTTTATTCTGTCAATTCTTATAATCTGCATTTAACTTTCCTTTCATAATAACCGAACAGCCCCGGCAGGATTCTATACCTGCAAAACTTCTTCATAGTGATGTCAAGGCCCACTACTGCCTCGCCGTTACGCACCTAATGTGTGAGAGCGAAGGAAGCCCGCTCAGGCTACGTCTATTTCCGCCACGGGGCTATTCGATTGTCAATACATTACGGAGCAATGCGCTCCTCTAACTCTTCGACACGCCTGGGGGGCATAATTATCACCTCCTTTCGCTTTTCAAAAATGGCCGTGGCCAGTTTACCCCTGCTGGCTACCTTGCACCTGTCTTTTTTACTAGTTACGACAGCTTAGTAAAAAATCATCAGCACCCTCCGCTTACTCAAATCCTAGTCGCTGCCACGACTCGCGGCCATATTCACCTTTTCAATGCCTTGGTGCTGCTCGTTTGAATATACGTCCGCCCCTGCCTCCACCCTTGGCTCCTCGTGTTGAAGTAAAGGAAGGCGTAGTTGCCTTTTTCTTTTTCTTTTTCTTTTTCTTTGCCATCACATGTCTCCTTAACTGCATTCGATTCACTTTTCAATAATGGCCGTGGCGTGTCGCTCGCTGTTGGCTCTACTCCGGCACGCCAACATTAAGTAGATCGCAGACTCATACTCACGATTGTCACGCTAGCACGGCCATATTTACCTTTTCTTCTGGGGCCAAAACTGATGACCCAGATAAATACCAAACATCATTACGCCATAGATTGAGCCGGGGTGTTTATTGGTTAGGTTTAGGATATAACGGCTGATCGTCATTTTGTCTGAAGCGTCTAGCCAAATATCGAAAGCGATAGTCATAACCAATATGCCGACTAAATACCATTTTGCGTATTTGCTTTTCACGATTCTCTCCGTTTGATAATCGCCTTGACGATTGCCGAAAGCTCCGGGCCTAACGTCTTGGCTAATATGTCCCCCAACTTCTCCCAAGTTTCCGGGCTTGCCGCCTTGTAGCTTTCTACGCCGTTAATGACGCCCACCGTTACCGCTTCGGCTTTATCTGCCCGGCTCGTTGCCGCTACCAATTTGGGCTTATTGATCTTCCACGCTCCAGCTAACGTAGTCAACAACGTGCCAATACCCACAAACACCGGCGTTAATATCGGCCAAACGCTTGACGCCACTACCGTCGCTGTTGGCACCGCCTTTTCAACTATGTCGGCCCCAGCGTCAAGGGTGCTGACTATTTTTGGAGTCAGTTTCGTCAACTCTTCGCCCGTTGCCGGATCAACAGAACTTACACATCCGACGATTAATACAATCGCCACACACACCACCATCGCCAAAATCCATGTCCTACGTTTCATAAAACACCTCACTTACATTGCCACTTTTTGTATTTTACGGTGTATATCGCAGTGGCATTCGCGGCATACCCATATAACATCTAAAGGCTTCCGAATAAAACTACTTATTTTCTTCTAATAAACTTGATACATCTTGTGCACACATGGGTATTATGAAGCAACCTATCGCGTTCGGGCAGTCTGTATAATTCGGCTAGTTTATACCATTTGTGCCAACCAATCAAACACAACAGCCTGCCTCTTATTTTTGTTGCCATGCTATTCTCCTGCCGCGTTAAAAAGGGGTTGATCTTGGGCTATGCACTTGACCGTGACCTACAAATTCATCAAAAGGTATAGACCCAAAATATTTCAAGTTGCTCCAGTACCGCGAATAACGTTGTAATTCATACTCGGTCCAATATTCACCGACATATTCATTTTTCCTCTCACTGTCTAATGGTTGGTATCGCATCGGAAATGGTTTTATTTTAAGCCTGCTTAGTTTATTAAGCCTATAACGGGTATCGGCGGGAGTGTCGTTATATCCGAACAATACATAACAGGATATATTGCTTCGGGGATGTCCCGCGAATCTCAAAAAATCAAACGCCTTTATAATGTGGGGTTCATCTTCCACGTCATCCCAGGCTAATCTTATTTTTGGTTTTTTTAATTCGGCCAATCGTTCCGCGTGATATTTGGTTAATAGCCGGGCGTCTAATCCCTGATTGAAATCACACCACTCTAGCGTCTTTAGTTTATCAATTACGCTATCAAAGTGCTTGCGGCTACAGGCCAATAAGTTGTTATCGCACACAATAGGCAATACCGGCCACTCGTCTAACTCTTGTAATTTGCCTTCCGTTTCAGGCACAGCACAATACTTACATTTGCGAATACATCCCAAGCTGGTACGAGTGGCCATGGCGTTGTGAAGCTGTAATATTCCGGTAATATCATCTCCGACTTCCGCAACCCCCAAAAAATAATCAGGATTCAGTTTCACCGCCGGTCCGCCAACTATAAACCGCCGTTCGCCAAATTGTGGGTTCACAATACGATACATAGCTTTAGGTAAATCCCATGTAAACACAATCGATAAGTAGGTTGTATCTCCGTCGTGCCATTCAAGTATGTCTTTATGCCACTCCATCTCACCTTCCCGCCGCCGGGGCAATGCCGCTTAAAGCCTGCCTGAAATATTTACGCGATGTTGATATAGAGTAGCCGCTACTAAGAGCAGCGTGGGTTATCATAAAATCCAAGTGTGGATATTGTTTGTGTAAATTTTCAATCGCTTCCATATAGACGGTCGCAAAACCTTCCCTTGAACCACCTGTTCTGCCTCCATCAAATCGACTCTCTCTGTTTTTGTATGCCCAATAATATATCATTCCATAACCACCATAGATGCTAGACCACCAATGTTTATGTCCCACGCCATATCTGTCTAGCTGATCTAATTGGGCGTCTTTTCCAGTATAGCCAAAAATCCTACAGTTGCCGTCTTTGGTATCTGTGTTTATTATTCCAAGAGCATTGCCATGATATTCAATTTGCCTCTTTAGCTTTTCGAGATTGTTTAATTTATATTCAATAGGCAAATACTCTTTGTTTTTAACATCGAGCAAAAGCATGTCAACTTGCTCGTTGCTGAAATAACCCCACGGCACTTCTGGCACAGCGATTATGCGCCTTTTGCCTATAAGCATCCCTAACAGTAATTTAGTAGTTACGCTGCAAAATTCCTGCTCAGTTTTATATTTTATCGGGTGCATTATTCTTACCTTCCCGCCGGCGGGGTAATGCCGCCGGTATCTACCTGAGTTTCGGCCCAGTAAATCGCTACCGCCAAGGCTTGTCGCATATCTTTGTGTACTCCATACAAAGGACCTGGAGTTTTTTTATATCCAACCGCTTTTTGTTTGCCGCCATATCTATTAAGAATGGCTTGCCAGACATTGCCGTCTTTGGCTCGCGTAGAATTACATAGATGTAATTTAATGTTTGAGCGATATATTCGATGGCAGGTTAAGTCATTGCCCCACGCTTCTAAAAACCGGCCTGTCCAATAGACCGTCTCAAATGTGGTCTGACCCACCGGCATACCATACGATTGCACCATTTCTATTACCATTAGATCACAAGACTTGCTAAATATATGGTTGCGAATTGGGATAAGCAGTTCGGCATTACCTTTTTTAGCAAAGTCGTGCAGTCTTTTGCTAACCGTATCATAAATTACAACCCCCGACTCCTCCGTTCCGGGGTCAATTGCCAAGATTGTGCTCATCTCTACTCCAGTTCAAAACATTTGCCCGGTTCAGGGATGTCTTTAAGGAAAAATTTGGCAACTCGTAAGGACATAAAACCAATTTGACTACCAACAGCATGATATGCGCCTAGACCCTCAAGGATGCGGGGTTTGTTTTCCCAAAAACACAGGCCGTCTCTATTGTAATTCCTTGATACCCATACTCTTTTTAATTTTCTTTTTGCCATCATTCACCTTTAATCTCTATTTGGGTGTTGGGATCAATTTTACAAATATTACACCGTAATCTCGGTGGCAAACACCTCGGGCAACTACTACAGCCGACGCCCGATTCCGACCGATAGACTTTTTGCAACTCATCCAGCGTACAATCCCCAGCCCGCTTGGTTTTTGGCTTGAGCTTGAGGTGAAGTTGTTTTTTCAGGGTTTGCCAACCACTCGCGTGAAAAGTAATCCACCCACCACTCTTGAATATAATTTTACGTAAATCATTTGTTATGTTTATAATTTGCGTCTCGCCCCCGTCCTGGTCGAGAAATATTTGCTCTGTGGGGGGTTCGGTTGGCTCAATCATATTGTCATCATTTTTTATAGTCAGTTTTGGTGCTAACCACAATTTTAGTCGTTCGGTTTCTTTTTCAAGTTCGGCTATTCTCTTTTGCTGCTTTATGGCGGCGTTGAGTTGTTTGATAATTTTTTCCAGGAAGCTATAGTCAAAGCCACCTAGTATTTCACGCTCATTCCATAATAAACAATCTAGTTTATCATCAAGCCTCCCCATACAAGCCTCCTTAAACTCGCTTGCATCCGGCTCCCCTGAAGCAGTGGCATGAATACCCCCTAAAACATCCTCGATAGTGAAGGGGCCACAGAGGATTTCGTCCGGCCCGCTACTTTCACCGTCTGGTGAGAAATCGTACCAAATACCATTGTACCTGTAATACATTATTGGGCCTGTTATTTTTTTCTTTCCAATATAATATCCGTTTAGATGTCTCATCCCTTATCCTCCAAAATCTTCAAAATCTCAATAGATTTAGTCTCTAAATATGTGTTAAATAACAGACATTCAAAGTTCTGATAATCAAAACCGCTTTGTTGGTCATAATATTGATCGAGATATGCAAACGGGCCCATGTCCTGCCCTTTCGCCATCTTGGTTATATACTCCCATACATCTGTAACGTTCTGCCAGTTTCTGAATATGTCATGCACGTTATCAGACGAAGATTTACAATAACGAGTCAATGTGCCCCCTTTGTTCTCTGATAGATTAGACACCATAGCATCCACTGTCCATTTAATCATCCCCCTTTGTCTTGTATTAAAAAGAACTAGCTTGCCGATTAAAATTTCTCTTTCTTTTATAGTCATTTTATTTCTCCAAAATCTCTATAAGCTCTTTTATGCTGTTTCTGCCCTGTACTATTTTGAGCGGGTTTATGTCCATTTTGTCATTAGCCTTGGACGCGATTTTCAGCCAAAAAATTATTCGTTTTTTGTCGTATTCACACAACGACTGCTCAACATTGCTCATGTCTT
>SDBU01002888.1_pt1 | contig 22357 bp, 22 predicted proteins | sample 2277071 | NCBI WGS metagenome assembly SDBU01 (sample SAMN10397929, study PRJNA504765) | marine sediment metagenome | isolation source: marine sediment core GS08_GC12, 126 cmbsf | place: Arctic Ocean: Gakkel Ridge, Loki's castle | collected 2008 | reverse complement strand
ATGATGTAGTTTCCGGAGGAATATGACTGATAATTCTGTAACACCCGGGAAAACAACCATATCGATCGATGTCATATTGACCATTACCAGGCTGACTACTTTAGATGTTCCAGGAGTAAGTCAAATGAGTCAGGTGCCTTCCCGACGCTTCAGAACCATGTTACTGCACCGTCAGGAGGATGATGGCTTGCATATTGAAGTCGAAGATGATATCGTCTACACTGATATCTACGTAGTTCTGGATGCAGACGTCAACATACGTGAAGTTGGCCGGAATATTCAAACCGCGGTCGCCCGTGCAATTACTGATATGATTGGCATGCAAGTAGGTGTGATTAATGTCCATGTCGAAGATATTAAGTACCCAAAGACGACTATGATTTCTGAGAATTTATGAAAGCTCGTACCAGGGCACGCGCAGTTGCCCTGCAGGCACTTTACGAAATTGATATGGCTGGTCACCCTCCCCTATTGGTGATCAATTACCGGTTATCAGATAATGACCTCAATGAAAATATGGCAGAGTTTGTCAGTCAAATCACCATGGGTGTATGGCCGATCGTTAAGCAGCTTGATCAATTCATTGCCGAACATGCCCCTGAGTGGCCGCTCGACCAGGTGGCGACTGTCGATCGTAATATATTGCGCATTGCTTTGTGGGAGTTTGCTGTTAGCGAAAACATTCCAATAAAAGTCGCTATAAATGAAGCTGTAGAACTCGCAAAAGTATTTGGTTCGGATAGCTCTCCCCGATTTATCAATGGTGTACTAGGCAGTCTCGCCATTCGCCAAAATGAGATTCGCCAATCTCTACAACATCTACAAAATCCTACTTAATCAATATGGATATCCTTGGTGTCGGTCCACTTGAATTATTCTTTATCCTTATCATCGCTTTGATCGTATTGGGTCCCTCGGATATGGTCAAAGCCGGGCGCACCATTGGTAAATTCCTGCGCCAGGTCGTTACCTCGTCCACCTGGCGCGCGGTCACTCGCACCTCGGATGAACTTCGTACACTTCCAAATAAACTTATTCGCGATGCGGGTTTGGAGGAGGATTTCAAGGAGATACAGGAGGCAACTAAAAAAGTAGTGCCACCCAGCCTTGATTCAGATATATCAAAATGGCAGGAAGATATCGATACCTGGACGACTCCACCCGCGATCGGCAAACAACCTCCTGAAACCGAAATTTCTGACGATGACCACACCTCTGCGACAGAAGATCGGGTCGAGGAGGAAGAAAGCTAATCGATGCGAATACTGATACGCGCAGTCTGGAATTTAATATTAGCCCCGTTCCGTTGGCTTCGAACTATGTTCGGAGAAATAAAATCTTTCCTCTCTGATGAGCCTGAAGATACACCACTCGGCGATTCTCTGGAAAAGGCATTCAACAATCCTCAAAGCTTATTAGTTCACCTGAATGTTCTTCGCAGGCATCTGTTTAGATCTGCACTTGTTCTGGCACTGACCACCGTGCTTGCCTTTGCTTTCGCTTCTCAAATTATTGATCTCCTCGCCCTTCCAGTTGGCGGTATTGAAGCGCTGGTCGCGATTGATCCAACTGAACCGATTGGCACTTTCATGCGGGTGTCCCTGCTGACAGCCTTTGCCATCACCTTACCCTATATCATTTTAGAATTGTGGTTGTTTATTGCCCCTGGATTAAGTCGTGATTCACGAATGTTTGGTCTATACGCAATCCCGATCGCGGTGATTTTTTTCATTGGTGGTATGGCTTTTGCTTATTTTGTCTTATTACCCGTTGCGATACCTTTCTTGATCAACTTCGGGGGGATCACAAGCCAGATTCGACCATCGTCTTATATCCGCTTCGTAACCTCAATTATGCTCTGGATTGGGATCGCTTTCCAATTCCCACTGATTATTTATGTACTGGCTAGAGTTGGCCTCGTCAGAGCGAAGGTTTTAATCGAACAATGGCGATTGGCAATCGTAATTATTGCTATCTTATCTGCAGTGATTACGCCAACGATCGATCCGGTAAATATGGCTCTCGTCATGGGACCCATGATTGTTCTCTATTTCTTAGGTTTTGTCTTAGCTTCGATTGCTGAGCGAGCTCGTTCTCGAAAATTGAGTGAACAGGAATCCCAAACCGACTCCATCTCTCCAGCACCATAAATAAGCTGCTTCATCATTAACGGAGGCTCTATGCGCGCTCGACGCGCCCTTCTATATATGCCAGGCGACGATCTGCACAAAATTCACAAAGCGACCACCCTGGAGGTGGATTGTGTCTGCATGGATACCGAAGATGGGGTAGCTGTCAATCGCAAGGAAATTGCCAGGGAGACAATTGCGGAAGCCTTACGAACTATTGAATTTGGTCGTTCGGAACGCCTGGTAAGAATAAATCCAGTCGGCTCTGCATTCATTGAGGATGACCTTCGTAATGTAATTCCTGCCAAACCGGATGGGATCGTTATCCCAAAAGTGAAAGATGCTAACCAAATCAACTGGGTCAGCGACCAAATTTCGATATACGAAGAACAAAACAGCTGGCTCACTGGCTCTATTATATTAATTGCCATCATCGAATCCGCTCTTGGTATCGTTAATTTGCCGGAAATTGCTGCATCTAGCAGCAGACTAGAGGCCTTGATCTTCGGCGCGGAGGATTTAGCCGCAGATATCGGAGCAGAAAGGTCGCGATCAGGATGGGAGGTGTTTTATGCCAGGAGCGCACTCGTAACTCACGCTGCTGCATATGGACTGCAAGCGATTGACATGGTCAATATTGAATTCCAGGACATCCCCGCTCTGCGAGTGCAGGCTACCCAGGGATTAAAAATGGGCTTTACTGGTAAGCAAGTAATTCATCCGAATCAGGTGAAACCAGTTCAACAAGCATTCACACCAAGCGATGAACAGATCAGGGATGCCCAAACCATCGTGGAAGCATTCAATGCCCATCAGGCAGAAGGTCGCGGAGCCTTCGCTGAGAATGGAAAAATGATCGACGCACCTTTGATCAAATCTGCCCAGGCACTCCTTGGACGTGCCCGGGCTGCAGGAAAAATTTAACCAATCCTCACAGGATAAAACACGCTGATTTCAAGGAGACCTTCTATGAGCGATCATGTCGCAATAATTGGGGTTGGCTGGTCAGGATTTCGTCCAATCACCCCTGAATTTTCATATAAGGAATTGATGTATGAAGCCGCCCGGCGAGCCTACAGTGATGCAGGCGTCGATCCGCGCCGGGATATAGAAAGCTTCATCACAGTAGCTGAGGACTTCCATGAGGGTACTAGCATATTTGATGAATACACTCCAGACCAGCTCGGAGCAGCCCTAAAACCGATGCACACAATCGCTGGAGACGGCCTCCATGGACTGGCTACCGCCTACATGCTGATCAAGACAGGTCAATTCTCGATTGTGGCTCTTGAAGGGCACAGCAAAGCTTCCAACATCCTCAGCCTTGCTGGGATCACCGCTTATGCTCAAGATCCGGTGCTTAACCGTCCATTACGTTTAAATACCCACTTCGTTGCGGGCATGGAGATGAATCGTTTTCTCTATGACACCGGTACAACACCTGAGCAATGTGCGCAGGTCGTAGTAAAAAACCGCCGTAATGCGCTTGATAATCCCTCCGCTCCGTATGGCGCTGAGCTCTCCCTTGATGAAGTACTCTCTGGACCACAGTTGTCTTGGCCGCTTGGGATGCGCGAGACCGCAGAGCATGCTGATGGAGCTATTGTTTTGGTGATCGCAAACAAAGAAAAAGCTTTGGCATTATCTGAATCTCCGATTTGGATCCTAGGAATTGGTTGGAGCAACGATTCCCCAGCTCTTGAAAATCGCGATTGGTCTAGTGCTAATTACACCAAAGATGCTGCCCGGTTTGCCTATCGCCAAGCTGGTATCCATCACCCCTATAAAGCGATCGATTTCGCCGAAGTTGATGACCTTTACGCTTACAAGGAGCTGCAATCTTTAGAAGCTCTAGGATTTTTTAAACCAGGAGAAGCTGGGCAGGTTACTGAAGAAGGTATTACCCATAGAGAAGGCACCTTTCCAGTCAATGTATCTGGCGGCTGTCTTGGGATGGGCAACCTTCTCGATGCCAACGGTTTAGCCCGGGCTCTAGAGGTCATATTACAGCTGCGGGGCACCGCTGGTCCCCGGCAGTTGGACGAAGTCAACATTGGTTTGGCCCAGTCCTGGCGGGGTGTCCCTGCCGCCAGCGGAGCGGTTGCCATCTTAGGCAATTGAGGAGAGAAACAAAATATGTCTATGCGTAAAGTCGCTGTCGTTGGCGCTGGAATGACCAAATTCGTCCGCCGGGCGTTAGAGACGGGTAAAGAACTCTCCTGGCAAGCAACGAGCATGGCTCTTGAATCCTGCGAACTCACTATGGACGATATTGAAGGAGTCTGCCTGGGAACCGCACCTGATTCATTTGATGGTGTACATATGAACGGGGAATACCTGAGCGATGGTGCAGGTGCCTGGAGGAAACCCTATATGCGCTCCTATGTCGGAGGTGGAACTGGAGTATTCGTTCCCATCCAGGGCTGGTACCACGTTGCATCCGGTTTGTTTGATGTTGTGCTGGTTATCGCCGAAGAAAAAATGTCGAGTTATTATCCGCACGCTCAGGGAGCATTTCTGACTATTTTTGATCATACGACCGAGCGCCCTTTGAAACCCAATTTACTGTGGATATTCGCTCTCGAGATGAACCGCTACATGCAGGCTTATGGCATCTCCAAAGAGGATATCGCCCGGGTGGCAGTAAAAAACAAGCGCAATGCTGCGGATCATCCAAGTGCCCTGCTCGGTGATCCAAATATCACTGTTGAAGATGTGCTCAATTCCGAGGTCTTGGCCTGGCCAGTTAACCGCTTGGATGTCAGTCCAGTTACCGATGGTGCAGTAGCTCTCGTACTTGCTGCAGAGCATGTTGCTAAACGAATCACAGATAAACCAGTCTGGATTGAAGGTGTGGGTTGGAATCTGGACACTGCTTACTGGACCAATCGTGATCTTGCTTATCCCCGTTATGTCGAGTACGCAGCTCGAATGGCATATGATATGGCTGGCATCAAAGAACCTCGCAAACAGATCAACATCGTTGAACCATACGATCCATTCGATTATAAGGAGCTCCACCATCTGGAAGGGTTATTGCTTGCCGATCGAGGTCAGGCTGCCCAATTAGTTGCTGATGGCGTAACTCAGCGAGATGGCGACATGCCCGTTTGCCCTTCTGGCGGCTTGTTGGGAGTTGGAAATCCAATCGCAGCCGGGGGATTAATGAAAGTTGCAGAGCTTTATTGGCAGCTGCGCGGCGAAGCAGGTGCCCGGCAGGTCCCGGGTCAGCCAAAACGAGGTCTTGCTCAAGCTTGGGGTGACTTGATGCAGGTCGGTACGGTTGTGATTATGGGTCGTTGAGGAGGTTATTATGTCTGACAAAATTTCAAATTACCCAGGTACATCCTTGAGCGAAAAAGATATTCGCGATGGAAACGTGCTCTCCATACACGATCAGATGCCTGGAGATTACTCCTGGGATACTGGGGTAGCGATTGGTCATTACTTGGCCGGATTAAAAGAAGGTGTAATACTTGGATCTCATTGCACCCATTGCCGCAGGACAGTTGTGCCCCCACGTAATGTTTGTGAGTGGTGCTTCCACCCCATGGATAGTTTTGTACCTCTCCAAGATACTGGTACGGTAAATACATTTTCCCTGTGTTATGTAACCTGGGATGTACAGCGCATAAAAGAACCAGAGACACCGGCGGTGATTGAGATTGATGGTGCATCCCCACTCCACGGAATCATGCATAAACTGGGTGAAGTTGAACCACAGCAAATCTCGATCGGCATGCGGGTAAAAGCGGTTTGGAAACCGGCAACTAAAAGGGAAGGTGCCATCACTGATATTCTCCATTTCAAACCTATCCAGGAGTGATTGATATGACATTATTGGAACGGGACCCAAATGCACCGTCTGCCTGGCGTGATGTAATGCAGGTTACTAACCGATACACCTATGGAATCGCTGGTGAACGTTTTTTTAGAGCCATCAAGGATAACCAACAAATTCTGGGTTCGCACTGCAAGAATTGCGAGCGAACTTATGTGCCTGCTGCTGCCTTTTGTGAAAGGTGTATGAACCAGCTCGATGAATGGGTGGATGTCGGTATCGTTGGTGAGATCGTGACCTTTACACACCTGTATGTTAATTATGACGGTTCTCGACGGGAAGAACCCGAGACTATTGCCTTCATCAAGTTAGGTGATGGCGGTCTGATTCACCGCTTGGTATCTTCCGGTTCGCATCCTGTAGAAATTGGGATGCCAGCCAAAGCCATATTCAAACATTCATCTGAAAGAGAGGGTTCAATTCTAGATATTGTTCACTTTGAATTAATTACAAATTGACTTCTTCGATAATTTCAGTTGCCCCTCATCGAATCGCATATCTTCGGTTGGCGGGATTATGAGTCCCGAAATGAACCAGGCAAATTTCGGTCACCAAATCGCTACGTTTCGTGGTCCCTCGATCGAACTTCGCACCTGGGTATTGATTATCATCCCAGGTTGTTTGCTTACATCATCTAGTTTTATATATGGCATGCTCCTTGCAGGTGATGCTTACCAACAGCATGGTCCGGCATTAGCTTTAATCCGCGGTCGCTCCTGGTTTATGTTTTCCACAATCTTACTGGTGATATTAGCAGCGTACATTTTCTACCGGTTATTAATTTCGTTACAGCGGTTGGAGATATTTGAAAATGGTATTCAAAATCGCAGTTTCTTCTTACGTCGTCATGCGTATTATTGGTCCGAGTTGTCTGGTATTGCATCATCAGCAACGAAGCTTACATTCTTTGGTAAGGATATTCGAACAGTACCTTCAGGAGTAATTTACCTGTATACCGGCAAATCGATCGAATTGACGAATAGGTTTCAGAATATTCCACGCCTGGTTGAGATCGTAAAATCAAAAACCTATCCACTGATATGGCCAACCTTGAAGTCTACTTTCCGCTTTGGAAGTACAGTCCAATTTGGTCGCCTCACACTCTCTAAGGAACATCTCCATATAGCAAAGAAGAGTATCCCTTGGGAATCGGTATCCAGGCTGAGGGTCGAATCTGGTTTTCTGGTGGTAGAATTGCGCGACAATTCCGAACAGCAGGTACCGATATCTGACATCCCGAACTTAGAACTCCTTTTACAATGTGTCGATTGGGGTATTCAAATATGACCAGATCATCAGTTGGTACTCGACAAATCCATGCATACAAAATTCTTCCAATTTTAATCTTGTTTATGGGGGTTTTCATCCCGGCTTGCACTTCAACAGAACCCCCCCTGATTTCATTTAGATCCACCCAATTGGTGGCAACTCAAGAACTCATTGAAATTGATCCCCTGGCGATTGTTACCTTCCAGGTTGAAGTTCCCAAGGACACTCCCCCAGGTCAACCAATCCTGCTAAGCATACTGGATGAAGTAACTGGCTTAGCGTTGAACATCACCCGCAAGGAAATGCAAAAGATCGACGATACCACCTATTCAATTACCCTCCCATTTCCAGTTGGCGCAAATATCAAATACCGCTACGCCCGTCAGGATACATTCACTGCCGAAGAACACACCACTGATCAGCGACCGGTACGCTATCGACTTTATCGGGTTGATGGACCTGGTATTGTTCATGATGTCGTCAGCACCTGGAGCGACGGCTCCTATTCTGGTTCCACGGGTCGTATAATGGGCAGAGTGACCAACGCAGATGATGGCACTCCCATCCCAAATTTGCTGGTGGCTGCTGGAGGCGCCCAAACTGTAACAGCCTCAACTGGTGATTTCCTTTTAGAAGGTTTACCCCCTGGAATCCATAATTTGGTTTTTTATGCCTTTGATGGTGCCTATCGACCTTATCAGCAAGGAGCAGTCGTTGCAGCAGAGTCAACAACACCTGCTGACATCCAGTTAACTCCTTCTCTACTTGTTAAGCTCATCTTCACGGCTACTGTACCAGATGGAACACTGCCAGCCGTCCCAATCCGTTTAGCGGGAAATCTGGTGCAATTGGGAAATACTTTCGCAGATTTATCTGGTGGTATGAATACACTCGCTTCGCGTATGCCCACCCTGGCTCCCCTCCCAGATGGGCGTTATGCATTAGAAATTGAACTCCCCGCAGGTGCTTTTATCGAATATAAATATACCCTGGGCGATGGATTTTGGAATTCAGAGTACACCCCAAATGGAGATTTCCGTCTACGTACATTGACCGTTCCAGACCAAAACATCGTGATCGAGGATCGGATCGACAATTGGGGCAGCTCAACTGATGCAGGGCCTGTAATATTTGATCTCTCTGTTCCTCCCACAACCCCGGATTTTGACAATGTCTCCATACAATTCAATCCGTTTGGTTGGACGGAGCCTATCCCCATGTGGAAGCTAGAAGAAGACCATTGGGTATACATGCTGTACAGCCCGATCATGAAGCAGGAAGATTTCGCCTACCGTTATTGCCGCAACGATCAATGCGGTAGGGCAGATGATTCGCTCACTCCAGGAACCAATCCCCCTGGTCGCTTACTTGAAATTTCTGGTGGCACTCAGACTGTGAATGACGTGGTTGAATCTTGGTACTGGATGCAGCCGGGAGTTTCGTCCGAGATGCAGGAGACCCCAGAAGTAAAATCACGCCCTAAAAATTTCATCGCTGGTGTTGAGCTGATGCCTTATTACCACCCATCCTTCACACCACGATTACCTATCACTTATAAAGAGATCGACAACTTGCAGGCTAATTGGGTTTTTTTATCTCCGACATGGACTTTCACCCGGCAAAATCCACCGGTTCTTGAGTCGGTCACCGGAAAAGATCAATCCTGGCCTGACTTGAGCTATTCAACCGAAAAAGCTCAGGCTTTTGAATTGAATGTTGCTTATAATCCCACTCCAAATTTCCCAGCCGATATGCAAGATTGGTGGTCGAGCTCATCGCGCGACTTCCCTTGGTGGCAGGTTTGGTTCGAACGCTATCGCAACTTCATTCTCACTTTCGCAGACAAAGCCCAGCAAGAAGGGACCAGCGGCTTGGTACTTGGCGGAGAATGGGTATCACCAGCATTACCAGGCGGCAAGCTTCCGGATGGTTCCCCGTCAGGAGTTCCCGCAGATGCAGAAAAACGTTGGAGTGAAATAATCTCAGAAATTAGAGAACGGTATACAGGTACATTATTCTGGGCTTTACCTTCCTCAAAGGATGGCATCAACTCACCACCATTCATCGAAGATCTAGATCAGGTTTATTTACTCTGGTCCCTTCCTCTGACTGAACAACCGGATGCCACACCTCAGGAATTGCACGTTGCTGCTGGGCAATACCTGGACAGTGAAGTTTTCCTATTGGATATCAGTCTGGAAATGCCCATCACAATCGCTGTTGCTTACCCGGCAGCAAATGGTAGCCTTCTAGACTGCATAGCCGTTGTGGAAAATAATGATGGGAATTCTTGCTACAATCCAAAATTTCTCGAGCCTCCTTATCAAGACAACCCAACTGTTATCCTGAATTTAGAGGAACAATTGTCCGCCTATCAAGCATTATTGTACGCGATTAACGACCGGGATTGGATTGATGGATTTGTTTCAAGAGGTTTCTATCCCCCGGTAGAACTGCACGATAAGTCCAGCTCTATCCATGGCAAGCCCTCTCAAACAATTATCAGCGATTGGTACCATCAATTTCTTCCAGATTCACCATCAGAAGAGTGAGTTCTAAAAATTCCGGTTTGCTCCCAAGGGTACCTGATCGCCAAGAACCAATACCGCTTTCTTTCTATTTTAATTGACAATCAAGGCAATAAATTTAATATCGCTTGTGGTATAATCTCCACGCCATGGATTCGGAAGTAACATCGTTGGAACCACCACCTGATTCTGAATCGGAATTCGTCCCAGGAACACCCTCAATTCACCAGGAAGAACTCCGCCGCAGACAAATGGCTGTTGCTGGCTTGGTTGTTGGTGTCATTCTTCTTCTCGCATTATTGATCACCGCAATAATTTACCTATCTTTACCGGCCACCAACACGGAAAATATTCGCGACATCATGATTATTTTCATGGCTCTCGAATTTATGTTCCTCGGTGTGGCACTATTGGTATTGATTGTACAATTGGCAACATTGATTAATTTGCTCCAAAATGAGATCATCCCAATTGTCGAATCAACAAACGAGACAGCCAACACCTTGCGAGGTACAACAGTGTTCTTGAGCGAGAATTTGACCGAGCCAGTGATAAAACTAAATCAATATCTGGCAGGTTTGATGAGACTCACCGAACTGATTGGTTTAACCCGCAAACGTTAATCAACTTACACTAATATTTATATCAAAAGGAGAAAATAAAATGGCTGACAATAGTGGAGATTTAGGATCATTCTTAGCTGGCTTTGTGATCGGAGGTCTGATCGGTGCCGGTGTGGCACTCTTGATGGCTCCACAATCCGGTGAAGAAACACGAGCTTTGATTGCAGATAAGAGCATTGAGCTGCGGGATCGAGCTGTGGAGACTGCCGGAGAAGTTCAATCCCAGGCAGGAGACTTTGCCTCACAAACCGCTGAAACTTATAACCAGCAAGTACAACGCATTCAGGCTGCCGTCGACGCAGGTAAGAAGCCTCCCAAAAAGGATGCTGAAGCTCCCGCAGAGGAAGCGCCCGCTGAATCCTAAACTATCTCCTGAAAATAGATGAAAGAGATCGGAAATTCCGATCTCTTTTTTTTAATTTCTTTCCAACTCTTGGATAACCCTCACCATTGAAGCCAACAAATCTCCGGCCACCACTGAGGTGTCGGTGCCCAAAGTCTCTCCGGATTTAATGCCGCTTTGCGCGTGGATCCATGACCCACTGACTGCTGCCTCATAAGCTTCAAGACCCTGCGCCCGCAACCCTGCGATTATTCCAGCCAATACATCCCCCGATCCCGCTCTGGCTAGTGCAGGACTGGCAACCGGGATGAGTGATGTCCGACCTCCTGGTTCAGCGATCACTGTGTTGGCTCCCTTCAATACCACAACATGCCCCCATTCATGCGCGTATTTCTCAGCAGTCTCAACCCGTGCTGATTGAATTTCGCTCACCTCGAGATCAGTGAGAACAGACATTTCGCCTGGATGGGGAGTCAACACAGCAGGTTGCGGTAAATTACTTGCCCAATCTGGGATCCTGGCTAGAAGTTTTAACCCATCTGCATCAATGACAAGCGGAGGCAGCTCTTGGTTTTCACCTGCTGTTTCTTTATTCGCCGGAGCAACAAAACCAATGCTTGTTTTTCCGCCGTGAGGTATTGAAAAAAGAAGGTTTATGAGAAAATTCTTGGTTGTATCCTCCAAGCCAAAGCCAGGGCCGAGCAGCATCGCAGAAACCTTTTCCAGGTTTTCGATAACAACTTTTGCTGCACTTTCTGCAATAACACCCATTTCGTGTGGCAACAGCAGCCAAGTAGCTTCAGGTATATGACCTGCCAATGCAGAATGCAGCGGAGCAGGAACTCCCAAAGTCACCAAACCAACCCCAACACGGTAAGCAGCCTCACCTGCTAACAACACAGCCCCGGTGTAGTTTACAGATCCTGCCACGATCATTGCAGTTCCGAATGTTCCTTTATGGGCATCCCGTTGACGTTGAGGTAGGGTCTTTCGCACCCAATCCGGAGAAGCCACTCTGCGCTGGATACCCTGCCAGGTTTGCGACCTTTGGTCATCATCCTCCAGACCAATACCCACTAAACGCAATTCGCCAATCAGATCATTGGCTGGAAATTCCAGCAAACCACGTTTTACCGCCGCCATGGTCACTGTCATATCCGCTACCAGGCTTTCCGGAGAAGTTTCACCAGTGTCACAATTTACACCGGATGGACAATCCACTGCTACGACAACAGGTTTTTCTGCTGCCTGGCCCAATATTCTCTTCGTTGCCCCCAATACTTCACCTACTTTACCTCGTAAGGGTAGTTTTATGCCAGTTCCAAGCACTCCATCCATCAGGATCGCATGATCAGTAAGCTCTGATTTTAATTTCTTAAATCTTGGATCTCCACTAGCCTCAAGAATCTCTCCCCCGCTCAATTTTAGGCGTTTAACTAATGGATCATCATCCGGTCTATGCCCCACGATATACACGGTAGCTTTCCAACCCCATTCCACCATCTTTGCCAGGGCAACCAGAGTGTCCCCGCCATTATTGCCTGAACCCACCAACCCCAAAACTCCACCATCCTTTAGATAATTGTATTTTGCAGCCACCAGTTCTGCTAGTCCAATGCCCGCATGCTTCATCATCGTTTCATAGGATAAGCCGTTTGCATCAGCTTCCTTTTCGACCGCCTGCATCTCTGCAATACTGACATATTTCATTTCACCCTCTATTGATCATTCTCATTAAATTAAACCCTTCACTGATTTCAAATATCCTGATTAATCAGGTCAAGATCTTTTAATACCCAATCCATATTCAATGCTGAAAGTTTTTCTGGTTTGGGAAAGCCACTGACTGGATCCCACTCCCTAATCTTGTAATATGCATTAAGCATAGCTGCGAAATCAGGAACATATCCGCTGGGATCATCTTCATATGGTATCAATAATCCTTTAGGCAACTTGTCATTTACCCTGGTTAACCCCAGGCGATTATTGATTACCCGTTTTAAATTCCAGCCTCGTTCTCCAGTTTCAAGCATATCCTCCACAGAAAACTCCACCCCAACGCTGGTATTGATCAACCCCACCACTAATTCTGGAGGCACGTTGGCAAAGATGCACATCACCAAAGAATTAAAGACCGTACGCCAATCCTGGTGGCGTGCAACATTGATCACCTTTTCTGCACCACCGCGGGGTGAGTGATAGGTCATCCCCAAGGTTGAATATACTTGCCCAATTTCAACAATATAATAATCTGATTGGTTATGGCAAGCTCCCCGGGGAGAGGTGGCATGAACAAGTGCCATTCCAGATGCGCCCCGTGGATCGTGGAAGGCGACCTCTAAGCCATTTACCTGCACCGCCAGCTCCTCAGAGCTAAATTGACGCCCCAAACCGCGTGCACCTAATGCTAAATACGCTCCGAAACCCTCTTTCTTGGCAGTTTTGTGGATCAGCTGCTCTACTGCATCCGCATTCCCCCACTCCAGGAGGATACCATCGGTATCCGTAAGTCCGATCAGCCCCTTATCAAATAGCAACATCGCCAGGCCAATAATATTACTAAGACTGATGCTATCCATCCCATAACGATCACACAACTCACCATACTGGGTGATGCGAATTAGATCATTTATTAATAAGTTCGGACCAAAGCCTGCCAAGGTTTCATATTCCGCACCCTTTCGTTTCACTCCATCACCAAGATTGACAACTCTCCCACATGCGATCACGCATCCATGGCAGGCAGACACCCCGGTAAGAATTGTGTTTTTGATATTCACCCCTGAGATATTTATATCCCCACTGGATTTCCCCCGAGTGAAATACCGTTTTGGCGTCTCCATAAGATAATCAAAATAATCTGCAACACCGGCAGTCCCCAGGTCACGGGCAACCTGAGACATGGGATCTTCTCGTAATTCTCGATTGATTTGCGAACGCAATGGCGTGTACCCTTCGAGATCGTAGACGGGTACCGAACCCGTTCCCCTTACCGCGACTGCTTTCAAGTTCTTTGAACCCATGATCGCTCCCATTCCCGTCCTTCCAGCAACCCGACCATGATCGCTCAAAATCAATGCGAAAGGTATTTCAGCCTCCCCTGCAGGTCCAATACAGGCGACTCTTGTTCCTGGAGTATCCAGTTCTCGGATCAATGCTTCTTGTGTTTGGTGAGTCTCCATCCCCCAAATATGACGGGCAGACCGGAGTAGCACTTCGCCATCCTTGATCCACAAGTAAACAGGCTCGCTCGACTTACCGGTGATCAATAATCCATCGAAACCGGCTTTCCGCAGCTCCACACCCCAAAATCCCCCGCAATTTGATTCTCCCCATTGATTGGTAGCGGGAGAACGACCACAAACAACGTAGCGACCGACTGCCGGACCTGCCGTTCCTGAGAGGGGACCATTCAAAAAAAGAATTGGTGCTTGAGGTGACAGCGGCTCCAAATCCGGAATCAAATAATCATATAGTAATCGCGCGGCGAGTGATGCACCCCCAAGGTAATCCTGCTCCCATGCACTTGGAATTTCAAAACTTCCGACTGTAGTGCTGCTTAAATCGACTGTCAAGATCGGCTGCATATTTTTTGCTAAATGCCTTTCAAATATAAGGGTCAAAATTGAAGTTTACCAGATTATCAATAAACTAACTTGGATAGATGAGCTGAATCTGAGTATACTGGAGACTATGAATTGTGATCAGAAAATAACTATTCGCGACGCGGCTGCATCTGATCAAGACTGGATAGAGGATTTCATTAAAAAACGCTGGGGATCTAATCGGGTAGTATCATCAGGCGTGATGCATGATGTCCCTCAACTCCCGGGGTTCATTGCATGGAGGTCTGGCGTTCGGGTTGGACTTTTAACTTATCAGACTTTCAAGAAAGAATTTGAGATTGTAACCCTGGATAGCGTAGAAGAGAAAGTTGGCATTGGGTCTGCAATGATCTCGAAAGCTGTTGATTTAGCCCGCAAATCAAGCTGCAAACGAGTCTGGTTGATCACTACCAACGACAATTTGCCAGCATTGAGTTTCTATCAAAAAAGAGGTTTTCACCTTGTCGCCATTCACTGAAATGCGCTGGAAAGATCACGCCGATTAAAACCAGAAATTCCCCAAATCGGTCTAGATGGAATCCCCCTACGGGATGAGATCGAGCTTGAAATCCCTCTCAATTCGTGAAAACGTCTGCTCTATTAATCCAGGCCGGCAGTGTCGACAAAAGATGACTCGGAATTTGTCTAGCAGATTCTTCGAACAAACTGATATCCTCATAAGCTTCACCGCCTTTTTCGCTGACAATATCCGAAACACTCCTCAGGATTAGACAGGGGATATCGTTTCGTCGCGCTACAAAAGCAATCGCGCCCGATTCCCAATCTCCTGCAATGGCACCAAATCGCCGTTTTAGTCCGTTGATATCTGCGGGATGAAGATCTCGATCCCCCGAAACCAATAAGCCCTTATGAACTTCTTGAGGGTATGGTTCCCGCAGCCAGGATAGATCCAGTTCAGTTGTATAGTAGGCTATATGCGCATCCGCATCGCCCATTTGTTCAAAAATGTCATAGACAATAGTTCGTTCGACCAGCATGATCACCCCTCGTTTGATCTCTCCTTCGAAGCCACCACACGTACCCAAGTTGACCAATAATCTCGGATTCCAGCGATCAATCGCGTATTGGGTAGAGGCTGCTGCGGAGATCTTTCCCCAACCACCATGAAACAGGATCAGATTGCGATCGTGGTGCTTGATTTTCTTGGTTAATCGGAAAAACTCTCCAAGCGGGAAGCTCTCAGGCCTCGCTTCGGGTATCAACTGGCGGACAGCTTGCCATTCAATATTTGCAGAGATTATGACAATGATATCTACATCTGTTTTCATCAATCACTCCTTATTCCATCCATAACCCGCCATTTCCTTCCAGCCAATCGGCAATAACTGCAGCTGCGTGTTGGAGAAAAATCCAGGCACAACGTCGGCAGCACTGATTCAGCGACCAACTCATTCACCAATTCTTATCCATCAATAAAGATTTTGAGATCGTCGTATTGAGAAGGACTCCCAGAAACCTCAAGCCGTTCAGCACATGCTGTTTCGGATGATTCAGGGCTTCGGGTTACAAAAACCAGATGAAATCCAAGTAGTTGCAGACAATGTTCGAGCTATTAAAATCGATAATCCCTTGCCCTGTTCTTCAATTGATATGCCCGGTTGAAATTTGAAACCCATCGATGATCCAGGAATATTAAAGCTGCAATTCAAAAATTCTTGCCCAGGTCAGGTGAGTCTCCATTGCCAGCGCTTCCTCTTCTGGTCCATAATTAATCAAACCTCTGCCCCAGGGATAGTTTGTAAAAGGACCCCATTCTGCAGATATTAAAGGGGCATGATAGCGGTACTTTCGTGAGCCAACAATATGGCGCTGATCATTTAGGACCTAAGCGATTTCCGTTTAAAAAGTCAAACGTGTCCCCTAGAGAATGATTTTTGGACAAAGTTTCTTATTCATTAGCACCCTGGGAAGAATCACTTTTATGGAATCAGCAGTATTCCAGGATGCCACATTCGATCCCGTCCGACTATCCTAAAAAAATAATCGGGATCTAACTCCTTCTAAAATTGAGAGAATATCGTAAAATAATGACACTATGTGCGAGGCGAAATTCTCTTTCCCGAATGAACTTAATGATCTCCTTCCGAAGAGAAAGCGGTCTCAAGAGTTGACCATCAGTTTTATGGGCAGCCAGTCTATAAAACATATCATTGAATCTCTGGGCGTCCCTCATACAGAAGTGGGATTACTCATTGTGAACCATCAGTTCGTCGATTTCAATTACCTGGTCCAATCTGGGGACGTTATTCTTGTTCACCCGGCAAGACATCAGCTTGACAATCTTTCCGGATTATTCAGAGATGGCAAGCTGACGATTGAGCCGCGCTTCATTCTAGATAATCATTTAGGGAAATTAGCTGCATATCTTCGCATGTTCGGTTTAGATGCTGCCTATCGTAACGATTACCAGGATGATGAGTTAGCGCAGCACACTGTCGATCACAACCGCATCCTGCTCACCCGAGACCGCCAGCTCCTGATGAGAAAAACCATCCACTATGGCTATTTGGTTCGATCTTTAGAACCAGAAACTCAAATGCGCGAGATATTTCGTCGTTTTGATCTAACCGGCCAGGTGACTCCTTTCCATCGTTGTTTACGTTGTAACAGTCCCTTGAAACCAATCGAAAAGGAGGCGGTACTTCACCGCCTGCAGCCATTAACTAAAAAATATTTCCAGGAATTTCAGATTTGTCCAAATTGCCAACAAGTGTACTGGAAAGGTTCGCATTATGAGCGCATGGAACGGCTGGTTACAAGGTTGGTTGCAGCCTCGCAAAATGACGGGCTTTAGATTTATTATTCGTACGGATCACCAATATTAAGGAAAAGCACCAGGAGTATCCCGGCGCTTCACAATCAGGGTAACAGATTTGGTTCCAGAACCATTAATTTTCGATTGAAATCAGGTTCCCAAAGGTATTGATATTCAACGTCCACTCGCTTCCGATCTGAGCCTCCTGGAAGAGACTGAGATCATTGGTCGAATAAACATAGGTCTCATCCCCGGACCTGAAAAAGATCGTATAGCTCTCTTCCCACTCTTCCCCCACACGTTGATCTGCGTGCAGAACAGGCTCCGGCCAGGTAGGAGAAAAGTCACTGCCGGTCAAGACCACTACATCAACTACGCTCCATTCTTCGAGTGCATATGTGCAGAACGTTCCAAAAACCTCGTATTCACAATCCTGCACGACTTCTGCAAAACCACTACCTGAATCGACTGTATAAGGGGTTCCACAGACCTCAACAGAATTTGGCGCAGGTTCAGATTGAATAGAACGCACCTCCTGGCTGCAGGATTCGATCACCCCCTCGACCGGGATTTCATCATCCCAACCTTTATGATCCACTGGGACCAGAGCCTCGACAGGGACCGAACGTTCCCAGCTAGCACTATCAACGATTCCTGTGGTTGGATTAGTGCGGTTTGCAAAGAAAAGATAGGCTCCACAAGCCAGAACCAGTACCGCCGCCACTCCCGAAATTATCCAAATGCGAGCTCTCGACTGCGGTTTAGCTGGAGGCACAACTACTTGTCCACTTCCAACAGCCTTCTCCACCAGGCTGCCTCCGCAATATGCACAGGACTTTTCTGTATCGGGATTTTCTTCCTCGCAGTGAGGACAGGCTACCATGCTTACCGGACCAGTTTTGTAAGCACCAACCACACGGCCGGTCTCTCGCTTTACTCCTCCAACCAGATCGCCCCCGCATTTATGGCAAATTTCGTCTCCGGCAGAGTTCCGCGAACCGCAGTACGGGCAGTGGATATTCGCTCCAGCCTCTGCCTGGGCAATCTTCTCCTCATCCGTGATTAATTTCTGCCTTTCAGCCTGTTCAAATTGGACATTATCCGGTTGCGGCGCGCCACAATTCCCACAATGCTTATCTGGTCCAGGGTTGACTCCATTACAATTTGGGCAGGTCCATTGAAGTTCGACGTGTCCGATTTTTTTCGAGCCATGCTTCCTCAGCCTCCTCGATAATCTCATTTCACATTATTGGTTAAAAATTGAAGATCTGATGGATTTGTATTAAATTAATACCCCAGTCTTGTGAAAATATGATTTATTTTTCAACTGCCGAAAAAAATTGTTAGCAATAATCTAGATCCATTTTATCAAACGATAAAGCCTAAATACTTTTCAAGTCTGCAAGCACGATTTTCCAATTAATTGAACTTATAGTTGAGAGGTGCTTAACGATTATTGGCAGGAACATCAATTAAAAAATAACCCGCCCAAGGATAAACCAGGGCTGGAGATTAATATTCCAACCGATTAATAATCAATCAATCCCCAATGCCTTGCGCACCTTCGCAATCTTGGGCCGCGATATCTTGCGAGCTTTTTCAGCACCCTGTAAAAGTACCTGGTCTAGATAATCCCAATCCTCCATAAATTGACTGTACTGCTCACGCGCCTCAGCGAATTCAGTCTCTAGCAGTTCATAGAGATCGTTTTTTATTTGACTATACGCTAAACCCCCTTCAAGATATCTTTGACGAACCCGCTCAACATCCTCAGGTTGGGCAAAGTGTTTATATATTGCGAATACATTATCGGTCTCAGGATCCTTCGGTTCGTCCGGTTGACGCGAATCGGTTACGATCCGCATCACGCTCTTGCGCAGCTGCTTCGATGGGGCAAACATCGGGATTACGTTCCCATAGCTTTTGCTCATTTTACGCCCATCAAGCCCTGGAATTGTCCTTACATCTTCTCGAATAACCGCTTCCGGCAGGGTTAGCACTTCACCGTAATTACTATTTATCGCCTGGGCGATATCACGCGCGATTTCGATATGCTGCTTCTGATCCAGCCCTACTGGAACATAATTCGTGTCGAAGAGCAAGATATCCGCCGCCATCAAAGCTGGATAAAAGAACAACCCCGAATTAATCCCTTCATCGGCACTGAAGCCTCTCTCCAAATTCTCATCCACCGCAGCCTTATATGCATGAGCCCGGTTCAGCAGTCCCTTAGAGGTGAAACATGCCAATATCCAGGTCAGCTCCATCACTTCAGGGATATCAGATTGCCGGTAAAATATCACTTTGTTTGGATCTAGTCCTAAAGCCAACCAGGATGCAGCCACATCGTAAGTCAGGCGTTTCAGCGTGACCCGATCTTTGACTGTCGTCAAAGCGTGGTAATCCGCGATGAAGTACAACGCCTGATATTCCCTAGCCAGTTCCAACGCAGGACTAATCATACCCAGATAATTTCCGATATGTGGCGTGCCAGATGGTTTTATTCCCGTTAGTGAAATTTCTTTGGACATATACAATACCCTTTTCTTCGATGATAGTGGTTGATTGTATCAATTTAACTTCTTATATTCAACAGGCTTCATCATGCTCAGATCGATCTCTGAGATTCTCTCCGCGCCTAGATTTAGCATTTCCTGATGAACTGCACGTGCCTCTTGGCGTAGTTTCTCAATATTGATGCCGCGACAAATCTCCGGTAATGGATCGAGCCACTTACGCATACGTAGAAACATCTTTCCTGCACCATTAAAGTTTCCCCGCAGAATTTGATAATAGGCAACGGAAACTTGCAATATGGCTCTATATAGGTCTCTACCTGGACTATGATCCTCCATCCAGGCAATTTCAAGCAAATCATGTGCTTCAAAATACTTGCCGCGATTGAACTTTTCCAGACCCTTTAAACCATAGTGAGATAATGGTTCCTCGCATGTCCTTTTCAGCTCATCCAGATCTATTATTTTGGCTTGTTTCAATAACAAATCAGGTAAATTTTTCACAAAATTCGATCTGGGCACGACTTTAGTTGCCCCAGCTTCTTTCGCTGCGTTCAGATATTCAATATCCACATGCGGTCCATAACACAAGACTGGTATTCCACGCGTGGCAGGTGCAGATGTCAGCATCATGATCCATTCCAACCATGGTACGGAATCATTCCCAAGATCGAAGATGATTAATGCTGGTCTCCATTGGGTGATTTTATCCAGCAAAACCCCATCTCTCCCTTGAAGTGGTTCAGCAAGGGTACGCCCCGCATTCTTATCCTCTTTGGCGGAGATCTCGATCGCGGATTCGATTAGTTTCACCTCAAATCCTTGCTTTTCAGCAACACTCTCAATGCGAATGGAGAAGTTCAAGTCCTTGACAAATGCCAGGATCATTGGAAAATCATTCATAAGATATATACCTTTTGAGCCAAATTTCTAAATTCAAACCTTTGAGTTCCGCAAGTGAAATTTTACCAGCCCTGGTGACTTGACACTTTTTCTAATTGATCAACAATCCTGATCAATTCCTGCAGCAGATCTCGCGAGCCATGCTTGCCAAATTCTTTAATTAATTGACGATAATACCAAAGCGCACCTTCTTTGCCACCATTAAAACGTTCCCAACCCGATTCACCTTCCCGCCGAATATCTCTTAGTGTAGCGCGGGCATTATGAACCTTATCCGCTAACGATACTCGCAATGCTTGAGGACTTGCCGTGCGAACTGAGGCAATATATTTCTCTTTGCGAGCACGCCAGGGCGGTTTCGGATCAGTGTGAGCATCCGTTACCGCATCCACAATCTCGGCCACACCTGTTCCATATCTTTGGCGAATATCTTCAAGAGTGTCTAAACCTCCTTGATCTTCCACCGCATCGTGCAGCAGAGCTGCAATGGCTTCATCCTCACCACCACCATCTTCAAGCACCAAACTAGTCACACCAAGCAAATGAGCAAAATAAGGTACCTGGCTGCGTTTTCTCACCTGCTCTGCGTGCAGGCGGTTTGCATAAACCAGGGCTTCCTCAAATCGCTCAGTTAAGAAGGATGTCTTTGCATCCATTGATGACATGCCTGGCCTCCTGATTTATCAGATACTCTCGAGACGATTCCTGAATAGCATAAGGACACTCATGAAATTTTTGTGTTCTCAATTCCTGCAAGATTATCTCAAACCGCAATAGTTAAACTTTCCAAATCGCGGGGGTAATAAGTTAATATTTCGTTATCGTCTTCTGTGACAACCACGGTATCTGAATGGCGGAATCCACCCAATTCAGGTACATATAAGCCCGGCTCAACGGTGAATACCATCCCTGTTTGAATCTCGGTCTCATCACCCACATCCAGGAAAGGTGCTTCATGGTACCGTAACCCGATGGCATGACCAACATGATGCTTCCAAAAATCCATCAAATCATTATCTTCGTAATAAGATCGCACCGCTCGATCCACATCTGAGCATTTCACTCCCGGTCGAATTGCTGAAAAAGCGATATTTTGAAGGGCTGCCATATGATCGAACATACGCTTTTGATCATCGCTTGCAGGTCCGATAACCATAGTACGCTCTAATTCGGAATTGTAACCCCATACTGGGGCTCCCGCACCTGTTACCAGTACATCACCGGCCTGAAAAATCAAATTGTTCGCCAGTGCATGCGGAATGGCTGCATTGCGACCGATTTGTCCCCGGTATCCAGCTCCAGCCCCATCAGAAAATGGGCTTTGCGCCCGGTAAACTGGTCCAATAGTATCCAACATGATCAGATTCGCCTCCTGGCTGGCTCGCTGGCTGACTTCGGTCTCCGTTGCTCCGATGCGTGTATAGCGCTGAAGCAGCACGTGTGCCAGATGGCCCCACTTCACGCTTTCCCGGATCAATGCCAGCTCGGATTCGCTCTTGAGCATCATCTTGTCTTCAATGAACCCTGTGATCTTACTCGTTTTGCAGCCCATCAGCTCACTTAAATCAGGACCGCGATATCCAAGCATCCAAGGATATCCATCGCTGTCCACTCCAATGTCTCCAGTTATACCCATATCCATTAGCATATCTTTCATGATCATCATTGGATGGGGTTGATATGGATACTCCAGGTAGTGATCAACGCGTTGGATAAGTGAATTGTCTTCTGCATGTTCAACTTCCAGCCTGGGAACAAATAACGCTCTCTCGCCCGAAGCGTTCAACACAAAAGCGATCGGGCGTTCCGTGGGGATGAACGCAA
>SDBU01002887.1_pt1 | contig 22358 bp, 20 predicted proteins | sample 2277071 | NCBI WGS metagenome assembly SDBU01 (sample SAMN10397929, study PRJNA504765) | marine sediment metagenome | isolation source: marine sediment core GS08_GC12, 126 cmbsf | place: Arctic Ocean: Gakkel Ridge, Loki's castle | collected 2008 | reverse complement strand
ACCGCTTTAGCCTTTACCTGGTTCTATGAAGGAATTGATAAAATTGGTCCTTCCCGGGCGGGAATATTCATTAATTTTGTGCCCATCTTTGCTACTTTGCTGGCTGTTCTGATTCTCCACGAAAAATTATCTCCCTCTCTTATTGTGGGAGCAATCTTCGTAGTCACCGGAGTTTATCTAACAAATTATCAGGCTAAAAATATTAAGATAGGGAAAGCCGAAGAAGTAAATGTAGAGGCTTGATTCATCGAACCCGTCTTTTTCTTGTCTCTTCTGTCATTCCCATGGAAATGGGAATCCAGTAATTTGTCATTGCGAGATTGGCACTCAATATTACTTGAGTGCCAATCGAAGTAATCTTGACCCACAATGTAGTACAAGCATATTACCTGTCATTTTAAAATAAAAAAATATTTTCTTTCACAAAAAAAAGGATTTCCCAAACTTTTATCGAATATTAAAATATAACAACAAAAATTCACCCTAACTAATCAAAATCCCTTCAAGGAGATAAAAAAATGGATTCATTAATAAATATTATTTCAATAGCTGGTCCATTAATATTTGCCGCCGGCATATTTGCGCTAAAAAATATACCGGCAGAGATGAAAATAGGACTGTGGATTATCTGTGCCTTAATAGTCATATTTGACCTGTATTTGATAATAAAAGATAAAAAGAATAAAGAAGAAAAATCTAAAAGAGGAGAACTTTATAATCGTTTATACGAAAGGCAGGAATTATTCCACAGAAACTTACCGGGAACCGTAACTGATGCATTGGAAAGAAATCCTTTATTAAAAAAATCTTTTAGCTCGGGACAAAAGCATGAAAAAGAATATAAATTTGAGAAAGCTATTATGGTATACCAAAAATGCTTGCAAGATTTAAGTATCCCCGAGGAAGATAAAATTGGTTTTAATATCCTTATTGGAAATTCTTACTATTTCTTATCCAAGCGAATTCAGGCGGAAAAATATTTTAGGGAATCATTAAATATTCTAAAAAGAGCAGAAAATAAGATTACCAAATTGCCAGCTAAATCAACTGCCCTGGGCAACATAGGAAATATCTACCATAACTTGGGTAAACCGGACGAAGCATTAGAATATTATCAGCAGGCTCTGGAGATTAACAGAAAGCTCGGATACGAACAGGGTGCCGCCCGTAATCTTAACAATATAGGCACTCTGTACAATGAATTGGGTAAACCGGATGAAGCATTGAAATGTCATGAGGAGGCCTTAGAGATTAGCAAGAAATTTAAAGATGAACATGCCATAGCCGACAGTCAGACTGACATTGGAATAATATATACTGACTTTGGAAAGCCGGAAGAAGCGTTAAAACTTTTTAAAGAAGCATTAAAGATTTACACAAAGGATAAATACCAGGAAGGAATAGCCAATGTCTTTAACAATATTGGCCTGGCCCATAGCAAACTAAGGGAAACCGATCAAGCTCTAAATAATTTTCAAAAAACGCTGAAGATAAACAAAGAGATAGGATACAAAGAGGGCATAGCAACTAATCTGGGGAACATAGGCCTGATTTACATTACTTTGGGAAAGTCTAAAGAGGCATTGAGGTATTATCAGGAGGCATTAGAGGTTTTTACAAATATGGATGCTCAGCCGCGGATAGAAATATTATTGAAACTTATTAAAATTATCGAGGAAGAAGAAAAAGAAAAATAAAAATATTTTTAAAACGGAGATGATAATATGTCATTAGGAATAAACACCGCCACCCCGGAAGGAATTGTTTTGGCTGCTGACAGCCGACAATCTTATCGCAACCGAAAAGGGATGGCTCGCATCGGGAGCGATAATGCTTCCAAACTTTTTCAGCTGAACAAAAGGATTGGGATAATTGTAACCGGACTGGCTTTTTTACCGGAAGATGGAGTAATGAAAAGTGTCAGTAAATTTATAGAGCAGTTTAAAAGGGATACTGAAGTAGAAAGATTGAATGTAAGAGATGCTGCAGACAGACTACACAGTCTCTTTGACATAAAATATGAATGGCAAAAGAGGTTAGATGATGCAGTAGAAAAGATTAATAATGACCTCAAGCGGCAGGGTTTCGAAGTTGTAGAAGTTAAGCAAGAAAATTATATGGTTAAGTTCCAATATAAAGACCTGCAGGGCAATTTGAAAAATGGAATCGGGGGAATCGATAGGATAACTCTTCTGGTAGCCGGTTTTAATAAAGATGGTTCTCACGAAGTCTATACTTGTATTATTCCCGGTGAGGTTCAGAAAAAACGGGATAGCAGAGAAAAAAATAAAGAATATGGGGCAAGCTGGGTCGGTCAAAACGATGTGGTTTCCAGGATTGTTTTGGGATTTGATGGGAGAATCAGTAATCTAAAGTTTGTTAATGAAGCAATGAAAGACCTGGGGCAAGAGGAAGTAAGAAAACAGCTGGGAGGTTTACAATATGCTATCCAATGGGGGACAATGACCCTACAGGATGCCATAGATTTTTGTACTTTAATGATCCAGACTACTTCGGCAATACAGCGTTTTTCCGATGGTATTATAGCTAATCCGGGAGATATGCCCGGTGTGGGCGGACCGGTAGATGTAGCAATCATTACCGCAGACCAGGGCTTCCTCTGGGTCAACAGAAAAAAACTAAAAATCGAAGGCAAAGAAATCGATCTAGATTAAAAAACATTTTGTCATTCCCGTTTTCCTCTCTGTCATTCCCACTCCCCTATATGTCCTTCCCATGAAAATGGGAATCTATTTCTGTCATTGCGAACACTGATTTATTAGGGCGCGGCAATCTCTCTCCTCCTCCTTGAAAGAGGAGGATGAAGGTGGGGGTGACTATGCAGCGAATGTAGAGATTTTTATAAAATTTACTCTAATTAAAATTTCTTTAGGGAGATAAAAATATGAATTCATTATTAAATTTTATTTCAATAGTAGGACCAATAATTTTTGCAGCTTTCCTATTTACGCTAAAAAATATAACTATGGAAATAAAGATATGGTTATGGGCTGCCTGTGCCTTAATAATTATCTTTGATGCGTATTTAATAATAAAGGATAAAAAAACTAAAGAAGAAAAGTCTAAAAGAGAAAAACTTTATAATCGTTTATATAATCGTTTATATAATCGTTTATATGAAAGACAGGAATTGTTTAATCGAAATCTACCCAATACATTAATCGATACTCTGAAAAAAAATCCCTTATTAGTAGATTCTTTTCAAATAGGACAAAAGTATGAGAAAGAATATAAATTTAAGGAAGCCATTAAAGTATATGAAAGATGCCTGCATGACATAAGTATCTCCGAGGAAGATAAAATTGGTTTTAATATCCTTATTGGGAATTGTTATTATTTTTTATCCAAACTAAATCAGGCGGAAAAACATTTTAAAGAATCACTAAATATTTTAAAAAGAGCAGAAAATAAAATTGCAAAATTGCCAGCCAAATCAGCTGCCCTCGGCAACATAGGAAATATATACCATAACTTGGGCAAACCAGATGAAGCATTAGAATATTATCATCAGGCCTTAGAGATTAACAGAAAGCTCGGATATGAACAGGGTGCTGCCCATAATCTTAACAACATAGGTACCCTCTACAATGAATTAGGTAAATATGATGAAGCATTGAAACATCAAGAAGAGGCGTTAGAGATTAGCAAGAAATTTAAAGATGAACAAGCCATGGCAAATAGTCTGACCAATATTGGGATAATATATACTGATTCAGGAAAACCGGAAGAAGCATTAAAACTTTTTCAGGAAGTATTAGAGATTAATAAAAATAATAAATACCAGGAAGGAATAGCCAATGTCTTTAATAATATTGGTCTGGCCCACAGTAAATTAAGAGAAACTGAGCAAGCTCTAAATTATTATCAGAAAGCACTAAAGATAAATAAAAAAATAGGATATAAAGAAGGGGTAGCTACTAATCTGGGAAACATCGGTCTGATTTACATTACTTTAGGCAAATCTGAAGAAGCATTAAAATATTATCAGGAGGCATTAGAAGTATTTGTACATATAAATGCTCAGCCGCGGATAGAAATATTACTAAAGATTATTGAAATTATGGTCAAAAAAAAGAAGATAAATTACAAGCCAATGATAAGGATTGGATTAATGCTTCTAGCAGTGTGCTTTATTGTAGTAGGATTCTTTCAACTTGTTAAATATGTGCCTTCAGTAAAGGTGGCACTTATTCTTGCGACTACCGTGAAACCGGAAACGTTTACGGAGCTATATTTTGAAAACCACCTATCGCTTCCAAGTAAAATTGCTTACTATAAAGAAAACAATTTTAAATTCACAATCCATAATCTCGAAAACAAAGATATGGAATATCAATATGAAGTTTATATTGATGCAAACAGAGAAAAACAGATGATTGATAAAAGGTCTGTTTTAATAAAAAACAATGAATATAAAACAATTACGGAAAACTTCACAATCACAATTCCAATGCAAAGAGTTAAAGTCGTCATAAACCTGATTAACAAAAATCAACAAATTCATTTTTGGATGGGAGAAGAATGAAAAAAATAATAATAGTTATCCAGATTATAATTGCTAAAACTATTGGATGGTATCGAGGGAATCGACAGGATAACTCTTCTGGTAGTTGGTTTTAATAAAGATGGTTCACAATCTTTTTATTAAAATAACACATTTCTAAAAAATTTGCTTTTATAAATTTATTTTGTTATAATGAATTTCCAAGTTTCACAAAATATAATATTCTATCCCACTATTTAAAATATTATATTAAACTTTTCCAATAGGAAGGTGAAGCACTAAAGTAATATTTCAAGAAAAGTTGAGAAAGGTAAACTATCCGAAAGGGTAGGACGCAAAGTTATGGGCCTAAGATATAGTCATTGCGATCTCATACAATATTACGGCTGCCAAACTGCCGATTTTTTAACTAAATAAAGATTAGCGGTTTTTTATTTTAGCTGTAGACCCTCATTTTTCTTAGTCTTACATTTATTAAGCAAAAAATCACTCAAGAAATCTTATCATCTATCTGCCAAAAAACTGATTTTGAAAAACTATTCCCGAAAACAGTTAAAGCATTACTTGTAAAATATCTACTTAAAAAATTATCTATAATATGATAAAGAAAATTACCATTCATTCATCGTAATATAAAAAAATCACTTTAGCTTTATTTAGTTCTCTAAAAAATTAATATATAAAAAATAACGATTTAGTAGCTTAGAAACTTTTCTTAAAATATGGACGCTAAAGAAAAGCAGAGCTAATAGCGTAACCGACTAAATGTAGTTGGTTTTTTATTTTATGGGGCATAATTTGGTTTTTATTTTTATAATATTTTACATATAGAAAGAGCAAGTTTTAAATATAAAAATAAATTTCTTTAGTGATGTTTTATTTAAGAAAGGAGTGAAAAAACAAAATGGTTCACTTAAAAAGTACTACTATGGCAACCAATGCAACAATAACTGCGGAAACGGAAACGTCTACAGAGCTAGATTTCGAGAATCATTTATCCCTTCCATTTTCGGATAGGAGAATTTCGGATAGGAGAATATCGGACAGAAGAAGAATTAAAACCACCAATATAAAAAAAGTAACAATTCTACTACCTTGCTACAACGAAGAAAAGGGCCTTGGCAAAGTCATTGATGGCGTGCCTATTAAAAAATTGGCCTATTTTGGCTACCAGTCCGAAATTATTGTAATCAATAATAACTCAAGCGACCATACTGTCAAAGTTGCTAAGGAGAAAGGCATTAAGGTAGTCTCAGAAAAAAAGCAAGGCAAGGGTAATGCCTTAAAAACTGGCTTTAGAAATATTAGTAGTGATACTGATTATGTGGTTATGTTAGACGGAGATAATACTTACAAGTCCGAAGAAATTCTTAGACTTATTGAACCTCTTGAGAATGATTTTTGTGATGTAATACTCGGCTCTAGGCTCGAAGGAAAAATAAATGATTGTTCGTTTAGTTTATCTCATCGATTAGCGAACTGGTTCTTTACTTTCTTCATTAGGAGATTTTATTTAGTAAACACTACCGATACTTGTACTGGATATTTTGCTTGGAAAAAGGAAGTTGTTGATGAACTCGCCCCGCATATAAAATCAAGCGGCTTTGCTATTGAAGTAGAGATGATAACAAAAATGGCCAAGCTTGGATATAAAATTTATTCAGTTCCTATAACCTATGATAGAAGAGAAGGCCATTCAAAACTTTCCCCCATTCTTGACGGTATAAAAATTACCTGGATGTTATTTAAAAATTTAACATGGAAGCCTCAAGAATGAAGATAGCTTTTGTTTCTGATGCCATCTATCCATATAACAAGGGTGGAAAGGAAAAAAGAATGTATGAAATTTCTACCCGTTTAGCTAAACGTGGCCATAATGTTCATGTTTACTGTATGAAGTGGTGGAAAGAAAAAGAAACCCAAAGAATTGAAAATGGAGTTCACCTTCACGCGATAAGTAGATATTACCCTCTGTATTCCGGAAAGAGAAGGTCAATTAAAGAAGCAGTAATGTTTGCATTTGCTTGTTTTAAATTAATTAGAGAAGATTTTGATGTAATTGACGTAGATCATATGCCCCATTTTGTTCTTTTTTCCACTAAGGTCGTTTGTATTCTAAAAAAAACAAAATTAATAGCGACTTGGAATGAAGTTTGGGGGAGAAAATATTGGAAAGAATATCTTGGAGGATTGGGAAACATAGCTTATATCATAGAAAAACTAAGTGTTTTAATGCCAGACAGAATTATTTCTATATCAGAACACACAACAAATAAGTTAAAAAATGATTTGTTATCAAAAAAAGACATTATTACTATTCCGGTTGGAGTGGATTTTGAGAAAATAAAGAAAATACCTGCATCCTCTGAAAAATCAGATGTTATTTTTGCAGGACGATTATTTTCCCATAAAAATGTTAATGTGCTAATAAAGTTAATTGCCATTTTAAAAGAAAATCGTCCCAGTATTAAGTGTTTGATTATTGGGGGCGGATCCGAAAAAAAGAATCTAGAAGCACTAACCCAAAAGTTAAACCTGAAAAAAAATATTAAATTTATAGGTTTTTTAGAAAATCATGATGATGTTTATGCTCTAATGAAATCATCAAAAGTTTTTGTTCTCCCATCGACACGAGAAGGCTTTGGAATTGTTGTGATTGAAGCAAATGCCAGCGGTATACCGGTGATAACAATTAATCATAAAGACAATGCTGCTAGAGATCTTATAGAAGAAGGAAAAAATGGTTTTGTCTGCCAACTCAACGAAGAAGAAATTGCAAAAAGAATTATAAGAATTTTAGAAAATAATTCAGGCCGAAATATGAAAGAAGCCTGTAAGGATTTAGCGAAAAAATATGATTGGGATAAGATTGTTGATGAAATTGAGAAAATTTATAGAACATGTTAAGGGAAAGATTGTTTTAAAATTTTATAATTCTTCCGTGTTGGATTGTAAAGAAAATATTTTAAAACTTCTTGAAGAAAACCCACAAGCTAAGTTATTGGACTGTGGTTGTGATAATGGAGAATTCACAGTAGAGCAAGCAAAAACAATTGGAACATGTAAAGTTTATGGAATTGAAATTAATAAAAAAGCTTGTGGGGAAGCAAAAAGAAAAGGGATCAGGGTATACAATAATGATTTAAATATAAAACTTCCCATTAGATCAAGCTCTATAGATGTTATCATTGCAAACCAAGTAATAGAGCATCTTTATGACACCGATACTTTTGTAAAAGAAATTTATAGGATTTTGAAACCGAAAGGTTATGTTATTGTCTCTACGAATAATCTAGCCAGTTGGCATAATATTTTTCCTTTATTTCTTGGAAGACAACCTTTTCCTTCAGACGTATGTAGAGATCCATCTATAGGAAAATTATTTGCATTGTGGGTAGGTGATTCTGGGTCTTTATCGCATATAAGAATTTTTACTTATTATGGGCTGAGAGAATTATTTGAATATTACGGTTTTAAAGTTGAAAAAATGGTCTGTGCCGGATATTATCCCTTTCTAGGGCTTATTTCAAAATTTTTATCGTTTATTGACAAAAAACATTCTGTATATTTGACAGTGAAAGTGAAAAAATATGATTGGGATAAAATTGTTGATGAAATTGAGGGAGTTTATTTGAAATGAAAATACCAGAATCAATAAAAGAAGTCCAAACTTTATTTATTAAAAATAAGACAAATATAACACAGACGCAAAGCAATTTATATTTACTAAGAACTTTACAAATAATAAAAAAGATTAAATCATTATTTCCGAATAAAAAAATAAGAATATTAGATTTAGGATGTGGGGAAGGCTACAATACATGCATTATGAATTGTCTATTGACAGAGTCTGAAATTACCGGAGTGGATTATGGAAAATATCGCAGAAAACCATGGGATTTAATTAAAAGAAAGAGTTTCAAAATAAAATTTATTGTTTCTGATGCAAGGAGACTTCCTTTCAGTGAAAGTTCTTTTGATATTGTAATAATGTTTGAATTGTTGGAGCATATTGGAGAGGAAATAAGTCAAATTACTTTTGAAGAAAAAAATTGGAAGAAAAAAGATGTGTTAGAGAGGTCTATAGGGTGCTTAAACCTAAAGGATTTTTCATGATAAATTATTTACCTAATAAATATAGCTATATTGAATTCATTATCAAGCACCTTTTGTACCGATTACCGAAAATTTATTCCCATCCGAAGAAATTTACTAAGAGAGAAGTATCTTCCTTACTTAATGAAAATGGTTTTCAGGTGATGAATCTAACAAGAATACATTTTTTACCATCTCTCTATTATTCTGTAGGAGATGTAATAGGAGACGTTTTTAGTGAATGCGCTAATTTACTTGACCTTTTAGATAAGACTTTTCTTCAAACACCATTAAATCTTTTAGCACAAGATTTTGAAGTAATTTGTAGAAAGATACAAATTTTTGGGAAAGTTGAGAGGACTTATAGAAAATGAAAATTTTATTAATATCACTATATCGTCTATGGAGATTATAGTATTTTGGTCTTTTCTACTTTGTTAATGTTTAAAGCTAAAAATTATGATGTTAATAAAATTGTTGACAAAATTGAGGAGTATTATTTTAGATGAAGTATACAACGATTTTTTTTGATTTTGAGGGAAAATGGGGCATGCCTTTTAAAACAAATTATGACTTGGAAAAAACAGTACTTAATATCTTAAAAATTTTAAAACGATATCATACAAAAGCAGTATTTTGTACTTGTGGGAAAATAATAGAGGTTCACCCTGACATAATAAAAAAAATAGATAGAGATGGTCATGAGATAGCTTTTCATGGTTATATGCATGAAGATTTTAATAAAATCTCCATAAAAGAACTAGATCAATTATTGGAAAAAACTGAAAAGAATTTTTTATCTTTGACAGGTAGACGATTGTTAGGTTTTAGAGCCCCTTTTCTTTTAGAACCAAATTTTTATAATAAGAAAATTTACCAATTATTTAGAAAAAGAGGGTATAAATGGTGCAGTAATCGTGAAATTCGTTTTGTAGAAGAGATCTTTGTTCAACACATATTAAAAGGGTCAATTTATAACCCCAAAAATGCTTTTTCAAAACTTATCTCAATATCAAAAATTACTTCTGTTAACTTATGTTATTATTTTTTATTTAATTTATTAAATCTAAGATTAATTCTAATGGAAGATACGCATAAAGTATTAAATCAAAGTCTTATTATTGATGACATTAAGCCTAACTTAAGAATTTTAAGGAACTTTAATTGGTTCAATTATTCCAGATTTCCAATATTTAAATTAAATATTTTAGATTTTCCACTATACTCTCCATTAGATTGTGATTTATTTGGATGCCCTTTTCCATCAGAAGAATCTAATGAAATAACAATGAATTATGCTTTTAAATGTTTGGTTAAAAATTTTCAAATGTCAAAACATTTTTTTAATCTTAACTTCCATGATTGGATAATTGGTACAGCTAATCGATATAAATTATTAGATAAGATTTTAAATTACTTATCACATCAAGAATCAGTTAAAATAATTCTTCCAAAAGAATTATTAAAAATTTTAGAAAAGCCGAGCAGAAAAATATGAATGAGATAAAAAAAATATCCTTTATAGTTATAGCTTATAACGAAGAGAGAAATATCGCAAACTGTATAAGATCTATATCGAATCAAGAGGAATTAAAAAACTCTGACTATGAGATAATTGTTGTAAATGATGGGTCAAAAGACAAAACAGCTATTATTGTTTTTGATTTAAGCAAAAATAGCAAAAGAATCCAATTAATAGATTTACAAGAAAATAGGGGTAGAGGATTTGCTCGCCATGAAGGCGTAAAAAAATCAAAGGGAGACTACATAGTTTTTGTAGACGCTGACATTACATTACCGGAAAATTGGCTGGTAAAAGTTAGAAAGCATTTAGAACAATATGATGCCGTAGGGGGAATTGCTATTCCGGATGGTGACTCAACGTATATCTGTCAGAAATTTAAGCTTCAGCCAAAGCCACTGCCACACACAACGGGTATTACCGGAAGCAATGTCATCTACAAAGGCGAGATTTTAAATAAAACTAGAATAAATCCTGAAATTAGAGATGGTGAGGATACAGACTTGAACTGGAGATTAAAAGAAGCTGGTTATAAAAGTAAATTGATAGAGGATCTAATCGTTACTCATAAAGAAAATATAAGTTTTAAAAAGTCTTTATTAAGAATGTTTTCCTTTGGTAAAGGAGCAACAAAACTATTTAACGAACATCAAAAGATCAGACTACCAGATTTGATTTTTTTCTTTTTTCTACTACTTCTAATTATTAATATTATTTTATTAATCATGGAGAATTTAATTTTGTTACCACTACTAATTATTTATCCATTTATTGTAGGTTTTGGACACATACTTCATAAGTTTTATATAAAAAAGAATAAATTAATCAGTTTTATGTTGGCTGGTTTTGTTAACTCTATTTTTATAATGTTTTATTTTTTAGGAAGAATGGTTGGATTTTTAAAAAATGGATAAATTAAAGATTTTATTAATAACATCAGAATTTTCAGATAAATCCTGTGGAGGTGCGGGAGTCTATGCGTTTGAATTAGCTAGAGCTCTTTCCAAGGATGATATTAAAGTGTACGTTATTACACCAAATAAGGAGACAAAAAAAGAGATATTGAACAATAACCTAATCGTTCATTGGCAAAAAACAATATTTAAACCATTTTTAAGAATGCCTTCGTTTTTCAATGCGGTTGGGAAAAACTATGAGAAAGTTATAGAAAAAGAGAAAATAGACATTATCCATAGCAATGAATGTGCGGGTTTTTTGGCTTTGGGCGAATTACCCACCCTAACAACAATCCACCATCCAGCTTTTTGTGAATTTAGCAATTTTGGTTTAATACAAAGTATTGTAAATCTGGTTGATGTATATATGGAGAGAAAAGTTTTAAAGAAATCCGATAGGATTATTGCTGTTAGTCACTTAACAAAAAATTTATTGATTTCAAAGAATCCCAATCTAGAGGATAAAGTAGATGTTGTAGGTGCGGGTGTAGACCTTGAAAGGTTTAGGAAAATATCAAATCCTGCCGTTCGAGATAAGTATGGCATCAGAGAAGATGAGATTCTGCTATTTTTTCCAGGCGGGGCGAGAGGAAGAAGAAAAGGAAGCGAGATTCTTTTCGAGGCTTTATCAAAGTTGAGGGAAGAATATAATTTTAAGTGTATTATTACTGGGGAAAGCAGAGAAATAGGATGGGCTAAAAAATTTTATAAGAACATTAAATCTCTTGCTCTCGAAAAAGACTTAATTTTAACTGGCGAAATTGATTATAATGAACTCCCTAAATATTATTCTGTTTCAGATATTGTTGTTTTTCCTTCACTTTTTGAGGGTTTTGGCATTCCAGTCTTAGAGGCAATGGCTTGCGGGAAACCGGTAATTGCTACAAGAACTGGCGAAATTCCATACATTATTACTGATTTTAAAAATGGTTTATTAATTAATGCCAATGACAGTGAAAGCTTATACGAAAAAATAAAATTTTTAATTAAAAATGAAAATGTCAGAATGCGTTTGGGAAAAAATGGGAGAAAATTAGTAGTAGAAAAATATAATTGGAAAATAGTTGCTAAGAGAGTTAAAAAGATATATCAGGAATTGATAAAATGATGAATCAATATGCTAATCAAAAAAAGGACAGGTTTCAAAGGGCAATGACTCTTTTAAGAGAAGATGGGTTAAAGTTCTTAATTATAACCTGTTTAGATATTATTCATCATCAAATATTGGTTACTTTTTCGCCACTTATTATTTATTTAAAGCCGAAAAGATTTTTCTTTTTCCAGAATAAAAAAATTCCTTATTTTTATCATAAATATAATATCACCTGGAAAAATGAGAGGACTTTTGAAGTGCCTTTTATTTGGGAAATAATAAAAAAACATCATGAAAAAAAGATTTTTGAAGTAGGAAATGTTCTCTCTCATTATTTTCCCATTAATCATGATGTATTAGATAAATACGAAAAGACTGAAGGTGTCATTAATCAAGATGTTGTCGATTTTAAACCACCCAATAAGTATGACTTAATTGTTAGTATTTTAACTTTAGAACATGTAGGTTTTGATGATAATACGAAAGAGTCAACAAAGATTATTAAAGCTATAAAAAATCTAAAAGAAAATTGTCTTAGGACAGGAGGCAGAACGATAATTGCTATGCCTATAAACTATAACCACGGAATGGATATATTGCTTTTTACAAACAAGTTGGGTTTTGACAAAAAACTTTTTTTGGAAGATATAAAAAAAATGAATGGAGAAGGATATCAAGAAAAGAAGCAAAGAATTCAGCCTATATAAAGCGTTTTCATGTTGGGGCGAATGCGATTGTTGTAGGGATTATTAAAAAATAAAGAGGCAGTAAATGAATCTCATAAAAAATAAATTATTATCCGGAATTTTTATCTTTGGACTAATAACTAACTTCCTAGTCCTTTTTGATATCCAATACTTCTATTTAAGAGCGATTTTTTCTTTCATTTTTCTAATAACTATTCCCGGGTTGTTAATTATGTTGATGCTCAAAATTAGAGAGATTGGCTTTTGGGAATATCTGGTTTACACAATTGGATTAAGTATTGCTTTTTTGATGTTTGGAGGATTATTTATTAATTGGGTTTTGCCATTGGTTGGAATTGGTAAACCACTTTCACTAATTCCTATACTTATTAACTTGAATGCTTTCCTGTTAGTTTTCTGGATAATTGCCTATAAACGAAATAAAGAAATTTTGTTTGAAATCAGGCTACCAAAACTGGATTGTCTAAATAAGATTTTTTTCATAACTCCTGTGATTTTTCCTCTCTTAAGTATTCTAGGGGCAATAATCCTAAACAATGGCGGGCCAAATTACCTCACTATAATTATGCTCGGCGGAATTGCTATTTATGTTTTTTTTATAGTTTTATTTAGAAAGAAACTAAATGAAAATATTTATCCTTGGGCAATTCTAATGTTGAGCATTTCATTGTTACTGATGTACTCTTTGAGATCTTGGCATATTCTAGGTTGGGATATCAATCAGGAGTATTTAGTATTTACATTAACAAATAGTGCTAAATATTGGAGTCCATATGCATCAGGCGGTGCCTATAATTCATGTATAAGCATTACAATCTTACCGACCATTTTCGCTTCTTTTATAAAAATTAATAATGAGTATATCTACAAATTAATTTTTCCCATTTTGTTTTCATTTGCTCCATTAATGATATATTTATCCACTAAAAAATTTCTAAGTGAAGGATACGCCTTTTTAACTTCGTTTTTCTTTATAAGTCAATATTGGTTTATTGAAATGCCTGCATTGGCTAGACAAGAAATGGCATTTATTTTTTTGGCTTTAATATTATTGTTAATATTCAACCATGAATTAAATGAGTCCGTAAAAGCCTTTTTGTACATTGTTCTTGGTATGTCAATAATATTATCTCATTATTCAACTACTTATGTTTGGCTAGCAACTATGGTGATCTTCTATATCCTGGGTCGTTTATTAAAAATAATTTTTTTAAAGAACTTGAAACTATTTTTTTCATTTAAATATATTTCATTAATGATCTTAGTTACTTTTCTGTGGCAATTTCAACTTAATGTACCGCCAAATAATTTCGGAGGTGTACTCTCTACTACAATTTATGATATTTCAAACATATTTTCTGAAGATTCGATTACCTCAGGATTTAATAGATTAACTTTTAAAAATTTAAATATAAATAATGATCTGAATGTATCCAATAATTACTTAACCATGACTGGGGAATATAAAAACAAGGCATTAATTCTATATCCAGAATCTGCGTATCGAGATTATAGTCCTCGTGCAGTTTTTTCTGAAAAGTTGAAAAGTCAGGTTCCAATAGGAATAAGCATACGTGCAGTTTCTTCTGAAAAGTTGAAAAGTCAGGTTCCAATAGAAGTAAGCATAGATGTTTTCAACTTGCTAAAAGTAATTAGACTAATTTTAATAGTTATTTTACCTATTATAGGAGTATTTCATTTGTTTAAAAAGCATTTTTATAAAAAGAATAAAAACAGAGATATCAGTAATCTAAAGAACAGTATGGGAAACTACATATTAATAAGTATCAGTACATTACCGTTAATTGTTCTATTTCTTTTTTTGCCTTCAGTACAAACTCAATATAACCTAACTCGGATGTACCTGCAGGGCTTGTTATCGTTTTCCTTCTTGACGGTACTAGGAGGACATTATTTATTGTATAAGCTTAGATTGAATAAAATAAGTTACTTCATTTTAGGATTAACTTTAATATTATTTTTTCTATCGTCTACGGGGTTAGTTTCTCAGCTAATTGGAGGAAATCCGCTCTTACCTTTAAATAATTTCGGAGGAGCTTATGATAATTTTTATACTACACAATTGGATGTTAAATCCGCAGAATGGCTAGCTAATAAAAGAGAAGCTAATAGCATGATATATGCAGATGAGGTAGCTGGCTTAAGGCTTACCTCATTTGCATATATCATTGACTACACTTTCGATATTTTACCATCAACTATAGATACACGTTCTTATGTGTATCTCAGTCAAACGAATGTTGAAAAAGGAAAAGTATATAAGCGTTATAATATTGGTTTCTTAGCATATGACACACCAATTGAATTCTTAAATTCAAGCAAAAACCTAATTTATAATAATGGCGGGTCAGAGGTGTTTAAATCTGGTAACAACTGGGCAACATACTTTGATTACACAACCCAATGGGAACTACTCCCTGTTGTATGGCCAGAGGGTGGCACGTTAACTGTAGCTTACGAAGACCTACCTCTTGACCGTGACAATGACTGGGATTACGACGACTTTATGGTTGACATCGATACTGTAGCAACGTTCTTTGGCTCCTCAGAGGAAAATAACGAATATATTACCCAGATTAAATTTACGGTTCATCCACAAGCAAAGTTAGCCGAGTATACGCATAGAATGCATTTGTTTGTCGATACTTTCGAACGTGATGGAACGTATGAACTCTATCGCAACGGGTCTTTGGTTGAATCTGGTAATTATGATAATGGTACGGGCCTTGATGTAATCCTGGTACCGAATACAGGCAGCTATCCTTATAGTGTCGAACTAATCATTTTCTTTGACGGTGGCCTTGCATTTTCTTTCCCTGAATGGAATGAAAATTTTTACCACGGCGAGAACCTGTTCTTCGATCCTTACCTCCATGTGAATAGTACGGGGGAGGATATCCACACAGGCGACGTCAGGATGCTGACCGTTCCGATTGGCGGATATAGCCAACGCCAGGATGGAAATGCTATCTGGGACGTATACCCGAAAGTGACTTCAGGGAACCCACCGACTTTCCAGCCAAACTGGTGGATTAAACCCAGGTAAATGTCAAGCACTTTTCCCACCTCTTCGGTAAGTACATTTCCATAGCAGCATTGAAAGAGAATTGAATATCAAATGTTGAGGACTGAACCTTAAAATCTCATTGATAATCTGATTATTAAAAAATTTAGGATAATATAATTACGAATGAAATTAGGCAATTTAATCGAATTGCAAAAATAAATTAAAAAATTATCAAATTAATGTCTAAAATTATCGGTTTTAGGGAATATAATAAGTAGAGAAAAGAAATTTAAAAAGAGCATAAATTATCATTAAAGTTGATAAAGACAAATCAACCGAAAGGTTGAGACGCAAAGCAATGGGCCTAAAGCACGCAAAGTGCTAAGGTAGCCAAGCTACCGACTTTTTTTTGTTTTGGAAATTTAAAAAGAGAATAAATTATCACTAAAAAGTTGATAAAGGCAAACTATCTGAAAGGATAGGACGCAAAGTCATGGGTCTAAAGCACTCAAAGTGCTAAGACTGCCAGACTACCGACTTATTTTCTTTTTTAAAAAAGCCAGTGCTTTAGCAAAAATGCCTTCAACAACTTAAATTAAAAAAATTTAAGCCTCTGTCAAAAGACAGAGCAAATGGAGGAAAAAAATGAAAGTACTGGGCAAAGCAACCTTAACCTTAGGACTGATGATCATCCTTTCTCTTCTTCTAACATCCTGTAGTGGTGGGGGACTGGTTACACCTGAACTTCAGCTTGATCCAGAGGAAGAGCTCAATACAGTTATTCCCGAAACAGCTATTGGGAATTTAGGAAACCAGGAACCTACAGAGAAACCGGGAACTGAAAACCCGCAAAAGTGGTCTGGTTTAACAGGTTTTGTTGAGTGGTATGGTAGTGTTGATGGTTCTATGGATACGTGGTTAGACAATGGATTTAACGAAATAAGAGACCTTAGAGATTATCAGGATACTATAAATGTAAATGGCTCAAAAGCAGCAGTTCTTGCAGCCAATGCTAAAGGCTTAAAGTTTATTTGGGGAGTATCTTCAAATAGTTTTAATAATCCTGATTATACGATTACTTCAACTAACTGGTTAGATTTTAGAGCAGCGATACTTGACGCTGCTCAATGGGCACAGGATAATGGGGTTTATGAGTTTCAATTAGGGAACGAAGAAGAACTCCATGTTGATGGAACAACAATGACAATAACAGGAATAATTACCAATCTTAAATCTGTTGCTACTGATGCTCAAGAAATATTTACTAACGGGAATGTAAGTTATTCTTGCTGGCAAGGCTCCATAGATGATTGGATAATAGCAGGAAAGGGAGACATAGATATTTTGGCATCTAATGTTTATATTGGTGGAGAGGGTTATTATAGTGGCAATGAATGGAAAACCCACATAACCAATCTGGTAAATGCTTTTGGAGTTGATGGCACATATATAACAGAGTTTGCTCCCAGTTACTCTTCTTTGGAGGATTATTCTACTGATGAAGCAGTACAGGCAGCAGGGGTAACTGAAATGATTGAATATATGAAGGTTTCGGGGATAAAAAGAGCATTGTTTTATTGTTGGCACGATTATTTTGGTGGTCTTTTTGGAGTTGTAAAAGATGATGGCGCTTATAGGCAATTATGGAATCAGGCTCTACTCAATACAGGGCTTGTAGAATCTATTACTGTTCCAACTACAACTACCACAATATCATTACCAGATACAATTGCACTTATACCAAAAATAAGCAGATAGCACCAAACCCGGCATCAGGCTCTAGTGTTGCATCAACCTTGTAATGCCGTAAAAACGTGGTATATTTTCTTTATAATCAAATTGGGAGGATTGGATATGAAGAAATACATCGTGACACTAACCGAAGAAGAATGCGAAGCTCTTGGCGAACTCACTTCCAATTTTTAGCCATTTTAGTTTTCTCTAAAAAATCTAATCAACTTTCGTACGATTGGACAGTTGTCTAAAATATAACGTAGAATAACTAAAATTGCAACTATTAAAAAACCCCTCTTTGATTTATTCATAAATATTTTATTAATTCTATCCATAAAATAATTTAACTGTTTGAAACGATTTAGATTTTGCCCAAGATTTCTTTTCTAATATCCATTACATAAGTAACAAAGAACTACGATGGTATTGTCGTAAATGGGTAGAAATTCACGTAAAAAGGCAGAGCAATTTTTAATTGAGAAATACAAAACTAAAGAAGTTTCTTAATAAAGAATAAGTATATTACAGAGATTATTCCTTGCCCCAATATCCAACCAACTCCTATCCCTAACAGATTTTGATGAATTAGCATTATACTTAAAGATAAGATTATGGAAGCACCTAGAAGGTTCACTAAAATAACTAATTTTATTCTATGTTTTATATAAAAAATAGAATTTCCTATATAATTTATTGAGAGAAATATTCCGCTAATCGCTAATATCTGAAGAAAAATAACTCCTTCGCTTGAGTATTCCTTTCCAAAGGCTAGAAGAATATATTTTCCAAATAGAAAGGTTACAAGAATTGCAGGGATAAGAATTAAAGAAATTATCTTTATCGCTTTTTTTAACTGTACTTTTAATTCTCTTTCGCTGTAAGAGCCTTCCGCAAACAAAGATTGAGAGGTTGCCATTGGGATAATATAGAGAAGGTTTGCAATCATCATGTCCAAATAAAAATATGCCGAAAACTTCGCTCCGATTGAATTTGTTATAAGTATTGGTAAAACCATTGCCGGTAATCCTCCAATAAATCCCGCAATATAGTTCCCAAGCGAAAATTTAATCATTCTCTTTACTACACTTCTGTCAATAATTGGTTTAGGTGAGTAATTGAAACGTAAGATAAGAAATACCAGACTTACTAAAAAAGCGACGGCCATCGCTATTCCCATAGACACGACTATGCCATAGGCTCCTAGTACTACTAGAAATATCGGGAGAATTAGTTTAACAATGCTGGAAATAGTGTTTTTTATTAACACGAATTTTGATGAGCGGTAGGCTATAAAAATATTTTCCGATATTATATTCAGTGAAAAGAATACTGCAAATAATATAAACAGTAAAGAAAAAATAATATTTTCTCTGACAAATAATAATCTTGGAGAGAATGTTTTTAAAAAGACAAGAAAAAATATTGAAATGAATATTGAAGTTAATCCGACAAGCGTAAACGAAGTATTTATCTTGTCATTTTTTTTATCAGAGGTAGGGAGATACTTAATTAAGCTGTTTCCCAGTCCTAAAAGACTAAAACTTGAAATTAATGTTATCACTGAAATAAGGGTTGTTCCGATTCCTACTTGTTCGGCAGAGTATAGACGTGCATTTATAATCCAAAAGAAGAAACCGAATACAGCCATCACTCCCGTGCTTAACATCAGATAAATTGAATTTCTGAATAAGGAGTCGTTTGCCAAATAGTTGTAAAATTTAGAGATTGTTTTTTTCACTAAAATATCGCCCCAATTTTTAATTATTTTTTAAAATTTTCCTCTACTAATATGAAATAAAAACTTTATCACAAAGCATAAAATTTAGAAATCATGAATCTTGGTAATATATTTTTTACTATCTTGCTACAATACTTTTCTCCAATATTCCAATATATCTTTTAATGTTTTATCTAAAGGTATCTCTGGTTTCCAGCTACTCTTTCTTCTAAATTTTGAAGAATCGCCTTGCAAAATGGGATTATCAGAAGGTCTCATTTTCTTTGGGTCTTTCATTATTTCTACTTTTCTTGAAGATAATTCTAAAAGGTGATTTAATAATTCTTTAATCTAAATGACTCTTTCAGAACAAATATTATATACTTTCCCTGGCTCCCCTTTGTCTAAAGCAAGCCAATAAGCCCTTACCATATCCCTTACATCAGCAAAGTCTCTCTTTGCTTCTAAACTACCAACTTTTATTATTGGTTCTCTCAGTCCTTTTTCAATTTCCGCTATTTGTTTAGCAAAATCGGAACATACAAATTCTGGAGATTGCCTTGGTCCAATGTGATTAAAAGGTCTTACACGAATAATATTCAAACTATAATTTTTAAAATAAAAAAAACTTAGAAAATCTGCACTTGCTTTACTTATAGAATAAGGATTCACCGGTAATAGGAGATGACTTTCACCAATTGGTGTATCTTTTTCTTTAACTAAACCATATTCATCTGCTGAGCCAACAAATAATATCATAGGGTTCATCTCTAAATTTATAACTGCTTGATAAAGATTCAATGTACCATATAAGTTAGTATCAAAGGTTAATTTTGGCTCCTTTAATGAAGTGGGTACAAATGATATAGCTGCTAAATGGTAAATTTCATCAGGTTTAACATCTTCAATAACATTTTTTAAAGCATCATAATTTCTAATATCACACCTATATACTTTAATTTTATTCACAAAACCATTAAGATTAGAAAATGTACTTTTATCAAAAAAAGTTCCAAAAACTTCATATCCCTTTTTAATAAGTAACTCAGCTAAATGCGACCCCGCAAAGCCCGATATACCTGTAATTAATGCCTTCATAAATTTATTTCCTGTTTTTATTTAAATTAAATAATTTAATATCATTTTCTACTCTTTCTAAATCTGCATCAATCATCATTTTAATTAATTCTTCAAAGCTTGTTTTGGGCGCCCAGCCTAATTTCTTTAGAGCTTTTGTAGAATTACCAAGTATAAACTCTATTTCAGCAGGTCTAAAGAATTTTGGGTCTATTACCACATAATCTTTCCAATTTAAGTTAACATAATCAAATGCAATTTTGACCAAATCTCTTACTGGATGATTTATACCAGTACTTATTACATAATCATCTGGTTTTTCCTGCTGCAGCATTAACCACATTGCCTTTACATAATCTCCTGCAAATCCCCAGTCTCTTTTTGCATCTAAATTACCTAATCTTAATTCATTGGCTAATCCCAATTTGATTCTTGCTGCTGCATTAGTTACTTTTCTAGTAACAAATTCTAATCCTCTCCTGGGAGATTCGTGATTGAGCTGTATAGCACAACAACAAAACATATTGTAGCTTTCCCTGTAATTTACGGCAATCCAATGTCCATATAATTTTGCCACCCCATAGGGGCTTCTGGGATGAAATGGAGTCTTTTCGGTTTGAGGGAATTCTTTTGCTCTACCAAACATCTCACCGCTCGATGGCTGAAAGAATTTTATCTTTGGATTAACCGCCCTAATTGCCTCCAACATTCTTGCTACTCCCAGGCCAGTTGCTTCTCCGGTAAATACCGGCTGTTTCCAGGAAGTAGGTACAAAAGATTGCCCGGCTAAATTGTATACTTCGTCTGGATTAGATTCTTTAATTGCGTTAATCAAAGAGTTTTGATCTAATACATCCCCGGAGATTAATGTAATCTTCTCCTCAATATGTTTAATTCTTTCAAGGTTTACAGTACTTGTTCTTCTTACTAATCCAAATACCTCATAATCTTTGTTTAATAAAAATTCTGCCAAATAAGAACCGTCCTGCCCGGTTATGCCAGTTATTAATGCTCGTTTGTTAGCCATTATATTCTCCCTTCAAATTTGCTAAATTTATTATATTGAATAAATTCTTATCATTTATCAATACCTCTTCTAAAATATCTATCTCTTGAGGTAAACTTTATATATAATTATTATTACGACAAAAGATTTAAGAAATCCTGTTTTTGAGTGAAAAAGTTTCAAAATGCGAGATGCGAGCTTATTTAAAAGGTCATTTTCTACATCAGTTATTCCGGTAATGTAAAATTTTTCTACCAGAACTTTGATCACATTCGGATATAAGAATGCTGGTAAAGTTGGTCCTAAATGGATATTCTTTACTCCCAGATAGAGTAGAGCCAATAGGGCTATTACCGCCAGAGAATAAGAATTGTTACAATGGCCAGCATCTAAGACCCTGGGGATTCCTCCAATATCACCTAAGTTAAGTTTGTTATGTCTGTATTTAGCACATCCGGCAGTTAATGTTAGAGTGTCCTTAGGTAAAACCCAGGCAAATTCTGTATAATATTCACGGTTTTTCATCCAGCCATCACTCCCGTGCTTAACATCAGATAAATTGAATTTCTGAATAAGGAGTCGTTTGCCAAATAGTTGTAAAATTTAGAGATCGTTTTTTTCATTTAAATACCTAAAATTGTTTTAGAGTTATAAATTAGAAATAAAATATGAATAATTGTTGTTTTTTTAAATAATATAATATAGAATATCATTATGAGAAAAATAGTTCAAGCAGTATCTTTTACATTATTTATTTTTGGTCTACTCGGGTGGTTATATATAGTCGCAATCGCTTTGGTACACCCCGAAACTCTAACTATTCAATTAACTCATTTTGCTACTTGGCCGAGAGAGGATACTTTTGGTATTGTCTCTTTTGCTGTATCTTTCGTATCCT
>SDBU01002886.1_pt1 | contig 22364 bp, 17 predicted proteins | sample 2277071 | NCBI WGS metagenome assembly SDBU01 (sample SAMN10397929, study PRJNA504765) | marine sediment metagenome | isolation source: marine sediment core GS08_GC12, 126 cmbsf | place: Arctic Ocean: Gakkel Ridge, Loki's castle | collected 2008 | reverse complement strand
GTCCTTGACATAATCATCTTCTGCACGACTGGCAATCTCTCTTTTGTCATGAACATATGCTCGGTTCTACAAAGACCTATCCCCTCAGCCCCGAATTCCAAGGCATTAAGAGCATCCTCAGGAGTATCGGCATTAGCTCTAACTCCCATTGTTCTTATTTCATCACTTATAGCTAAAAACTCTAAAAATTCGTCTTTAATTTCAGGTTCAACTAACGGAACTTTACCTTCAATAATTCTCCCGTTTGTTCCATCAATGGTAATATATTGCCCTTCCCTTATAATCACATCAGCAACCCTAAATTCTTTATTTTCTGCATCAATTTGTATATCAGCAGCCCCGACAACAGCAGGTTTACCCATACCTCTAGCAACAACTGCCGCATGTGATGTTGCTCCACCAAATTGAGTTAATACCCCACTTGATGCATATAATCCATGAATATCATCTGGTTTCGTTTGTGTGCGAACTAGTATTATTTCTGATTTTCCTTGGTTTGCTAACTCTTCTGCAGTATCTGGATCAAAAATAGCAATCCCTGAAACTGCTCCCGGAGAGGCACTAATTCCGTGTGCTAAAACATGAATAATTGAATTTTCATCAATACTCTTAAATAATAATTTTGATATTTTGTTTGGATCTATTCTTAAAATGGCCTCTTCTTTAGATATCAATCCTTCTTTGACCATATCTACTGCAATTTTCACTGCAGCTGAAGGTGTACGTTTTCCATTCCGAGTCTGAAGGATATATAATTTCTTATCTTCAATTGTGAATTCAATATCTTGCATATCTCTATAATGCTTTTCCAGCTGATCCATTGTTTCTAACAATTCAGAGTATACATCATGAAATTCTTCACTCAATGATTCTAATTTTTTAGGGGTTCTTATACCTGCAACAACATCCTCTCCTTGAGCATTTGTTAGGTATTCACCAAATTTCTCATTTTCACCAGTTGATGGATCTCTTGTAAAAGCCACACCTGTAGCAGAATTCCAGCCCTTATTACCAAATACCATTGCCTGAATATTAACGGCTGTTCCATAATTAGGAATTTTGTTAATCCTTCTGTAGGTTATTGCTCGTCTGTTGTTCCATGATTTGAAAACAGCTTCAACCGAAAGAAACAGTTGATCATATGGATCTTGGGGAAATAAGCTTCCTATTTTCTTTTCATATAAAGCTTTATATTCAGCTATAACTTTTTGTAAATCTATGATTTCCAGATCTGTATCCTGAGCATCTCTACCCTTTCTTCTTTTGTATTTTGTAAGAATTCTTTCAAACGTTTCCGCATCAATATCCATTACGACATCCCCAAACATCTGTATAAAACGTCGATAGGAATCATTAGCAAAGCGAGGATTTTCTGTTAGTTCTGCTAATCCCAGAATACTTCTGTCATTTAATCCTAAATTTAAAACAGTATCCATCATTCCTGGCATTGAAATAACAGATCCAGACCTTACACTCACCAACAAGGGATCTTGAACATCTCCAAACTTTTTACCAGTTTCCTCCTCAAGTTTCTTTAGATGTAGCATAATCCCAGGTCTTAACTTTTCCATTACTTCTTGAGGTTGTTGAAAGTAATCTAAGCAGGCTTCAGTTGTAATTGTAAACCCTGGGGGGATATTTAAACCTAAATTGGTCATTTCTGCAAGGTTTGCGCCTTTTCCACCAAGTAAACTCTTTAAATCCTTATTTCCTTCATTAAAATCATAGATAGATTTCTTTTTTTCATTGAGTGTCATGTAATTTCACCATAATCTTAAAATGATTAAAAGTTATTAAATTAAAAACAATACTTCATATTTTTATTTTTATCGATAAAATTGGTAAAATAGGTGAATTAAGATTTTTACTTTATTGAAAAAAATCTTACTAGAATTATCCCCTCCCGTTTTCAATACTTTAGTTTTGGATTAAATTTTATTAAATTCGTCCAATAGTACCCAAATTCCATCTAATACAAAGTCTGGTTTATTTAAACTTTTCTCTATCATTTCTGTAGTTGATTCTCCGGATAACACACAACAAGTTGTTACCCCAGCACTAATCCCCATTTTAATGTCTGTATATATACGATCACCAAACATTACAGCATCTTTAGGGGAGACTCCTATTTCATTTAATTTAAACAAAAGCATTTCCTTATTCGGTTTTCCAAAAACTCTCGGTAGTCTCTTGGTAGTTTTATTTAATAAAGCTGCGATACCACCGGCATCTGGAATATAACCATTTTCTGTAGGACATCTATCATCTAGATGAGTAGCAATATAGGGAAAATCCATTCTAAAAAGAAATTCAGTTGTTTTGACTAACCTATCATATGTTAATTCCTTATCAAAAGCGAGAACAATAATTTCGGGATTTTCTTCTGTCAGCTCAAATCCTTCTTGTTTGAACTCCTCTTTAAGTGATTGGGTACCTAACAAGAATATTTTTTTAAACTTATTTTTTTTTAAATAGTCGATTGTTGGGTGTTGAGATAAAATAATATTATCTACGGTTATTTTCAGTTTATAATTGTTTAATTTCTTTAAGTAATCTTTTGTGGAAATACTTGAGTTATTCGAAAGAAAAAAAAACATTTTGTTTTTGCGCTTCAAAACCTGAATTAATTCAAGAACACCCTTAAATAATTTCTTTCCTAAATAAATTGTCCCATCTAAGTCAAAAAAATAGGCTTGTTTTTGGGTAAGCTCAAAAATGTTTTGATTTGAAAAAGGCATTTTATCTTTTAAGTGTAGTTAAGATACAATAAAAAAGAAAAAAAAATTTTTAAAGTTTCCCTAATTAGTAGAATTCAGTATCGACCATCGTGCTACTAACAACAAGTTCCTGTGCTGCTCTCGTAGCTTTTAGTACTTTAGCCATGTCACCTTGTAGTTTAAACTTACCGGCTAGTAAACCACGTATAGGATCTAGTTCCTTTTTTATAACTTGCACCCAAGCATCATAGGAACCAGAATAAATATATGCTGCGTTTACCTCTTCCCCTTCTTCTACTACTCTTGCTCCGGTGCATTCACCGTGATAAAGACCAACAAACATCCTAATCTCATGATCTAGATTTCCAGCAGGTTCAACGACAAAGAGGAAATCTCCTTCCCATCCGTCAGGAGGAAAACCCTCTGGACCAGCAGCATCTCTATAGTTTTGATTTTCATTAATGGCTACGCAATAAGCTTTAGCCCATTCTGGAGTACCAAATTTCATTATCATCCCTTATTAATTGTTAGTTTTGCTTATTTTTCAGTAAAGAAATTTAATAATATATTTTAGTTAAAAGAATTTAATAAATATTCTATTTTTTCCTGGAAACAAAGTTATTTTACTAAGAGCTTGAATATTGCTTTAATTATCCGATAAAGAAAATTGTGAAGAATCTGATCTAAATTTCTCCTGCTTCTTTCATTTTAGCGATTTCTTCTTCCCTCAGTTTTTTCTTAAAGAGTTTCATAACCATTGTTAATGGAAGGTCCTTTCGAAATTCAACGGATTTAGGCACCGCATAAGGTTTAACTTTATCTTTTAAAAAATCAATTATATCTTGCTCTGTTATCTTACCCTCATATTCTTGTTTTAAAGATACGAATGCTTTCACCCTTTCACTACCAGGGCGCTCCGGGTCAGGGATTCCAATTACACCAGCATTATTAATTGCGGGGTGTTCATGTAGTAGATCATCAATCACTCGAGAATATACCTTGTTACCTGAGACGTTGATCATATCCTTTATACGATCCACAATATGAAAATACCCATCTTCATCCATTCTCCCGATATCCCCCATACGGAGCCAACCATCTTCAGTTAAACCTTTTCCTGGAGTTGGCCAGTAACCTTTCATTACTTGTGGACCACGGATCCAAATTTCGCCAGTTTCTCCAAAAGGAAGTTCCTGACCCGTTTCTAGATTTACAATTTTCACTTCTGTATCAGGAATTGGAATTCCAACACCTCTTTTTATTTTAGGCATAAAACCAGTAATTTTTGAAAGCGGCGAAAGATTGACTGTTGAGACTGCAGATGTTTCTGTAGCCCCATATCCTTCACCCATAGGTACACCACTCTTCTTCTCAAATTCTTCTGCCAATTCTGTAGGCATCGGTGCTGCTCCTGAAATGTAAAAAATTGGGGCTTTAGGAATTTTTAAATTTAATAATCGTGTATAATGAGCAGGCACTGCCGTAACTATAAAAGGACGGTATTTGTATATTGATTCAGCGATTTTTACCATATCTCTAGGATCCATTAAAAGAATCTTGAGCCCCCATGAAATAGCACCATATACACTAAAATGCCCATAAGCATGGAAAATTGGGACACAGATCAACAATGAAGCTTTCCCTATAATCCCAGATTTGAGAGGATCAAGCATCCAGTGCAAGAATTGAATTATATTTGCTGTAATATTGTAATGAGTCAACATTGTTCCCTTTGGAACTCCAGTCGTACCTCCAGTAAACGGTAATAGTGCTATATCTTCCATGGGGTTGACTTCCACCGTTATATCTAAAGGTTTATACTTGGTCATCAAATGATCCAATGAATAATATCCCTCTTCATTAATCTCCTCCAATTCAGGTAAGTTATAATCAGGAAAGATTTTTGTTGGTGTGTAAATGATAGTGTTAATTGTGACCTCTTTTTTTGCTTCTCTTAACCGATCAATTCTTCTGTAAGAGCACACAACCGTATGAGCCCCGCTTTCTTTTAACTCATGAACTATATCGTCTTTTTTATGTAAAATGCTAAGGGGAACATGTATTGCTCCAATCTTAAGGGTTGCATAATCCATTATAATGAATTCCGGACAAGATGGAAGGACTGAAGCAATTGTATCGCCTTTTTTCAAACCTAAATCTCTGAATGCACTAGCTAGTTTATCTACTTTCAATTTTAATTCTTTATAGGTAATTTCATCATCTACATAAACACATGCGATGTTGTCAGGAAAATCTGTAGCACTTTTTTCAAGAAAGGTATAAACATTTATTTTAGGATAAGGTTCCATAGTTTTCTTAAGCTTAAATGGTCCTACAAAGTATGACTTGAGCCATGGTTTATCAGAATATGTAAGTTGCTTTTCTTCTCCCATATTGTTCACTTTTTTATGTATCTATTAAAATTAAGGAATTAGTGGATTATATCTATTGCCCATTCTAATCCAAGCTCCTTGAGTTTCTCCTTTGTTGGAATTCCTTCTTGATCCCAGCCTCTATACTTATAATAAGCGTCTAATAAGGGTTCTAGGTTTACTACTTGCCCTTTCGCTGGACCTTCTGGTAAAGGATCTTCTAACAATCTTGGGGGTAATGTGTCATCTGCTCTAGTTGCTCCTTCTCTAATATTATAAATTCTGGCGATATTATAGATCCGCTCCCCAACTTCCCTAAAATCATCAGGAGTGAACTTATAACCTAAAAGCTTGGATATTAAAGATGCCCAATCTTCTGTGGTTAAAACCATTCCCATAAATTTACACCCTCCGATGGCATCAAATACGCCAAAAGCATCTTCAAAATTTTTTACAATTTTAGTATCCTCAACATTTTCTGTGAGAATATCTCCAACCTCTGCGTCCTCAACGATCATAAAGGGCATTGACATGAAAGTTGGACCTTCTATAAAAGCTGTCATGTGATCTCCCCCTCGGTTTGCAACAGCAAAAGATAATCCTGTTATTTTTGCAGCCCTACTGTCGTAAGCTGGAAGTTCCAATCCCTTTACTTGCATAGCAAATCTTATAGAATCATTTCCTAGCTTTTCTGCCATCCTTTTGGACCCTTCTGCTAATAAATTTCCAATGCCTTCTCTTTTAGCAATTTTAGGCACAAGATCTACGATAGTATCAGAATTACCAAAAGTAAAATCAACCTCACCTGTATCTTCCTTAGTTAATATACCTTTTTCATAACACTCCATTGCAAAAGCGATTGTACTTCCCGCTGAAATTGTATCGATACCGTATTCATTACACAAAAAGTGGGCTAGGGTTATCGCATTTAAATCGCTGATTCCACACATTGAACCAAATGATACAACAGATTCGTATTCTGGTCCTTCACCCGCACTTTTATACTTACCTTCACGAATTTCAGAAAGCCTTCCACACGCGACGGGGCAAGCAAAACATGGTTTTCTTCCGGTGAGAATTGTTTCATTAATAGCGGTTCCATTTATTTTATCGGCATCCTTAAACACTCCTGTTTGCCAATTCCTGGTTGGAAGCCCACCTTTTGCATTGGTTAAATCTAAAATAGCTGCTGTTCCAAAAACTTCAAGCGTCATCTTCAATAAACTTTGATTCACCCATTCATATCTTTGCTTAGCTTCTGCTTTATACTCATCTGGTTCAGCAACTTTAATTTTTAATTTCCCCTTTGATGCAATAGCTTTAATTTTTTTTGAACCCATCACAGCACCCATTCCACATCTTCCTGCTGCCCGGCCATAATTAGGTTTATCACAATCGTTCATAATTGCCGCATATTTGACCAAATTTTCACCACCTATCCCTATACATGCAACATTGAATTTATCACCTAATTCTTCTCTTATCAACCTTGTAGTTTCTGAAGTATTTTTCCCCCATAGATGTTCAGCATCTTTAAGCTCAGTCTTACCTTCATCTGTAACAAGATAAACAGGCTTTGGAGAAACACCTTCAAAAATTATCCCATCAAAACCAGACCTCTTAAGATCTCTCCCCCAAAAACCAGCTGAGTTCGCTTCACCCCAAAACCCCGTTAAAGGAGATTTCGCCACAACACTATACCTTCCGGTACTAGGAGAAGGTGTTCCTGTTAAAGGTCCAGTCATAAATATTAATTTATTTTCGGGTCCGAGTGGATCAATTCCCTTTTTAACTTCATCAATTAAATATTTTGTAGCTAATCCAGCGCCACCTAAATATGCTTTTAGTATTTTATCATCGGGGAATTCTTCAGTAATCGTACCGTTTGTTAAATTAACTCTCAAAATTTTTCCCATATATCCAAAAATTTTCTTCACACCTTATATCATAAAATTAAATTATTTTCATTTCAATAATTCGACCATTTAATTATTTGTATTCCCTCGATTATAAAATGGTTTCTATTTTCATTCTTATGTTTAAATTTGAAATTAGTAACATACTTTAATTTGTTAAATTAAAAGATATTAAAAGCTAAAAAAATGCAGTACAAAAATATAAAGGGAAATAAACTTCAAACAAATTAATTAATTTAAATACCTATACCAATAGTATTGCCTATTCCCGCGAGTATTACTTTTGTTCCTTTCTCTGTCCGTTTTCTGATTGCCATCTTAATTTTTTCAACAAATTTAGGAACTGATTGAGTTATTGATCTTTGCATGGTTGTAATCGCATTCTCTAAAGATTCCTTGCATATGAATGCATCAATAGGGATAGAATTTTTTGTTGTGGAATCCTCTATATAATGTTTTTCAATACCAAGCCCCCCAATAGCCGCTCCAACTCCAATAACAAGCGATCCCGTTTTATCTCCGCTTAATTTTAAACCTGCATCAATCATTATTATACGAGAGATGTCTTCACCATGTTCATCCACAAGTATCTTTATAGCTTTTCCTGGTTTTCCAACAGAACCGCCTGGTCCTTTTGCTCTTACAATATAAATAGTTCTATCTTCAAACTCTACTTCTTGAACTATAGTATCTTTTGCTATTTCTTTCGCTTCAACATCATCATCCGAAACATCTCTTAAAAAACTTGCTGCTACTAAAGGTCCTAGACCATCACCAATGGGACTACCTTCAGAAAATGCTTTGGCAGCATGATAATAAGCTTTAGCCATTCCGAGAATTAGACCTAATTGCATTGAAATTTGCATTAATAGAATCATTGATTTTGATTTCTTACCTAGTATTAGAAAATGTTTAATTAGTCTATACATAAAATCTATAGCCATGGTAGCTTCAACTAAATTCTCTAAATTATATTTCTGAACATTATCAGCGAGAGGTGCTAATCGATCAACTTCTTCTTTAAAACGATTATCCCGCACATCAACAACATGATCAAATTTTGGAATTAAACCATAGGGATCAAGAGCAACAGGTGAAATTGTTATAAAAGTCATGAATTCTTCTAGTTGTATCATTAAATCTTTTTGGGTAATTTTTTTATCAGCGAATTCTTTAAAATCACTTACTAATATTTCTTTACACTCATCATTCCACTTCTTTAATTTGTCTAAACCAGCTTGTATTTCCTTGGAGGCTTTCCAGCCCTGTAATTTTTGCCCATAAAACATCGAAACAAAAATTAGGACAAAGAACAACAAATTTAATATTAAAGAAATAGGATTTGTACTTTCGCTTCCACCGAATTGAGCTAGATTTAACATCATCTTTTAAAAACAAACATCTTATTTAAAACTCTCATATATTAAATTCATTAATAACAAAATTTATTTATTCTTTTCTATTATAATGGATAGATAACAAGATATTACACCCCTCTCCATGATTGAAGAAGAAGACGATGAAGAAATATTAAAAAAAGGAATAACTCTAAAAAGTGCTCTTAAAAACTTAATTTTTATTTTTATGATAATTTTAGGAGCAATATTTATTTATGGAGGAATTATACCTGATCAAGTATCAAGTTGGACTATCGGTTTCATGTTAATTTGTATCGGTGCAACATTAATGCAAATGAAAAAAACTCCAGCTGAACCGATAAAACAAACGTTAACAATTTTGATATGTAATCTCTGTGGGCTTACTAAAGTTAGAAATTATGAAAAAGGGGATTTTGTTTTCAAAAAGATGAGTAAATGTGATAAATGCCACGAGCTAATGGAGATCAAACAAGTTTATTCGGTAAAATTAAAAAAGCCTACGGAATCAAATAAAATCACTGAAGAAAAAAGAAAAAAAAAAGAATCTATTGAAATTCGCTCTTCTAATTAATCAGGTGGTTTTCAAATTTTAAAGAAAGTTGGATTAGGTGGAACTTTCGATCATCTTCATGATGGTCATAAATTTTTGTTAAAGATTGCGTTATCCATTTCTGAAAAGGTTGAAATTGGATTAACCACTCAGAATCTTCTTAAAGAAAAACAGCACGCTTCGAAACTAGAAGAGTATAATGCAAGGGCAGATTCCATAATTGAATTTGTTAGTTCTTTTACTGAATTAAATAGGATTAATATAGTTGAAATAAGGAATTGGAATGATATGAATAGATACACTCTAACCCCTGATTATGAGGGATTAGTTGTTAGCCAAGAGACATATGAAAACGCCTTAAAGCTATCCAATGAAAGAGAAGAAAAGGGATTAAAACCTATTGTATTAATCGTTGTTCCTTTAATTAAGGATAATGGTAATCAGAAATTAAGCTCAACAACGATAAGAAAGAACTTAGAATAGAAAATTTTTTTAGGAATAATTAAATATATCTAGTATATTGATTAAAGCTTGAGAAGAGAATAAAATGTGTCTATTAACTCATCTTCCTTATGTATATTTAAATCTCACACAAACTTTAATTTTTGGTCAATTCTTTATATTGCCAAGGAATTGAATATTCAATTACTCGAGAGATTCCTTGGCTACAGATGTTAATGTTTCTATTTTGCTTAGATACTGGTTTATTAATACCTTGAAAATTAATTAATGGCTCTAGTTCAAGATAGAGCTGATTTAAACAATTTACTGCCACAAAAATTTATATACGTTCGAGATTTTAAAAATCATAACGAAAAATAATAATTTATTACTGGATTTTATGACCATTAAATTAAAAAAACAAGTAATTGATATTTTAAAAGTACTAAAGAAAAAATCTTCTGATGTGACGGCTACTGACTTAGCTAAGCAGATGAAAGTTGATTATATTGTACTTATGTCAGCTGTGAATGATTTAATTGATCATAATTTAGGAGGTTTTAAAGAAGAAGAAGTTTTTAAGGTTTCTCTTAATGAAGAAGGTGAAATTTATTTAAAAAATGGTCTACCCGAACGCCAGCTAATAAATTTGCTATTAAAAAAGGGTATAAGGGAAATAGACTTAGAAGTCTTATTAAAACATTCAAATTTTGATAAAAATCTTTTTTATATTGGGATTGCAAATTTAAGAAGAAATGGATGGATTGCTCAAAGTAAAGCCTCAGGAGAAAGTAAAATTTTTTTAATAGAGGAGGAGTTTCCTCAAACGAATTTAGAAAAATTTTTAATTAAATTTGGGGAAAATGAAGAAATAATATATATTGAATTATCAAAAGATGAAAAAATTCTCTTAGATGTTTTAAATAAAAGAAAGTTGATAGACAAAAAGCGTAAAACCAAGCGTGTAATATACTTAACAGACGAGGGTAAAAATATTGCAATATCAGAGATAAAAGAATTAAAGCTGGTAAGCAAAATCACTTCTGAAATGTTAATCTCAGAAGATTGGGAAAATTTTGAACTAAAACCATTTGATGTTTCTAAATCAGGTCCACGATTGAAAGCAGGAAAAATCCATCCAATAATAAATTTAATCAATGAAATTAGAGAAATTTTTTTATCAATGGGCTTTACAGAAATAAGAGGTCCAATTATTGAAAGCGCCTTTTACAATTTTGATGCGTTATTTCAACCGCAAGATCATCCTGCGAGAGAGATGCAAGATACATTTTATTTAAAAAACCCGAATATAGCTCATTTACCCGAACGTGATCGCGTTTTAGCTGTAAAAGAAACTCATGAAAGTGGCGGAGAAAGTGGATCCATTGGGTGGGCATATGAGTGGGATGAAAAAATTGCCAAAAAAACTGTACTAAGAACTCACACTACGGCAACTACCATGCGTAGGTTGGCACAGTTTTACAGGGATAATGAAAAAGTACCTGTGAAAGTATTCTGTGTAGATAGAGTTTTTCGAAATGAGAAAGTTGATAAATCTCATTTAGCAGAATTTACCCAGGTAGAAGGGATCGTGATTGATGACAACGTCAATCTATGTGATTTAATTGGATTACTCTCAGAATTCTATAGAAAAATGGGATTCAAGAAGATTTTCACCAGACCAGGATTTTTTCCTTATACAGAGCCTTCAATGGAAGTTTCAGTTTATTATGATAAGTTGGGTGAATGGTTAGAAATGGGAGGATCTGGGATTTTTAGACCAGAAGTTACATATCCCTGGGGGATTAAAGAACCAACACGTGTTTTAGCATGGGGTCAGGGTCTTGAAAGAATTGCAATGTTGTATTATAATCGAACTGATATTCGAGATTTTTACATCAATCCATTAAAATGGTTAAGACAACAGTCATATTTCAAGTAAGGTGAGAATGGTGCCAACGATAGAATTAAAGATTGAAAGATTAGAAAGATTAGTGGGAAGAAAATTAATTTTAAAGGAGTTAGAATACGATCTACAATGGATTGGTTTAGATTTAGAAGATATCAATGAAGAAGAAAGAAAAATTAAGGTTGAGTATAGCCCCAACAGGCCAGATTTTTCCAGTCCAGAGGGAATCGCTAGATCTCTAAAAGGATATTATGAGATTGAATTAGGTATTCCTTCTTGGAAGATTGCAGAGGGAAATATTGTTTTAAATGTTGATCCAAGTGTGAAAGAAGTTCGACCTTACATTGTTTGCGGAATAATTAGAGATGTTAATTTAGACGAGGATGAGGTTGCTACATTGATGAGTATTCAAGAACATTTGCATTGGGCAGTAGGGAGAGATAGAAAAAAAGTGGCGATTGGAGTTCACGATTTAGATAAAGTAACTCCTCCCTATAAATATACAGCAGTGAAACCAGATTCATTAAGTTTTGTTCCTCTACATGGTGATGGGTATCCAATGAATTTAGAAGAAATATTGTTGCTACATGAGAAAGGAATTGAATATTCTCACATTTTAGAAGGAAAAGAAATATATCCCATTATTTTAGATAAAAATAATGAAGTTCTCTCTTTTCCACCCATAATAAATGGGGAGTTAACAACTGTTTCGGACGGTACTAAGAATCTATTTTTAGATCTAACCGGAACCGATATTAAATCCGTAAATTTGGCTTTAAATATTTTATCAACAACGTTAGCAGATATGGGAGCAAAGATTGAATCCGTAAAAGTAAATTATCTTGAAGGAGGTGAGTACATCACACCTAACTTAGGCCCTCAAAAATGGGAAATAGAAACTGATTATATAAATAGTGTTATTGGTTTGAATCTTTCAAATTCAGAAATGATCAAATGCTTTAGAAAAGTTAGAATGGATGCTGAAGTCTCAAAGAGAAAAAATTATATAAACATTTTGGTCCCAGCATACAGAGGAGATATTATACATCCTATCGATTTCACTGAGGAATGTGCTATTGGATTTGGTTATGCTAATTTACCACTTACAATCAGAGAAGGAGGTGTTGGAGAATACCATCCTATTCAAGTTTTTTCAGACATAATTAGAAAAATTATGATCGGAGCAGGATTTCTAGAAGTTCTTAACTTTTTACTAGCAAGTTCAGAAAAGCAATTTAACTTTATGAATCAAACTTATGAAGAAAATAAGATTATTGAAATTGCAAATCCTGTATCAAAAGAATACAACACAATGAGAACTAAAATATTGCCAAAATTAATGAATACTATCCGAAATAATCGATCTGAAGAGAAACCGATAAAAATTTTTGAAGTTGGGGATGTAATCTTACTAGATTCTAGTAAGCAAACTGGAGCAAAAAGAGAAATTCATCTCTCAGCAGCTACTTATCATGAAAATGCAGATTTTACAGAAATTCGATCCACTTTAGATTTTATTATGACATCCTTAGGGATTATAGATGATTATAAGGTAAAACCTGAAAAAGATTCAAGTTATATCAATGGGCGATACGGTGATATTTTCTTAAAAGGAACTAAAATTGGTGAATTGGGGGAGATTAATCCTCAAGTTTTATTAAATTTCAAGCTAGTATTTCCGGTAGCAGCAATGGAGATAAATTTACAACCATTTTTTGAGTAATAATTTTAAGAATTTTAACTATTGTTTGAGTTGTTTTTATGAGCGAAGATGGAAATTATAAGGATAAAATTGAGGAATCTAGGATAGAGATCAACAAAATTGATGACAAATTGATAGATTTAATCAATAAAAGAGGTAAAATTGCTCAAAAAATTGGGGAATTTAAAAAATCGTTAAATATGGATATTTATCAACCTCTTAGAGAGAAAGAGATCATCAACAGAATAAAAGAAAAATCAACGATATTTAAACCTGGGAGCATAGAAGCTATATGGAGAGAGATGATGAGTGCAAGTAAGCAAATCCAAGGTTTTATTTCTAAAGTTGGATTTCTAGGACCAGATGGAACTTTCACTCATATTGCTGCATTAGAATATTTTCCAAAATCTGGAACAGAATTCAAGGCTTTTAATAACTCAAAAGATATCTTTGAAAATGTCGAAAGAGAAGAGATTGATTTTGGAGTCGTTCCAATTGAAAATAGCCTTCACGGCACTGTTAGAGAAACACTTGATTTATTGATAGAAAAGAATCTTATAATCAATGGCGAAATTGAACAAAGAATCACGCAAAACTTAATGTCTTTGGAGTCTTCTAATTTATCTAAAATTAAAACAATAATATCTCATCCACAAGCTTTTGCTCAAACAAGAAAATGGATTAATACAAATCTATCATACGTAAATTTAATAAATGCAAACTCAACAGCTGATGCTGCTCAAAGAGTCAGAGATGGTGAAGATGAATCTTTTGCTGCAATTGGTCCCAAGATTTCAAGTAAACTCTATAATTTAAAAATCCTAAGTACTAGTATTGAAGATAATCCACAAAATTTTACTCGATTTCTTATAATTTCTAAAAAAGAAAATAAGCAAAAAGAGGGAAAAATAAAAACATCAATTGTATTTGTTACCAAGCATACTCCGGGAGCGTTATATAATGCTTTGAAAATTTATGCGGAAAGAAAAATTAATTTACTAAAAATAGAATCTCGTCCAAGAAGAAAAGGTCGCTGGGAATATATATTTCTTATGGATTTTGAAGGTGACAAGGATGATTCTCAAATAAAAGATGTTTTGGATAAATTGAATGAAAATGTTATTTGGTATAAAATATTAGGATCTTATCCTATGGTGAAATAAACAATTTTCATCTCTACACCTAATTTCTAGTTTTAGAAACTTTTTTACTTTACAAAAAATAATTGAACATATCATTGACTTACAAAAATAAAAACGGATTGAAGTTAATTGGTTGGAAGCATAAGATTTGACGGTCGTAAAAATGATGAAATAAGGAAAACGACAATCATACGAGATTTCCTTAAATACCCAGAAGGATCTGTTTTAATCACTCAAGGAAGCACTAAAATAATTGTTACTGCCTCGGTTGAAGAGTCTGTTCCAAAGTTTTTAGCTGATACCGGAACGGGTTGGATTACAGCAGAATATTCAATGTTACCAAGAGCTACGCAGAATAGAAACAGGAGAAAAACTAATGATGGAAGATCAATGGAAATCCAAAGATTGATTGGAAGAAGTATGCGTGCTGCGTTCAATTATGAGAAACTAGGTGAACGCACAATTAAAGTTGATTGCGATGTAATTCAAGCAGATGGAGGGACAAGATGTGCTTCCATAACTGGAGCTTGGGTAGCGGTTTTTGATGCTTTAAATTACCTATATAATAATCAATTAATATATAACTTCCCGGATTACAAAATATTATCGGCAATTTCATTGGGATTAAAAGACAATGAGATACTACTTGATTTGAATTATGCAGAAGATTCAAAAGTTGATGTTGATTTCAATTTAGTGATGAATGAAGACTTTGAGATTATTGAAATTCAAGGAACAGCTGAAGGAGCAACTTTTTCCATAAATAAATTAAATGAAATTGTTGAATTGGGAAAAAAAGGAATTTTAGAATTAATTCAAATTCAAAAAAAAGTAGTAAACATATAGAAGACCCTTGATTAATTGAATAACATTTTACTAACTGTTATTCCGTTTTTTCTAATTTTTTTAAGTCTAATTTCAAAATAGCGTTTATAATTTTAGATTTTTCTTTTGTTGATTCATTGCGTTTTTGAATATGCTTTTCCTTAATCTCTCTAAATTCTTGCAGCAATAATTTGTTTTTACCATAGAGGTTAGTTTTTTCATTCGGATCATTTATCAAATTAAAAATAAATTCTTCTTCTTTTTCTTCATTATATATGTATTTCCATTCGTTATTTTTTCTTATCGATAATAGAATGTATCCTTCTCGTTGGTTTCTTTTCATTGAATAATTTTTCTGATAACATTCAGAGATTACAAGATCTTCTCTGTCTATTGATTCTCCTTTTATAGTTGCTAATAAACTCTTTCCTTGAAAATTACGGGGGATATCTAAATTAAAATACTGTAAAATCGTGGGGGCAATATCAATTAATTGGACCGTATCCTGAACATGATTTAAGGAGTTATTTTTACCAATTTCAGCTATAATTAATGGAATTTTTAACACTTCCTCATATACACTTCCTTGATGACCGAATATCCCATGTTCATAAAAACTTTCTCCATGATCAGCTACAATAATTACTAAACAATCATTATTGAATTTTTTATAAATCAAATTTAGCAATTTAGCTAAATATTGATCTAAAAAATGAATTTCACCATCATAGAGAGATTTTAAATCATCAACCATTTTCTCGGATATTATAAATTTATGAGAATGAGAATAAACTTTGCTAGTTAGAAATTCTCTCTCTGAAATACTAAAATCTTGATTTCTAAATTCTATAACATTTTTTTTTGGAGGATTGTAAGGACTATGAACATCCATAAAATGAGCCCAGACAAAAAACGGTTTTTTAATGTTTCCAATAAGCGTAGATAATTTATTAACAATATAGGGTGCATTATAAGCAATAGGTGTGAATGGTAATAAGATTTCTGTCATAGACGGGATATTTGTTCTTATCCATGATTTGATCTTATTAAATCCTTTAAGCCTATACATTAGTTTTTTAAATAAATCTTTATAATCGAATATTTTCCTTATATAAGTACTGAATAGATGTTTTATGGTGAAATTTTTATGATTAACTTCTTCATTTTTATATCTTTCCCCATCTAAAAAAACATCAAATCCACGATCATAATTAAAATAACTCCCCAGATTAGGGTTACTATGGATTGAATAAGTGTAAATCTCACTTTCGCTTAATAATTGCGGTAATGTTATTTTTTGTGGGGGTAAAGGGCTATAACCTCCGTCTAAAAAGGGCAGAGATGATGTGAAAATTGAAGAAAATGCAGTAGGAGTTTCAGGTCCATTGGTTATAGCATTTAGGAAAACAGTTCCTTTTTGAGCAAATTTATTTATATTGGGTGCAGTATTACGAATGTACCCATACGATTTTAAATGGTCTGATCTTAGAGCATCAATTGTTAGTAAAAATACTGCTTTATTTCTTCGTTCTTTATCCATTAAATATTAAAATAAAATTTTGTTAAATAAATTTTGGAATAAATTGGAGGAGAACGATCGAGATTCACTTAATTAAATAGATATATCTATTAATGTGCTTCAATTCCTAATTGATCTGGATGTTGTTGAAAATATTCTACTCCATCTTTGATTATATCAATTACAGTCCTAGTTGGATTCCAGCCAGTTTCATTAATAATTTTTTTGTTTGTTCCTATTAATAAAGGTACTTCACTAGGCCGTAGTCTTTTTCGATCTACATATACAGGCGCTGTGATGTTAAAAGTTCTTTTTGCTAATTTTACATAGTCCGCTATGGATATGCCTTTTCCGGAACATACATTGAAAGGTATTCCATATTTTTTTTTTTCACTAAGTATTATATAAGCATTTACAGTGTCTTTAACATGGGTAAAATCACGAATAGCATTAGGGTTCCCGATAATTATTTTATCTCTTTGATTATTTAGAATTTCTACAATTTGTCTATGAATCACACTGGTAACAAATTGAATTCCTCTTCTTGGTCCTTCATGGTTAAAACCGCGAGTGATTATGCTTGGTACCCCATAAGCATTATGATATAACCATGCAATTTGTTCTGTTGCACATTTTGAAATACCATATATACTTCTTGGGCGAAAAGGGTTTTTTTTTAAATCTTCTATAACTGGAACCTCATTTGGTTCTACTAATCCATATTGTTCACTACTACATGCAACCTGAACACTTTCTAACTCAGTACCAAATCTCCGGGCTGCCTCAAAGATTTCAATTGTACCAATAATATTATTGTAACTCACCCTTACTGGTTCTCTAAAAGATGTAGGGACGAAGGATTCAGCAGCTAGATGAAAAACGGCATTAGGTTGTATTTGCTCAAAAATCCCTAGGATTCGTTCCGTGCTTGTTATATCTGCTTCATGAAGATGTATTTTTCCTCTTAAATGTTCAATATTTTCATGCATAGGAACAGCATGTCTCCGTATTGTTCCATGGACCTCACATCCTAAATTTAATAGCTGTTCAGCTAAATGACTTCCTGCAAATCCACTTATCCCAGTTATTAAAACTCTTTTTTCTTTCCATAGGTTTGCATTAGGTAAGGAAGTCGTTCGATTCTTGAATTCGTTGAGATATTCATTCATTTTTTCAATTTTGATTAAAAATCCTTGTTCATCAAGTTCTTTCACACGAATGTTTTCTTCGATTACTTTTTCTATGGGTATTAGATCCTCCATATTATTTTTATTAGTTCATTTTTTTTTAAGTTTCCTAATTTAAACCTAAAAGCCGTCTTTAAAATAAATGAAAATTATCAGATGAAATGTCTTCTGTCTATATATACATGTCATCAATATTTTCCAAGTTAGAATAATTTTTTAGTTAAGGGATCAAGGATTTTACATTATTTTTCAGTAGATTTCTAAAATCTTTTATTTTCGTTAAAATAGTATAATCACATAGGAGATAATTATTATCGTTTTGTAGGTTTAATTAATTTGACAAATATTTTCATCTTTAATCCACTTGGGTTAGAAAATGGGAGAGGGGGAGAAATATCAGCAATAGAATTAGCTTCTGGGTTAAAGAACTTTTATAATATCACATTAATGGACACAAATATAATTATTGATAACGTTTTATTATCAAAAGAATCAATACTTAAAAGATTAGAGGGTTTAGAGCGATATGGAAGTATTAAATTTGCCACTTTTAAAATTTTAAACAAAATCTTTACATTTCCCTATCCAAATGAAGTTATTAAACTATATAGAATCGTAAAGAACAATGATATTATTTATACTTCAAATTTTACAATTAAAACTAACTTATTATTTATTTTATTTAGTTTATTACATAGAAAAGGTATCTTTCTTATAGGGCATAGAAAACCTTTGTTTAGCAAAAAAGTTTTTTCACTTTATAATCTTAAAAACCGAGTTTCTATTCTACTTTTTACTCTATTTAAAAAAAGGTTCTTACATCATACAATCTCCGGGCATGCAAAAAAGTATTTAGAGAACTTTTATTCCGCTAATAGAGTTATACATATTATACATGGTGTTGAATTGGAAAACTATAAGAAGAATAGTTCAATTCAAAAATCAAATAATCATTTAAATTTTATATATGTAGGGTACCTTGATGATGTACATAAAGGGGTTGGTGTTTTATTAGATGGAATAGAAGATATTATTCTCGAAAACCCCCATCTCAAAATTTTTTTTGAATTTTGTGGTACTGGACCGCTTAAACCTAAATTAAGATTATTAGAAAAAAATCATCCAAAATATATCAGATATAATGGTTATATAAATAATAAAAGAATTTCTGAATATTATAAAAGAAACGATGTCCTTCTCTTCACATCTCGACGAGAGCCTTTTGGAAGAGTACTAGTTGAAGCATTAGCCTCAGAACTATTGATAATATGCACACACACATATGGATCAAACGAAATTTTGAAGGGTAATAGGTTTGCTTATTTTATCCCAAAGTTAAATTCTAAAAACGTAAAGAGGAAAATATATGATGTTTATGATTTTTGGGAAAAAAACCCAATCAAATTCCAGGAATTACAGGAAATGGCAAAAAATTATGCTTATTCGCAATATTCTTTCTCGAAAGAATTGTCCATGTTTAGAAATTTAATTAATAAAATAATGAATGATTAATTTACCATTTATAAAAAAGTTATAACGATTAAAGACATGAAAATTGCATTATTTACTTACGAGTTCTTTCCCAAATATGGAGGTATTTCTCACACAACCACTAGTCTTTGTAAGGTCTTTCGAGATAAGGATCATATATTATATATCTTTAATCCCTATTATAAGGGAAATAAAATATTTGATATTTTAGATAAGAAAGGCTCAACTTTAAAAGATATATTTTTGATATTTAAAAATAGGAGACTATTCAAACTCCTTTTACTATCTGTTAGAAAGATTATTGTGGATAAAAGTATCTCTTTTAATGATAGAATTAAAATGGTTACCTTTTTGTTTATACCTAAATATATTGTCAAATTTACGAAAAATATTGCTGAAGTTTATCCTTACTTTCAAAAATATAATTTTGACATAATTTTTGGAACAGCAACAGGGGGAATTACTTTACCTTTGATTTTCAGCCTTTCAAGAATTTTTAATAAAAAAGTGGTTTCATTGTCACATGGAGATGATTTTTTATCAAAAAGATTTGTTTCACTTAGAGCAAGTTACATTAAAAATTTAGATAAAATCATCTTAAGCAATAGAAGAATGAAATTATTAATTAAGAAAATTCACGGTCTAAATGAAAATATGCTAGCTATTATAAACCGGGGAATTTTGATAAAAGATTATGAAGTAAAAGAATCTAAGCAGGAATTAAGAAAACAATTCAATGTGAATAAAAATGATTTCATTCTTATAAGTGTTGGAAATCATGTTCCTAGGAAGAAATTCGACCTTGTAATAAAAGTTATAGATCGAATAAAAAAAAATCAGCCAACAATTTCAATAAAATATTTTTTAATCGGGGATGGTCCCTTTACCCCAAAATTAAAAGATATTACAAAGAAATTAAAACTTGAAAAATTTGTGAATTTCCTTGGAGAAAAAGATTGTGATATAAGAAATAAATATTATAAATTATCAGATTTATTTCTTATGCCTTCAGTAACTGAAAAAGGTTCAATTGAAGGATTTGGTATTTCTTTCTTAGAAGCAAATTTTTATAAACTTCCTGTAATAGGGACAAATACTGGAGGTATTGTTGAGGCAATTATTGATGGGAAAACGGGATTTTTAGTAAAACCTGATGATTTAAATGATTTGGTAGAAAAAGTATTGATGTTATATCATCATCCAGAGAAGAGGAAAGAAATGGGTGAGAACGGATATAATAGGGTTATAAAGGATTATAACTGGAGTAAAATAGTTAATGATTATATTGATGTATTTAAGAGTTTAGTAAAATCCCAATAAGATTAATTCTAATGGGATATTTATTAAATAATTTCCAAAATTGTCTATTTGGAGAATTTAGTAATTTTTAATATATTTTTTATTTGTCTTAAAATTTCTCCCTCAGTTAAATTATGTTCTTTTAACAAATTTTCTCTCTTTCCTGATTGACCAAATGAATCATTTACTCCAACGAATTTCATTATTTTGGCAGAATTTTCAGAGATAATACGAGCAATAATACTTCCAAAACCGCAGTAAATATTATGTTCTTCAACAAATATAATTCCTTTAAATTCTTTTATCTCATTCAATAAAGATTTGTTATCTATTGGTTTGATACTCGGAAAATTAATTATTTTAATTGTTAAATTTAATTCTTTTTCTATACTTGAAACGGAATTAAAAGCTAAACTACTACCGTACCCTGTTCCTATTATGCAAATATCATCACCTTCCTTTAGCACATCAGGCTTCCCAATTCTAAATTCATAATCTTTTTTATGAACAGTAGGAAACGATCCTCTTGGTAATCTAATATAAAATGTACCTTTTGTATTAAGAGCATAATCTAAGATTTTCATTAATTCGATATTATCGGAAGGGACTAAGATATTGAGATTTGGCAGTGATGCCATCAAGCTTAAATCTTCTAAAGCGTTGTGAGTACTCCCATCTTCTCCAACAAACCCACTATGAGTTGTTATTATTTTTACATTTAAATTATCATGACAAGCTAATCTAATAAATTCCCAAGCTCTTCCGGTTGAAAAAATTGTAAATCCACTAACAATAGGCACCTTTCCAGAAATCGCGAATCCTAAGGCTGTACCTAATGCATTTTGTTCAGCGATTCCTATGTTAAAAAAACGTTCAGGAAAAGCTTCAGCAAATCTGAAAGTTCTTGTGGAAAAAGATAAATCAGTATCTAAAACAACAAGATTTTTTATCTCTTTTCCAATTTTAACCAAATAATCTCCATAAGTGTCTCGAAGAGATTTTTCACTCATAAAATTACCTATGATTTTTGATTTTGATTTCCATATTTTCTAATTCTTTCGTAGCCAATTGATACTCATTCTTATTTGGTGCTCTTCCATGAAATTTTCTAGTATGTTGCATAAATGAAACATCTGCTCCCTTGATAAGATAAGATATTATCACCTTAGGTTTTCCTAGTACTTTTTTAGCTTTTTCGAATACTTTCATTATTTCATTTAAATTTGAACCATCCGCTTCAAATACTTCCCATCCGAAAGCTTTCCATTTTTCTGCTAATGGTTCTAACGCCATTATTTCTTCAGTAAATCCATCGTTCTGTATCCCATTTCTATCTACAATGATAATTAAATTGTCTAATTTAAAATGACTTGCTGCCATCGCAGCTTCCCAAATAACTCCTTCATTTAACTCTCCATCTCCCAGTAAAACATATACCTCTCTTTCCCGAAGATCCAATTTTGCTGCTAATGCACATCCAACACCTATAGATAGTCCCATACCCAGAGATCCTGTAGAAATTTCAATTCCTAAATTAGGATTCTTAACAGGGTGACCTTGTAAGGGTGACCCAAGTTGCCTAAAGGTGTATAAATCTTGCTTTTTAACAAAACCAATTTGGTATAAAACGGCATACAATGCTGGTGCGGCATGCCCTTTACTTAGGATAAAAATATCTCGTTCATCCCATAAAGGATCTTCAAAATTTACTTTCATAATTTTTGTATATAGAAGATAAATTATACTCACACAAGAAAGTGATCCTCCTGGATGCCCGGATTGAGCCTGATAGATCATTTTCAAGATATTTTTTTTTAATTCAAGAATTTCTAGTTGAATTCTTCTCTCTTCAATGCTTGAGTGCTCCATAATTTAATCGGATTTATTGGAAATATATTTAATTAATAAGTTGGGA
>SDBU01002885.1_pt1 | contig 22367 bp, 18 predicted proteins | sample 2277071 | NCBI WGS metagenome assembly SDBU01 (sample SAMN10397929, study PRJNA504765) | marine sediment metagenome | isolation source: marine sediment core GS08_GC12, 126 cmbsf | place: Arctic Ocean: Gakkel Ridge, Loki's castle | collected 2008 | reverse complement strand
AGATAACGGGCCAGAAGAAGAGGATAGCCAGGCCAAACAAGCCGACGATTATAATCAGGGTTGGGAACTTGTCTCTATCAAACCGGCTCATTACATCTAGCACCTTTCGCCTAATTGCCGCCCTCCACAGCGGCGAACCGATTATACTACGGGGGAGGCAAAAGGTCAACAAAGCCCAGTTGCCTAAAAAAAGATAATGCGCTATAATATGTTCCTCTATGGCTCACCTTCTTCGACGAAACTCTTCCTATTCACCTTCGCTCTTTCGCGAGCTCTCTCGGAAAGCGCTCGAAGCCCCGTCCGTAGGGCGGATCTTGCGGCTCGACTTCGCCAGCGACGCCCCCGGGGACGGGGGCTAGGAGCGGTTTCAAAGACTTTCCGAGAGATCTCTTGCTGCAATGCCGGTGCCGACCGAAGCTCGTGGGGAATATCTCAGTAGCCGATCAGGAAAAAGCAATGACTGTAAGCATTTTGCTCGTCGAAAAAGCCAAGTCCCCCATAGACTGGATTGTCCAAAGCCTGGAGAAGAAAAAATACGAGGTGTCGCTGGCTCGCAACGAGCGAGAAGCCGTCGAGCGGGCAGCTTCCGAGACACCCGATCTAATCATATTGAACGCTACATCCCCCAAAATAGCTGGGCGAAAAATCTGCCAGGCCTTGCACGAGAAGGTCGCTGAGATTCCCATTATATTGATCCTGGAGAACGTGATGGGAGCCACTTTTATCCTAACGCCCCCCTTCACCTCTCGAAAGTTGTTCGATCGCATCAGGAGCATTCTGAAAAGCGACGAGGGAAAGATCCTTTTGCTCGTCGAGAAAGTTAAATCCCCAATAGACTGGATTCACCAAAGCCTGGAGAAAAAGGGGTACGAGGTGTCGCTGGCTCGCAGTGAGCAAGAAGCCGTCGAGCGGACAGCTTCCGAGACGCCCGATCTAATCATATTGAACGCTACATCTTCCAAAATAGCTGGGCGGAAAATCTGCCAGGCCTTGCACGAGAAGGTCGCCGAGATCCCCATTATCTTGATCATGGCCAAGGCCAAAAGAGACGAGGATGTGATGGGAGCTACTTTTATCCTGACGCCCCCTTTCACCTCTCGAAAGTTGTTCAACCGCATCAGGAGCATTTTGAGAAGCGACGCAGGAGAGACCCTTCAGGCAGGAAGGCTAACTCTAAATTTGGGGACGCGGCGTGTCAACAATGGAATCAAAGAGCGGAGATTGAATCCCAAGGAACTCGAACTGTTAAAGGTTTTTATGCGCAGCCCAGGGCGAGTTTTGAGTCGCAAGTTCTTGATGAAGAAGATCTGGAAAACCGATTTCATGGGCGATACCGGAACTTTGAATGTCCACATCTGTCGGCTGCGGGAGAAGATAGAGGAAAACCCGAGATCACCGGTGTATTTGCGCACAGTGCGCGGGGTGGGCTATCGCTTTGAGATACCGGGGGAGACAGACGAAGAGACGAAGTGAACCGCCTCCCAAACGCTGCACCTGAGCAACCCCGGTGCAACCAAATGGATCCACCAGTCCAACGAGCTAGGGCCACCTGAATGTGCCCTGGCTTGCTTGCTTTGAGGCCTCTTTCGTGTTACAATACGGTGCCGCTGATCACTGAATACTAACCGTTGGAGTCAGGGAATGGCTCAAGATAAGCTCATCGTGCAAGGCGCGCGAGAGCACAATCTCAAAAACATAACGGTCGAGATGCCCCGCAACAAGCTCATCGTCATCACCGGCATCTCAGGGTCGGGAAAGTCGAGCCTGGCCTTCGATACTATCTTCGCCGAGGGGCAGCGCCGCTACGTGGAGTCCCTATCGGCCTACGCGCGCCAGTTCCTGGGCCAGATGGAGAAGCCCGACGTGGATCAAATCGAGGGCCTCTCCCCAGCCATCAGCATTGACCAGCGCGGGGCCAGCCACAATCCCCGCTCCACCGTGGGCACGGTGACCGAGATCTACGATTACTTGCGTCTCCTCTACGCCCGTATCGGGATACCCCACTGCCCAAAGTGCGGCCGAGAGATCACGCGGCAGACGGCGGAACAGATGGTGGACGCCATCATGAACCTGCCAGAAGGCAGCCGCATTATGATCCTGGCTCCCCTGATCAAGGATCGCAAGGGCCACCACCGGGGGATCTTCGAGGACGTGCGCAAGGCGGGCTACGTGCGGGTGCGAGTGAATGGGGAAGTGCGGGAGGTGGACGAGGAGATTGAGCTGGACCGCTACAAGATGCACACCATCGAGGTGGTGGTTGATCGGCTCGTCATTCCCCACCCAGATGACCCTGCCGACTTCCGCCCTCGGCTGGCCGACTCGGTGGAGACGGCGCTGCAATTGGGCGAGGGAGTGATCATCGTCCACAACCTCTCTGCCGCCCCCCCCCAGCCCCCCCAAAAAGGGGGGGAGATAGTAGCGGACTTGCTCTTCTCCGAGCACTTCGCCTGTGTCCATTGCGGGGTCAGTCTGGCGGAGATCGAGCCTCGTACTTTCTCCTTCAACAGCCCCCACGGGGCCTGCCCGGAGTGCCAGGGGCTGGGCACTAAACTGGCCATTGACCCCGACCTGGTCGTCCCCAACCCCGACCTCTCCCTGCGGGATGGGGCCATCCAGCCCTGGCAGAGCAGCGGGAAAGACAACGGCTACTACATGCAGCTTTTGCAGGCGGTGGCCGAGCATTACGACATTCCTGTGGACGTGCCGGTGCGGGAGCTTTCCCAGAGCCAGTTGCACGTTTTACTCTACGGCAGCGGGCAGGAGCGCATCCCGCTGCACTACCGCAACAGGGAAGGACGGCGCTGGCAGTACGAGACCACCTTCGAGGGAGTGATCCCCAACCTGTGGCGGCGCTACAACGAGACCACCTCGGACTACGTGCGACACAAGATCTCCGGCTACATGACCCATAATCCCTGCCCGGCCTGCGAGGGGAAGCGATTGCGTCCCGAAGCCCTGGCCATCACCGTGGCGGGGAAGAACATCGCCGAGGTGACGGCGACGTCGGTGGCCGAGGCCAGGCGGTTCTTCGAGGAGCTGCCCGACTATCTCAACCAGCGCCAGCAGATCATCGGCCAAAGGATTCTCAAAGAGATCAGGGCTCGCCTGACCTTTATGGAGAACGTAGGCCTGGACTACTTGACTTTGAACCGCACGGCGGTGACCCTCGCGGGCGGGGAGGCCCAGCGCATCCGCCTGGCCACCCAGATCGGCTCCCAGTTGATGGGAGTGCTCTATATCCTGGACGAACCCTCCATCGGGCTGCACCAGCGGGACAACGCCCGCCTCATCCGCACTCTGGAGGGGATGCGCGATCTGGGCAATACGGTTCTGATCGTGGAGCACGACGAGGCGACCATCCGCGCCGCCGATTACATCGTGGACTTGGGGCCTGGGGCCGGCGAGCACGGCGGGGAGGTTGTGGTCACCGGAACGTTGGAGGACGTCATAGCCTGCCCTCGATCCATCACTGGCGACTACCTGGCCGGCCGCCGGCGCATCCCTATCCCCGAACACCGCCGGGACGGCAACGGCAGGGAGATCGTCATCAAAGGGGCGGCGGAGCACAATTTAAAGGGCATTGAGGTGCACATCCCCCTGGGGAGATTTGTCTGCATCACCGGGGTCTCAGGCTCTGGCAAGAGCACCCTTTTGGTGGATATACTTTACAGACGCCTGGCTCAGGTGTTGCAACACAGTCGGGACAAACCTGGCCGCCACGCTGCGGTGCTGGGGGTGGAGCACGTTGACAAGGCCATCAACATAGACCAGTCTCCCATCGGCCGCACGCCCCGCTCCAACCCGGCCACCTACACCAACGTCCTCACCTACGTCCGCGAACTCTTCGCCGAACTGCCAGAATCCAAGGTGCGGGGATACGCGCCAGGGCGCTTCTCCTTCAACGTCAAGGGAGGGCGCTGTGAGGCCTGCAAAGGCCACGGGAACATCAAGATCGAGATGCAGTTTTTGCCCGACATCTACATCAAGTGCGACGTCTGCAAGGGAAAGCGCTACAATCGGGAGACTTTGCAGGTGCGCTACAAGGGGAAGAACATCGCCGAGGTATTGGACACGACTGTCGAGGAGGCCATGGAGTTCTTCGGCAACATCCCCAAGATCAAGCGCAAGCTCAAAACTCTTCATGACGTGGGCCTGGGCTACATCAGGCTGGGCCAGCCGGCCCCCACGCTGTCGGGGGGCGAGGCTCAGCGGGTGAAGCTGTCGCGGGAGCTTTCCAAGAGGGCCACCGGTCGCACCCTCTACGTCCTGGACGAGCCCAGCGTGGGGCTTCACGCCGCCGACGTGGACAAGCTGATCAAAGTGCTCAACCTGTTGGTGGACGCTGGCAACACCGTGGTCATCATCGAGCACCAGCCCGACATCCTCAAAGTGGCCGACTGGATCATTGACCTGGGCCCTGAGGGCGGCGACGCCGGCGGGGAGATCGTGGCCGAGGGAACCCCTGAGCAAGTGGCTGAGGTGGAGAAGTCATACACGGGGCAATTGTTGAAGAGGGTGCTGAACAACAATGAGGCAACGAGTCAACGAGGTAACGAGTCAATGAGTCAGTGAGGTAATGAGTGCCTCGTTAACTCGTCACTCGTTGACTCGTTACTCGTTTCCAAGAGAGGGCCAAGGAGGGACACAACATGCAAGTGACCATCAACAAATCACGACTGGAGCTAGTCGAGGGCGATATCACGGAGCAGGACACCGACGCCATCGTCAACGCCGCCAACCCGACCCTGCTGGGCGGGGGCGGCGTGGACGGGGCCATCCATCGGGCGGCAGGGCCGGAGCTCCTGGAGGAGTGCCGCACCCTGGGCGGCTGCCAGACCGGCGACGCCAAGATCACGAAAGGCTATCGGCTCAAGGCGAAGCACGTCGTCCACACCGTGGGACCGGTCTACTATCGCGACGGTGAGCGAGCGCCGGAGCTGCTGGCCAGCGCCTACCGCCGCAGCCTGGAGGTGGCTTCGGAGAATAACGTCCGCTCAGTTTCCTTCCCCTCCATCAGCACCGGCGCTTACGGCTACCCGATGGAAAAAGCCGCCCCCATCGCCCTGCAGACGGCCATCAATTACCTCGAGTCCCACACCGACATCGAGCTGGTGCGCTTCGTCCTCTTTGGCCGCCGCGCCTATCAAGTTTATGAGAAGTCGCTCCAGGAGATCTTAGCCCAGAGCTAGCAGGAGGATTGATGCCACAACGTCACTACGACGTCATCATCGTGGGAGCCGGGCCGGCGGGCATCTTCGCCGCCCTGGAGTTGTCGTCGCACGCAAAGCTGGACATCCTGATGCTGGAAAAAGGGCCCGACATCGAGAGGCGGCACTGCCCGTCCCGCGAGCTGGGCAAGGGCTGCGCCCACTGCAACCCCTGCATGCTCCTCTGCGGCTGGGGAGGGGCTGGGGCCTTCTCAGACGGCAAGCTGACCCTCTCGCCAGCGGTGGGTGGACACCTGGCGGAATTGCTGGGTGACGAGGAAGCCGGTGCTCTGATCGAGGAAGTGGACGAGACTTTCGTCAAATTCGGTGCGACGGGACCCATTTACGGCACCAACGACGACGACATAGAGCGACTGGAGAAACGAGCGGCTTTGGCCGGGTTAAGGCTCATCTCTTTCCCCATCCGCCACATGGGCACAGAGCGGAGCGGCGAGATCCTGACCGCCATGCGGGACGAGCTAGCAGGTCGTGGGGTGGAGATCAGAACCAGAACCCAAGTGTCCAGGATCCTGGCCGAAAACTCGCGGGCTGTGGGGATAGAGACAGCTAAAGGAGAGGTCATCCAGGGGGAGTACGTGGTGGTGGCTCCTGGCCGTGAGGGAGCATCTTGGCTGAAGGAAGTGGCCCAACAGTTGAACCTCTCCCTCAGCCGGAATCCCGTTGACTTGGGCGTGCGGGTGGAGCTGCCAGCCGAGGTGCTGGCACCCATCACTGATCTGGTCTACGAACCCAAGCTGCACTACTACTCCCGCGCCTTCGATGACAAGGTACGTACGTTCTGCGTCTGCCCTTACGGCGAGGTAGTGACCGAGTACGCCGACGGGGTGATGACCGTCAATGGTCACAGCTATGCTAACCGAAAGACCGCGAACACCAACTTCGCCATCCTGGTGAGCAAGGCTTTCACCGAGCCTTTTAATGAGCCTATCACCTACGGTAAGTACATCGCCAGCCTGGCCAACCTGCTGGGCGATGGTGTCATCGTGCAGAGGCTGGGCGACCTGCAGCAGGGGCGGCGCTCGACGCCTGAGCGGCTAGCCCGCAGCCTCGTCACCCCTACTCTGAGAGATGCCACCCCCGGCGACCTGAACCTGGTACTGCCTTATCGCTACGTAGTGAACATCCTGGAAATGTTGGAGGCTCTGGACAAGTTGGCTCCCGGCGTCAACTCGCGCCACACCCTGCTCTACGGCGTGGAGGTCAAGTTCTACTCATCCAGGCTCGAACTGAGCAAGGCCCTGGAGACTGAGGTGGAGAATCTCTTCGCCGCCGGCGACGGGGCAGGCGTGACGCGGGGCTTGGTACAGGCCTCAGCCTCCGGCCTGCTGGTGGCACGGGAGATACTGGCTAGAAGATGAAATACTATCACATTTGGAGTATCGGTTGTCAAATGAACGCCGCCGACTCGCGACGAGCGGCAGAGGAGCTGGAACGCCTGGGCTACCGTTGGACGAAGCGGGCCGAAGAAGCTGACCTCGTTGTCCTAAACACCTGCGTGGTGCGGCAGAGCGCCGAGGACAAGGCACTGGGCCGCCTCAGCTCCCTCAAACCCCTCAAAAAGAAGCGCCCCGCAGCCGTCATCGCCGTGATGGGCTGCCTCGTAGACGACATCCCTGCCCTAAAACAAGACTTCCCCTACGTGGACGCCTTCCTCAAACCATCAGACGTGGAGAGCCTAATCCAGCTCGTCAAAGAGCACCGCCCATCAGCAGCCGACCTCCAATCTCCAACCTCCAACTTCCAACTTCCAGTCTCCTGCTACGTTCCAATCATCGAGGGCTGCGACCACTTCTGCACCTACTGTATCGTCAGACTGCGGCGGGGGCGAGAGCGAAGCCGCCCGGTGGACGAAATAGCGGAAGAGGTGGAGTGCCTGGTGAAACGTGGCGCGCGCGAGGTGACTTTGCTGGGTCAGAACGTGGACGCCTACGGCCACGACCTGCCGGGCCAGCCCGATTTGGCTGACGTCCTGGTCGCTGTTCACGGGATCGAAGACCTGTGGCGCATCCGTTTCCTGACCTCTCATCCCGCCGACATGAAGGAGCGAATCATTGAAGCCGTGGCCAGTCTCCCCAAAGTCTGCGAGCACATTGAGATCCCCGTTCAGTCGGGTGACGACGCTGTCCTCAAACGCATGGTCCGAGGCTACACCGTAGACCAGTACCGTCGCCTGGTGACCAAAATCCGCCAGCGCGTCCCAGAAGTGAGTCTGGCCACTGACGTGATCGTCGGCTTCCCTGACGAGACCGAGGAGCAATTCGCGAACACCTACCGGCTTTTGGAGGAGGTCCGCTTCGACACGGTGCACGTTGCCGCCTACTCGCCCCGCCCCGGCACCGCCGCCAGCCGCCTCCCCGACGACGTTCCTCAAGAGGCGAAAGCACGCCGCCGCAAGATTGTCGAGGACCTGCAAGAGAACATTGCCGGTGAGATTAACCAGCGGCTCCTGGGGGAAACTGTCGAGGTATTAGTCGAGGAGAAGCACAGGGGCAAGTGGAAGGGGCGCACCCGCACCCATAAGCTGGTCTTCTTTGAAGTCGCCCCCCCTCTTTCCCCCTCAAAGTTGGGGGGGATGAAGGAGGGGCGAGGAAAGTTAGCCCAGGTGAAGATCACCTGGGCGGGGCCATGGTCTATGCAAGGGGAGTTAGCCTGAAGCAAGCATCCAGACCCTTGGGGTTTTGGAAAACCCCAAGGGTCTCACGATGCGTCTCTTTCCTCGAAAGGCTCGCCCTGAGCCTTGCCGAAGGGCATTGTCTCGTAACCTCCCTCGTCCGAGGGCACCAACTGGCTCACTTTCAGATCGGCATCGTCCAGCTTCTGGCCGCAGTGCTGGGCCAGCGTCATCCCCCGCTCGAAGAGGGCGATGGACTCATCGAGAGTTAACCCTCCCCCCTCCAGTCGGTGCACTGTATCCTCTAGCTCTTTGAATGCCTCTTCGAAAGACAGTTTCTCTACTTCGTTCATTTTTAGTTCTCCTGGCGTTGCACTGCCCAAGCGACCAGGCCCTCGAACTTGCCGTCGCTCACCTGGGTCTCGATTCGATCCCCAGTAGCCACCTGGGCTACGCTCTTCACGATCTCCCCTGTTCTCAATTGACGGGTTATGGAATAGCCTCTGTCCAGGGTGGCAAAGGGGCTGAGACTCTGCAAGCGCAGGAGGTGGCCGTGCAGCCGCTCTCGCCGCAGGGCCAACTGGTGAGCCAGGCTCGCGCTGGCCGCGCGGGTTAGCTCATCTATGCGCTGGCGATGGCTGGCGATTTTGGCTTGAGGCGACAGTCGGCTGAGGGCTCGCTGCTGGGCCTCAAGAGCACTGCGCCGTTCGACGATTTGCCTCCCCACGAGCGTGACCAGGCGGTTTCGGCGGAGGTGCAGCGTTCCCCGCAGCTCTCCTTGATCGGGCACGGCGATTTCTGCGGCGGCCGAAGGGGTGGGAGCCCGCACATCGGCCACGAAGTCGGCGATGGTGAAGTCGGTCTCGTGGCCCACGCCGGAGATCACAGGCAGGCGCGATGAGTAGATGGCCCGCGCCACCCGCTCATCGTTGAAGGCCCACAGTTCCTCCAGCGACCCGCCGCCCCGCGCGACGATGATGGCCTCTGCATCGGTGTGCTCGTTGAGAGCTTCGATGGCGGCTACGATCTGCAGTGGCGCTTTGTCTCCTTGCACCAGGCTGGGGGATAGAATCACTTCAACCAGAGGGTAGCGGCGTCCCAGAACGTGAAATATGTCCCTGAGGGCGGCGCCCGTAGGCGAGGTGACCACACCCAGGCAGCGGGGAAAGGGTGGTAGAGGCCGCTTGTGCTCAGGGGCGAAAAGGCCCTCGGCCTCCAGGCGTTTCTTAAGGGCCTCAAACTGGAGGTACAAAACTCCCAGGCCGGCCGGCTGGAGAGCGTCCACGTAGAATTGATAAGTGCCTTGAACCTCGTAAACAGAGATGCGGCCGTGGGCAAGGATGGCCTCGCCGTTGGAGGGGAGGCGAGCTTGCCGGTCGGCCAGCGAGCGCCATATCACACAGCGTATGCTGGCCGCTTTATCTTTCAGGGTAAAGTAGACGTGTCCCGCCGCCGAGCGAGAGAAATTAGAGACCTCGCCCTCTATCCAGAGGTCCTGGAGCACGAAGTCTATCTCGAAGAGGTCTTTGATGTAGTTGTTGATCTGGCTGACGGTGAAGTAGTGAGTGGTGGTCACGGTTCCACTATCTCCCGCCCGATCTGCGACCGGACCCACTGCAGGACCCTCGCAGCCAGTTCCAGAGCCCTTTCATATTCGTCCTCACTGACAGGATAATAGTCTCCCGGATACCGCATCTGGACAGCGTAGTCGGAGAGCTCCACGACCTCCCGGATGGGCTCCGGCACGGTCACGTGTTGCTCCAATCGCTCCAGAATCAAGGTGAAAGCATGTACCATTGGATAATCGCCACTCAGGTAGATGAGCAAAGCCTTCAGGGCCTTTTCCGCCGCTTGCTGGGCCTCGAAACAGAGATCCTCCAAGAGGACCTTCTCCCCTCTGGCTCGGCGGGCGATTTCCAAGTTGCTCTCTGCCCTCTGAAGCCAGTCCTCAAACTCTTTCACGGTCATAGAACACCCTCCCTTCCCGTAACGCTTGGCGGTAGACGTAAAATGGGCTCTCTCTGTATTGTTCCAGGGTTCCTGTGTTGACCACTACCACATCCACCGCTGCCCCGACCCTCTTGTCCAGAAGGGCACGGTAGATGCGCCGGGAGACCTCGCGCTCGTTCCGGATATCCCGCACAACCACCAAGAAGTCGTAGTCACTCTCGTTTCGCGCCGTCCCTTTCGCTCTGGACCCGAAAAGTATGACCCGCTCCGGCCGAGCTACCTGGACGATGGTGTCCACGATGGCCCGCAGGCGTTGGGACTGTCCTTGCTCTATATTCATTTCGAATAACCTCCCTTCTGGGTCCTCTCCTCAATCTGATGGGGAGAGGGCTACGGTTTTTCCCTGCAGAAACTTGATGCCCGAATAGATGAAGTAGATACTCAGGGCGATCAGGAAGAATCCGCACACCAGCATGATCAGCCTGTAGACGGGTTGGCTCAGCAAGGTTTTGCCTCTGGCGATCAACAGGGCCACCAGGCTATACCAGCTCAGGTCGGATAGAATGTGGCCGAAGTAGAAAGAACCAAGACCCAAAGGGCCTCGCGCCAGAGATAAGGCCACGTAGCTGGCGCCCACCGTGGCCCACCAGAGCACCCAATAGGGATTGGAGATGCTGACCACGATGCCCGTGATTATCGGACCCAGTTGCAGCCCGGCCTCCACGCCAATCGCCTGCTCCAAAGAGACCGCGCCCCACCACGCGCTCCGGACGATGTCGACCCCCATCCAGAGGAGAAAGGCTCCCCCCAGAAGCCCAATAAGCCCAGCTACCAGATTCCGCTTCAACAGGCGGCTCAATCCAGCGGCCAAGCCGACAACGATGAGGGCCTCGGCCACGGCGTGGCCCAGCACCAGCGCCGGCCCCTCCCAGAAGCCCCTCCGGGCACTCCCGCTTATGACCACCGTTAGAAGAGGCCCCGGCATCAGCGCCCCTGAGAAGCCAACAAACAACGAAGTGGTGAATATAGCTATCAGTTTCGTCATGGCTAACCCCTGTCCTCTATTATACCTGACCTCCTTAAAAAGGCAAACCTTCGCATTCACGACGTACAGTAAACAATCGGATTTGACGCCCACGATAATATGTACTACAATTCTTTCACGACAGAGCCATGAGAGCAGATATGTCACCGGAATTCAGGGTGAGAAGCACATTTAGAAACGCAGACGCTATTTCAAAAAACACTAACCAATGGAGGTTAAGTGAGATGACAGAAAGGTTGCTGTTGCTCGGCGATGAAGCCGTCGCTCTGGCCGCAGTGCACGCGGGAATAAGCGGGGCCTACTCGTATCCGGGTACCCCGGCAAGCGAGATATTCGAGTACGTGGAGAGGCTCGCCGACCGCTTTGGCGTACACGCTGACTGGTCGGCAAACGAGAAGGTTGCATACGAGGAGGCCCTGGGGATGTCCTTCGCGGGGAAGAGGGCGCTGGTCAGCATGAAGCACGTGGGCCTGAACGTGGCCGCGGATCCCTTCGTGAGCTCCGCGATAAGCGGGGTGAACGGCGGGCTGGTGCTCGCCGTTGCCGACGACCCAGGCATGCATTCCTCTCAAAACGAGCAGGACTCCCGTTACTACGCCAACTTCGCTCGGATTCCCTGCCTCGAGCCGGCTAACCAGCAGGAAGCGTACGAGATGACCAGGGAGGCCTTCGAGCTTTCCGAAAGACTCGGCCTGCCGGTCATGGTCAGGCTCACCACGAGGCTGGCGCACAGCAGGGCGGACGTGGCGGTGGGTGAACCGAGAGAACAGAAGGGCTTGAAAAAGCCCTCCGACGTCTCCGCGTGGACCCTGATTCCAGGCAATGCCAGGAGGCAATACAGGAAGCTTTTGGAGAAACAGCCAGCTCTGTTTCAGGCCAGCGAAGCGTCCTCATACAACGTGGTTGACCTCTCCGGTCTGGACAGAGGCCTGGGCGTCATAGTGTCCGGGATAGCCTACAACTACTTCATGGAGGCTGTGGGCGGAATCAGCCCCTATCCCTACGTCAAAATCGGCATGTATCCGCTGCCCGTTTCGGCCATACGGAGGCTGTATGAGGCTGTGGACCGGATGCTGGTGATAGAGGAGGGGTATCCCTTTATCGAGGAGTTGATGAGCGGGGTTTTGGGCTGCGGAAAACCAGTTTTGGGCAAGCTTTCCGGTGCGCTGCCCCGCACCGGCGAGCTAAAGCCGGAGCTTGTGGCTGGGGGACTGGGGGTAGAGTGGGAGGCGAGCGAATTTGTGCCCTTCGAGCCCCTCGCCGCGCGACCTCCCGCGCTTTGCCGGGGCTGCCCCCATGCGGACACCTTCAGGGCGATGAAGGAAGCCATCTCGATTTACGAGCAGCCCACGGTCTTTTCGGACATCGGCTGCTACGCGCTCGGCTTCTATCCGCCCTTCCAGGCCATCGAGACCTGCATAGATATGGGAGCCAGCATCAGCATGGCCGCGGGCGCGGCTCACGCGGGGATGTTTCCGGTTCTGTGTGCCATCGGCGACTCGACGTTCTGCCACTCCGGCATGACGCCGCTCATCGGAGCCGCCAAGGAGAACGTGAACATCAAGGTGTTCATCCTGGACAACGGGACCGTAGCCATGACCGGTACCCAGGAGACGATGGCCACGGGCGAAAGGTTGGTGGAACTGGTGGTGGGCCTGGGGGTGCCCAGGGAGCACGTCCGCACCCTCGTCCCCCTCCCCAGGAATCACGAGGAGAATGTGAGGTTGATCCGGGAGGAGATCGAATACGAAGGTCTATCCGTGCTCATTCCCCAAAGGCCCTGCATCTACCTCAAGAGGAAAATCTAGTAGGAGGTAAACCATGGAATTCAACATCATCCTCTCAGGCGTGGGAGGCCAGGGGATCCTCACTATAGCCTACATGCTCGACAACGCCAGTGTTGCCAATTCCTACCACTTCAAGCAGGCCGAAGTTCACGGGATGGCCCAGCGGGGAGGTGCGATTCAGACACACCTGCGCATATCCGACAGGCCCATCTTCAGCGACCTGATCCCGCAGGCCAGGGCCGACCTCATCATCAGCATTGAGCCGCTGGAGGTGAACCGCTACCTCAGCTACCTGAAGAAGGATGGCGCGGTGGTTTCAAGCTCGACCCCGGTGAAGAACATCCCCAACTATCCCGACGAAGATGAGTTGCTCCGGCACCTCCTGTCGTTTCCCAACGTCGTGCTTCTGGACGCGGGCAAGATCGCGCGCCAGGCCGGCAGCAGCCGCTCACAAAACGTGGTGATGCTCGGCGCGGCTACCCCCTTCCTCCCCTTCAGCCTCGAAGAATTCCACCCCTTTATTCGGGAGTTGTTCGGCGGCAAGGGGGACAGGGTGGTAGAAACGAACATCAGGGCACTTACCATGGGATTCAAGGCTTCATCGTTCTTCATCCGATTGGTAGGCCACGACGTCTCCAAAGGGACCGCCTTTGCCCTGATCAAACGGTTCGATCCCGAAACCGTGGAGCCGGAGGCTGCGGCAGAGTGGGCGAGCGGGCTTCGCGGCAACGAGGAGCGGGTCGTCCGGCGGCTTGCAGAGCTCGAAGGCGACGTGCCGGCCACCCAGGCCGGGCTTGAGTCGCTTCTGCACCAGCCATCACTTTAGGAGACTGGACACTGGCGTGTTTTTCGTAGTGGCGACTTCAGTCGTTCACAACGGAGCCAAAGCGACTAAAGTCGCTACTACGAATCCCTTAACTCCAGTTAGGAGAGACGATGGAAGTCATCGAACTGGCCAGAAAACTTATCGAATCCGCTGCCCTGCAGGGCAGGGATGCCCTGCACGAGCACGAAGCCTACGCTCTTCTGGCCGAGGCGGGCCTGGCGGTTCCACAATCTGTGTTCGTCCCCGCTGGTACCCTCCCCTGCCCCGGCTCCATAGAGGCGATCCCAGGCGATAGGGTGGTGGTCAAGGTGGTCTGCCCCGAAATCCTCCACAAGACAGAGGCGGGCGGCGTGGCGGTGGTTGAAAAATCGCATCGGGCGGTGTGCGAGGCTCTGGAGAGTATGGACAGGACGCTCAGGCAGAGGGTGCCGGCGATCGCTGACCGCGTGGCAGGATTCCTGGTCTGCGAGTTCATCCACAGCCCACGGACCCTGGGGAACGAGCTTTTCGTCGGGATGCGCTGGACACGGGAATTCGGATACGTGATTGCCGCGGGCCTGGGAGGGCTGGACACGGAGGAACTCGCCCGCAGGTTCAAACCGGGCCACGACGTCAAGATCGCCTGTGCGCACCTGACCGATCCCCACGATTTCCTCGAGATGTTCTCCTCCACTTTCACCTACCTGAAGCTGTCAGGCAGAGACAGGGAGGGGAGGAGGTTGCTTTCGGACGACGAGCTTGAGAGGGTGTTCAGCTTCTTCCTCGCCCTGGCCGGTGCTGTCGGAAGCGGGCAGAACAGGCGGTGGATAAAGGAGTTCGAAGTAAATCCCTTCTATATCTCCCACGGCCGGGCGGTGGCGGTGGATGCCCTCTGCACCCTTCAAGAAATCCCCGCGCCACGGCATCTGCCAGTGGACTGGGACAAGATGGAGAGGCTGCTTCAGCCAGAGACTATCGCCATCATCGGCGTATCGGCCAGGGGGATCAATATCGGGCGGACGATTCTGCGCAACCTCCTGCGGGACGGCTTTGAGCTTTCGAAGATGAGGGTCGTGCGGCCGGACATCGAAGCCATTGACGGTGTGGAGTGCGTTGGCGACGTGGCGGAGCTGCCGTGGAAGGCGGATCTGATGGTGGTTGCGGTCTCGGCGCCCAGGGTGCCGGAGGTGATGGATGGCATAACGTCCTGCGAGGCGGCCCACAGCGTGATCCTGATACCAGGCGGCATGGGGGAGACCGAGACGGGAAAGGAAGCCGACGAGAAGACCCGGGCCATCCTCGCCCGCTGCAGGAGCGAGGGGAGGGAAACCCCGGCGGTGGTGGGGCCTAACTCGCTCGGGATCAGATCGCTGCCGGGAGGATACGACACGCTCTTCATTCCAGAGACCAAACTCCCGCCCCAGCCAGGCAACGCGCGGAATGTGGCCCTGGTTTGTCAGAGCGGCGCCTTCATGATAACCCGCATGAACCGCTTGCCCTTTCTCAACCCGGTCTTCGCCATCTCGACGGGCAACCAGATGCACCTGAGCAGCATTGACTTCGTGGAGTACCTGGTACAGCGAGAGGAGATAGACGTGGTGGCGCTCTACGTGGAGGGCTTCAATCCTTTGGACGGTCTGAGGCTCGCCTCGCTCTGTCGTGACCTGGACCCACACAAGCAGGTAATCGTCTACAAGACAGGCAAAACCGCGGAGGGGGCTCGGGCGGCCTCCAGTCACACTGCCTCTATTTCGGGCGACTATGAGGCGTGCGTTGCCGTTCTATCCGAAGCGGGGGCTCTGGTTGCGACCTCCTTCGACGAATTCAGGGCCTTCATCATGCTCTCCTCGCTGCTGGCCAGCAGAGAATTCTCCGGCAGGCGACTGGGAACGCTGTCCAATGCTGGCTTTGAGGCGGTGGGTATGGCGGACAACCTCGACCGCGAGGCCGGTTTCTCCCTGCCCCGCTTCAGCGGCCGCACGAGGGAAAGGATACGGCTTGCCCTGAGCGAGGCCGGAATCGCGAGACTCATAAACGTGCGCAACCCGCTCGACCTCACCCCCATGGCCTCCGACACCGTGCACGTCCAATGCCTCGAAGCGATAATTGAGGACGAGAACGTGGACGCGGTGGTGATGGGCTTCGTGCCCCTGACGCCGGCCATGGCGACCCTTCCGCCTGGAGTGGACCCCTCAGGCAGGGACAGCGTGCTCAATGAATCGTCCGTTGCGCAGCGGGTGCCGGATGTTTGCCGGCGGCACAGCAAACCGATCGTGACGGTGGTGGATGCAGGCGAGCTTTACGATCCGCTCGCAGAGGCGTTAATCGCGGGCGGCGTTCCGTGTCTGAGAAGCGCTGACCTCGCCATGACAGTCTCCCAGAGGTTCATTGACGTCAGATTTGCCAACTTCTCCCGTAAGCCCTGATCCTCAAGTTTCGTAGATCATTATCATCCCCTTCTCCTCACGAGAAGGTTTTTTGTTGTTACAATCCTGCTCTTCCCAACCTCGCCAATCTGTTGTATAATGTGAGGGTAAATCTCAATGGAGAGAGACAACGATCTCGGAGGTCCGGTGAGGTCGGGAATACTGGAGGAACAAAATGAGAACCTTGACCTTAGATTTGCCAGAACAGCTGGCCGAGGAATTGGCCGAAGCAGATCCGAAATTCGTCATCCAGGTATTGCAGGCTGGGATGCGAAAAGTGCGTCAGGTGCCTGAATCTGCCACCGAACATCCCTATATTACTCGCGTCCCTGGAAAACGAGGAGGACGGCCCATCATTCGCGGCACAGGGATCACCGTGTCTCTGATCGCTGGCCTCTACAAAGCCGGCGATACCGTTGACGAAATCCTGGAGAGTTACCCGCATCTGCGCCCTTCCTGGATACACGACGCTATCGGCTATTACCTGGATCACCAGAACGAAATCGAGCGCGAGATACGCGAGAGCCGAATGGAATACCTGACCGAGCAGCATGATCTGACCATTGACGAGCGTGGCTTTGTCCACTTCCCAGAGCAGGGCGATTCGCATGGACAATGATACGGAACAACTCTTCATTCGCATCTACACCGATGAGCATATTACCGCTTTGCTGGCCCCTGCCCTGCGACGCCGAGGGTACGTGGCGCAAAGCTGCGTTGAGGCCAACGCATTGGGGTGGGACGATGAGGAACACCTTGTTTATGCCACTGAGCGCGGCATGGCCTTCATGACTTCCGACGCGTCGGATTTTATCCCTATGGCCAAACGCTGGTATGCCAGCAAACAAGAACACGCTGGCATCATCATCGCCCCTGAATTCAGCCGTCGGCAAATGGGGATATTGCTGCGTTGGACCTTGCGGCTTCTTGACAGCCTGATAGCCGACGAACTTTGCAATAACGTTGTGTATCTACAGCAGTTCAAATAGCCTCTCGGTCGCGGAGGTCTTGGATGAGAAAGTGCTATGTCCCTGCGGCTGGCTGGACAAGAGGGCAAGTCCCTGGCCGAACGGGCGGCCGAGCGCGTGGTGGAGATCCTGGCCGAGCACCAGCCGGAGCCGCTGTCTGAGGACGTTTTCCAGAAGATCAAGGCCATCGTCCGTCAAGCAGAAGACAGAGCAGGTAATTGCATGATGCATGAAACGTGAGATAAGAGGGACAGGAGAAACAATGGGTATAGACAAGAGCTATAGAAAGTTGCGCGTCTTTGCCGCGTCGCCGAGCGATATGGCTAATGAACGCGCGCGGCTGGCGACGGTCGTCGAGGATTTGAAAGCGCTGGCGGAATACGTCGGCGTGACGTTAGAGTTGCTGGATTGGCGAGAGATCCTGCCTGACCTGGGTCGCGCCGAGCAAGTCATCCTCGATCAGCTCAAACCCGACACCTGGGACCTGTTCATCGGCATTCTGTGGCATCGCTTTGGGACGCCGCCAGGGGGCAAGGACCCGCAGACGCAAAAGGAGTACCTGTCTGGCACGGAAGAAGAATTTCGCGTGGCGTATCGCCTGTGGCAGCAATACAAACGTCCGCGCGTGATGTTCTATCGTTGCACGCGCGACGCTCCACTGGATGACCTCGACCCTGACCAATTCAGGCGGGTCAAAGAGTTCTTCGCGGGCTTTGCGCCTGACGCGGATCATCCTGGCCTCTATCAGACCTTCGACAGTGTTGAATCGTTTGAACGCCTCGTGCGCCAGAACCTGACCAGGTTTCTCCTCGATTATTCGGAGCAGGTCAAGCACCGCGTCGTTTCGCCACAAGAGGTCCAGGTCTTTGCGCCCCGCGTACCCGACAACCTGCCGCGCCGCGCGGCGTTCTTCGGGCGAGACAAGGATATGGACAGGGTGCTGGGCGCGCTCAGTCCTGAGGAGCGCGGCTGGGGCGCGGTGATTGACGGCATCGGCGGCATCGGCAAGACCGCGCTGGCGGTGGAGGCGGCCTATCGCTGCAAAGAGCGCGACCTGTTCGATGCGTTCATCTTTGTCAGCGCGAAGCAAAAGCGTTTGGAGCCGAGCGGCATCAAAGCCGCAGCGCGCGCGGCGACCACGCTGGACGAGTTCATCAACGAGACGGCGCGCACCCTGGGCAAGCCAGGCATCGCGAAACTTGCGGGCGAAGACAGGCGGCGCGCGTTGTTGGATTCGCTGCGCACGACACGCGCCCTGCTCATCTATGACAACCTTGAGACGCTGACGAAGGAGGAGCAGGAGGCGCTGGCAGATTGGCTGCGCTTCCTCCCGCAGGGCAACAAGGCGATGCTGACCAGCCGACGGCGCGGCGGCGAGGGCGCGCTCTGGCTGCGTCTGGAAAAGCTGGATTGGGAGGCGGCGCGCAAGATTATCGCGCACGAAGCCGAACGCGATGTGCGATTGAGAGGGAAATTGCTGCGAGTTCAAGCGCGTTGGCAAGAATTGTATGACGCGACGGGCGGCTCGCCGCTGGCTCTCGTGCATACACTGGGCTTGATGCGCGTGCGTGTCACGCTGGACTTTGACGGCGCGCTGGCGATGCTACGGCGAGGTGCGGCGCGCGAATCGCCACTGCAAGAGTTCATCTACCAGGAGGCGCGCCAGGAGTTGGGCACGGGCGACGTGGCCGCGCTCAGCGCGCTCTCGTTCTTTGTCCCGTCGGCGACGTTTGAGGCGCTGACATCGGTGTCGGATTTATCGCGCACGGCGTTGGAGACAGTGCTGGAGCGATTAGACGCCCTTTCATTGGTGAACCAAGAGTTGGGCGAGGAACGCTACAGTCTGCACCCCCTCACCCGCGCCTACGTCCGCGATGAGTTGCTGGCCGATGCGGACGCGGCGCGCGAGACGGGCATGCGCTTTGCGCACTATTGGCTGGACTATGCCAGGCGATACGGTTGGGACGAATACAAGACGTTTGACCGCCTCGAAGCGGATTGGGTGAATCTGGAAGCGGCAGCCGATTGGCTATGGGAAACAGCGGGAGTGAAGGGTGATGTTATTAGGGATGAAGATGCGGCGCGGATGCTATTTGATATGGCGGACGCACTATATGAATTCCTATGGCTGAACGGACACTGGGACAAACAGTTAGAGTTGGATATTCGGGCATACAATATGTCGCGGGTGATGAAAGAGTGGAACATCGCCGGTGAGCTTGCCTATGCTGTTGCTTGGATCCACTACAGACGTGCTTGTACCGATGCCGCATCGTTTTGGGTAGATTGTTACGTGGAAGCCTCGGAGCATAGTGGAAACAAGGGAGAACAGGCCGAGGCTAAGCGAATGCTTGGCTTACTTTCACAGCAGCGCAAAGACTATGATGGAGCTGAACGGCTCTTCAAAGAAGCCCTTGCAATTTTCAGCGATTTAGGTGATGATTACGGCGTTGTCAATGCCTTTGGCGATCTAGGTGAGCTTGCCCATGAGCGCAAGGCTTATAGTACCGCAGAACGATTTTATAATGACGCATTAGAACTGGCACAGAGAAGAGACTTCAAAGAGCCAAAGACCTACCTTTATCGCAATTTAGGCAAACTTGCTCTGGATTACCAAGAATGGGCTGAGGCACTAAAATGGTTTGAGCAAGCACTTCATCTGGCGCGAGAAATCGGACTAGTTGAAGGCATTGCTGACGTACAACACGGCCTCGCGCGCGTGTGGGAAGCGGAAGGGCGGGTGGACCTGGCGCTGCCGCTGGCGCAAGAGGCGCTGAAGATTTACGAGCGGCTGCAGTACAAAGGTTTGGCGGAGGCGCGGGAGTTGGTGGAGAGGCTCAGACGGCAGTAACTATTCAGGTTCCCTCCCCCTGGTGGAGAGAGGGACGAAACAACTCTCAGCGGAGAGAGACATGGACAAGCCATTGAAAATACTGCTGCTTTCTTCCGAGGCAGTGCCGTTCGCCAAAGTAGGCGGGCTGGCCGACGTGGCCGGATCGTTGCCCAAGGCCCTGCGGCAGTTGGGCCACGACGCCCGGCTGGCGCTGCCCAAATACGGACAGATCAACGAGGCCGAGTTTGGGCTGACCAAGGTTTTGGATTCGCTGCCCGTGCCCGCTGGCTCCGATCACGAGTTGGCCTCTATCTTCGAGAGCGCGGTTGAGGGAATGCTCGCCTACCTGGTTGGCAACGACAAATACTTCGGCCGCCAGGAGGTCTACGGCTACGATGACGACGGAGAGCGTTTTGTGTTCTTCTGCCGGGCCGCCTTGGAGATGCTCAAGGAGCTCGACTGGCAGCCGGACGTCATCCATTGCAATGACTGGCACACTGGCATCATCCCCAATTGGCTGAAGACGATTTACAAGAACGATCCTTTTTTCGCCCACACAGCAACCGCCTTCACCATCCACAACCTGGCGTACCAGGGCATCTTCGGCCCTGAGCTTCTGGAGTTCGCCGATTTGGCCGACTACGGCCTCATCCCCCATCCCACAGACGATGGGCTGAGCCGGGTGGTGATCCTTATGGCCCGAGGCATCCTGTTCGCCGACGTCATCAACGCGGTGAGCGAGAGGTATGCCCAGGAGATCATCACCCCTGAATACGGGGAGAGGCTGGATCCCATTTTGGCCCAGCGCCAGGATCGCCTGTTCGGCATCCTCAACGGCCTGGACTACGAGGTCTGGGACCCGGCCACCGACCCAGACATCGCCGTCAACTACGACGCTGCCCCCCCTCTTTCCCCCCCAACTTTGGGGGGGAGGAAGGGGGGGCGAGTGGAGAACAAGCTGGCCCTGCAACGGGAAGCGGGGCTCACTTCGGACCCTGACGTCCTACTGGTCGGCATAATCTCCCGCTTGGCTGATCAGAAGGGCTTCGACATCCTGGCCGAAGCCAGCGATCAACTGATGGAGATGGATCTGCAGTTCGTCCTCCTGGGCACGGGCGAGGAGCGTTACCACAGAACCTTTGCTAATGTGGCTGGGAAGTATCAAGGCCAGGCCGCGGTCTTTCTCAAGTTCGACGCTGCCCTGGCGCGGCGCATCTACGCCGGGAGCGACGCCTTTCTCATGCCCTCGCGCTTCGAGCCTTGCGGCCTGGGGCAGCTCATCGCCATGCGCTACGGCAGCGTGCCCATCGTGCGCAGCGTCGGCGGCCTGGCCGACACGGTGCAAGACTATGACCCAGCCACGGGCCAGGGCAACGGCTTCGCCTTCTCAGACTACAGCGAAGAGGCCCTCCTGGCTGCCGTGGAGAGGGCCGTGGAGACTTATCGCCACAAGGACACCTGGCGAACCCTGATGGAGCGGGGGATGAGGGCCGACTTCTCGTGGCGGGCCTCGGCCCGGAAGTACGTGGATTTGTATCACAGGGCTCTAGAGTTCAAACAAGGAGGGCCATGAAACTGGAACGTTCTGCTGGTCTACTGCTGCATCCGACGTCGTTACCGGGACGCTTTGGTATCGGCGAGATCAATGAAGTGGCTTACCGCTGGGTGGACACGCTCGCGTCGGCCCAGCAGACGGTCTGGCAGGTCTTGCCGCTAGGCCCGACGGGCTACGGGGACTCGCCTTATCAGACGTTTTCGGCTTTTGCTGGCAACCCGCTGCTCATTGACCTGGCCCGCCTGGCCCACGAGGGCTATGTCGCGCCTGAGGCCCTGGAGGAGGCGCCTGTCTTCCCCGAAGAGCAGGTTGACTTCGGCCCCGTGATCACCTGGAAGAAGCTGCTCTTGCTGGGGGCATATCAACAGTTTGCAGCCCAGGCCGATCCGCGTCCTGAGCTTGCCGAAGGGCCAGCCGAGGCAACGGCCTTCAACTCCTTTTGCGCCAAACACGACGCCATCTGGCTGCACGACTACGCCTTCTTCATGGCGCTGAAAGACCACTTCCACGGAGAGGCATGGGGCACGTGGCCAGGCGAGCTCAGGCAACGTGAACCAACTGCCTTGGCCACGTGGGGTGAGCGGCTAGCGCCTGCTATTATGGCTCATAAGTTCATGCAGTACCAGTTTTTCGAGCAGTGGGGCGAGTTGAAGCGCTATGCTAACGAGCATGGGGTCCTGATCTTTGGCGACATTCCGATCTATGTCTCACACGATAGCGCGGACGTCTGGGCGCACCAGCACCTGTTTCCCCTCGACGAAGATGGGCGTCCAACGGTAGTGGCGGGTGTGCCACCCGATTATTTCAGTCCGACAGGGCAGTTGTGGGGCAACCCCCTCTATCGCTGGGATGTGATGGCTGACCAGGGCTACCAATGGTGGATCGAACGAGTGCGCATTACGCTGCACCAGGTTGACATGGTGCGCTTTGATCACTTCCGGGGCTTCGAAGCGTACTGGGAGGTGCCGGCGAGCGAAGAGACGGCGGTCAACGGGCGCTGGGTGAAAGGGCCGGGCGCGGCACTTTTCGAGGCCCTCTTGAGCGCGCTGGGTGACGTGCCCATCATTGCGGAGGACCTGGGTGTTATCACGCCCGAAGTGGAAGCACTGCGTGATGGGTTTGGATTTCCGGGGATGAAGATCCTCCAATTTGCCTTTGG
>SDBU01002884.1_pt1 | contig 22367 bp, 18 predicted proteins | sample 2277071 | NCBI WGS metagenome assembly SDBU01 (sample SAMN10397929, study PRJNA504765) | marine sediment metagenome | isolation source: marine sediment core GS08_GC12, 126 cmbsf | place: Arctic Ocean: Gakkel Ridge, Loki's castle | collected 2008 | reverse complement strand
TCCATGCTGGCAAAGGTGACCATGTCCTCAAAATCACTTAAAGGGGGATGGAAATCGAACTGGGAAATTTCCTCGGTGAACAGCTGGTCGCCATTAATCGACTCAGTGGGATTCTCGGCCGCCCAAAGGGCCGCGCCCAAGGCTTCGAAGTAGGTGGCTTCAGTGGGCACGGACAGGGTGGGCAGGTCCCGGCGCAATTCATCGATCATGGCCTGAATGCGGGTGGTGCCCCCGATTATCATTACGTTATCGGTGGGAATATTCTTGAGCAGTTCGAGAATCTTCCGGGCCATCATCCGGCTGAGGCCCGCCACTACCTCACCCCGAGGCACCCCCCGGTTGGTGGCGTGGGTGCAATCACTTTTGCAGAAAACCGAACAGCGGCCGGACACCTGGTACGGTTGCTCGTTTACCCCGAAACTGGAGGCTTCCTCGAGACTCACATCCAGGCGGCGGGTCTGCTGGATAAAGAATTCACCAGTGCCCGAGGCGCACTTGTTCCCGGTGAATACCTGGCTGATGCGTCCCATCTGATCCAGCTGGTAGACAATGAAGGTCTCACCTCCGGCGCTGATGATGGCATTATAAGGCTCCCTTTTCCCGTTTACATGGGCCAAGGCCAATTCCACCGCCAGGGGCTCGGGGATGTCGGAGATGGTAAGGAATTCCTTGAAACGCCGGCCGGTCACGGCTATGGCGTCGGAAGCGGACAGGCCTACGTCAGACAGTATGTCCTGTACCACCTGCTTGGGATTTCCCTCATGGGGACGTGATACAACTGCGGCCACCTCGAGGTCAGCGCCGTTCTGGTGAAGTTCCACCAGGGTGATAGTGGAAGCACCGGTACACAGCCCAATCGTTCGCATCCGTTTCTCCGTCATACGGTTAGTTTATTTCCTCGATCCCCAAGTGCCAGCATGGGTCAAAGCTACAACCAAGCTGATTAACTTTCTCGGAATATTTATTCAGGAATGGTTATTACTTCGTAATTGGAAGTTAAAAGACCCGCACCGCTAATCCAAACAGCAACTTGCTTCTCCAGCGCGGATGAGCGAAGAGCGCAACAGAAAAAAAGCCGACTTCCGAAGGACTATTTTAAAGCCATTGGCCGGTTGACACCACAACATAAAGGGGCGCCCATAGTAAGTGAGCGCCCCCGGTCCGGTTAGTTTCTGTCGTGGTGACTTACAGGGGTGTAAGTTCGAATTCCACCGGTGACTGACTGCCGGCGGCGACATCGACATTCACCGACACGGTGTCATAATCGGCCAGCGTGGCATAAGCGGTGTAAGATCCCGCTGGAAGCCCCAGAATGGTATAGGCCCCATCAGCACCGGTATAGGTGGTCGATACCACAGTATCCTGCTCGACCCAGACAGTGGCATTATCCAAGGCTGCGGCAACAGCGGCCGTGGCGGTCACAGACCCACTGATGCGCCCGACCGTCGAGGCATTGACGGCCCGGATCACCGGCTTGAAGATGAAGCCCGTAAGATTATTTCTACCCCCTTTGGCCACGAATGATTTCTCCACATCGAAGTCCAGCAGCAGGTCGGAGGTGAGACCGCTCACTACCTCGATGGCCGGACTGACGAATAGTTTCAGGCCGGTCTGGGCGCCGCTGGGGACAGTCAGGTTGTGGGTAGTGCCGTCTTTCAGGACGACGTTGCCGTCTGAAATGTACAGCCGGAAAAGGTCGTAGCTACCGGCAGGCACCTCCAACTCCGCCAGGCCGACGGTGACGCCGTTCCGCAGGTCCAACAGGTTATAGGTTTGGGTGTCCTCAGACAATGTTATATACGAAGAGCCTTCCTCTCCGCCGGCTGCCCGGGCTTCCAGCTTGACGATGGTAACATTGGCCTCGGCCACCAGGCCGGTGGGGAAAGGCGCATCCGTAAGTGAAACGGATAAGGTACCGGCTTCGTCGTCGGCCGGGGTGCTGCATCCATTGAAACCCCCCATGAGAATGAAACCCAGGGCCAGAATTGTAAATTTAGTTAACTGCTTGCTCATATTTCCTTCTATTTATCAGTATCGTCAACAGAATGGTTCTTACGTAAAAGCCTGCTTTTAGTTCCGCTTCCGAACCGGCGGTCCGATACGTATTATTAAAAGCCAAGCGAAGTTATCAGCTAATGGTCGCGCCGCAGGTGATAACCATCACAGCAGCAGCCACTATGTGATATTTGCCACACATGTCAGTATTTCTCGACGGGAGAGAGCCGTCGGGTTGCTACGGGGCTGCTGTCGATCTGAGATGAAAGGAAAAACCATGTCTTAAAAACTGAAACTATCAACCAAGTGGGAAGTCACCCTGCACCGCCTCACAATGGCACAGCGGATTGAGTGCCAGGATACGGTTTTACTGCGGCGCTATGCCGATGGGTGCATAACCGTCCTTGGCGTTCCTCAAGCTATGGCCCTATGGTTCCAATACGGGCTGTGGCAGAATAACTTGTCATTAAAGGGCTAAAGTTCTAATAAGGGTGACTACCTACCCGGGGCATGCTCATTGCCGGGGCAGGTTTGTCTATCATCTCAAGAAAATTGTCTCCGCTCCCAGGGAGAAGAAATTCCCTACCGACGTGCTTATCTGCTGAAACGGCGCCCTGGGGCCGCAAGGAGTGGGGCGGATGATTGAGTGAAGATTTCGAAATAATGATAAACATTCACTCGAGTTTGGCGTTATATTACCGATAGTAAAACAAGGAAGGGGAATCTACCAATGACGACCGAGACGATAAGCAAGTCATTACAGGATTATATTGATAATCCAAGTGATTTGGATTTAGTAGGTGATATTAATAAGGAAATAAAAGACTATATTGAATCCTCTGAAGACTTGAAACGGTATCATGAAATCATCGCTAGGATGGGCACACGGGAAAAATCCTCCTTTGAGCCACCAAACTACTCATATGAACTTCACACAAGCCAACTACATCCTCTTTAACTGAACGCTTAGGTCAATACCACCATTTCGTGAGACGATATACTTTGCCAATCCCTTTGTGTTACAGTATCTATCAATTCTGAACTGTAACTCCGCAAGGCATTTATCTTTTTTTGTACCTATCTTCACTACCGAGACGTCTATGCCTTTCGCCTGTAAATCGGTAGCATAAAGGTGTTTCCCGTGCTGCTCCTCCTCACCTGCTTTCATGAACCATTCAACAATATCAACAATTTTTTCTTTTTTATTAACCAACAATCCATCTTCTAGAAGGTCTTTTGCCATCTGCTTTGTTGCGTTTTGTGCCTTGATGCTCTCCATAACATCTGTCACTTCCATGGAATCAAGCATATGCAGAAATGGGTCCGGTGGGTGTTGGGCCATTATTGCTTGCTGAGCAGCGCTTGCCATTTCTTTAAATGACTTGATAATAATCTCTGCAGGAACCAGCCTCCCTGGTGCGTCTGGCGACGATTTACGGACCATCTGTGGGTCTATCGGACCAAGACTTGCTGTTTCCTGTCATTATGAGATTTTGCGATCCTAAACAGATTAATGTGCCAGCGCTGAGTGCTCTGATAACGACCAGAGTTGCAAATACACGGCTATGAACCTTAAACACTTTAACAATTTTACCGGCTGCGTACGGGACGCCACCAGGTGTTGATAAAAACAGGGTGACGCTTCCATTATATTTATCTAAATCGATACTACGCAAGACCTGTTCCAAGAGATCTGGATCGTGATCCTGAATCGCGCCTCCAGGGTGAGTTGGAGTTGAATAATAACAAATCAGTGTGGTTTTAAAATCCTTCTCGATTTCCTTAAGTAAATTTATATGAATGTTGGCGTTATTCTCGATTTGATCCTGTATATCATGTATAAATCCGCGATTGCCCACAACTACTTCTCCCTATAATCCGATTGACTGTAGCGGTATAATTTAAAGAGAGTTTGGCACTATCAAGCCATCTTTCAGTCAAAATAGCACCCCTACACCCTGCCTTCAGGCAGATGCTTTCCCCGTCTTGACGGCCAAGTTCCCTATAATCTTTAGTCTTACATCGTTCCGTCGGGAAGCAATGAATTTGAGACTATATTGAGACCATTTAAATAGTTAATATTTAACTACTTACAACCCGAATAGGGCCGTATATTGCAGCGGCATGAGTCCAACGAAATCCCCCAATCGCCCCAGGATCCACCGACCGGCCGTAATAGCTGGTACTCGGTGATGGCCTCCTCGGAAACCTCGATTTTGACCTCGCGAGCCAGGAACCCGGTCCGTTCCACCCGGGACACACCCTCGATATCCAGCAGTCCCTTTTCGAAGTACTTGGCTAATCGGCGTAACAGTACGTACGGTATTTCCCCGGTAATCCCAACCCGGATCACTTCGAAGTTTTCGGTCTTGACGTCGAATATGGACGGATTATCTGTTACTTCCGGGGGGAAGGCGGCAACATTACCAATAGCCTCGCGAATGTCCCGTTTCACTTTCTCGCTGTCCTTGGCATCCGGATCGATCTCCAGATTGAGCACCGAAATGTTTTCCAGAGAATACGAGGTCATCCGGTGCAAGCCGTCGACACCCTTAAGCTGATCCTCGAGCCTGGTGGTAACGTTGATCTCCACATCCTCCGGCGAGGCGCCCGGATAGCGGGTGGTGACCACCATCAGGCCCATATCCACATTGGGGTACAAGTCCCGCTTGATGGTCCTGAGTGACCCCAAGCCGAGCAATAAGATTGCAACTGTAAGCAGGTTCGCCAGCAGATGGTTGCTGGCAAAGAATCGGATGAAGGACTTCATGGTAAAACTTCCGTTGGCACAGGAAAAATATACACTTACAGCCAGGTCCCAGGGTAGCGTTTTTAAAAAGGAAGCGGGCTGTTATTCCCGGATTTCAACAGGCTGCATCCACGGTCTCGTGCCGATAGCATCTGAGCCGCCCTCAAAGCAAAAAGCCCCACCACACGGACGGGGCTTTTCGATGAGTAGATTAAGATTGGGAACCTACGATCCCGGCCCGGTCAGGCCCCGTCGCTCCAACATTGGCTCTATCTTCGGCTGGGCGCCGCGGAAACGCCGGTACAAGGTCATGGGGTCCTCGGTCGCCCCGGTGGAGAGGATATTGTCCCGGAAGCGTTGAGCGGTCTCCCGGTCGAACAGGCCGGCTTCCTTGAAAGCCTGGAAGGCATCGGCGTCCAGCACCTCGGCCCAGAGATAACTGTAATAGCCGGAGGAGTAGCCCCAGACAAAAAGGTGCAGAAAATAGGGGCTGCGATAACGCGTCACGATCTCCGGTATCAGGCCGACTCGGTCCAGCGAGGCTTTTTCAAACTCCGCCGGCTGCAACGTCGTCACCTCGGTGAGGGTGTGCCAATCCATATCCAGATAAGAGGCCGCCAGGTACTCCACCGTGGCAAAGCCCTGATTGAAATGGCGGGCTGCCTCGATCCGATCGATAAGCTCGTCGGGGATCGGCTCACCGGTTTCATAGTGCCGGGCGTAACTCCTCAACACCTCCGGCTCGACGGCCCAGTTCTCCATGATCTGAGAGCACAGTTCCACGTAATCCCGCGGCACGTCGGTTCCCGACAGGCGGTCATAGGTGCAATTGGAAAGCAACCCTTGCAAGGCATGGCCGAACTCGTGGAACAGGGTTTCCACGTCATCCAGGCTGAGGAGGGCCGGCTTGCCGCCGGTGGGCTGGGGGAAATTGAACACGTTACCGATAACGGGAGTGACTTCCCGGCCCTCGAACCGCGACTGCTTGCGGAAAGCATTCATCCAGGCGCCGCCCCGTTTGCCCGCCCCGGGAAAGTAATCGGTGTACAGGAGCCCGATATGTGAGCCATCGGCCTCCTTCACCTCGAACACCTGCACATCTTCCCGGTAGATCGGTACATCGGTCCTTTCCTCGAAGGTAATCCCATAGAGTTTAGTGGCCACGTCGAAGGCCCCCTGACGGACGTTTTCCAACTGGAAATAGGGCCGCAGCAGTTCGTCGTCTAATTCGTACCTGGCTTTTTTAACCTTCGCGGCGTAATACCACCAGTCCCAGGCCTGCAGCTTGAAATCATGGCCTTCATCGTATATCATCTGCTGGAATTCCGCCGCTTCCGCCTGGGCCCTGGCCAGGGCGGGTTCCCACACCTGATCGAGCAGGGCATAGACATTCTCCGGCGTTTTGGCCATGGCTTCTTCCAGGACGAAATGAGCGTGCGTTTCGTAACCCAGGAGCTGCGCGCGCTGCACCCGCAGGGCTACAATCCGGGCCAGCGTCTCGTTGTTGTCCAGCTGGTTGCCGTTGTTGCCCTTATTGATGTAGGCCTTGAAAATCCGCTCCCTGAGCTCCCGGCGCTCGGAATATTGCAGGAACGGGATCAGGCTGGGCTTATGGATGGTGAACACCCATTTGCCTTCGTGCCCTCGTTCCAGGGCGGTTTCAGCCGCCCTGGTAATCATATCCTGTGACAAACCCGCCAAGTCGGCCTGGTCCTCGATCACCAGTTCGAAGGCGTTGTTCTCTGCCAGCACATTATCGCCAAACTGGAGCGAAAGCAGGGACAACTCCTTGTTGATCTCCCGCAGATCGGCTTTCTGTTCCTCGCTCAGGTTTGCCCCACCCCGGACGAAATCCTGGTATGTTTTCTCCAGCAGAATTTGCTGTTCCTTGTTCAGGTCCAGCCGGTCCTTCAGCTTGTTGACCATCTTGACCCGCTGGAAAAGGCGCTCGTTCAGTAAAATATTGTCGATGTGCTCGGACAGCAGCGGCGATACTTCCCGGGCGATGGCTTGCATTTCATCGTTGGTGTTAGCCGAATTAAGGTTTGAGAACACCAGGTCAACCTTATTTAGCATGGCCCCACTGGCCTCCAGTGCCTCGATAGTGTTCTTAAAAGCAGGAGGTTCGAGATTACCGGTAATGGCCTCGATTTCCATCTGCTGCAGCCTGATTCCCTCCTGATAGGCCGGCAGGTAATGGCCCTCCTCAATCCGGTCGAAGGGGGGAACCTGGAACGGTGTGTCATAATCAGCGAAAAAGGGGTTCGGCCCCGGAACGGCACAGGACCAGCCCAGTAAGATCAAGCAAAAGATGAATAGTACGGTTTTATGCATGGTTCGCTCCATTTGCCGGTTAAGAATGAATGATATTGCCGCCGCCACGTTCACCCCGCGGCGTGTCTGTATGCGGCTTTTAAATAACTTGCCTGTAGAACCTGTAAAGATAGGTCCGCCGGAGCCTGAAATCCAAGGCCTGAAAGCGGGGCGGGGCCTGGGATGGTCCGCCGGCCGCGGTAAAAGCTGGTAATGGATGGAAATCGTCAATAGTTTGGGCCATCGACACTTACAGCCATATTATCAAGCTTACCGGATGACCGTCACCACCGAGCAGGTCTGGGTTGAATTCAGTCTGCGACTAAAGGCGTTTATCTTAAGCCGGGTCACCAACGAGGAAGACGCCGAAGACCTGCTGCAGGATATTTTTACCAAGATACACAATAATCTGCATGGCCTGAAAGACGAGGGCAGTTTAACCGCCTGGGTGTTTCAGATTACCCGGAATGCCATCGCCGATTTTTATCGCCAACTAAAAATGGAACCGCCAGAATCCACCTTTACCACTGGGCTTATAGAGAATCAGGACGAGAACGCCCTCAACCGGGAAGTGGCCGATTGGTTGGAGCCCATGCTGGAATCGCTACCCGAGAAGTACCGCCAGGCGCTACGGCTGACGGAACTGGAGGGAATGAGGCAGCAGGAGCTAGCCCGGGAGCTGGGGCTTTCCCTATCGGCCGCCAAGATGCGAGTCCGGCGGGGGCGCGAGAAATTGAAGGCCGCACTCCTGGACTGCTGCCATTTCGAGCTGGACCGGCGGGGAAATATCCTCGATTATCACAGCAAATCTACCAATAATTGTGATTGTGCAGACCCCTCGACTGCCAAACAGCCATGTGACCATCCTTCCGAATCTCCGTCTACCAGTTAAAAAGGCGGTGAGAGCGCCACAAACAGGAGGTTTTATGGATGATACTAGAGTAGCTGTAAAGGAGACTTACGGCCGGATCGCGCAAGAACAGAACGGATGTGGCTGCGAATGCGGCGGCCGGACCGCGGTTGATGACAAGGCCCGCAATATGGGTTACTCTGACGCTGAGGTGGGCCGGGTACCGACAGGGGCCAATCTGGGCCTGGGCTGCGGCAACCCCACGGCCATCGCCGCCCTGCAGCCGGGGGAGACTGTGCTTGACCTGGGTTCCGGGGCCGGGTTCGACTGCTTTCTGGCCGCCGACGCTGTCGGGGAGGCCGGCCGGGTGATCGGGGTGGACATGACCCCCGAGATGATCGACAAGGCCCGTAGCAACGCAGCCCGGGGTGGCTACCGGCAGGTAGAATTCCGGCGGGGCGAGATCGAGCACCTACCGGTACCAGACGGGTCGATAGACGCGGTTATCTCCAACTGTGTCATCAATTTGGCCCCGGACAAGGCGCGCGTTTTTCGGGAGGTTTATCGTGTGCTGAGACCGGGCGGCCGGGTGATGATCTCGGATATCGTACTGACGGGGGAACTCCCGGAAGAAGTCCGGAATTCAATCGAAGCCTACGTCGGCTGTGTGTCGGGGGCCAGTCCCCGGCAGGAATATTTAGCTACCGTCAAAGCCGCCGGCTTTCAAGAGGTAGAAATAATGAAGACAACCAGCGAAGTGGGGCTTGATGGTGATCGGGACAGCGGTGCGTTGCCCATCACCAGCATTACAGTCAAAGCCGTCAAACCGGGCCCTTGAATCAGGACTGAGCGGCAGGAAAGTGATGACTGAGCAGTCGTTGAATCCCAGCAGGCCTGGAATACCGCGGCGATTTATTTCTTGGCATCCACGGCAGTCGGAACCTTAGATTCGTGTGAGGAGGATCCATGCTGGCAAATCTTTTTCGGCGGCTGTGCCGGGCGCCTATTCTGCGCCGGTTTTTATGGCGGCAGTGGTATAATTATCTGGCACGACGGCATGCCGACCCCCGATGGACATTTATGAACTACGGCTACCAGGCCTCGAACGATGGGCAGTTGGTCTTGGAGCCGGATGACGAACCGAACCGTTATTGCATCCAGCTCTACCATCATGCGGTCAACGACGTGAATCTGGCCGGTAAGGAAGTGCTGGAAGTAGGTAGCGGCCGCGGCGGGGGAGCCGCCTATATTCAGCGCTACCTGGGACCGGCCTCTACTGTCGGGGTTGACTTCTCTGAAGAGGCGGTGGAATTCTGCCGGGCCACACATCAGGCAGCAGGGCTTTCGTTCCGTCAGGGAGACGCGGAGGCCCTTCCATACGATGATCAGTCTTTCGATGTAGTAGTTAACGTGGAATCATCCCACTGTTACGGATCGATGACGGCATTTCTATCGGAGGTGGCCCGGGTGCTGCGGCCGGGCGGCCATTTCTGTTTCACCGACTTGCGCCACGGGGAAGAGTTCCTGGTCTTGCAGCGGCAATTATCGGACTCAGGATTGAGCCAGGTGGTGGAAGAGAACATCAACACAGAGGTATTGTTCGCATTGGAAGCCGACAGCCAGCGAAAGTTGGACCTTATCCAGGGGCAGATTCCCCGGTGGCTGGGGAATGCCTTCCATGATTTCGCCGGTCTCCGGGAGTCAAAAATCTGGCGCAACCTGCAATCGGGCGAGACCATGTATGTACGGTGCCTGTTCCAGAAGACCGCGGCCTAACCCCCGGTTCGGGGCCGGATATCTGGCCGAACCCGGCAGCCGGCTCAGAATTGCCACTTGACAGCCACGGTCGGCATGACCTGCCAGCCGTGGTCAGGCAGGAAGTTGTGGCTGATCTCCAGCTCGCCGCCCACCGCCAGAGCCGGGTGGACCTGATACCATAGCTGCGGCTCCCCCATAACCACAATTTTACGGTCACTCCCCGCCGGCCGGTCAGACCGTACATCCAGGAAGCCGGTAAGTGTGACCTTCCCTCCCAGGAACGGCTGGAACCAGACCGCCGTGAGTTGCAGGTCCTTACCATCGGAGAAGCGGGCGCGGCGGTATAGTACGTCGGTGGCCACGGTGATCACACCCAGGTTGAGCGGGAAACTGACACCCACCAGCCATACATCACCTATGGGGCCCCAGGGTGCGATGCCGTCGTTGAACTGAACCGTCCAGGACAGGCCGGGGAGCGAGGGCACCCGGAAATAGCGGATGAACTCCCAGTAGGCCAGGGAAGCGCTGCCGGTGCTGTCGGTGTCATAGTCGAAATCCACGAAGAAAAAGGTGGCCCCGCCGGAATCGGGTTTGAACATCTCCAGGGTGCTGGTCAGGTATTCCCGGTCTTCACCCAGATCGTAGTGTAGCTGCAGGTTCTGGCCCTTAACCGGCAGGTTGAGCAGCATGGCAATCAGTGTGATAGCGGATATCCTCATAACATTCCCATCATGAATTATTTAGGGTAAACTTGTTCGGCGGGCAATTTAACCCGGCAGCAGCCTGGACAGAAATGGTCAGCATCACGGTCAGCGCAATTAAACCGACCGGCCGCAGCACTTTACTCAAGCCCGGCCCACAAGCGAATCCAGGGACCAGGATACCCACCAAGGGAGCAAAAGCGGCGGTTGTTTTCTCGACCCGCTAGTGGTACCTTTCCCCGGCCAAACCGGGAATAATCCCATAAACATCGCAACTGTCAATCTTAAAGACCTGGTATGTGGGTGGGCTGGTGAATGAGCTGTTGATCATCTGCAATCCCACCGCCGGTGAAGGCCGGGCGAAGCGCCGTTGGGCCCGGTTCGCGGACCAGCTGGCAAAACGCCAGGTACCCTATCGGGTGGTGATGACCGAGCGCCCCGGCCATGCCACCAGGTTGGCGCTGACAGCCATCGCCGACGGGATCCGCCACCTGGCCGTCTTCGGGGGGGATGGTACGTTGAATGAGGCCCTCCAGGGTCTGATGATCGACATTGACCCGGCTCCCGATGTACGGCTGACCTTGCTGGAAGCCGGCAGCTGCTGCGATTTCGCCAAGCTTTTCCCCCACCGTACCCATCTGGATCGTCTGCTGTCCGGGGAGGAGTTCCGCATCGATGTCTGCCGGGTTGACTGCCGGGACAGCTCGGGCGGGCCGGTGAGCCGGTACTTCCTGAATAACTCCAGTATTGGGGTGATCAGCCTGGCTAATCAGAAATTCAATGCTCATGAAGGTGTCATACGGGTATTGAAAAAGTTAAGCGTGGACGCCGGGGCCGTGGCATCCGGACTCTGGGCGCTGGCTAAATTCAAGGGCGTTAATGCCAGCCTGACCATCGACGACCAGGTCGCCGCCGAAGTGCGGCTGAGCAACCTGACCGTGTTCAAATCGCCCTATTTCGGCGGTGGGATGCATTATGGTACAAAGACCAGCCTGGACGACGGCCGCCTGTATGCGGCGGTAATAGGCGCCACCTCGCGGCTGAAGCTGGCTGCCATGATCCCCGATCTGTACACGGGCAAGATATTCCGGCGGGAGGCGGCTCGTCTGGAAACCTGCCGCACCCTGGTGCTGGACAGCCGGGACCGGGCCTACGTCGAAACCGACGGCGAACTGGCCGGCTACACCCCGGCCCGCTACACTATCCGGGAGCGGGCGTTGCGGGTGGTTATGTGACCGGCACTCCCATTAAGCACCCCAAACCGATTCTTTCCTCCCGGCCGCTGGAAGAGTATTGCACACCGGGGGCCTCCTACCGGGTGGACCAGGTGCCGGTCGACGATGAGGTTATCCTGCAGGTGGTCAATTTCACTCCCGCTATCGACAAGCACCGGCCGGCGGTGATTTTCGTGGCCGGCTGGGTCTCCCATATCGACGGCTGGCACGAGGTGCTGCTGGAAATGACCGCTGATTTCCCGGTACTATACGTTGAGACCCGGGACAAGGCCTCGGCCCAGGTGAACCGCAAGGCCGACCATAGCGTGGCGGCCCTGGCTGGGGACCTGGCGGCGGTGGTATCCCACTACCGGCTGGCCCATAATGACTATCTCATGCTGGGCAGCTCCCTGGGCGGCACGGCCATCCTGGAATGTTTCCACCAGCTGCAGGCCAAGCCCAGTTGCCTGGTGCTCATCGGTCCCAACGCCGAGTTCCGCCTGCCGCCGCTGGGCCACAGCATCATCCGGTTGTTTCCGCCCTGCCTGTACCTGGCAATCAGGCCCCTGGTCAAACTTTACCTGCGGCTGTTCCGCCTGGACGTGCAGGCCGACCACGCCCAGTACGCCAAGTACAAGCGGGTGCTGGACACGGCCGACCCCTGGAAACTCAAGCACGGGATGCTGGCGCTGGCGACCTACCAGGTGTGGGACCGGCTGGCGGGCATCAACCGGCCGACCCTGGTAATCGGGGGCGCCCACGACGTGATGCACGAGCCGGACAACCTGCGGCGGATGGTCACCATGTTGCCCCAGGGCGAGTACCTGGACCTGGGCACCAACCGGGCGACGCACAGCCGGGAGATGGTGTAGCGGGTGCGAGAGTATCTGGGTAGGCTTTAGCACCCGACCATCAGCCGATTCCCAAGAATCGTGTCCCCCGAACCCCGGCAGACAAGCTTATGTTTCTTACTTGTGAGCTCCAGGCTCAAATCCTAACTTTGCATGACTAAAGAGGGAGACCTGTACTTTGCCATTGACACTCAGATACAACTGGAATGAGACTCACCGACAGGATGATCGCATGACCGTCCTGAAGTCATTCTTCCGGAATGCTCCAGTCCTACCTAACCAATCTGTCCTGAATCTGATTATGGGAAATATAGAGGTGGCCCTCCACATAGATTTCCAGAAGCGATATGCAGGCTATGAGGTTGGGCAGCTTGGTGTGGTATGGATATGCGCAAAATGCGACCAGACTGTTACTTTCGACGATCTGGAGAAATACAAGGACGGCGTTGAGGAGCATTATCAAAACCATCTACCGGATTGCAGCAAGGATTAGCCCCCGCCCATAGTTTTGGAGTGTCGTCGGTGCTCCAAAAGCAGTTCAGCCCTATTCTAAAAGCAGCCCCGCCACCGCCTCTGGCGGGACAAGCATTCAGCCCCGTTAACAGCAGGATAGGGACAAGACTCCGCCCAACCCCCCAACCGGCCGGTCGTGTTAACTTTGGCGTGGGGTCACCAGATCTGATAGCGATTTGCTGCCGGCCGGACCAGTCCGGTTACCGGGGCGGCATCCTTGCCCAGTCTAAAGCAGCCCCACCATGCACAGCGGGAGTGACAATCGGATGGCCGGTAAAAAGCAGACACTGGACTGGAAGGCCGGCATCTGCGGTATCTGCCCGGCGGGCTGCTGGGTGGAGGTGGGCCTGCAGGACGGCCGTCTGACGGCTATCAAGGCTGCGGAAGGTCATCCCCTGGGTATGATCTGCCGCCGGGGCGAGCAGGCCCCCGAAATTGTCTACTCACGGCACCGCCTGCGCCACCCGCTGCGCCGGGTCGGTCCCAAGGGTACCCATCAGTTCGAGCGCATTTCCTGGGACCAGGCTTATGACCTGATCGTCGAAAACTTGAATAGCATCAAGACTGAGTCGGGCCCGGAAGCAACCGCCATCTACACCGGCCGGGGGGCTTTCGAGCTATCCCTGTGCGATATGTTCCAGCCGGCGGACGTGGCGGTATCCTCGGCCTCGAGCGTGCTGTTCCCCTTCGGCTCCCCCAACACCATGGGGGTGGGAGCGTTGTGCTATGTCTCCTTCGCCATGCTGGCTCCGCACGTGACCATGGGGCGTATGCTGGTCAACATGTTCACCGATATGGAGAACGCCGAGCTGCTGGTGGTCTGGGGGACCAACCCGGCCACCGATTCTCCACCGCTGGACATGCACCGCCTGGAAGCCGCCGCCCGGCGGGGTGCCGATATTGTCGTGATCGACCCCCGGCGTACCGAAACCGCCGTTCGGACAGGAGCCCAATGGGTACCCATCCGGCCCGGTACGGATGGCGCCCTGGCTCTGAGCATCCTGTCGGTGATGGTGGATGAGGATTTGTATGATGAGGATTTCGCCGACCGCTGGTGCCACGGTTTTCCCGAGCTGGTCAACTATATCCAGCATTTCAGTCCCGAGGTAGCTGCCGGGATCACCGGCGTACCGGCCGATACCATCCGTGACCTGGCCCGCCGCATCTGCCGGGCTACCGGCGCCTGTCCGGTTATGTATACCGGGCTGGAGTATTCCAACAGCGGTATCCAGGCCATCCGGGCGGTGCTGACCATCTTCGCCCTGGCGGGGCAGTTGGACGTCCCCGGCGGTATCGGCCTGGCCATGCTGGGCACCCATTTCCCCATCAACCGGTCCTGCAATCAGCCCAACCCGGACCTGGACCGGGCGGTGGCCCGCGACACTTTCCCATTGTACAGCCATTACCGGGGCGAATCGCACGCTTCGGGGCTGGTTAAGTCGGTCCTGGAGGGGCAACCCTACCGCATCCGGGCCTTGATCATTCACGGAGCCTCCCTGCTCACCTCTTGGCCGCAGACCCCCCTCTGGCGCGAAACCCTGGGCCGGCTCGATTTCACCGTGTGCATCGACCGCCAACTGACGGCCGACGCCGCCTATGCCGATGTGGTCCTGCCGGCCACCACCATGTTTGAGATCGAGTCATACATGGGCTACGGCCCCATTTTCCGGCTGCGGGAGCGATTGATCGAACCGGTGGGTGAGGCCCGCAATGACTTCCTGATCATGGCCGAGTTGGCCCGCCGCCTCGGTTACGGCCACCTCTATCCCCAGAGTGAAGGGGAACTGATCGATGTGGCCCTGGAAGGGTCAGGCTATACCCGCGCTGAGGTGCAGGCGGCCGGCGGCTGGGTTAAGCTCCCCACGCCGCTGATGGAGTATCGCAAGTGGGAAAAGGGAGGTCTGCGACCGGACGGCCGACCCGGGTTCGACACCCCCACGGGCAAGCTTGAAATTCATTCCATGGTCCTGGAGGAGTACGGCTACGAGCCGCTGCCCAAATACACCGAACCCACCGAAGGTCCCCTGGGTAACCCTCAGCTGGCGGAGCAATATCCCCTGGTGTTCAACTCCGGTGCCCGGCCGCACACCGATTTTCGCTCCCAACACCACGGCATCAAAGGGTTGAACCGGGATCACCCGGAACCGGTGGTGGAGATCAATACCGCCGACGCCGACGCCCGGGGGATCAGCACCGGCGACTTAGTGGAGGTGCGCACAGCCCGGGGCGCCGTTCCATTTCGGGCCCAGGTCACGGAGGATATTGTGGCCGGTTCCATCGAGGCTAACATGGGCGGCGGCACACCGGTGGGGCCTAAGGGTTGGCGGGAGTGGAACGTGAATGAACTCACAGACCTGTCCAACTTTGACGAGATATCGGGCTTCCCGGTCTACAAGGCCCTGTTATGTGAGCTGGTGTTGCTGAAGAGGGCCGGTCAGCGGCGGTCCACCGTACAGGTCAGCCCCAGCCGCGATGGCCATCCCGAGCCGGTTGAAAGGCCGGCCCTAAGCCGCCGCATCTACTTAGACAATAATGCCACCACCCACATCAGTGCGCCGGTGCGGGAGGCCATGCTACCCTACCTGGAAACCAAACATGGCAATCCTTCCAGCATCCACCGCACCGGTCGCGACGCCCAGGAAGCCATGGAGCGGGCCCGGCGGCAGGTGGCCGCCTTGCTGTCCTGCTCCCCCCGGCGAATCATCTTTACCGGCAGCGGCTCCGAATCGGTGAACCTGGCGGTGAAGGGTATCGCCTTCGCCCGGAGATCACAGGGCCGGCACATCATCACCAGCGCCATCGAGCACCCGGCTAACCTGAACAGCTGCCGTTTCCTGGAGCAGACCGGCTACCACATAACCTACCTGGGGGTGGACGGCGACGGGCTGGTGGACCCGGCGGAACTTGAGCAGGCCCTGACTGATAATACCATTCTGGTATCGATTATTATGGCCAACAACGAGGTGGGGACCATCCAGCCCATCAAAGAGTTGGTTGCCCTGACTCACGACCGAGGGACGCTGTTCCATACCGACGCGGTTCAGGCGGTGGGCAAACTGCCCCTGGACGTGACCGACTTAGGGGTGGACCTGCTGAGCCTGTCGGGGCACAAATTTCACGGCCCCAAAGGCGCGGGCGCACTATATGTCAAGAAAGGCATCGAGTTGGAGCCGCTGATCCACGGCGGGCGTCAGGAGCAGGGGCTGCGGGCAGGCACTGAGAACGTCCCGGCCATCGTGGGGCTGGGCGCCGCGGCCGAGCTGTGCCGCCGCGAGATCGGCCATGACGGGCAGCTGACCGACCTCCGCGACCGGCTGGAGCAAGGTATCAGGGACCTGATACCCGGAGCCACCCTGAACGGACACCCCCAGCGGCGGCTACCCAACACCCTCAACATGACCCTGCCGGATTTGCGCGGAGAATCGCTGGTAGTGGCCCTGGACCAGCACGGCATTTCTCTCTCGTCGGGTTCCGCCTGCAAATCCGGCTCACCGGAGCCGACCCACGTGCTGCTGGCCATGGGCCGATCCACCGCCGAGGCCCACTGCTCGGTGCGGTTTACTCTCTCCCGGGAGACCAGCGCCGAAGATGTGGCCACTACCCTAGCCACCCTGGCGACGGTGCTGGAGGAGTTGGAGACCACCGTCAGGTTTCTGCCCTGTAAATAGGCGGCGGTCCGGTAGAAGCCAGCAGCTCAGGACGCGATCGCTGGGGATGAGCGCAGTCTAACCCTGCGCTGCACCACAGGATTAAACAAAGGTCTACCCAGTGCGAATCTTTTCGCATACGCATTTAGATATATATTCATATAAGACGATATATATATCCTCATTACTTGCATACTTGTCAGTAGTACACTATATTACAGTAGTTAATATGAGTAGTATTCATGGCAACACCTGTTAAAAACAGAATCCTAATGCTGGTTCTGCTGCTCCCGGCCCTGGCCGCGGCCCAGTCTATCCCCCCGCCCCGGTACCTCACCGACGAGGAGCAGATCCGCATCATTCTGCAGCGCATCGAGCAGGGGATCAAGGACCAGGATATCCTGGCCATCACCGACGGCTTCGCCCGGGTCTACAACATCGACGGCACCCCCACGGCCCGCTTCCTGTTGTGGGAGCAGCTGCGCGACGCCTTTGACCGCACCGAGGCCCGGCGGGAGGACTCCCTGTTTCAGGCCTTAACCCCACCGCAGGCGGACCTCACCAGCACCTGGGACTTCGAGCTGGAGATCGATACTGTGCAGGTGCTGGGTGGAGGCCAGGCTCTGGCGCATACCTGGATTTACTTGGGGGCTGCCCAGCCGGATTCGACCAGTGAGTGGCGGTTTGGCAGGAAGCAGCGGGAGAATATCCGCTTTCAGAAGATCGATGGGGAGTGGCGGGTTGTACATCTGACGAGGCTGTTTGAGAACATAATCAGCAATCAAGATTGAACGGGGAGAGACTTGGCATATGATTCTATCGCGGAGTAGACTCCAGGGCACTAGAGTGCGGGAATGGTTATTCCCTTTAATTGGGATATTCTTTCTTGCTTTGACAGGGTGCAGAGAGGATAAGATCAAAAGTGATCCTGATGTCGGTGATGAGCCAACCACACCAAATAATAACAGTACCCTTGACTCGTTGATAGCAGAGTATACAACGTTCAATGCCCCCAAAACAAACTTAACCTACTACGATTTTACAAACTTCACATTTAGTAATTACTATATTTTCTGGGATGGAGGGCATATTACGGGGCATGGTAAGGCGCTCAATACGGGGGATACTGAATATCAGAATCTTGCTATACTTCGGACATTCGTAAGTTTGGAATCACGCGCAGATGATCTAATGGAAGAATATTTCGCAATCGCTGGATTAGACTCAAATTCAGCCAATGCAATGTGGATCAGCAGCGCCTATCGCAACCCGAGAAGAAATGACCAGGTAGACGGTGCTGTGAATAGTTTGCATATATATGGGCAAGCCATTGATTTTGATAATGATAATACAGATCCACCCACACAGGCCCAGCAAATATGGGATGCCGCAAACGCCACGGTTGCTGTTCCCTCACAGCTTCTTAATGCCGTTATGACTACTAATGGCATCGTTTACTACCAATACCGCCCGGAGCCAGATGACCAGAACGGCGATACACACTGGATCCATGTGGCCTGGGGCAGTGTCCCCCAATGATGCAGGAGTCGTCGATGAACAAGCAGCTACTTCAAGCCTGGAACCGTACGGCCAACCTCTCCGTGCTTTCCTTACTTCTCATTCCAGCGGCCTGCATGGTTGCCGTTCTTTCCGGCCACCTCCATGCCCAGCAAGCCGTCGCCGTGGATGAACAGATATTTTATCTGAAGGACGGGATGGCTATCCGTGACGTCAGCACACCGTCGCGGGGGAATGAGATCAGTATGAAATCGGCTCCCGGACTCCCGCCCCAAGCCCTGACCGACCGATTCGGGGAAGATGTCATGGATGTCCAGCTGGGCGACATTGACAATGACGGAGATGACGAACTCGTGCTGCTTGGCCGCACCAAACTGGCCGTATTTGAACTGAACGGCGGCAATTACGAACTGGCGCCGGAAAAAACGCTCCAACTCTACGACAGAAGCATTTATGACACTCACCCTATGATTTCTTTTGATGGAATCGTCCCGTGGCTCAGTTATCTTGCTGACTGGGGGATCCCGGCAAAACTCGTTTCCGAGGAGGACTGGTCAGGCGGACGGCTGACCATCGGCGATGCAGATAACGATGGTGAAAACGAGGTTATTCTTACGCGGACCTCGGCCTACAGCCGCAGTTCGTTTCCCTTTAGCGGATACTACATAGTGGCTGAGATACTGAAGTGGGAGGATGGCGGCTATGTCCTGGTGGATGTTTTCAGGAGATGCTCCTTGAACGACGGGATATTCATTCTTGATCTGGATAGGGATGGAGCCAACGAAATCATGATGGGAAGAGGAACCAACTACGGCGTTTTTGGCCATGTTGAAAATCCCCAAGATTACCCTACCGACGAGACCAGCATTTACGGCCAGGGCGGATCCTATACCGGGCAATACCAGTCGAAAGGTGTATTGAGCCTGGCGGAGAATACGCATGAAATCAGCCAGGTCTCAGCAATCACAATCCAGGACGGAATGCCCATCATTTTCAGAGTAGGCTTGGCTGCAATGGGAGGCGAATCCCGGGTCTTAGGTACTATCAGGAGTTATGTGCTCGATCCGGCGCGAATACCACGCCTGACATCTGAGCGTTTGCTGCAAGGCACCCCAGCTGTTCCAAACTTCTCTGGTGAGGACCTTGAGGAAAAATATCGGCCGGTCCAAGTCCCTACCACCGGTGACTTGCTGCAAAGAAGGGCCGATGTAAACGGCTTGAGCGTGGGGGATTATGACGGTGATGGTGAACTGGACATCGTTGTAAATGTCCCGGGCCAGGCCCGGATATATAAATTAAGAAAGGAGCAATAAGGTGCTGACTAAACTGCCATTGATTATTCTGTTATTGCTCCCGCATGTGGTGGCCTTTGGGCAATCAGCCAATTTTGTTAAATCATATTATTTTAGTCCGGGCCATTATATTCTTGATTTAGACTTTGTCCATAGCAAGGCACCCAGTAAGAATCTATTTCATACCCCAAATGGTGGATCAATATATTATTCAACTCAGGCGGAACAGCTTTTCGGATTCGTAATAGATACGGAATGGGACCGAATAGTTTATGGGAATTACTTTGATGATGTAGATGATGATGAAAAATGGTCGAAGGGCTTCGGCTTGCAGGGATCTGGGAATGGTCAGTTTATGCACCCTATGAATATTGCCGGTGATGGCCTGGGAAACATTTATGTTGCAGATACCTATAATGGACGTGCTGTTAAGTTGCACTATGATACGACAAATCAGGTTATCGAAGAAAACTCTTTTACTGCAATCGGTGCCGGCGTATTACAGCAACCCTGGGCTCTGGACGTCGACGACCGCGGCAACACCAACGCCAGCGATGATCATCTCTGGGTGATCGACCGTTCGCTAGAGCAAGTGCTCAAGTTTAGTGTGAACGGAACCTACCTGGACGCCATCACCTCGCTGTATAATCCATCCACTGGTACCTACAGCGATCTGAGCGGGCTGTCGGGCATCGCCGTGCGCAAGAGCCCCGCCGCCGGGAATAACTCCACCTCCAACCGCCGGCTTTATCTGATTGATTGGAAGCTGCGCAAGCTATTCCTGGTGGAGGCCGAGGCCAACGAGAGCGGGCAGAATATCATTTACAAGGAGGTCAGCTTTACTGGCACCGTCCTTTTAACGGATGTGGAGTCGGACTATTTCGGCGATGTGTGGGTGGTGGATGAGGCTGGTGACCGGATACTGAAATATACCTGGGATCTGAAATACCTGGATCAGCTCACCGGTCTGAACCGGCCTACCAGCGTAGCCAGTTCCCGGCGGCATCCCAACTACATGGCCCTCACCGAGCGCTGGACCGAGACCACCGGCAACCGGACCTACGAGCAGGGGGCGCATTCCAAGAATGTGGTCATCAATACCAGCCCCAACACCGCCAATATCCAGTTCACTACCACCAACTACGGTCGGCTGGTGGCGAAGGTGTATAAGGGCACCACCTACCAGTCGACCCTACGTGATAACTCTGCCCAAGTAAGCGGGGCGGTGACCTTAAACTGGTATAAAGAGTTCCCCCCTGTGGGGAACTACACCTTGAAGATCTGGTCCTACGCTTACCAGGATGCCAGCATATATCACTACCGGTGGCAGAATTTCGCGTTCGATCTGGAAGTATATGTCTCCGGTCCCAGCGTGCTGGGATACAAGGAAAGTGGCACGTTTACCGCCAACGTCTATGGTGGTGCAAGCGCCAGCCCCTCGTACCAGTGGTATAAAAAATACGATGGGAGCAGCACCTGGCACTCCCGTGAAACCTTTCAGAACCAGAACGAGAGTATGCTTATAACCGGCTTTACCATGAAGGTGGTGGTGACCAGTGCCGGCGAGACCGCCCAGGCGACCAAGTACGTCGAGTATGGGGGCGGCAGCCTTCCCAAGTCCATCGTCGCATTACCCCGGACATATAGCCTGGCTCAAAACTATCCCAACCCGTTCAATCCCAGCACTATTATCCACTACGACCTGCCGGAGGCCAGCGATGTAACCCTGGTGGTCTACGATGTTCTCGGTCGTGAGGTGCGGCGCTGGGAGCTGCCCCATGATCAGGCCGGCTACCGGTCGATCACCTGGCAGGGCCGGGATCAAGCGGGGCGGGCGCTGCCCTCCGGGGTCTATATTTATCGATTCGACGCCAGATCGATGGAGAGTGACCAGCGTTTCAACAAGGTCCGGAAAATGCTCCTGCTGAAATAGCACCGGCTTGATCCGTCTTCTGCCTGCCAGAGTCTTCTCTGTTCATGCCAGCTGCCTCTTTCTATTGGCTTTTGCACTGCTGGGCAGCGTGGCTGGTCTCCGCGCCGAGGACAAAGCGCGGACGCTTGATGTTCTGCGCACCCATAGCCGGGAAATAAACCACGCCGCGGAGGCCTTTCACGTCCCCGCCCGGCTGCTGGCCGCCGCCATCTACGCCGACCGCAGGATGCACTACAACCTCCTCGACCAGAGTCTGGACATGGTCATCGCCAGGCAGGGCAGGAATAACTCCATCGGTGTTGCCCAGATAAGAGTGAGTACCGGCTTGTGGGTCTGCCGGGTCTTGGCAGATACCAGTAGTCCCTATCACCTGGATGCCGTGACTCGTACGGGAATCCCTTGCTCCGGCGACCGGGATATGATCATCGAATATCTAAGCGATCCGCCTACAAACTTGATGTATGCCGCAGCATACAGCGCGATGATTCTAAAAAGGTGGCGGGGAGCGGGAATCGATATTTCGGACCGGGTGGAGGTTTTTGCCACCCTTTTTAACCTGGGACCATTTCGTAGCGACGGGACGGAAAGAACCCCCCACCTTGCGCCGCGAAGTAGTGAATATGGCTACGTGGCGCAGGACTTCTATTCGTCCGCTTACCTGCGAGGGATATTCCCGGTAGCAACCGGTAGCGCCTGTGCGGTGACCCCCTAGCTCTTCTTCAAGGCGCTGGGCCCTGGCCGTCCTGGCCACGGGGAGGCCGGAGGCTCGCCGTACCGGCTCCGCCGAGACCCCCAGGGAGCCCCGAGCAGGCCAGGTACACCATACCTTTGTGGACAGGATGGGTGGTGTCCGGAAGTGCCCTAGTTTGATTACAGTGGTTCTGCTCCCAGTGGCGCACCCCGAAAGAGGGTTGTAACGAGGGGAATACCCCTCCAGAGCCGGCGGTTATTAGCAGTCATGCCAATATCACGTATACAGTTATCTCTGAACTCTGGCCGACCCACCCCTGGCGAATGATTCCACCTCGGGGAG
>SDBU01002883.1_pt1 | contig 22368 bp, 19 predicted proteins | sample 2277071 | NCBI WGS metagenome assembly SDBU01 (sample SAMN10397929, study PRJNA504765) | marine sediment metagenome | isolation source: marine sediment core GS08_GC12, 126 cmbsf | place: Arctic Ocean: Gakkel Ridge, Loki's castle | collected 2008 | reverse complement strand
GGTTAAGTATCCTAGAGCAAAGTGTCCAACAGCGTACATGAACTGTTTCCTCAAACATTTTAATGCACACCTATTCTGGTTGACGAATATTAACAGTACTATTTGTCACTCTGTAATGTAGATAAATAGGTCAAATTCATCAACTCTATATACATACAGCATCAAAATGAAGAATAGATGCAACATGATATCGTTTGAACTGACTGCCATTGACCTCATCTTGGTAATAGCCGTTATGGTTTTGCTAATACTCTATCTGACAAAATTCTCAGTGAAAACTCTTGAACCAAAATTTTTTAGACAAGCAAGAGCAAAACATGTGAAACAAGAAAGGTCTGCATTAAGGTCTCAAAGTGAGTACATAGAATGTCCGCGTGGATTCGGAAATATCAAAAAGCTTGGTGAAGACAATTCTGTTTCGGAAAGGTGCTTAGGCTGCTATAAAATTATGGAATGTTACAGCGAAAACGAATAAAGACTGGCGCAAGTTAACTCCAATTAGACAATAAAAATACAAAACGAATTTAAATCAAAATTGGCTATTCATAACAATTATTCGAATTAATGATCGTAATTTCTTCAATTCTTGGAACTATTCGTATATGTGTAGAACAATTAGACGACAATGTTTATTAAGTCTCAATATACGATATAACAAAGGTATAATCGTGAAAAGCAAAGAATATATAATTACGGGCGCAATGCTCATCCTCGTCACTTACACATTGGGTCTATCTCTAGTAAGTCAAGCATTCCCTGCAGGTCAAACAACCAGAACATTATCCAGCACAGGAGCGATACAGATACAAACTACTGCCGGAATCGGCGTTTATTCAAATGTACAAGGTACCACTCCATTAACTTCTGTGTCATGGGGAACGCTTCAACCCGGAGGAAGCCAAATCGTGACAGTCTACATCAAAAACGAAGGAGACACGGCAACAACATTATCTCTGGAAACTTCGAATTGGAGCCCCACAGACGCAGAAACGTACCTTGGCTTCAGCTGGAACTATAATGGATACCAAATCAATCCAGACGCGGTGGTACAAATTACGTTGACGATATCGGTAGCTTCAAACATTGAAGGAATAACAAACTTCAGCTTTGACATCACCATAATCGGAAGCAGCTAAGAAGTTCCATTCGGGAACCCCCTTTTTCCCTTTTAACATTGTTTGTTACTTGAAAAATCATATTTTGATGCTTATGCTGACCTAATGGGTTCACTTATCTGACGATTAATCGTTCAATGATGTTAATATATTTGGTTAGTGGTTTTGGGAAAGCTTGCTTTAGCAGTTGAAAGTCTTGGTTTTTTAGGGCTTTCAGGATGTAGAGGGCGAATAGGTAGATTGTTGCTGCAGTCAGTATTTCTATGGCTAGTTTTGGGTTGTGGTTAGTTTTGGGCTTAAGGTGAGTTCTAGTGTTAGTAGGAGTGGGATTGTTGCTGTTGTGGCTAGGGCGGATTTCCATAGTGCTTCTTTGTCTATGTGTATTTTGATTTCTTTTTTTAGCAAGTAGACTGCGACTATGAGAGCTATTGCTTGTGTGGTTAGGCGGGTAGGGCTGCTCCGGTTGTTTCGAGGTGTGGTACGAGGGCTATGAGCAAGAGGATGTATGTGAGGGCTGCGATGGTGTTGATTTTTAGTACTTTTCCTGTTTTTCCTGTGGCTGTCAGAGTTGTTGTGAACAGTGCGCCTAGGGCTATAACGATTGTTGTGATGGATAGTATTGCTAGGGGTGTAGCTCCTTTTGCGTAGCTGGGGCCGTAGAAGAAAGTTAGGACTGTGGGTGCGATGATTGCTAGCAATATGCAGCTTGGGAGGATTATGTAGATGATAATTCGGCTTGTGCTTTTTAGGATGTTACTGATGCTTTCGGGTTTTTGGAGGCCGTGGTGGGCTGAGAGGGCTGGGAATATGGTGGTCAGAATGGGGAATCGTAATTAGCAATGATTTGGTTGTATCTCATTGCTTAAATCAGGAAACAAGAATCGCACTAATTAGCCTAATTGCGGCAATAGAAACGAACAAAATTGTCATTACAGAAGTTGTATTTCTGAGTCTTTTTCGATCAATTGGAATGTTGCTTTTTCCAGCTTGAAAATCAAGCAGTTCAAGAGTGATGAGGAGTATTATCGTTATAACAGTCACCCAAAGGCTAAAGTCCCAGAAAGAAAGTGGAAAGTGCAACGTTATCCCTTCTTACTTTTTTTTTGAAATCTGAAAAGTAAACCAGAACCAAGGAACCCTAAACTTATCAGAAAATAGTGGATAACTCTCATATCAATTCCCAAGCTGATTGCTTCCCACGCCCTAGAAGCAAAGAAAATAGTCGTAATATCTTTGCCCCATCTAAAAATATCGTTCAAAGTTAACAAACCAATCCAAATCATAAGAATTGTTCCAACAATCATTAACAATGCACCAATATTGGTGAACCAGTGAGTAATACGAAATCTGGCCGAAAGAGGGATAGAATGTAATTCAACCGGGAGTACTGCATTTCCGGTGAAGATCGTGGTTGGTTCTTTCAGTTCTAACAGTTCTAATGATTGAAAACATGCATCAACAATTTTCCCATTACTCGAAAAATTAACTTCTTTTATGATTATGGCTTTTCCTACGGCTTTTGCAAAGGAGCAAGCAATTGCACTGCATAGGGGAGAACCAAATTTTCCATAGATGTCTGAAAAATCAAGTCTTCTGGAAGCCTCTTCGTAGATCGAGTTCGTTATCCTTACGTTGAATGTTTCATACTCTTTGTTTCCTGTGTGATTTAGATGTGATTTAGACGTGGGCAGCAGCGAATTCTCCTTTTCTATTTGAAGATCTTCGGCGATTTCTAAATCTTGAACCAAAAGCTTTGGTAGGTTTTGCTGAAGATATTCGAAGTTCACCCTTGTAAAACTCGTTCCCAATTTTTTTTCGAAGAGCTCTGTCAATGATAGACCATGCGGATATAGTAATAGAGCTTTTGGATTTCTAAGGAATATGGTGTTGCTCTTTTTTTGAATTATTTCTGGTGACGGCAATGTGAAATCCTTGCTTTTTGAGATAAGAATCTTGCATTTGTCGAAATCTTTTAGATACTTTGGCGGCAAATACACTCCGTTACCCAAATATTTCATTTCGGTTATAATCTGGTTTAAACACTCCAAGTAGGGAATAAGGCTGGATTCAAACAAAGTTTTTCGTATGTATTTTTCTGGGCTTACGTATAGTAGTAAAGGTCCCCAAAAGGCAAAACCTAGACCAATAAACGCTAAGATGGTGGATGAAAAGAGTACTGAGGATGCTAATACTAATATCCCGAATGCCAAAAAAATCCAACCAATAAGCCTGATGGGTTGTCCTTTTGTCCAAGGTTTATCTCTAAGGTTCTTCCAAATGGTTTGGTTGCTTTTTGCCACTCTAAATTCCTGCCTAAGTTCTGTTTATCCTATTTAGAATTGAGTTCTCCACACTATGAAAGGTTCATCTTGGATATTGATGATTTTTTCGTTAATAAGGCCTATGGCCTTCATTTTCTGAAGTTTTTCAAAGAGATTTCTGGTTGTGATATGTTCGTTGTTGATTTTCTTGTAGGTGGCTTCAATGTTATATAGTGTGTGAAGTGTTTCAGTTTTTTGAACCGAATCCAATATGATCTTGTCTTTTTTCGAAAGTTTTTGATATGTTCTGAAATTTATTTGTTTAATCCTTTGCCCTTTGAAGATTTTGAAAAGGATTAAAGTACATAATCCAACTAGGAGTATTGCGATTAAATGTAACCCGTTTTGGGAAATTAAAACAGTAATGTATGACCAAGATTTTATTGGTTGCCAATAAGTAGCTATCTGTTTTCCGAATGTAATAAGTTCATTTTTCACTTGGTCATTAGTATCCGCTTCATGTGGTAATGCAATTATGCTGATTTTCACGTTTTTTGTTGCTGATGTGGAGTCTAGTTTGAATATTGAGGTTTCATACCAGTAGAGTACTGACTGAGTGTAGTTCCGCTCATCAAGCCAACGGAAAGAGAAGTAACGACCAATTATTGGGGGGTTCTGAAGTAGTTCAATATCTTCTAAGTCCAATTGTCTGGCTTTAAGCGTCATGCCTTGTTCTGTCGGGTACGTTATTAAGCAAACTTCCCATGGGTGTAGAGGCGATCGCGTGCCTGCAATTTCTAGACCTACCCAAATCGTGTTTTTATTAAAGTCATTAGGAATATAGGCGTACATTAAAGATAGATCTTGTTTAGCGATTTTTTCGAATTCCGAGTCTCGGTATAAGTATGTTAGTGTATAATCTGGAATGGGCGGTAATATTGTGGTTGGTACCTCTTGACCTTGGGGATTCTGGAGGATGATTTCTGCTGGGCCTTCTGTTATAGCAAATACAGGCACTTGAATCGATGTAATTAAGATCGTGCTAACAATTACTGCCAGAATCTTGGCAAGGTCCTTCTTATTGATATTTGGAAAATGAGAATGGTGTATTCGACCACATTGGAAGCAGAGGTTCTGGCTTGGTAATCGTATGCTTTTACAGCTTGTACATTTCTTTGGATCAGCAAAAATACTAACTTTAAAAATTTTTTCTGAAATTAGTAGGATGAAAATTGATCCGATAAAAATCAGGATCCATCCCCCTAACAAATGGAAAACAGACATGGCTAGATTCGTGCCAGCATAATATCCAATAAGTACTATTGAAAAGATTCGTGAAATATTCAAGGAATAAATTATGGGAAAACCTATTAGAAATATTGTTGCTTTTTTCCAAATTTTCCCTCTAACTATGTAGGCCATGACGATACCAAAAATGAAGAATCCTATTAGAGAATGTATGCCTGAGCATGCTATGTCAACAGTAAAAGATGCGATTGTTCCATCTTTCAAAGTCAAGAAGATTGCGGGAGTACCTCGTTCCATGCCCAAAATTACGGGTAAATTTAACGCTCTCAATATAGAATATGCAATAGAGGAGCTAGCTGATGAAAGGATTGAACCGAAGCCGTAGAGAATTTTCACGGGGGGTGGTACCAATAGAAAAAGGAAAGCTATTGGAAACAGAAGCGCCATTAATGTCTGGCTATTGAACAATATTAGTACGCAAGCGCTTACAAAGATTGGTAACGCAAGGATATGATATTCTAGAGGTGAAAAAGTGTAGGAGCCGTACCAATAAAGTATTAAAGATGTTGCAAAAAGTAAAGCGCCTATGACTTCAGTTTCTGAAAAAAATTTGAATAATTTTTCGGATTTCAATGGAATTGTTGCCACAACTACCTTCCTTTTTCGATAAATTAGAAAGGAAAGTATGAACGGAATCGCTAAAATGTAGCTTGTTGACTGATTCACAAGTGCATCAGTGAATAGAAATGCCAAATCTTGGAAAAAAATAGCTATTGTTACATTGATTATTATTGCGGCTTTCAGTACCACAATTAACGTTTCTTTGGAAAACGGATGTATATCATTTTCCATACTTAAATCTCCAGAGTTAAGCCTAAAAAATATTTGCGTTCGGCGTTTCTTAGGTGGATATTGGTGGATTATTAGTTAAAGTTTTGTATGATCTACCTTTTCTTTGCTATTACGAACACGATAACAGCTGCAATTAGACCTCCAACTAGACCTAAGGTTCCAAGGGGGTTCTCTGGAACCACAAACGATGGACCAGCTGGAATTTCTGAGGGGGCTTCGATGGAAGTTACATTTGATGTACCACCAGAGTATAGCGCAAAAATGATTAGGATTACTGATAGACCCAAAAGTGTGAGTATAAAGATTGATTTCTTTTTTTTCATTGTTTTCCTCACCAACAAAGCCATTGTTTGTCTAGTATATAAGATAATGTGCATAGCTTTTCACTATTTGAGTTCTAGAACAATGTTCTCCATGAGTTTTAGAAAACCTGAAGCCAACTAATCTTTTTGATAGCAGAAAAGAGGAATAAAGGAATCCAGATTAATTCTAGATGTCTGTGTGTGCGTGGTCCCTAAAAATTGATGCGGTCAATCTAATAAACAAGGAAATGTATATCCGTTAGAGGAGAATTATTAGAAGCGTCTTATCTGGAAAATGTGGGAATGATTTCCTTGAATGATGCATATTCACAACCCGGAACCTTAATGGGTTATATCCGATCTACCCGAGCGTTTTGGTATTGGTTTATATTTGTCTGGTCTCTTGCAACAACTATATCTGTATTTATTATTCCCCCAGATGCATATCCAATCGTCGTTGTAAGGTACATACTTGGTTCCCTATTTGTTCTATTTCTACCCGGATTTAGTTTGATCAAAGTTCTGTTCCCAAAGTATGAACTGGATAATACGCAGAGGATTGGGTTAAGTGTAGGAGCTAGCCTTGCTTTAGCTCCGCTCATCACTCTTTGTCTTAATTACACCCCGTTTGGTATAGGAGTTACTTCTATTATCTTTGCTCTTCTAGCATTTACTGTTTCTTTCGCAACAGTAGCAGTAATTAGGGAATATCGAGTGTTGATTGGGTAGAATTTCGTTAAATTGTAAGTAAATGATGGTGGATCAAACTTGAGATTTGTGAAGTAGGTTACGGTTTTTTTGTTTACTCTTCGTGGTGTGTTCTTATGTTTGAGTGGTAGATGTTATGTGTTTGTTTGTTGCTTTTTGACTATTTATTATGTAGTTGAATTGTTATTGTATCTAAGTGAAAAATGGGGGTATCAATTTTTTAATGATTTGATATGATTGTTTGGTTAGAGAGTTTTGTGGGGCAATGCTCTTTTTGAGGATTGTTTTATAGGATCATTTTAGGGCATTCGGTTCCAAGTTGGAATTTTTTTGGAACTGTTCCGGTAATGTAGCTAAAGGGCTGCTACCAAATTTTTTTATCTTAAATTTGATGATTTTGACGTGTCTATTTTATGTACACATTGGTTGATGTATCCTGTTCAGGTCCACAATGATTACTGTGACATATCCACTTTAAGGCATTAGGTTAGTGTATCCGTCTCCGGAGTTGATCGGTTTCAGATAATGGGTTCCACTGTGAGGGCCCACACATCATAAATAATTCTCATTGTGCTTTGCTAAAATTAGCTTTCCTTAATTTCCAGACAAAAAAAAGGGTAAAAATGCTTGTCATTACAATGAGTAAAAACATTCTCGTGGTTGGAAATTCCGGGATTGTGTCTGGAAGTTGGGGGATTTCGTATGGAAATTCGCGCACATCAGCTGAAAAGTCCGTTATTACTTCTGGCTCAATGGTTTGGCTTAACCCACATGCAATGGTCAAGAATCTTGGAAAGACTTTTTCTTCTATCTCAGATAGAGGAAGAATTTCGTCATGTAATTCAACTAGAAAACTTGTGATTCCTAAATTTGCTGCATCACTAATAGCAAAGCCTGAACTTCCAAATTCTCCTCGATATTGATAAGGATCAACTCCTTGTTCGTTGGCTAAGGTTTCTATTTTTTCAATTAGAAACTCGTATCGAGTGGAGTTGCCGTAGCGGCTTCCCATATAATATGTACCGCCAGGAAAATGTAAATTAAGATAAAAGACAGGCTGGAACCTCTCAAAGACTGATAGTAAAACTTGGGTCTCTGGTTCGCTTGCGGGTGCTAATCCATGATAATACCAGCTTTCGGGGTCTGAGCTTCCAGCTCGTTCCCATTTTGTAACAAAATTTCTGTTCAGATCTACATGGTTCTCATTTGTTCTGAGATGATTATAGTTATCAACATTTAAGGCAGGAATAAGTAACGTGTAAGTGTTGGTTATTATTTGATTGGCTAACGGATCATTGGATGTGAGGAGCCATTTTGCGTAAAGGTATAGAATCTCTGAACCTAGAGTTTCCTCTCCATGCATCGCTCCATCGAACAATACTTTTGGATTTTTTGGGTCACCGATTGCGAATAGGATAATATTATTATCCTTGACAGTTTTTCCTATCACTTCGTAGTTCATGTATTCTGGAAAATTATAGATTAATTCCATGAAATCTTCCAAAAAAACATCATATTCTCGGTAATAGTGTTTAGTATCACCAGACACTAAAGCAATTGGGAGAACTTGAAAAGTAATTAAGACAAGAAACCCTATTAAAATTATTCTACGTAATTTAATCATACATAAGATGGAAATAGGTAGTATAAATAAAGATTTGTATAAGCTCTTATTGTGTTGCTTAGTTGAAAAATGGGGGAGCTTTGGAAAGAATGGGCTAACTAATTCTAAAACATTGTGGTCTATTTGGGTGTGTGCAATGCGTCGGAAACAAATGTGCTGTCTCAGCCAGATATAGCCTACTACGGATTCATCGAAGATTCTTCGTATTAATTTTTCCATACTCAAAGCCGTGGGTCAGTTTTGGCTTTTTTAAATCAATCATGAAGTTTAATGTTATATCTTAGAGTGTAATATTACAATAACATTTACTTAGATGATTGGAGTCCTGAAAAGGAAAGTAGAAGGTGGACAATTGACGCTCATTAACATTATCTTCTTTTTGGGATTTGTTGAAACGGTTATTCTATTTTTGTATGCTGTTCGATGGTATATCTTCAGTTTTGTTTCGTTTAAGGCGAAGGGGTCGCTTAAAGATAAGCTTGAAAAAGCTAGTAGATATCCAGCAGATCTTTTTGTCAGCATTTTGCTTCCTGTGTATAATGAACCTAATGTTATTGATAGATTACTTGAAGCTTGCACGTCGTTTAATTCGCCTGAATATGAAGTTGTGGTGATTGATGATTCCAATGATGGTGTGACTACAAGAAGGTTAGAAAAATGGAATGATCATCCGAAGGTAAGGACGATCCATCGTGATTCACGAAGAGGCTGGAAGGCGGGCGCCATGAATGCCGGTTTGGATGTTATTAATCCTGAAAGTAGTCATGTATTAATTTTTGATGCTGATTTTATACCGCCAAGTAACTTGGTCAGTCGATTCGTAACGAGATTCAAGAACAAGGAAGTTGTGGCGGTTCAAGGGTATCAGCGACATGACCTTAACACGGATGAAAATTGGATAACAAAGGGAGTGAGGGTATGGCATAGTATGTATAACATGGTGGAGTTGAATGGAAAACAGGAGCTTGGGCTTTTCTCGCCGCTCTCTGGAAGCGTCGCCATGTTTCGAGCAGATGTTTTAAGGAAGCTTAGGTTCCATGAGGTTACTGACGAAGATTGGAACCTAACTTTGAGACTCTACGAGAATGGATACAAAATCCATTATGATCCAACTTTAGCGGCATCGGGTGAGTGCCCCAACACTTTGAGAGGTTTTTTCAAACAGTATTCAAGATGGGCTGAAGGTCATACGCGCACATTTAGAGATCATTTCTGGAAGATTCTAAAGTGTAAATCCCTTGGATTAAAAGAGAAAATCGATTTCTTGTTTACTGGATATTGCTTTTTACATTCAATTATGGTTATTGTTTTGTTGATTGTTTGGCTGATTACACTATTTTTTCCCACGAGTCCTATGCCATTGTCTCTTGTGATAGCGGAAACATTGCTGTTAATCGCAAGCATACCGGCGGCAGTTTCTTCTTCATATGTAGCGCTTTCCTTGGAGGGAGCTAAAAATGATTGGAGAAAAATTGGGTATGCTTGGTTACTGAATTTTATTGTTATGCCGATAATAGCTTTTGCAGCCCTTAAAGGATTGGTAACGCGAAAAGGAGTATTCAATCGCACACACAAAACGGGTAAAATAACAAAGGAAAAAATTCGTAAAGACAAGTGACAGCTACAATGGAGTGGCTGGTGTCGCTCGCGTTGTTTTGTGTTGTCTGTTGGTTGTTAAGGAGTTGTCTGGTTATAGCGGTTATAATTGATGTTATTTTGGTGTTGTATTAACGGTCATAGGCACAACTGTTGTTATAATGGTTATGCACGCATAACCTTGCTTTTGCATTGGCAGTCAATATGTCGTGGGTTACATCGTGGTTTTAACCGTGTCTAGAACAATATATGCAGTGCAGGTGCATATGCATAAACCATAATAGAAACCCCCAAACCAGCCAAGAATCACGAAAACAAGGCTAAAACAAGCATTTTGTTTTATGCAGTAAAATATAAGCCTGTTTTCACTGTATAAGTTACTGCACATGCCTATTTTCAGATATAAAACTCTGCGCATATCTATTTTTACTGTATAACCATCACTGCATAACCCTATATCGCTGCATAAGACACAAAATCGCATACAATTGTTGCATAAACATGATTAAGAGGTTAGTTCAACCTAAATTTTGTGCAAAAGCTTCTTCTAACATAGTTTAAGGAGTGAATGAGCGACATGAACCTGTACAAATCTGAGTGGTGCTATGATCGGCTATCCGTTAAACCTTAAATGAGTTAATTTCATATCCAATGATATGATGGCAGGATACGGAATCTTGGGGTCAGGACCAAGGTTTGGAAGATAAGAGACGGTTTTGCAAAAAGAGGTTATTTTGGTTTTCTTGGAAGGAAGCTGAGGCTTGACTGGAAGAAGTAGGCGTAAACGTCGAGGAATTAAAGTTACGAAGGGTGATTTGAATAGGCTTATAGATGATGTTTTTCATCGGCGTTTTTCTGAGAATGCTGGATTTGTATTTGTGGATGGGTTGCTGCATGCTGTTGTGGAGAGGGATCCTGAGGAGAGTGTCCGCAAGTTTGTGAGGTATAATGTTCCGGTTCTGATTAGGGAGATGGCTAGTAAAAGACGGGTTAAAGGAAGAAGAAGACGAAGAGAGAAGGAGAGTTCATGAGTGGAATTATTTAGCATAAGAGATTGATGTGTTCATGCTCCTGAGTGATTATGGAAGCGCGCGTGAAGTGGTGCAATTGGCGATAAAAATGGCATTGACGCTGGTGCTGGCACACAAGGAAGGTTAGCGCCAAAATAATGTTAACTAGATTTGTAATGCAGTTTTGTTTACGAAGAGTCTACTGGGAGTTTATGATTGGTTGTTCTGTTTTGATGTTATTAGTGTGGTTGAATCAAAATTTCTGGAAGTTGACTAAAGAAGGTTCTAGGGAGACTCTTCGTAATGTTTCACTAGTTGGCTCAGAAGGTTGATTGAGTTTTAGTTTTGAAATTTATATTTTAGGTTACGAAGAGGCTGTATGGGCAGTAGGTGTAGACTCTTCGTAGACTCTAAGTATTGCTTGTTTGGTTTGTTTGCAGGCTGCTTACTGCTATGGTTTTATTGTAGAGAGTTGAGGTGGTCAAGTTTTTAGAATGTTGATAAGTGTTTGTTTTGGCTTTGAAGTTTTTAAAAAGCACTTGTCTTTGTGTGATGGCGTGTTAGGTTTGTTATTTTGGATTGATTTGTGTTGTGGTTTTATGATTGGTGATTGAGGTAATCTTTTGTGGATTGTTAAAGATTTTTCAAATCTTTATTTACCCACACGTGCAAAGATTGTGAAATAAACGGAAATCAATAAATAGCGAATAAGGGGTTAGCTTATGATTCTTAAATAGAGATATGCATAAACTAGGTGAAAAATGAGGTTTGAGAGTTTTATTTTTGGTTTGTCGTGATCTTCTCAATCCTGAATCTGCAGGTGGGGATTTTTATATGAATCGTTTAGCTATGGGAGCGGCTAGTAGAGGTCACGATGTATTCTACATCTGTAGCGAGGTTCCTGGGAGACCTAAAGAAGAAGTCAGTTCTGGAGTTCATATATTTAGAATGGGAAACAGAACAACCCTCGCTGCTCATGCATTTCAGTATTATATGAAGTATTTGAAGGGCAAGTTAGATGTGGTTATCGAAGAGGTGGTTGGAGGAGCATTTATTCCGTTCCTAGCATCTCGTTATGTCAAAGAGCCAATTGTTGGAGTGTGGTATCAGAGGAATAAGTTAATATATATAAATCAGTTTCCTCGACCAATATCATGGTTAATATGTTTTTTGGATGAGTTCATTAGTCGTCTCCATAAACATAATCTGCTGATTGCTTTATCTCAGGATCGTGCAAATGACATAATACGATTAGGCATACCTGCTACCAAGTTGCGAATAATTCCGCCGGGGTTTCAATTTGGTAAGTTAGATGAGCATCTTCGACTTTCTGATAACCATCCAGCACAAACATTTGTCTTTCTGAATAAAATCCGAAAATATAAGTCAATTCACCATTTAATATATGCTTTCAAGCAAGTTTACAAAAAACATCCAAATTCCAGATTGATAATAGGTGGTAAAAGGGGCGACATTCGTTATGAATTCTTTTTAAGGAAAATAGTGAAAAAGTTGAAATTAGAAACTTGCGTCAAATTTCGAATAAATATTCCAGATAGTGAGGTTAACAACCTTTTGAGTAACGCAAGAGCACTTGTTCTTCCTTCGCCCATCGAGGGCTTCAGTCAAGTATGTCTTTGGGCTAATGCGTATGGTACACCAGCAATAGTAACTACAGGTGTGCCCCGAGATGCAGTACAAGACATGTGTAATGGAATAGTTGTACCTTACAATAACATAGATGCATTAACAAAAGCTATGGTTAGACTAATCGAAGATCGTGAATTATTTTCCTTACTTTCAGCAAATGCAAAAGAAAGAGTTAAGAAATACGATTGGGAGGAAAGTTTAGAGAAATTCCTTCGAGTATTATCGGAGGTCTGAAAGTTATCCAAAATAGGTGTAAAAAATTTGTCTATTGATACAGCTGTTATACTTGCAGGGGGTCAAGGAGCTAGATTGATGCCAGTATCCAAGGGCATTCCCAAACCAATGGTTCAAATTGCTGACAAACCCTTGCTTGCTTGGATTCTTGATTGGCTCGAAAACAATGGTATCAAGAGAGTAATTATCGGAGTAGCATATAAAAAAGAAAAAATAATGGAATATTTAATGAATAGGCCCAATAAAGAGCTTTCAATTGAGTTCAGTAACCACTCGGTGGAAGGAGGAACCGCCGAAGGATTTAGGTTAGCTATCTCACGCTATGTGAAAGATGAGCAATTCTTTGCTCTTAATGCAGATCAAATAGCAGATGTTAATCTTATAGAGTTGGCTAATTCTCATTTACGTTCCAGAAAGAAAACACTTGCTACGATGGTAGTTACCAAACCAATGCTTCCATTCGGAATAGTAACAATTAGAAAAAACAGAATTTTATCCTTTACAGAGAAACCAAAATCACCCGTCTATTGTAGTACAGGAATTTATGTTTTTGATAGAAGAATTTTAAAGTATATACCAGAAAAAGGAGATATAGAGAAAGTAACTTTACCGCATTTGGCAAATCAAGGACTTATTAAAGCATTTATACATAACGGCACATTCATAACAATTAATACCATTAAAGATCTTGAAGAAGCACAAAGGCGATTGAAAAAATGAGTACCGTCATTATAACAGGGATTACTGGTTTTATAGGATTACATTTGGCAAATAGATTGATTCAAAAAGGCTGCAAAGTATATGGATTAATGAGGCACACTGCAGCCAGAGACATGGAACCAATGAAACCGATAATGGATCAATTGGTCCTATTGAATGCTGATCTTTCAGACAGCCATTCAATAGTAGATGCTTTCAGAAGAGCTAATCCTGATATAATATATCATCTTGGAGCCTTGACTCCGGTTAGATATTCATTCGAGGTACCCTTCCAATACGCAAAAGATAATTTCATTGGCACAATGAACGTTATTCATGCACTAAAGGAGTTGCCAGATTATAAAAAGAGAAAGCTAATAGTGGCATCTACTGCAGAAGTGTATGGCTTTCAAGAAAGTGAAGAACCGTTTTTTGAAAGCATACAACTGCGTCCTTCATCACCTTACGCAGTATCAAAGGCTGCTGCAGACATGTATGCTAGGATGATGTCAAAAGTGTATGACATGAATATTGTAGTATATCGACCAGTAAACACTTATGGCAGACTAAACGAAACCCGATTCATAGTAGAATATTTGGTTACTAAAATGCTTCAAGGCAAGGAAGTGTATATTGGTGCTCCAAAATCAGTGAGAGATTTCATGTATGTAACTGATCACGTTGCAGCATATGAATTGGCTTTAGAAAAAGATTTGGGAATAGGTGAGGCATACAATATAAGTAGTGGAATCGGGATAACCAATGAAATGCTCGCCAAGAAAATAGCCCGACTTATCGGGTATGACTTCGAAAAAATTAAACTAGGTTCTTATCCTCCGGGATACCCTTTTAGGCCTATCGTTTCTGATCAATCATATCTAGTTTTAAACTCAGATAAGATAAGAAAATTTGGATGGAAAAATAGAGTTGTTCTCGACAAAGGATTAATGAAAGTTATTGAATTTTATAGAGAAAAAGATAGAAATAGGATTCGAAATTAACAATTATTCTACATGAAATAACACCTATTTCAACAAGAAGGTTTGAACTGAATGGACATGTGACCTAAATGGGTAAAATAATGATTGCTACTTTTTTTACCATTGTGTCCCTTGTTTTAATGTATTTGATCGTATTCATTTCATATTTTATACTATATGTAGAAGAGATTTTTCTGGATCCAGCATCCCTTATGTCTGTTCCATTACGATCTGAAATGTTGGTTATAAAAAACATAGGACCATCTCTAATTTTATTGCTCATGCCTGTATTTCTAACGTTGATGGGACTAGCATTCTTTCTTTTCTCTCTCAATAGGTGGCGAGGAAAGAATAATAATTTGATACATAATGAAATCAAAGAGCCAAGTATATGCGTAGCTCTTACAGCTTATGATGATGCCGAACCTATTTTTGAAGCAGTAAAAGATTTTCGTCTTCAGGAATTCGTAAAAAAAGTTATTGTTATTGATAATAACAGCAAAGATCATACCGAAAAATATGCAAGTGAAGCTGGAGCAATTACGGTTAAAGAGAAAAGGCAAGGCTATGGATGGGCATGTATTAGAGGCCTTGAAGAAGCACTAAAAATTACTGACATCAACATAATTGCTCTTTGTGAAGGGGATAGGACTTTTCGTGCTTATGATCTCAAAAAGATGGTTCCTTATCTTGATAATGCAGAAATGGTTGTTGGTACAAGAACGACGCAAGAGCTGTTGGCTCAGAAATCTCAACTTGATTGGTTTTACATAGGGGGAAACTTATTATTGGCAAAAATGATTCAAATCAAGTTTTGGGACGTAAAACATTGGGGAAGAGTACGGTTAACGGATGTAGGATGCACTTTTAGAGTTATACGACGAGAAGCACTAGAAAAGATAATTGATAATCTGAAGGTTGGAGGAGATCATTTCTCACCACACATGATTATGGTAGCACTCGAAAAGAGAATAAAAGTTGTTGAAGTGCCAATAACTTTCCGAGAACGTGTTGGAAAATCAAAGGGAGCGGGATCAAATAAAATCAATGCAATAAAAGTAGGACTGAAAATGTTATGGCACATCATTTCATATTAGAAAGTCGAAGTTTAATCGGAATTATTACGACAATCGGAGGCACAAATAGGTTGAATTTTGAGGACATTTCTCTGGTGGTTGGCTAATATTGAGGGAAGTTTTTTGATTGAAAAAAATAGTTCAGCAAGTTGGACTGACTATTATGCGAAAAATGGGTGCCCAACTCGCTTAGATATGTTTGCCTCGGTTTTACATAATGCAACTTATTTATTTCAAATACTTGGAGTAAAACCCCAATCTATATTAGAAATTGGTTCTGGAAGGGGGTTGCACTCAATTTTTCTGTCATATTTTATTCATAGAGTTGTAGGAATCGATATTGAAGGAGAACTTGTTGAAAATTCGGTAAGATTAAATCGAAGATTTAGAGGTAGAGCACATTTCTTGAAAATGGACGCATTTAATACAAGTTTCACAAAAGATGCATTTAGTGTTTGTTGCTCTCAAGGTTTTTTCGAACATTTCAAAGATTCAGATATAAATGCTCTGTTTGAAGAACTATTTAGGGTTACAAGAACAGTAATTTTTTCGGTTCCAAGTAATCATTACCCCAAGAAAAATCTAGGTAATGAAAGGCTGCTAAACATACAAGAATGGAAAGAGATATTGAAAAATTATCAGGTAAATGGTTTTTATTATGGTCCAACCATAGATACTTCGTTAGGCATAATCCGAAATCTGAAACCAAAAACAATGAAAAAAATCTTTGCATCACCGAAAAAGGGACAAATATGCATCAAAGTTAAACCTAATACTTCAAGGTGATAAGCTCTTGCCAAAGTTTTTTAATTCATCTGCCCCCATGGTTTCAATTTTGGTTTTGAATTTTAATGGAAAGAAATGGCTTAATGAATGTTTGACTAGTTTAGAAAAAACGAGGTATCCAAATTTTAAAGTATTTTTAATCGATAATGGCAGTAAAGATGGTTCTGTAGAATATTCCAAAAAAAAATTTCGCTGGGTCAAGATAATTAAGAATGATCACAACTTGGGCTTTAGCAAGGGCTATAATAGGGCAATAAGGCAAATAAAGGAAGAATATGTTTTGCTGCTTAACAATGACACGGTTGTAGGTTCCTCAGATTGGTTGTTGAACTTAATGAACATAATTTGCGTTAGCCCGAAAATAGCTGCTGTTGGGGCTAAACTCCGCTTTATGGATTCCAATGCAATAATAGATTCCGCTGGTGGAAAAATTCACAGATGGACTGGCCCCGAGGGTATCGGGTCAAGGGAAATAGATAGGGGTCAATATGATTCTGCGACCGATTCGTTCTATGTATCAGGAGCAGCAATGCTTGTAAGACGTGCCGCATTTTTGGACGTTGAGGGTTTCGATGAGAAAATGTTTGCATATTCTGAGGATACGGATCTCTGTTGGCGGCTTAGGTTAAAAGGTTATGATATTAAGTATTGCCCTGAATCAATTGTTTATCATTATTTTTCAGGATCATGGAAAGGTTATGGTGCAACTAAGATCTATTTATCATATCGAAATTTCTTTAGATCCATGGTAAAGAACTATTCAACATCATCTCTGTTAAGGACGTTGCCATTTCATCAGTTGAGCAATTTCATTTTTGGTTTAGGTGCTATTCTATTATTAAGAAATGGGGTATTCATTCGGCAACAATTTAAAGCAATAATGTGGAACATTTTCAATCTAAAGAATTCGATTAAAGAAAGGTTAAAAATACAAGCATTAAGAACCATAAATGACAAGCAAATAAATTCTTTTATGGAAAAAGAAAAACTTGAAAGCGTCAATTCAGTTCTAAGGAAGGTCTATTTCGACAGAATCTTCGGAAGGGAATCTATTTGAAGAGATTGGCAATGAAATTCAAAAGACACTTTTTCCAAAATCTTCTGTCAATAATTAGAAATCATAGCCAGTTCATCCCAAAAATACTTGTGATTTCTTGTATTCTTATACTTATTCCATTAACTGCTGATAATTTTGCGGAAACTCAATTAACTCTCAGAGGATTTGATTCAAAACTAATAGATTTTGATAGTCCTTTAGGTATAACTGTAACAGAGGAATGTCTAATCATTCAAGATACAAAAGATTCATCTCCGTTCATAACAACTATTACAACTCCAGCATCTTTCAAAATCGATGTTACGGTTTCTGTACTTAAACAATCAAACAAATCAATGCCAGTACAAATAGGAATTTGGGATCCTCAAACATTAGATACACTTGGAATTATTTTCTCGTCACCAGGCAATTCTATTTTGGTCGGAGCCAGAAAATCTGATACCATATGGGAGGTAAAGGAGAATATTGGATACTATGAGGTGAATTGCCAATATTTCATTAAGATTAATTATGTCAAGCATTCCCATGCTGAGATTCTAATTTCAAATTCCACATGGTCTTCAACTTTTACTGTTAAAAATGTATCCATACTCGAAGATCCAATGGTCAACTTATCATTTTTTGCTACAGATTTTGAGGATGAAAGTATTTCGGTCTTTAGCGAGTATAAAGTCGTTCTACCGTCTCAAAGCTATTATAATTATATTGTCGGATCTTGGGAATTACCGTTGATAATACTTTACACTTTTCTAGTTTTTCTAATAATATTTCTCTGGAAAGCCAAATTTATGGAATTCTTTAGATGCATCAAATCTTTTTTGCTCAATATGACAAAAAAAAATCCTAGATCTAGGAAAAACATAATTTCGATTCTTGGGATCCTCATCTTAGCAGTTGTTATACAAGTTCTTTTGTCAACGCTTGGAAGTCATCCATATGACATGTTTACGATGAAGGTATGGTCTTACATCACAACTCAATACGGTCTTAAGAGCCTCTATCCCATGTCGCTATTGATACCGACTGGACAATCATTACAAACAATATCTACCATAAATTCCGTTTTTCCATATCCTCCTTTTTCAGCATATTTTTTCGGGATAACTGGAAGAGCCTTTTCAATACTATCCCCATCATTTGACTTTAACTCTAATCTCTTAGAGTTAATTGTAAAAATTCAATGGATTATCGCAATTAATGTTACTGGAATTTTAATATATTTTTTTATTAAAAAGAAAAAAAATTACAGTCACAAGACGGCTCTCGTCTTAATGACTTTATGTATATTAAACCTTGGAATTATCGTTGAGCCCGCAATTTGGGGACAATTCAGTGTGGTTTTGGGTTTGTTTCTTATTTTATCAATTATAGGATTAGAGTTAGACTCGCCTTTTTTGACTTGGGTGTTTTTAGCTCTAAGTCTTCTTACCAAAGCGACTTCTGTTGTAGCAGTAGGCTTTATTTCTATCATAGCTCTAAGGAAGTTTGGTTTCCGTAGAGCATTTTCGACTCTTGGTTTTCCTCTGGTCCTAATTTTCTTAGTATTAATTCCATTTCTGATGTCAGGATATTCTCCATGGTTTATTTTCAATGTTAGCGCAGGTGAAAACGTTCTAAATGTTGTTAGAGAAATTCCTAAAGGAGTTGCGGGATGGCAAATGACTGTTTCTAGTTCTGCTTTTAATATTTGGCCTATTTTAACAGGAGTATTGAATGGTCAATCCAGTTGGAGCCGATTCACATTTCCTGATTACCTCCCTAATCAAATTTTTAATCTTAGTTATGTTACCTTTGGAACATATCTTGTATTGTTATATTTTGCATTTCTATTACTAATAATTCTCTTTTCAAAAGAGGAAAACAAATTCGATAGTTCGAAAATTTTCTTCATAATATATCTAGTAATGTTCTCGTTATATATGTTAAATACACGAATGCATGAAAGGCACTTGATATACGTTTTTCCTCTTTTATTATTGGCATTCCCATGGATCAAAAATAAAAAATTCTTTTCTCTCATCTTCGGCCTACTTTCATTCACATCCTTTGTGTCAATCTATGGAACCCTTGTTGTGACAAATATTGGGTACCCATCATTTTTAACGAATTTCAACCCAAATTCAAACATTATCAATCATTTTACACTTCAATTCTTCACAAACGATCTCCTAATAAGCATTATCTGCCTTGTTAATGTTATAGTTTTTATTCTTTCTACATTTCTTTTACTAGTTCGAGAAAAGCGCGCGCACGAACTTCAAACGTACAATGAAGAGTAGTTGAGTTAATTATGAATCCACATGGAATTGAAAATATGGCACTTACATTCACCACGCGCAAATTGAGGGGAAAACACATATGCATTTATTTAAATCTGTTGTTTCTTGTATAAAGAAGTTATTTAAGAGATTTAAGAGGCACGAAATTCTTCCTTTGGTATATGGGATAGATCGCTGGAATCGTCACAAGATTGTAGAGAGAGAACTCAAAGATTGTGGTTCTATTTTAAATCTAGGTTCGGGTATTGAAGAAGAACTTGCAACTTTATTTTTGCCACAATATGCCAATATTGTTTTTTTGGATTTACAGCATCTAAACTCAAAATCTAAAAATATGCAAATCATTGGAGATATGCGCTGTTTACCTATCAGGAACAACTTATTTGATGCCGTCATCGCCATTGATTCTATCGAACATATTTCAAAGAAATCGAGATTTTTAGTTTTAAAAGAAATGCTAAGAGTCACAAACGATCTAATAATTATTCATAGCCCATTAGATAATCCTCCAAAATTTTTAGGCAGAAAATATGATTTGATTTTTTTGAAAATAAATAGACGACTTCTTGGCTATACTGATCTCAATACATATGAACATGTGATTTCAGGTCATCCAACTTTAGAAGAATTCTTAGATATTTTTCCTAATTCTAAAGTAATTGGAACATGGAACTGTCATATATGGCTATTAGTTATGACAATGCAATCTACAATCGTCTTTAGACCAATAGCTTGGGTGTTATATCTTTTATTTCTTAAAAGGTTGTGCAATAAGAATCCTTTTTATTCATGTAAATTAGTATATCACAAATTTTTAAATCCTGAAAACTTTACAATTAATGACTAAACTAGAAAAGAAACAGAAGTGTATGAAACTTATTTTTACTAAAAACCAAGAAAACTTGGCATACAATTTCTAAGTTATTTATTCACCGTTCGCGCAGATCGCGATTAATACGGGAGGGCTTGGGTACTATATATTCAATTACTTAGTAACCCTATCAAATAGATTTAATAGAGGTTAGCTTTTAAAGAGAATAAAAAATAACAAGGTATTTTAATTGTCAAACTATTTCCAATTCTCAAATCTTTCAAAAAAACTTGTATATTTTCTAGTTTTCATTGTTGCATTAACCCTGAGAGCTTTACCAGAATTTCAAAATCCAGTCTATCCAGTTGGATTTGATACTATTGCGGGTTATGTTCCAGCCATTACCGCTCTACCCGATCTTACTCCAATGAAACTCTTTGGATGGGCTTGGTCACCTTTAGCTCTATATATACTTGCTTTTGTTCAATGGGTAACTCGAATTGATCCCTATTTTTTACTGAAGATTGCTGCTCCTGTTTTCTATGGATTTTTCATTCTTTGTTTTTATCAAATGACCTCAAAAGGTTTAAAATGGGATAAGAAAAAGAGTATTATAGTTACTTTTATTTTTATGTTACAACCTGCTGTGATGAGAACGGGTTGGGATCAACTTCGTGAACAACTTGGTCTAGGATTTATATTTCTTCTTTTGGCTGAGACAGATCTAGACTTTATTTCCGGTGCAAAAGTCAAGCCCGTCAGGTTTATAGTCTTATCAATATTAATTGTATTGTCACATCAACTTGCAGGGATTTTACTGTTTGTTGTCCTTATTTGGCAAATACTTCTTACGATTAAGAATGAAAAAAGCATGCTCTTTAGAAGTTTCATGATAGCTCTTCCTTCGGTTCTAATCTTTGTGTGGCAAATTTACAATCAATTTTTTACTCCAAATTTAAGCACCCATTTTCTTGCTATAAAATTGGATATTGGAACAAGTACATTTATTTTCTCAAATTATTTCTTAAACGACCCCCGTTTTCTCGATGGCAATTATATCAACATATTAAAGTATGTTGGCAGTTTGTCACTTTACACTATAATTCCATTAATCCCCCTAGCTTTGAAGGGGTTCAGACGAGATAAAGTTTTTACTCCTATGTTAATTTGGCTTTCCATAACATCTTATAGCATTCTCTTTTGTCCAACCTACGCGTTTTCAGCATACTGGTGGTGGATTCTTTTGCTACCGATTCCGTTGACGATTTTTGTTGGTGAGGGACTGGATAAGTTGGGCCTTTTTAAATCAAGAGTGTCATCTTTTCGTAGGAAGATTTTCTGGATAGCATTCTTATTGCTAGGTATCATTGGATTTTCTTATGCGACCTCAATAATTAATTTAGGTAATCCCTATGCAAACTCTTACATGCCTTCTGGAATGGTTGAGTATACAATTCCTCCTGAAGATATTCCAGATGTAGAAAATGCATTTGAATGGTTGAATGAAAAAACCGCTATCAACTCTATGGTTATCGTAGAGGAAAAAATTATGGGGTTAGCGTATTTAAATTTGCGATCTGATTTTTTAATACGCGTTGCCGCATCAAATTTAGAACTTGGTAGAGCAGTTGATCTCGTAAATTCAGCCGAAAATCGTGTTTACGCTGTATGGTATGTTGGTGACTTAGAACAAGGCGGTTTACCTTATAATATCATGGCAACATTTAACAAAATAGCAATTTTAGAAATTAGGAATTTAGATTAAAAAAAGAAAAAAAGGAAATTTTTGATGGTTTTTTACTTTGATCTGTATTGCAGCCCATGTCTAGACTTCTGTAATTACCCAACAGATAATAAGAGCATTTAGTTGAGATCCATCGTCATACATTCCGCCTGTGATAATTTCCATTTCTGCATCAGTATCAATATTTCCCACAGCGATAGAGTTAATCTGGGTGTCACTAATCCAATTCCAAGCTGCAATGTTTTCTACTGAAAGGGTTGCACCATCCCAAACAATCAACTGAGATCGCCTAACACCATCAGTGTAATAACCGCCAGTAACAATCTCAACTCCAGC
>SDBU01002882.1_pt1 | contig 22373 bp, 25 predicted proteins | sample 2277071 | NCBI WGS metagenome assembly SDBU01 (sample SAMN10397929, study PRJNA504765) | marine sediment metagenome | isolation source: marine sediment core GS08_GC12, 126 cmbsf | place: Arctic Ocean: Gakkel Ridge, Loki's castle | collected 2008 | reverse complement strand
GAGCATCTGCCTGTGACGCAGAAGGTAATGAGATCGAAACTCATCAGACACCCTAAGGCGCTTACGATTAAGCTCGCACTTTCTGTAGAAAGAGGAAACACATGACAACACCAGTAGGTGACGTGCCAATCCGGGAGCAGAACACAGGAACTTGTAATAGTATTCGGTGAGGCGGTAGAATTCCGCAGGGCGTCTTTTAACTGGGTGTTCCACAGATGGCCATATGGGCCTGCCCTGGAAGCAGGTGTTCGGGAGTTCGAATCTCTCTACCCAGACTACGGCTCTGTGTATTAATACTTTAAGTATTTTTCACGGATAATAAACGTTTTTCACGACGGTGTAATGGATAAAGGATTGTTTGCAAAACAATTTCAAGGCGGATCAGTACCGCCCACCGTCTCAAATGGCACTTTCGCATAGCGGTCGATTGCACTACCTTTGTAACGTAGCACCGAAAGGTCACGTCAGTTCGAATCTGACAAGTGCCTCTAAATCAGGAGAGTAAAGCAGTAAGGTGCTGTCATTCTTTGCTAAAGAAATGGCTCGGTAACGGGTGAGAATCGTGTTCTCTTCTCTCCTCAGAAAAAAAGTTTATCTATTATTTGGAATTGTTATAAATAAGCATTATATTTGTCCTGTTATTTACTACAGAACAAAAGATATATTCCCGACGTGTTTTCTTTTCTTGCCTCGTGCAGTTCTGTAGAAAAAATAACAATCACGTCGGGATTTTTTTGTTTAAAATATAATCCTCTTATGGTTTTCGACTTGCAACCTTATCAAAACGTAGGACTACGGGCCAGAGGAGACACTAAATTAACTGGTAAAAAAAGTGGGAGCAATGCTGAAGAGCAACTCCTGACAATGAAGTCCGTAAGGAAAAACCTACCAGAGGTAAAAGAGTCATAGCGATTACTGCTTAAGACCGCGTAAGAAACTTACGTGAAGGATACCAACTGTAATTTTAAGTGTCAGACGTTAGAAAAACGGATTTACCTTCCGCATTACTTCGAAGGATATAAACTTTTGTTATGCGAGTATATGAAATTTAATTCCCATAAAAGAAAACATTCTGCTAATGTGCAAGCTGAGTTTTATCGCATGTGTCGCAACAGCGGGGTTAATATTTGTTTAGAATTTAAGTATCAAAACTGTAGATTTGATGCAGTGATATATAATAATGACAATGACATATTGGCGTTAATTGAATATAAAAATAAACGTCATGATCGTTCTTATATAAATAAAGACGGACGTCAATATAAGAAATATTCTTCGTATGGAATACCAGTTGTTTATGTAATGAATTTTGTAGATCTAAAAGAAAAGTTTACCTTTGTTAAGAATATATTTTTTGACAATAAGCATGGAAGCAAAGGAGACCAGAGAAAAAATAGCGAGAGCTAATGGCCGAGAGATTTTCCAATATGATTTAAAAACAAAAATACTAATTAATTCTTTTTATAGTTGTTCTGAGGCTTCGTTTAGGATTCTTGGACATAAGCGGGGTTGTGGTTCTATTTCGGATTGCGCCAACGGAAAACAAAAAACCGCATATGGTTTTTTATGGAGCTATGATGAAAAAGAAAATTATTATTTATAGGGATTATGGAGGCTTCTGAAATAAGAGAAAAGAGCTTACTTGAATATTTAGCGAGCATGGGTATTCAGCCCGTAAGGAGAACTTCGCGCTCATCAGTGTTTTTCTCCCCATTCCGCGATGAGGACTTTCCTTCATTTCACGTATATCCCAGTAATCGATTTTGTGATTTTGGTAATGGGGCCAAAGGGTCGATAATAGATTTTGTGATGACCCTTAAGCACTGCGACTTTCAAGCGGCAATGAGTATTCTGAGTAATGGGTGTATCGTAAATATTCCTAAGTATGAGAAAAAGATTACCAGGCCTAAGCCGGGAATAGAAATTGTTTCTGTGAATAGTATACATAGCGAACACCTCTTATCGTATCTAAAGCAGAGGTGTATTCCCAAGCAACTTGCAGATATATATCTAAAACAGGTTGAATTTCGGTTCCCGGAAGGGAAGGCTCCAGGGACAATCCACGCAGCTCTCGGTTTTAAAACAGATTCAAATTCGTATGAACTCAGGAGTGCTCGATGGAAAGTTTCTAATTCCCCAAAGAACATTACAACGTTTAAGGGCACTGAAGGCCGTATAAGCTTGTTTGAGGGTTTTTTTGACTATCTTGGTGCCTTGGTTCACTTTGGAACAGAAAGGCTCTCAGACACGACTATAGTGCTTAATTCGCTAGGTTTTATCCACAGCATCCTGCCTTTTCTCAAAGATACGGAATATGTGAAGCTGTTTATTGATAATGGCAGGGCGGCAAACGAAAAAACACAAATGCTAAAAGAGGAGGGAGTTCCTTACGTTGATTGTCGAGAAATTTTTTCTCCTCATCAGGATTTTAATGATTTTCTTGTAGCTAAAAATTTGTAGTTTAATGATAAATGATTATATTTGCAGGATGAAACTAGATAAACTTGAAAAACACTTAGAGAATACTCCTTTAGAGGAATTACAGAGGGAGTGGGAGGAAATTGTGGGTGAGTGGAAAAACGTTGGTCCATCTGCTGAAGAGTTTGTAAAAAAATTAAAAGCATGAAGAAAAAAGAATCAGATGTTGTTACATCTAAAACGACAGTATGGATAATAAGTACCGCTCAGTGGTATGTGCGAATTTGGAGATTGGCCAGTAATCCGTTCCTGTATTTGTTAACGGGGAGAGTTCGGTGGTAGGATGGCCGTAATTGAGACCTGGTTCATATGCCAGAAGTGCCAGATAGAATTTTTATATTCCAAGAGATGTATTGAAAGGGCTAAATGCCCGAAGTGTGATAAAAAAACATATTTAAGAGTTAAACCGTAATAAAAATTGTAGCATGTCAGATCAAGTCTATGAAATTACCGGCCACGTTCACAGCATAAGTGATGAGTGGAAGAACGAGAGCGGAACCTTTTCCAAGAGGAGCCTAATCCTTTATCAGAAAGAATTCTATAATGAAAAGGCCTATGAGAATTACATCGAAATTGATTTTATTAACCAAGGCCAGCAACTGATAGCCCAGGTCTGGAAGGGGAATAAGATCCTTATAAGATTCGTACTCCAAGGGAGGCTCGGCAAGGGGCAGCATGAAGGGAGGGCTTTTACCTCGCTGAAGGGGATAAAGGTCGATATACTGGAGGCCTCTACGCCCGAGCAGGCGAGTGCGGGTATTAAGGCCAATGAGGTTAATGATGCTGTTGCGGGGTTTGTTAATCCCGGACAATCTCAGCAGGCCCCTAGTAAAGATTTTGACGACCTGCCATTTATTTTAACGATCCCTCTTGCACTAGGAGCCTTAATGCAATTTCTTCCATGGTAGAAAAAGAGTGTTTTAAATGTAATCGCATGTTGTTTTTAAAGAAAGTGTGATTTTATGAAGACAATAATCTTCGATGGAGACTTAAGCAATGAGAATGTACAGGCTCTCATAGACGATATAGAACAACCCCATGCGGACATAGTAGAGACAGATATTGTGCTGTATTTCTCCTCTAATGGGGGATCTCGGCACTCTTCTCAGATGCTGATAGACTGTGTTAATAGGCTCCCGAAGGATACTATTTTTAAGATGATTTTTTATTGGCAGGTACATTCGGCGGCATTTGATGTGTTCGTAAGGGCCAGATGCACGAAGGTTGTATATGACGGGGCGATCTCTATTCTTCACGTGATGGATAGGACCGTAAACTCCAAGGATTATTTACACAATAAGAAAAGTTTTGATGCGTTTTTGGTGGAGGATGTTAATGACGCTAATGAGAAATATCTTGAGTGGCTCGCGGGTTTGCCTAAATTTTTAACGGACAAAGAGACTCGTAGGATAAGCAAGGGGAAGGATGTGTATATCAGCAATAAGCGCTTAAGGAAGCTTTTAAAGAGACTAAATAAATAAATTTCAGTAGCATGGAGAAAAAGGGGAGAACAAAGGGGGATGCTGTTCGCTATAATTATGGTAAGCAAAGACTTGACTTGATTCCAGCCTCAACTATTGACGGTATAGGCGCTGTGCTTACCCTTGGGGCCGAAAAGTATTCAGCAAGAAACTGGGAGGCAGGAATGGAATGGACGGCTGTTATTGCTTCTCTCAAGCGACACCTTAATGCCTTTGAGCGTGGCGAGGATTACGATCCCGAGACAGGCCTTCTGCATGTAGATCACCTCCTGTGTAATGCTGCCTTTGTAAAGGAATACTACAAAACCCATCCAGAGCTTGATGATCGTGTGCTTTCGTACTTAGAGCCCAAGAGAATAGGCATGGATATAGACGAGGTTCTTTCTGATTTCGCTCAGGGTTTTTGTGAATGGGCGGGGATAAAGAAAAACGTTCCCCACTGGAGCTTCACCTATGAGGTTAGGAGGCGATGGGATGAGTTGGTTCAAAACAAAGATTTTTGGATGGGGCTTAAGCCTTTAATGAAAGGGGAGGATATGCCCTTTGAGCCAGTAGTGTATATTACCCATAGACCGATCCCTAGAGAGCGGGTAGAGGATTGGCTGGACATACACAGGTTTCCTTGTACCGAGGTAGTTATTGTTGAGCACATAGAGGATAAAGTGACGGTGTGTAAAAAACATAAGGTGGAGCGATATGTGGATGATAAGTACGAAAATTTTGTGATGCTTAATAAGGCTGGAATCTGTACTTATTTATGGGACAGACCCCATAACAGGAAGTATGATGTGGGATATAGACGAATAACCGACTTAAAACAAATAATGTGAAGCTAATAATATTTGACCTTGACGGTGTTCTAGTGGACACAAAAGGTATTCACTATCGTGCCCTGAACGAGGCCCTCCCCGAGGAGTATCGTATCACTCGTGAAGAGCACCTAGATCGTTATGATGGTCTGCCTACAGTGAAGAAGCTGGAGATGCTTACCCGGGAGAAAAAGTTGCCAGAGCATTGTTATGATGAAATTTATGCCAATAAACAACTTGAAACCAAGCGTTGTATCGATGGGCTTATCTCTAAGGATGAGAGATTGTTTTCGTTGATGTGTGACTTGTTGGTGGATGAGTATATTCTTCATTGTGCCTCCAATGCCATAAGGGAAACAGTGTTACAGTTGTTGCATTGTGCAGGGCTTAATACGTGCTTTTCTTATGTCCTTTCTAATGAAGACGTGGAGCACCCCAAGCCAAATCCTGAGATGTACTTACGGTGTATGGCGGAGGCGGGGATAGGCCCCAAGAACACCTTGATTATTGAGGATTCTCCCAGGGGAATAGAGGCCGCAAGGAATAGTGGTGCGAATGTAATGGTGGTTAAAAACCCCGGAGACTTAACCACGGAGAAGCTGTATAATCGATTAGAGGGGAAGAGCAGGGCTGATATAAATATTCTTATCCCGATGGCGGGAGAGGGATCTAGGTTTAAGGCGGCTAATTACACGTTCCCTAAGCCGTTAATATCTGTTAACGGGAAACCCATGATCCAGGTGGTGGTTGAGAGCTTGGGGTTCGAGGCGAACTATATTTTTATAGCACAGAAGGCACACTGCGAGAAATACAACATGAAATACATGTTGAGGCTGATTGCCCCCGGGTGCACTGTTGTGGAGATCGATGGAATTACCGAGGGCGCTGCATGTACTACGCTTTTAGCAAAAGAGTTTATAGATGATAAGCCGCTTCTAATAGCAAATTCCGACCAGTATATCGAGTGGAGCCCTACAGATTTCTGCTACAAAATGATTGAAACCAAGGCCGACGGAGGGATATTGACGTTCTACTCCACACACCCTAAATGGTCTTTCGTGAAAGTTGAGGATGGTAATGTTGTGGAGGTTGCCGAAAAGGTGCCTATATCTACCACGGCGACAGTTGGAATTTACTGGTGGTCCTCGGGGACAGAGTACGTGAAATATGCTGAGCAGATGATCTTTAAGGGCATTCAGACGAGGGGGGAGTATTATGTAGCTCCCGTATATAACGAGGCAATAGCTGATGGTAAAAAAATAAAGATTTTTGAGGTGGATAGTATGGCGGGCCTAGGGACACCGGAAGACCTAAATGAATTTTTAAGAAAATGAAAATAGCTCTATGTTTGTTTGGGTTAGTGGGTGGCTCTTCGGGGAAGAACGGTGCCGGAGAGGAGATTGATCCCTCTATTGCCCATGGATATATTAAAAAGCATATACTGGACAAGAATGATGTGGATGTTTTTATCCACACATGGTCGGTAGGGAAAAAAGATGTCCTGCTTGATCTGTATGATCCTGTAAGGTACATCTTTGAACCGCAGGTAATATTTGATGACCGTGTTGAGGTACAGCGTGCTCGCAGTCGGTGGGCTAGCACCCGTAAGAGCGTAGATTTGATAGGAGGCGATTATGACATGGTGATGCTTTCTAGGATGGATGTTGCTTACTTTGCTGATATCGTGTTCGACGATTACGATCCTAAATATTTCTATGCTTCTCACTGGAACGATGTGGGAAAGAGGAATCACCACACCCATGGGTTTCTCGATCTGTGGTTCTTTGGGGGCCAGGATATTATGCGAAAGTTTGGGCAACTAAATCTATATATTGATAACTACGACATATCTCAACACGTAGCCTCTAAACAACATGCGAAGTTTATTAAGGCCGACGTAAGACACGCGATGTACAGGGGATATGATTTTGAGATGGTACGAAGGGCAATATTAAAGTGTAAAAAATGAACGTAATATTCTGTGGACTACTAAGAGAGCCCGAAAGATTTAAAGCGTCTTTGCGGGACATGGCCCAACTTCAAGACGAGGGTGTTGTGGAGCAAGTTATATGGTCTACATGGAGAGGGGCCGCCCGTTGTTTGCCTAGAGTAAAGGTTATTGAGTCTGTAGCGCCCAAGAAAAACACGGGGCATATTTGGCACCAGATGAGATCCCTCGAGGTGGGACTTGATAATTCCAAGGCAACGCATGTCCTTAAGACGAGAACGGATGTTTATATTGATCCAGATTTTATTCGCTCCCTGAAGGAAAATTGTGGGGATAAAGTGTGGATTCCCTGGTACCAGAGGCTGTATCCTTTTTATATGGCCGATGAGTGTTTCTATGGCGAACATAGTGAGATAGAAAAACTTGTTAATTTCTGTGAGGATTATGATGGGAAATATCGTGTAAAGGAAGGGCTGAGTCATGTCCGTAGATTTGCTCACGCCTATGCGTATGGTGAAATGAGGGCGCATATAGACGGGGCGAGTACCCGGGAGGAGTACATGGAGCACTATTATAAAGTGCTTCGGAATAAGTTTTATGTGCATCCCGGTGGCGTAAAGTTTCGGTGGTGGTCGGGTAAGCCCGTAAAGAGAGCGTTGACTAATGGGATACAGTTGGATTTTTGTTGTGATATAAAATCTATAGAGGAATGAACTTGCTAGAGGTATTTAAGGATTGTCCTGAGTACGCTATTATGAAGATACGCGGGATATTTCCTTCGTGGGAGAAAGGACAGGATATTGATATTGTCTGTAAGGATCTGGATGTTGTGGTCGATTATTTGTCCGAATATCCGTTAAGGGATTCTATTTGTCGGGTAACCCACAGGAGCCCCCAGCATGTTCACTTTGACGTTTTAGATGACAAAGATCAAATAGATCTCCGGTTTGACCTTTATTTAGAATTCATAAGCCCCAAATTCACGGAGGATATTCTCGATCAGCGAATGATAGTACAATATATGAATCGTAAGAGCGGGGAGATCGTGGATGTTTGGATAACTTCCTATCATCAGGATATACTCATTAAGTGCTGGGAGTATTGTACTAACGGAAAACTGAAATATAAGAATTACGCAAAGTATAAAGACGGATTAGATGCCTACGAGGATAGATAACTTCATGATATGGGGCCACGGTATCCAGTATATCCGCGAGATCATGTGCGCCCTGCGGGATAACTTCGAGATAATCGTTATTCATCGCAAGGATATTGAGGATATGGTTAAGTTCGTGGATGATATTTATACCTGCGACACCTACCCTCTGTATCACTTAAGGGCAAAGACGCGGTATCTATTGACTGTTCCCCACGAGATAATATCTGTAACGGTAAGGAACCATAATGTTCAGGAGCGTGAGGTAGGTAGTGGGGCGTTCAGGGGTGTTCAATGTGATCATGTCTGTGGGGTGAAAAAGGCTATCCGCAAGAGGTTTAATCCCCCGGGAACGGAGCATCATGTGATTCATGGGACAGATGATGAGAGCCAGGTTGATCATATCCTGAGGGCAATGGGCGTGAGGACGGTGGCATATTATACTCATAGTGATCCATACCACCTCCCAGGAATTTATGCTGAGAGCGTTTATAAGGACGTAGATGGACTATTTATTAATATTCTAGGGAAAGGCTACGTGAGGGCCTCTGAGACACCTTATTTCGCATATCTGAATGGCGATGTAAAGGCTTATGAGGATTATTTCTTCCCAAGGATGGGAAAAGAGCTCAAAGAGGATCACTTCCCTGAGGCTTTTGATAAACTGATAGAGAATTATGATAAGCTCCCTCCTCCAAAGATTAACGGTAATATTGTAATGGATGGGGGGCATAGAGTGGCGATAGCGAAGTTTAAAGGATTAAAACAGATATTATGCTTGCAATGAATTATGAGAATATACAGCAATTCCTAAAGAGCTGTGATAGGGATAATGTTATATACTGTTATGGGAACAACGCTGTTGCTGATATGGTGAAAAACCTAGTAAACAGTGCTAATTCTGTTGGGCTTAATATGGTGCTTTTTGCCCTTGACAAGAAAATAGCTAAAGCCTTAAGTGGCAGGTGTGATGTTGTTAATTATTTTGATGAGGATATTCAGGAGGATACGTTTTATGTGTGCGGCGATAAAGCGTTTAGGAATATTGTCTGGCAAGGGTGGTTTGCGGGTAATGAAATATTGCGCTCCGGGAGATCGTGTATTTGTTTAGATGTGGATGTTGTTGTGAGAAAAGATTTTGAAGAGGATATCTTACGGCAATTCGCGGACACTGAATGTGATTGCCTGATACAGTTTAACGGGAAGAATGCCTGTGCGGGATTTTGTTCCCTGAGGCCTACCGAAAGGGCTATTGAAATCTTTGGGATGGATTTTTTGAACGATAATCAATATTGTGATTATGCCGAAGATCAGGCCTTTTTTAATCTGGTAGTGTTGAAAAAGAAGTTCCTGGATATTAAGTTTTTGGATAGAGACGATTATCCTAACGGAAAGTATTATTATGAAAACCACGAACGGATAGGTGATACTTGTAAAATAGTTCATTTTAATTGCGTTGAGGGATATGAAACGAAGGTGAACAAAATGAAAGAACATGGCTTATGGCACTTGCGATAGTAATAAACACAACAGACAAATACTGTGACCTCTGGGATACGTGGTATTACCACTTCAAGAAATGGAAGCACGATTATCCTGTGTATTTCCTCAATGAAGAATTGGATGTTCCCTATGATGTAACACAGATAAAGGTGAATGTTCCCGAGGCTAATTTGTGGACAAAGAAGTTTCGTGAGAGCCTAAGCCGGATTCCAGAGGAGCATGTGCTCGTCATGATGGAGGATCACTGGATAGTTGATCCCTTTAAAGGGGACGAATTTGAGATTATATATGATACGTTTCGTGCGCTTGAGGCTGATTCAATGAGGATAAGGCAGGAGTCTGAGCTCACCACTACTACGTTTTTAGGGAACGGGCTACGCCACCTGACGAAGGATAGTAAGTATCTGATCTCTCATGATCCCAGTATATGGAGGAAGCATGTCTTACAGAAATGCCTGGAGGCTGATGAGAGCCCATGGGACAACGAAATCAAAGGAACTGATAGAATCAGGGGGAAATACAGTATGTTTCACTATGAGAGGTATTGGTGGATAAACGCAATGGTAAAAGGAAGATTAACGCCCGAGGGGCACAAAAGGATGATATGAGAATAGTAACAGGAGAAAAAGAGAAAAAAGAGACAATAAAACAGGCCAATGAACGCAGGGCCAAGGTGGGGTTCAGACCCCGCAATAAGGATGTGTTGATTGAAATAATTGACATACAGCCTCGCGCCCGAAAAAGTGGCATAGTGGTACCCGAAGGTAAGGGTGCCGAGACCCTGGGGACTGACAGCTATTGGGAGCATCCCTTCCAGGGTTATGTAGTTGCTAAAGGGCGTGATGTGCAGGATGATGTTGAGATTGGGCAGAAGATAGCTTTTAGGCCACCGGGGAATCCTGTAAGAGATAAGGGGCACACATATGCCCTCTTAAGTGATTATGATATTGTAGGAATGCTTAAATGATATTATCCATGCCAAAAGGCCGGAAAACCAGTGGGTGAATGAATTGTATGTGGCACAGACACCTGTAGATGTACAGGCATATACTAACCCAAGTGACCGTGTTAGCCCTGTGATGAGAGGGGGGACTATGAGTGGAAGGTTGATAGCCGTTAAACCACTGCGGAAAATCGGAGCTCCGTCCCGTGAGGTGCTGGCTGTAATCGGGATATACGGATAAATGGTTCCTGATCCATAAAATCAGGTGGTGGAGGGTGATGGGAATTTATTCCTGTTCGGCGCCCCCGGCCTCTTCGGAAACGGAGGGGCTTTTTTATTTAGAATCATTATAAATAAGTTGGAATTCTCGATTATATTATGTAATTTTGGGGATTATTCTAAAGGCATGGAAGAAAAATTCGCTTACAACTGCAGTCTCAAATCGTTTTTTGATGATTACCTTCACTTAAAGAGGCCATATATAAATGCGGTACTTACTCATATCCACGGGAAGGAATCCCGGCTTAATGAAAATCCCTTGAGGGTTTTGGCTCAGCTTCTGTTTTATAATAATCATTATAGGGCTTTGGATGATGATACCCGCTGGAAGATGGTGTTCGATTACGATACCAGAATGAAGATCTGTACTAAACTGAACATGCCAGCGACCCACCTTAATTCGTACCTTACTCAGCTTCGTAGGCTGGGGATAGTCGTGGGCAGGAAAGTTGCTGATTCTTACGTGGTATATCCCGAGGAGGACATGAGATTGGTGTTTGATTTGAAGGTGGGGATGAGCGATGAATAGCGCCCAGACAGCGAAAATTATAAAGAAGCTAGCTTTAAAGTATAGGCTTCCCGAGCCTGTGATAAAAAAGATAGTACACTATCAGTTTCAGTTCGTTAGGGACAAGATGGGCGAAGGCGTGAAGGGTGATTACGAGACGTTTCCCGCAATAAGACTTTATAAGTTTGGGTTCTTCTTGCCCCGCAAGGGGATGATAGAGGCGCTAGGGGATGGCTCGCGGTATGAAGCGAAAAAGCGGGATATATATAGGGCTAAATACGGGAAAGAACTTGATGATTCTGAGGGCATAAAAAAATCTAATAAGGACGATGGGACTACTGATAATAAAGAATAACGTACCCAAGCCCTCTCCCGAGACATTAACGATACCAGAGTTTAGGGCCCTGTGGTCGAGGGATAACCACAAGCATAAAACAGCGGCGGTAGAGGATATCTCCTATGTTTATCATATGATGGACTGGCAATCTCCTTACAGGGCATACCCTCCAGAGGAAAGGGGTGCTGTTATTATTAAGGATATTATTGTTACCAGGCCCCGGTGGAAGGAGGATGCACTCGTTAAAGCCGCAATGGTGAAATATGACGAGATGCAGATGACTCTCTCCCTACGCTTCCTGCAGTCTATCCAAGAGGCTATGGAAGAAATGATTAAGTATTTTAATAATGTGAACTTTGATCCTGATAAGAAAACCGATGATGGTAAAAGGGTGCCTGTTTCTAAGATAACGGATGTTATGGCGTCGGTGACGAAGGCTGCAACGGTTCTAAGAACTATAAAGGAGCTAACGGACAGGGTGAAGGCCGAGCAGGACACGGTGGAGAATATCCGTGGAGGAGGCTCTGCCGGGTTATTTGAGGATTAATGCATGAGCGAATATATATTTGATGTTGAGAAAATAAAGCCCTTGCGGGATGTTGAACGATTCCGCGAGCCCGCGATGTTCTTCGAGAAAAATGGGGAGTATATTCAATTCCCTAAGGGCTCAATACAAGAGAAACGGTACTGGGAAAAAGAAATAGAAAAAAGCCTTAAAGGGGTGACCCTTCATGGGGACTTCCTTCCTGGGTATATGTATTTCTACCTCAACTATACTCCTATGCAGATAATAGAGGAGGGTGATGATGTTGTTGCTGAAAGCGACTTTGTTAGTTCTGATAGGATAGAGGGATTCCCTAATTTTTGGGATGGTGACTATGAGTGGTTTATGTATTTACATGAGGCAGAGAGGAGGGGGAAGCACGCCGTGCTACTAAAGGCGAGAGGCAAGGGGTTTGAACAACCCGTTAGTGAGTTGGTAGCTATTCCTGGTGGGTATATTACCATGGGGTCGTTGAATGTTGGTGATTTTGTAATGAATCCAGGCGGTGCTCCTACAGAGATTGTTGCTGTTTTTGACCAAGGAGAGAAAACTGTTTACGAGCTAATATTACATGACGGAAGGGTAGTTCGATGTGGAGAGAATCATTTATGGGAGATTTATGATTTATATTCTGCGGATATTCGCAAAAGAAGAGTTTTAAGTGTTAGGCAAATGATAGACAAGGGCCTGGTTCGTTATTATGAGGGATATCCGCACTATCGTTATTATATTCCTGAAATATCTGAGATAGAATACAGCGAAAAGAAATATTTGATTCACCCATATGTGTTGGGGTGTTTATTGGGAGACGGGAAATGTACTCTTGGAAACTTGAAAATCAGCAGCATGGATCAACAGCTCCTTGATCGTTTTTCTGATTTGATCGGGAATGATTATTATATCAGCTATGACAGGACTACTCCGTGCACGTATAATATTTGTGTTACCAAGGAAGCAAGATTCTCTGGGCCAGTGGAGGGTTATGAAAATTCTCAGTATGGATTCAATAAATTGAGACGTGATATTACCAACTTAGGACTTGATAAGAAATGCCGAGGGAAGTTTATTCCAGACGAATACAAGTATGGGTCAATATGTCAAAGATATGAGCTTGTGCGTGGCTTAATGGACACGGACGGATACTGTGCTCCCGATGGTTCTATGGAGTTCACAAACACCTCTAAGCAATTAATAGATGATTTGGCGTTTGTTTTACGGGGACTAGGAATACGGTGCCAGGTAGGCGTTGACGATAGGGGTCCTAAAAAGTTTGCTTATAGGCTACATATAAGAACGAGTAAACCTATATTCTTTTTGGACAGAAAGTTGGCGAGGGTTAATACTAAGAAAAAAATAAGCACTAGGGTTGCTATTGTGGATATTAAGAAATTAGAGAAGAAAGAGATTTCTCGTTGTATAATGATAGACAACCCAAATCATCTTTATTTAACTAGAGATTATATTCCAACTCACAATTCTTATAAGGGGGATTCTATGATGAATAGGAATTATTTCCTGATTAGGAATTCCGTGTGTTATGCTGTGGCCTCTGGGGAAGAGTATTTGCTTAAGGACGGGCTATTATCCAAGACATGGGATACTATGGCTTTTATAGACCGTAATACCCCATGGAGAAAGCGCAGGCAGTACCACAATACCAATATGTGGAAGAGGGCCTCCTACGAGAGGGACAAGATTGAGAGTGGATACATGTCTGATATCATGGGGGTATCTACGCATAATGATCCAGATAAGATTAGAGGGAAAAGGGGAAAGATATTTTATTACGAGGAAGCTGGTGTTAATGTAAATTTATTAGCTTCTTTTAATGCCACCCTCCCTTCGGTGCAGCTAGGAAAGAAGACATTCGGAATGATTATAGTAGGAGGGACAGGTGGTTCGAAAGGGGGTCATTTTGCTGGTCTAAGAGAGATGTTTAATAATCCTGGTGGTTATAATGTGTTGCCGTGCAGGAACATATGGAGCAATTCTCATCACGGACAAAAGAGTGGATTCTTTTTCCCTGCACACAAAAACCTCGAAGGGTATATAGGTTTAGATGGCGTATCAGATCTTAAGGCGGCAGAAGAGCATGAATTTCGCCAGAGAAAGATAAAGGCCGAAAGCGCCACAGACCCCAATCAGCTTAAGCGGTATATAGCAGAAAACTGCATGACCCCCGAGGAGGCGATGCTTCGGATTACCGGGACAATGTTCCCCGTACAAGATCTTGAGGAGCACCTGGAATATGTATTGTCTCATCCGAAGGACTATAAGGACAAGGAGCGCATAGGGCGCATAAGGGTTCATAGGGAAAAGGGGACCATGGAATGGAAGCCCGATGCTCGCCTGATTCCCTTGTATGATTTCCCGATAAGGGACAATAAGTTTATGGAAGGGGCGATAGTTATATATGAGCCACCGCGAACTACGGCGGATGGTAATATTCCCTACGGGATATATATTGCGGGGGGGGATGTTTATGATGATGATGAGTCTACTACAACCTCTCTTGGTTCTACGTTTATCCTAAACAGGCTTACTGATAGGATTGTTGCCGAATATACGGGGAGGCCTCAAACGGCAAAGGCTTATTACGAGAATGTTCGTAGACTTCTAAAATTCTACAATGCAATATGTAATTATGAAAATAATAAAAAAGGCATGTTCAGTTATTTCGAGAACAAGAACAGCCTTTATATGCTTGCCGATACCCCTAAGATTTTAAAGGATCAGGAGCTTGCTAAGATTTCTACATACGGGAATAAGCAGAAGGGTACATACGCTTCCGAGCCCGTGAATAGGTTTGGCAGGGAGCTGATCAAGACTTGGCTCTTAGAGACTGCCGTGGCGGCTGTTAGCGGGGACGTGCTGAATCTTCATCAGATAAGGAGCATCCCTTTATTGAAGGAATTAATAGAGTGGGCTCCTGACGTGAATACGGACCGTGTAGACGCTTTAAGTATGTTAATGATACTTCGGGAGGATATGATGAAGATCGTCGCTGAGAGCGAGCATAAGGCCCCTGTAATCGATCCTTTTTTCACACGTTCTCCTTTGTTTAGAGAAAATATGGGCAATCCTTCTCCTTTTTAGAAAAATTTTATTATCTTTGCTGTTTCGATATGTTATTTAGAATCATTCCAAATAAGAAATAAAATTACACCCCTATATTATGCCCGTAATTTCGAGACTCAAAGTATTCCCCCGCCAAAAGATTTCTTTAGCTAAAAAAGACAAGAAGTGGGGAATAAAAAATATAGAGGCTGGCATAGCCATAAGCCAGTTCGATTCGCAGCATGGACTAAGAGACGCTGGAGGAACCGTGCGTTCTACGTTTGATGTAAAGAGAATTAATTATGACCTCGCTGCGGGGATAATGGACGATACGGACATCGAGCAAGCCTTTAACCCTATGGGAATAAAGGGAGTGGAATTCCCTGCGAAAACACAAAACTACCCTATAGAGGTGCCCAAAATCAATGTCCTTAAGGGGGAAGAAACCAAGCGTAGCTTCGACTGGAGGGTGCGGACAATAAACGAAGATGCCTATTCGGAGAAGGAGAACGCTAAGCTGGAGCAGCTATGGGCCGTTATTACGGATGAGCTTCAGGAGTCACAGCACGATGAGGCCAGGGCTGAGAAGCGGATCAAAGATCTTAGCAAATATCTTAATTATGAGTATCAGGACTTAAGGGAGCTCTCTGCTTCGAGGGCACTTAATTACCTCTGGAGAGAACAAAAGCTTAAAGAGATGTTCAGTGCTGGCTTTTACGATGTCCTTATTGCTGCAGAGGAAATATATTGTGTGGATAAGATTGCCGGGGAGCCCACGGCACGTAGATGTAATCCTTTGAATATCTCAACACTCCGTTCAGGAGAGAGTCATAAGATTGAGGATTCGGATATCATTATTGAGGACGGATATAATCCCGTGGGGGCGGTTATTGATGATTATTATGAAGATTTGGGTTCCGCTCAGATAACAGCTATAGAGGAGGGGCGTGAGACAAATAGGACTGCTGGTAATCTTGTCTTTACAGGCCCGGTAGATCCCGAGAACGATATTGTTCAGCTAGGCGTTTCTAATCTTATAACAGTTGATTCGCGGCACACAAGGGCCTTTGGAGGAGCGTATGATATTGATGGTAATATTCGTGTCGTTAGGGTCGTGTGGCGCTCCATGAGGAAGGTGGGGGATCTGACGTTTTATGATGAGGAGGGTGATGAGCAGCATGACATAGTAGATGAGAAATATCCTATAGATAAATCTAAAGGGGAAAAGGTTAAATGGGAGTGGGTTAATGAATGGTGGACGGGAACACGTATAGGAACAGATATTTATGTCCGCGTGCAGCCCCTACCCAGATACGGATCACACTTCTCCAATGCTTCTATATGTAAGCCCCCTTATGTGGGGACGGTATACGCTATAAATTTTCAAACGGCGGTATCTCTGTATGATCGTATTAAGCCTTATAAGTATTTGTATAATGTTTTCATGCGTCGTTCATTACTTGCTTCGGCAAGGGATAAAGGGGTGCTCCCTGAGATGGATATGGCAAGGGTGCCAGAAGGATGGACTCCCGAGCAGTGGTTTATGTATGCAGAGCAGAATGGTTATTTCGTAGTAGACTCCTTTAAGGAAGGAACAAAGGGTATTTCTACGGGGAAATTAGTTGGCAATATGGGTCAGGTAGGGAGCAGGACTTATGATTTAAGGAACTCTGATGCTGTTGTGCAGAATTTTGCTGCTGCCAAGCTCGCCAAAGATGAGCTGGGAGAGGTTGCGGGTATTACACCTGCCAGGGAAGGGGCTATACAGAGCCGTGATACCCTTGGTGGCTTAGAGATGAGCAGGCAGTCTTCGGCGCTTATTACCGAAGAATGGTTCGCTTTGCACGATAGTACTAAAGTGCGTTTAATGGAGCTCCTTCTTGAAGTAGCCCAAGAGGCGTGGAGGGGTAAGACGAAAAAACTAGAGTATATCGATGACGGGATGATGTCTGTAATGTTCGAACTTGACGGTACTGAGTTTGCCGAGAGCGAATATGGGATGTATATCTCTGATGGTTCTAGTGATGCTACCCTCGTGCAGACAATACAGAGCCTTGCTCATGCCGCTATGCAGAGTGGTCAGGCTTCTCTTACGGATCTTATTGATATATTCCGTGAAAAGAGTGTTTCTTCTATGGTGCGTAAGCTTGAAAGGGCACAGGAAAATCGTGATGCTAAACTACAGGAGCAGGAGAAAGCTAAGATGGATGGCTTAATGCAGGTCGAGCAAGAGAAGAGAGCCTCTAAGCAGGATGAACTTGATTCTAAGGAGAGAATTGAACAGGCTAAGATCGAGAATCAGCAGGTTATAGAGCAGATGCGTCTTGATTCAGGGCTTATAGGTAATTTCTTTGCGGGAGCGAATGACGATAATCGTAACAGAATCGATGATGATGTTGAGATAGAAAAGCAGGAGCTTATGAACGAGCAGAAGCAGAAAGAGCTTGACGCTAAGGAGGCTGAGGCGGAGAAGGAACGTAAATTCGAAGCCAAGGAATCCGAGAAAGACCGCAAGAGTGCTGAGAAAATATCTAAGAACAGGAAGCAACCAGTAAAAACGTAATTTTCGGCTATAGAAACCCCAACTTTTTTTACTTCCCGAGGGCGTAAACTCTTGTGATATTGGAAATTATTGCGTATACTTGCATCCTTATTTGGAATTAGTCTAAATAAAAATAAACACAGCATGGCAAAAGAAGGTTTTGAAATTAACCTGGATGATATTCCGGGAAGCAAAGATTTATTAATAGAAGATAAGTCTAAAGAAGAAACTCTTGAGGACAATCCTCCTGGAAAAGAGGACAAGGGTAAAGGGGATAAGCCCCGTGAAGATAACTTTTTAATCGTGGACGTCCACAAAGAGAAGGAGCCCGAGAAAGAAGAGGTGGTTGTAGAGGGTAGTGAAGAGGGAAAAGAGAAAAAAGAAATTGATGATAAATCTAAAAAAGAGGAGGATGCCGATGCTTCACAAGAGACGGAATCTCCTTCTTTTCTCCATGCTACAGCTCTTCGGGACAAAGGCATTCTTCCTTATTTAGATTTAGATTCATTAAAAGACAAGGATGATGAGGCGGTATTAGACGCCACCCTGTGGGCTACGCAAGAGGAGATAGAGATAGGGGTGAACAATATCGTGGATCAGTACGATGCGGCTTATCAGGAGTTTATTGAATTAGTGAATAGCGGAGCAGACCTTAACGAGTATGCACGCATAAAGGCTTCCCAGAAGCGATTTGATGGCCTGGATGATACTGCCCTTGAGGAGGATATTGATCTGCAGAAACAGATCGTTGCCGAAGACATGAAAGACCGGGGGATGGACAATGACGACATCTCTGCTAATATTGAGGATTACGAGGAGAAGGATGGGCGATTACTCTCGAAGGCTAAGCTAGCTGTTGAGCGCATAAACAAGCGTGATGTAGAACGGGAAAAAAAGTTAGCGACAAGTACTGTGGCACAAAAGGAAAAGGCCCAAAAGGAGCACAAGGCCGTGATGGTCAAAATCGATGCTTCTCTGGAAAAAGTTAAAGAGATTATCCCGGGAATCCCGCTTTCGAAAAACGAGAAGGTTGTTGTTAAGAACCTAATGACCGTTCCCGTAAGACATGATCAGGGTATTCCGGTAAGCAGGGCGCAGGAATTAAGGGAGAAAGACCCGGTGGCCTGGGAGCAGAAGCTCGCTTATTATATAGCAATAGGAATTTTTGACGACATTCCTAAGTGGGATAAAGTTTTTAAGCGTGCGAATAGCGATGCTGCAAAGAAATTAATGGGCAAGCTTAAGGAGCAGCCGGTGCATAAGCCCGGTAAGGCCCCGCAGGCGAAAGCAAAAGACGACGAAGGGCCAATGCAAATGCCCTTTTAAATAATAACATCACTTTTAATACATAGATAAAAATGGCACAAAAGGTATCACCACTGCAGGAATATTTTCCTACAGATTGGTCGGGATTGACTACTAAGAATCACTTAGGGGCAATATATGCGACCCAACCCCAAGATGCGACCAAACTTGTGACTTTACTTCACAAGGCTAATGGTGGCTTTAACTTTTCTCACTTCTTAAAGAAATTCGAACCTCTATATTTAGAGAGTGACGATGCCTTTAGATGGCGTTTACAGGGCGATTCTGAGAAGAACATCCCTCTGGTGAGTGCTTCTATTGGAGGCTCTGCCGTTTCTGCTACTAGCAAGGCTGGTGTTGCGGGAGCGCAGTTCGTATTGACATTCCCAGAGCAGTATTTCTCTGAGACTAATGTTATTGTTGGTGAGAAAAATAGTGTTTACCCTATTCGTATTGTAGATGCTCCTGCTCCTGTTGGTTCCAACTGGGATTATACATGTGAATTACTTACGGGGGATCAGGCATTGTTTATTCCTTATGATGAACTTGTCGCTAATAAGCGCTTCTCAAAGGACTGGTCTATTGTGGAGAAAACCCTTTCTCAAAAAGGCGGGACTCCTAACTATACTTCTCCGTTCTCAATGAAAAATGTCTTCTCTATGATTCGTATGGAAGATATTCGCCCAGGGAACATGATTAATCGCCCGGTGGCTTTTTCATGGCAAGGACTGGATTCTGACGGTAACCAAAAGACCCTTACTACATGGATGGATTATGCTGACTGGGAATTTGAACGTCAGTTTAACGCGATGAAAGACAAGCTTCTGAACTTTGCTACTATTAACAGAACCAGTGATGGTTTGTTTAAGCAAAAAGGGAAGTCTGGATTCCATATTGAGCAGGGTGCAGGTATTGATCAACAAATGGATGCCGGTAACATTGCTTACTATAATGATTTTGACCTTGATATTAAGTGGCTGACCGAGCATATCATGGACCTTTCTGATGACTATCGTGGATACGGTGATCGCAGGGAGATTATGATGCGTACAGGTAAGTGGGGTGCGTATAAGTTCAGCGAATCAATTCGTGACTACACGCAACTTTATACTCCTCTGAGAAACGAGGATCAGCTTAAGAAGCAAGGTGACGGATGGGTATATCATGAGAACTTTACAGGTTATCGTGGACCCGACGGGACACTTATTTCGGTATTTGTTGATCCATCGTTCGATGATAGAGCGAGAAACAAGACTCTCCATCCTTCAGGAAAGGGAGTTGCTAAGTCTTATCAGTATGATATCCTTAATGTAGGCCGTGTTGGCGGCGAGGATAATGTACGTCTTGTATACCAAAAAGGCCAAGAGGATATATGGGGATACGAGCAAGGTCTGAGAAGTCCGTTTACTACTGATGGGAAGAATAATCTTATGGGTAACCCTAAGGATGGTTATGTAATGCACCGTGCTTCTATACTTGGTGCAATGATTAAAGATCCTTCAAGGGTAGCTAGGATTATTCCGAGTGTTCTTGCATAAAAGGAAATAGTTCTTTTACATATTATTTTTAATTAGGAGATTTTAAGCATGGAGAATGAAAATGTTCTTACAAGTGACCTATTAAAGGGCACGGTGTTGTGTAGCGATGTAGCCAAGGGTTATATCGAGGCCAAGAAGGTTAAAGTGAAGATAGTTCGTAGGGATGGGGGCTGGTTGCCCCCCGAAAACGAAGCTTCGGTAATGGTTGATGGGGCAAAGAGAATATTCTGTGTCCCGGGGAGAGAGTCAACAGGGCAACTTGTTAATCCTCTCGAGGGGTTAAACCCTGATCAACTTAACACATTGGCCAGGAAGGTTGGTCTTGAAGGGGGTGAGGATTTTAATATCCACCTTAAAAGGGACAAGAATTATTGGCATCGCTTTGAGGTGAAGCTAGATAGTAATGGTTTAGTGTTAGACTTGGGTAAGCCGATAGAATTTTTAAAATGGTGCGTACTGCGTTCCGACACTGACAATATCTCTCCTACATGGAAAGATAGGCTACAGAGGGGTACATATCAGTATGCACTCGTTGAGCAGGACGAGGAGTCTGTGAGCAAGCTTAAAAAGGCTGATGAGGTTAAGGAGGCCTATATTTTTTATGGGCGTTTATCGACCTCGGAGAGCCAGATGAGAGATTTTCTATTTGCCTATTATCTTGATTACAAGAATGTGGGTGCACAGAAGCCCTCTAAGCAGGCTACTATGAAATGGCTAAAGGAGCAGATCGTGGATATTATAGAGAATCATCGTGATAGGTTCCTTGAGCTATCGAATGATCCGACATATGAAACGAAGCTTTTAATAAAAAGAGCCGTAGACGCGAAGATTGTTACGGTACAGAATAAGAAGTATTATATCCCCAATAAGGATAAACCTGTAGGCCATATGACCGCTCTTATCGAGTATCTTGATGATGATGAGAATCAGGAAGACAGGATAGAGATTTTGGCGCAACTAAATAACGACGAGGAATAATGATATGCCGGGACTAACTGCAGGGGCAATGGCTAGTGAGTTTGATATCTTGTATGATATGATTACAAGTCTCGATGCTCCTGGTTACAACAATGCAGAGAAGTCCGTTTTCCTTTCGAAGGCGCAAGAGAATTTAATAAAGCAACGATATAAGCCTACCGGGAATAAATACGGTGATGGTTTTGAGCAGACGGAAAAACGTAGGGCTGATTTATCTGAGCTTGTGCAAAACGTTCTTTTACTTTCTTTTACAGGTGCTACTGCTCTTGGGGTTACGGGGGCAAGGGAGGCGTTCACGGGGAGTTATAATTTCCCTAATGGAACCTTTTGGAAATTGCCCACTAATTTCATGTGGTCTATAAGTGAGAGTGCTGACATACTTTTGAGTTCGACAAACTCTCAGTATTTATGTGTAGGCACTCCATATATTATAGAGAATGTGAAAGTGAAGCCCAAGACTCACGATGAGTATCATGCGGATATTAATAATCCTTTTGCTAAACCGTATCATGAGTTGGTTTGGAGGATGGATTATCAGAAGCAGACATATGCAGAAGGGATAACTGCCGGGAACAAGGCACGCCATGAGTTGATAACTGATGGGACATATGCCGTTTCTCGTTATAGATTAAGATATATAAGAAGACCCGATGATATTATCCCTGTTACTTCTAGTGACACTACTGCGGGAACGAGTTCTGTAGATTGCAGGCTTGATCCCAGTATACATAGGGAGGTCGTTACGGAGGCAGTGAGAATAGCTGCTTCAGTTACGAAACCACAGGAAGTACAGGTGAAGGAGTTTGAGGTTCAAAAGAGCGAATAATTTGATGTTTAAACGATAAAAATTTTTTAACAATGCCTTTAGATTTTACAGTTACTGAAAGAGACTTTATCCCTAGATCGGGGAGAAAGCCTATACCTGTTTACACTACTAAGTTCAACAGGGCAATGGATACTTTGTCTG
>SDBU01002881.1_pt1 | contig 22374 bp, 27 predicted proteins | sample 2277071 | NCBI WGS metagenome assembly SDBU01 (sample SAMN10397929, study PRJNA504765) | marine sediment metagenome | isolation source: marine sediment core GS08_GC12, 126 cmbsf | place: Arctic Ocean: Gakkel Ridge, Loki's castle | collected 2008 | reverse complement strand
TGGGCGTCATCCCACCGCAATGAACGCTCGGCATCCGCCGCGTGTACGGCTGAGGCCTTATAAACGACGATGGCTTGGTCGCTCAAGGCGATGTAACCGTGTGCGAACCCTTGCGGAATCCACAACATCTGGTGGGTCGCCGAGGCGTCGATCACCGACGTGAGGATCGAATACTCGACAGACAGCGGGGCCGGCTGGCAAGAGATCGTGGCCGGCACGCTGAACGATGGCGTGTACGAGTGGACTGTGCCGTTGGCACAAACCGCGTGCCATCAGACATGAGATGATAGCCCGCCGTCACGTCGGAATAGATCAGGCCTTTATTTGCGCCTATCGTGATGTCGCCTGTATAGTTGCCCGACACACTGTAGACGTTCAACCATCGCTTCGTTGTTATACCTAACGTATATGCGCCTGTTACGTTCGGGTAGAATCGAGTTGCGTCCCAGATATAGTAGTCTGTACCAGCTGCTGTCAATATTCCGCCGAAGCCCCCATTGATGCCTATCCAGCCCGCCGCTCGGTGCCAGATGTACTCGCCAGCGTTGACAGTTAGCCGCTCGATATACGCGTTGTCCCAATAATCGTCTGTCTGGCCGATGGTCCCGGTGCCACCATTCGGAACGACGTCGCGATTCGCCGTGACGGTATAGATCTCGCCCGCGGCTATGGACCAGGGGCCTGAGATCTCGATCGCGTCATAGGTTATCCCGCCCAGGCTTGCGACGACCTTATTCGTGGTGATAGCCTCGCCATCGCCTACAACGCCGACGGCGTTTTCTGCAGGAAGGTGCTCGGCCCTGTCCCCATCGTCATCGATGAGCGCCCAGAGCTTTACCGGACCGGGATCGATGATTCCTGGAAACCCTCCGCCTCCCCGGTTCTGTGGCAACTCCGGCTCCTGATCGCCCAGGATCAGCTCGATGGTCTCAGAGCCCACCGCGTCGTTGGCGTACTGAAGACGGAAGCCCGTGCAACGGTCGTCCTGGGCGTCGGTCTCCAGGCTATCGTTGTAGTGGGTAAACGTGTCGCCGATCCAGAGCTGCGCCGCGCCCGTGCCCAACTGGTACGCGGCGTTCTCAAGAAAACGGATAGTGTGCCCCGAGACAATGTCGTATTGACTCAGCGCAAGCCCCACGCTTATCGTGCTTTGCGTGTCTACGCGCGATTCGCGCCGTATCCGGTTAGTGACGCCGCCCCTGACAACCATCGTGCGCCCACCGGCGGTATAGCCATGCGTGATGAAGCCGTAGGCATCGCGATACCATTTCGACTCCGAGATCACTCGGAACACATCGGCTAGGATGACTGGATCAGCGCTGTCCACGGTCTTGTCGGAACCGCGCCCTTGATAGTGCGTGTCAAACTCAAAAGTGATGGCGCTGGCCGACCCGTTCCACGCCGGGGTCAGGGTCGCCTCTACGTCCCAATCAGCGAGCAGCGGAATTAGCGCGTTCCATAGGCCGCCGGCGCGCGCAAAGTCGGTCACGCTGATCGGGTGGTCGCCGTTATTTGCGGCTACGGTCAGGCCAACGATGCCCCGCGCAGTCGTAGCCGGGTCATCATAGGCGGTGCCGACAAGCGCGGCTAGGCGGACAAACTCCTTGATCGCGTCGTCCTTGTTGCCCGTGACTGCAATGCCCGACGCATCTGCGTCACTCGGGTCCGGCTGGAGGTCCACGGTCCACATGAAAAAACTGTTGGCCCCGCGTCCGCTTATCCGCGTCGCCTTCTCAACGCGCCCCGTGCTCGCGTTGAGTATCCAGGTTTTTTGCATGTACTCGATACAAAAGAGCTGGGCCTGGTCGCGTCGCATAAAGTACAGAAAGCGATCGGCGGTATCGCTGAGGTGGTCATAGTCGTCAGACGAGTTGAGGATGGACGCGCTAAACGAGCAGGCGTCGTTTTCCAGCCATTCGACCTGCAGGTCCACCAGGCCGACGCAGCGGTGCAGAGGCACCCTGTCGTCATCGCATATCCATGCCTGGCAGTCCTGTGTGTAGGTCGTGTAGCTCATACGCCAAGCCCCCCGACCCGAACATCCCAGTATGCCGTCACGATAGCCGTTCCTGCCGTCGCCGAAAGCTGCACGGTGCCTGCGGCGGCCTGGAAGGGCGGGAACTTTGAGACTGTGCCCGCAAAGCCCGTCCAGTTGACCGAGTCTGCCGTGCCGCCCGCTATGTAGTCAATCTTGGGCGGGTCGGTGTAGATGTGAAGCTCGTCGTCCACTGCTGCAGTCACTGTCCCGATCTCGATATAGTCTCCACTCTCTACATCGAGCAGCTTTGGCGTATCCACGCTGCCCACCACTACGTAGTGGGGCCGCGAAAAGAAGTCACCCGCAGCGTTATTGAACGCCACGTTGACGAGAGTGGTTCCCGCAAAGGTGCCCAGCGCGCTCTGCTCCGCTCCATAGGTCCAGAGCATCTCGTCACTCTCAAAACCAAGCACGAGCTCGGCCAGGACGTTATGGGGGCCGCTAATGCTGGGCGTCCGAATCGCCGCCCGCGTCGTGTACGTCCCACTGTTATCCAGAACCACCTCGACGGTGCCCATGGCAGCAGGAGCGATTCCGCTGACAACCCTGCTCACGTCCTCTAGCACAAGGGCCCGAATCGCTGCAATCGTTCCCCGGACGTTGTCATAGGTATCGGCCTTGATGACAAAGCGCAGGCCGAACTGGCGGCGCCCAAGACCATACCCCGACAGCGTGCTCCGGTCATACGCCGTGTCCCAGACGGGCTCAACGTCCCATGCGTCCAGCATCGAGCCGTCGAGATATTTGATCTGCGACGCCGCAGTGATCGTGATGGCGTTTCCTTGCGCGGTGGTGTATTTGACTGTTTCGCCCATGTCTACCGATAGCTCCTCGTCGGGCGCGCCCCTGCATTGGACGTTTCCGTGTACCGTTGGATGCGTAGCCGGCCGATCACCTGTCCAGTGATTCGCGCAATAATGTCGTCACCGATCATAAGATTGATGGTTGTCTCAGAGACTCCGCCACCGCCCGCCGCTGCGCCCGCAGCGGCCGTAGACCCCGCAGATGGCACGGTGGCAGTTAGCGCCGCGACATGGGCCAATTGGTTGAACAAAGCGCGAGCATGAGGGACAAAGCTCCCGCCCATTTCAGATGTCGACACGACCGCCGCTCTAATGGCGGCAATTACGCCACTGAGGCCGGTAAAGATGCTTGTGATATGCTCCATCGTCCCGCTGGCCATCACCAGCGTGTCGCCCCACCGCGTTCGGATCCGCTCCATAATGTCGATCACGCCCTCTTGGTCGCCCAGCCCCAGCGCTTCCTCCAGCCCCTCTGTCAAAGCCTTGACCCGATTCACGAACCCTTTGTCCGGCGCCTTGACCGCCTCTGGGTCAATGGTGATCACGTCAAAAAGCGTTTTCACATCAGTTGCCAGCGAGGCCGCTCGTGAAACCTGCTCCGTGACTTGTTGGCTCCGATCCTTGAGCCAGTCCATGAGCTCAACGCCCAGGTCCTTGTGCAACTGGATGTAGGCGTGCAGGTTCCCCCGCGCCTTGACGATAGCGGACGTATCGGCCAGCTTGGCATAATCCACATTGGCTAAACTGAAGAGCTTCTCGACATCCTCAGCGATTGCGCCCGCGTCCTTCACTTGGGCCGCTACTACATCGGAGCGGTCCTTGAGCCAGTCCATCAGCGCGACGCCGAGCGCTTCGTGCAGCTTGATGTAAGCGTCGAGGTTTCTCGACGCCTTGATGATGGAACTCGTGTCCGCTACCTTGCTGTAATCCACATTGGCCAGAACGAAAAGCGTTTCAACATCCTCGGCGAGCTTGGCTGCGTCCTTGACTTGGGCCTTGACGGCATCCGATCGGTCCTTCAACCAATCCATGAGCTTGATGCCTAGCTGCTCGTGCAACGAGGTATAGGCGTCCAGATTGGTCGCAGCCCTGGCGATGACCGCTGTGTCTGCCAGCTTGGCATAGTCTACGTTGACCAATACAAAGAGCGCTTTGATGTCCTTGGCTAGCGGGGCCGCTGTTGCGACCTGCTTCCTAACTGCGAGGGATCTGTCCTTGAGCCAATCCATGAGCTTGATGCCCAGGGCCTTGTGCAACTGGACATAGACGTCGAGATTCCCTGCGGCCTTGACTATGGCGTCCGTGTCTGCCAGGCTGGCATAGCCTATGCCGATCACGCTAAAGAGCGTCTTTGTGTCGACCGCCAGCAGCGCCGCCTCTTTGACCCGCTTCTTGACCTCGTCGGATCGATCCTTCAACCAATCCATAAGCTTGGCGCCAAAGTCCTCGTGGAGCTGGATGTAAGCGTCAAGATTCTCCGAGGCTTTGGCTATGGCGTCTGTATCGGCTATCCTGGCAAAGTTGACGTTGACCACGCTAAACAGGTCGCGGATCGGCGCGAGAAAGTCCTTGATAGCGTCGAGCTGGGCCTTTAATGCTCCCTCATCCGCTTCGAGCCAGCCGTGGAACTTGGTGATGCCCAGCTTGACGAACTTGCCCAACTGGTCGAATCCAGCCTCGACCCCTTCGCCGAGCTCGAAGCCGATCAGGTCCTCCATGGCGCGCTTGGCAGCGGTGATGGCGCGGCCAATCTCGTTGACGGCCTGCGATAGTGGCTTGGTAACGGTCTCGGCAATCTGGCGGCCGGCGCCGCCGTCTCCGTCTATGTCGCCCAGATCAAACGTGGGCAGGGGCGGCAGGTCGATCGTGAAGTTGTTGACTAAATCCTGGAGGGCCTTCAGCCTGTCCTTTGCGGCTTGCAAGTCTCCGCCAACTATGGCATTCAGCGCCTCGCGGAGTGTAATCGCGTCCGTGATGAGCCCTGCGCTGATGTCCGCGGAGAGTTTGCGTCGGGCTTCGCCGATCTTTCCTTCGAGCTCTAGCTGCGACGATCCGCCCTCGAATATGATGTCCAGGAGGTCCTGCTGCGTCGTACCCTCGAGCTTTTTGAACGATGCAGACGCGGCCAGCTCGGTTGCGAACACGCGCCGAATCTGATCGTCCTGCGCCGTCAGCTCTGCGATGTGCGCCTTGGCCTGGGTGATCTTTTGCAGCAGGATCGAGCGCTCTTGCAACTGTAGCCGGATGGCGAGCTGGTTGTCGGTGAGTCCCCGCTGATTCTCGAAGCTGGCGGCGAGGTTGGTGGCGTCTTCGTTGCGGCCGGCCTCTGTCAGGGCCGCGAACTTTTGGTCGAATGCCTGCTGTGCCTGGAGCCGGTCGACGTTGTGCCTGAAAAGAATCTCGCGGCGTTGGTCCGCGCCCGACTCTGTGATGTCGGCAAAGTCTTCTTGGATGTCCTCCATAATGGCCGCGGCGCGCACGCCCATATCGCGGAGAGCATCGGCTATGGCATCAGAGGACATGGCGTCAGCGAGGGCTAGCGGGAGCTTGCTAGATTCCGTGATGAGCGCACGCATTCCGGCTTTGAATGACGGGAGGCTCTTTGTGGCGAAGCCCGAGAGATCAAGCGCGTCAACCTCTTCAGCCGTCTCGCGTACTGCGGCAGACGCCTCTCTAAGCTCGATTGCCCAGCGATCGATGCCATCAGCCGCTTCGCGCGCTGCTCTGTTGGCCTCGTGAAGGTCGACAGCCCATCGGTCAATGATCGTCGAAGGCGCCATGTCCAGCGCCTTTTCACGCAACTCGACCAGCCCATCGATAAAGTCCTGCTGGCTTCTGAGCCCCATCTTGTGCGTCTGAGCAAGCCACCCGAAATCGCTCGCCAGCTCGACAACCTGGTCGCTTGTAAGCCGCCCCTGATTCTCAAGCTCCGCCAGAGTGGCCTTTAACTCAGCGGCGGCTGTTTGCGCGGTGCGCGTGCGCTCAAGCGATTGCTGTATCGCTAGCAGCGCCTTGTCAAGCACGCCCATGACGCCAGACGCCGCCAGGCCCTCGGCAACGATCTCGCCCATGAGCGTCTTGATATTTGTGCTCGCGGCGGCCATGCTCTGCATATCGGCGGCAGTTCCGACGCCCTGCTCGCCGACCTTGGCCATCGTCTTGCGAGCTTCCTCCATTGTGGCAGTGAGGAACGCCTGCTCGCGAGACAAGCCTTTCGTCTCGATTTGCAGCTCGGCAATGCGCGCGCGTACACGGCCAGAGGAGATGCCAAAGTTGTCCAGTCTGGGGATAGACTGATTCGCAAGGAGGGCCGCAAAGTCGGCCATCGCAACGCCGGCGTCCATCGACATAGCGGAGCCGAGCTGCGTGGCTACCTCGGCCAGTTCGGCGGCCTCGGCGGTAGACGCGGCAAGTCCCATGGCGAGGAACTTGGTCGCGGCCTGCATGGCGCTTACATCGTCCACCATACCGCGCGTAGCAACGCGGAGCTCTTGGACCGCCTCCACAGAGCCGCCCAGGTTGAAGAATGTCTGGCGCGTTCTCTCTGCTTCGGCCCCGATCTTTGCCAGCTCCGCGACCATCGACGCTGCCTTGATGGCAGCGCCAACGGTGAAGGCGCCAGCAATGGCCGTTTGCAGGCGCTCGAAGTGCTTTTTCTCTTGATCGACCTGGCCGCGCATCTTACGCAGCTCTGCCTTGAGCTGCGTGACATCCGCTTCCAGCTTGATATAAAGGCTGCCGACCTGATCCGTCATGCTACCTCGGCCACAAGTTTTGCCGTTGCAACTGTGTGACGGCAACCATCACGGCTTCACGCTCTAGGCGCGACCACCCGTCGACGACGTTGGGGTCTATGCCAAACTGCACCGCGATCCACACGCGTTCGGCGACATAGGGCATCCAGGGCACGCCCTCCTCATCGCCATAGAACAGGGCAATGTGAATCAGTCCGGCGAGTTTTTTCGGGCATCCTCCATCAGCACCATGACCTGACCAAAGAGCTTCATGATGTGTGGCGCATCGACGTTGGCCCACAGCTTGGCATGGTTCGGCTGACCGCCCAGAGACCACGCTGTCACCACGGCACACAGCACCAAGATGATCGCGTCGTAGTCTTCCGGGAAGTTGTCTGGCCATGCGTTGCTCGCCTTCTGGTACGCCAGCCACCCGTCCCGGCCCTTAAAGTCGTCGCGCAGCGTGTAGGTTGCCTGTCCGATCTTGATTTCCGGCATTGAATCCCCCTTGTGATTGCTAGGCGCCGCTGGACCACGCACCAACCGCCACGACGCCGAGGCCGCGCCAGTTGAGCGTCCATTCGGTCCCTGCGGCATAGTTCTCGGGTATCGATGAATCTCGGGCCATTGCCTCTACGGTATACTTGGACTTTCCGTCGGCGGTGCCCTCGCCAGTCGAAAACAGCAGGGTGCCTTCGGTGCCCTGCTTCATCTCCGTGTTCGGCAACACACTGCCGGCCGCGGTTGCCATGAGCGTCAGCGAAAAGCTGTCATCGTCGCGGATGATCTTTTCATTGACGGCCCCGTCGGCCCCCGCCGTGGCGTCGAAATACTGTCCACCTTTGTTCCAGGTGAACACTCGAAAGTCGCCAAGAAGTTCCGTGGTCCCGGTAGCTGTTGTCCAGACACCGTACCAGTTCAAACCCGCGTATCTGTTCGCACGTGCCACGTTTCACACTCCTAATGTTCTGCCAACTCGATATCGTAACGCCCTCCGTCATGCCAGAACGTCTTGCCATCGACGTCTTCCTGGAACTCGATCCCGAAGGTGCGCCGCTGCCATACTGTGTCCCAACCTGTCACATCTATCTCGGTTTTCATGAGCGTGTCTATCGCGTCGTCTATCATCGAGGCCGTGTTGCCATCCGTCGCGATTGCTTTGATGTCCGCCATGTGCGGCCGCTCGCGTCGCGGCGTGCGGTTTCGATCGCTGTCCGTGAACGTCACCACCACGTAGGGCAATGTTGCGTCGCGCCCGGCGCGCCCTGTATAGATGCTGGCTGTGCCTGCCGACAGTAGCGCGGTCAGAGCAGTACCGCCCCGCAGGTGGGCAATCAGCGTCGTCTGTAGCACAATCACTAGGGCTGCTCCTTGGTGACGACGATGTTGTTGCGCAAGAATCCTGTCAGGAACGGGGCGAATGCCTGCGCGTCGTTTTGTATAATGAACGCCGCTTCCCTGACTGCCCTATCTAGGTGCCGAATGCCGTGTAGCTTGATAGCGTCCGCGAGCGTGTCCCGGTTGTTGAGCAGGGCAGGCCCCATGAACGGCTGCGCCCCCAAGAAACGCGTACCGAACTCTTGATAGATCGAATACTCCGCATTCGCCACGACAAAGTAGACCACACGGTTAGGCAACCTATCAATCAGCAGATCCAGCTTGCGCAAGTCAACCGTGGTGCTCATTGCGGATCCACTACCTTGCAGATTGCCCGCTTCGCCGTCTTCCAGCTTCCAGTCTCTTCGACTGTCATCACCTCGTATGTTCCGCTGCCAATGACCACGCGATAGCCCGGCTCGATTGTGCCGTCGTAGGCGATGGTCAGCATGTAGCCCTGGTCGCCCACGATCTGGGCCGCGACCAACCGTTCGTCATCGCCCCGCATGGGCATGAACCGGCACGCCTGCGCAGCGGCGATGGTGCCCCAGGTGTCTTGCGTGTGCCCCGTTCCCGTGTTCGTTTCCGTTGGGTTCTGAATCTCACACGTGTCGGGCCACGCCTCAGCCTGGGTGGCACGAAACTGTGCCAGGTCGTTGGCTGGGAGAAGGGTCATAACTTACCTTCTTGCGTCAGCGCCTTTACCACGTTCTCCGCCAGCTCGCCCAGCACAATGCCCACGATCGATTGCCAGCACCGCTGGCACAGAACCACCGCGCGATCGTTGCCGATGTCAAGCTGAAAGAAAGGCCGATTGTCGCCCCGGACGATGTGGCCGCACTCGATTTGTTCACGTGAGAGGCTTGCCTTGCCGCCAACGCTCATAGAGATCCCCCTTTTCACGCTCGCCGATCTTTACCGCGGGCACCCCTGCCCAGATCTCCCACGCGGGAATGTTCTTTGTCGCCACTGCGCCTGCGCCCAACACGGCGCCCTCGCCTATCACCACGCCTGGCAGCACCACCGCGTTTGAGCCCACGAACGACAGCGGCTCTAGCACGACAAAACTCCGCTTGATGCACTGCCACGCCGCTGGGGCCGCTACGCTCATGGCCAGGCCACTCTTGTGATTCGAGCCCCCCAGAATCTTGGCCCCGCTCGTGACGGCGCAGCCCTCGCCCAGCGTGACCCTGCCGCCACCGATATTGATGTGAGCAAAGCTGGCGATATGCACCCAGTCGTTGATGGTCACACCGCGCCCGCCCTCGAGCTTGACAAAGCCGTCGATGCGCACGCTGCGGCCTATTGAAATCTTCTCGGGCTTGAGAACAATCATCGGTCCCCATAGTTGCGTTTCGTCGCCCAAACGACGCCACGGTAGCCCCATTGGGTCGGTCATCGTGGCAACGTCCGAGAAATCCACAGCTCCGCAGGCTGCACGATTTCAATGGTCGGGTCTACCCAGATATGCCCTCCGCGTAGCTTTATCTCAAGGCAAAGATCTAGTACCGCCCGGTGCGTGCAACGAACTCCTTGCAGCGGGATAGCCGCAGGGAACATGAAACACGAGCCGACAGAGTCTACCTCGAAGCACGCATCGGGCTTGTAGCACGCGTGGTAGGGCCAGTGGTTCCTAAAGAGCCCGCCATCTTTGCGATAAGCCCAGGTATCGTAAAAGACTTTGGTGCCCTTGACCGTTAGTGTCGGCCACCCGGCGATGACGCTCTTGCCCGTTGCCAGAAAGAGCGAAATCAAGTCTGCGGGGCTGAGGAGATCGCTCTCGTGAAACAGCACATAATCGTCGCTGGGCTCCACGCGCTGTAGCGCCTCGTTGCCACTCAGGCTGAGTCGCCGCAATCGCAGCGGCGAGTTGGTGTCATGCTCCACAATAGTGACGGTTGCGCCGGCTGCTTCCGCAATCGTCCTCAGTGCGTCGGCGGTTGCGTCCTGGCTATCACCAACGACCCAGATAAAGCGCGTGTTCGGATGCGCCTCAGCCTTCTCAAGCAAGTGCTCGGCTCTAAAGATCAGGCCCCGCTCCATATCGTCTCGCCAGAGCGAGATCATGCACACGCGGGGACCGGCTCGGCCTCTGCGCTTTCGCTTTTGCCCACACATTCCTCTATCTCCTCTAATAGCGGCGCCCAATAGTCAGCGGCCAGAACGTCCCAGTCATAGGTGCGCGCCCGGGCCACACCCGCCTCGCTGTACTGCGCACGCTCTTCTGCGGTCCAGTTATAGATCTCCTCAAGCGCCTCTCGGACCCCTGCCACGGGCACAACGCCCACGAAGCTATTGAGGACCGTCCAGGTCCGCTGCACTGGGGGCACACAAACGCCATTCCACGTCAGTTCCGTCATGCTCGTCATGTCCAGCGTAATCACAGGCGTACCGCACGCCTGGGCTTCCAGAATCGGGATGCCAAAGCCCTCATTTCTCGCCGCGCCCAGATGCACGTCTGCCGCGCGGTACACCTCGGCCATGTAGCTATCCGCCAGGCCCTTGCATCGAAAGGCATACTGGGGCACCTTGAATAGACAGTCGGGCGGGAGCTCTAGCGCCTTGCACAGCTCCACCAGGTCCAGCCCGTCACGCGTTTTGTTTAGGGTGGTGTGCAGGTACAGAACCGCGTCTGGATGCGTCTCCCGGAACTGGGCGAACGCCTCGATGTTCTCCGAGAACGCCTTGCGCGAGGGGTAGCCCTTGTTCGCGGCTACCATGCAGCAAATAAACGCATCCTCTGGGAGACCGATCGTGCGGCGCGCCTCGAGCTTGTCACCCGGACAAAAGATGCTTGTGTCCACGCCGTGCGGAATGTACCAGCTCTTGACTCCCGCGTCTGTCATCATCCGCTGCCCAAAGCGGCTGTAGGTGATCGGGAAGGCGGCCCGCTTGGCAACCGCTAGGACTGGGGGCGGGATAGGCTCGTGATCGATTGGGAACCATGGCGCCCACACCACGCCGACGCGCTCCTGGAAGTCCTCTGGCAATACCCAGATGTCCATGAGCGTAATCAATACATCCGCCTTCCAGTCGTCACAATGTGCCTTGATCACGTCCCTCCCAAAGATGTCGTGATTGCGCGGATAGATCGGGACCTCCACGCCGTCCAGCGTGATCGTGAACTGTGCCCCATCGAGACCATACCAGGCGAAGCAGGCCGGTTCGTGGCCCAGCCGCTTGAGTCTGGGCAGCAGGTACTTGGCCTGCACGCCGTACCCCGTATGGCACCATGGTGCGTTTGACGACCACATGATTCGCAATCCCATTGTATCCCCCTCTTTCTAGGTCGCCCGGACAGGATGGTGAGCCAGGGGGATTCGACTCTGCCACCCCGCCAAGGCGTCGTGTTAGACGCGAATGTAGACCGTGCGCGAGCCGTACTCGCTGTCAGCGGCCTCATCCGCAAAGCCGTCGGTCTTGTCAAGCGTGACGCTAGAAATGGCTCCGCCTAGGCGAGCCCGCAACTCCGCCGCACGAGCCGCGTACTGGCGCGCCCGTTCGCCATGGCGGACAGTCAGCCCATCCGCCGTGAATCCCGCCCTTTTTGCATACAGGCGCGCCAGCATATCGCAGCTTTCCGCTGCGGCTGCGTCGACGTTGTTGCCCATTCGAGAGAGGTGCTTGTTAATCTCGGCATCCTGCAGCTCAAAGTTGTCTGCATCGTTGTCCGGGATCAGCAGCCGCACCTCTCCGAGATCTGTGGCCAGGTCATAGGTAAAAGCCATTCTCCCCGCCTAGTTATCCGTGTAGCCCGTTTCCCACCACGCCGTGTTCGTGAAGATCAGCGTTAGGATGTCGCCGATTCCCAACGTCCGGTCGGTGTTTAGATTGGTGTCATTCTCATCCGTGATCACAATCGTTTGCGCGATTGTGTTGTAGAGAATGAGAATGTCGCCATCAGTAAAGCCGGTGGTGTAGATGCGGGAAAAGCCGATTGAGCCAGCAGCAGCGATGCCCTGGAAAGTGCCTGTCGGTGTCAGCCAGCCGTCATCAGCGATAACGATGGGGGTCTGTGGCGTGTAGTTTATAAAGTTCGAGATGGTGATGTCGTCCACGGTGAGGGCGCCGTCCACAACGCTGATGCTCTCGATATTCACGCCCTCATCTGAGCTCGCCTCAACGATGTCGCTGGCATATAGGACAGAGCCAAACGTGACTGTAACGGCACCATCAAACTGGGCGTCTCCGGCGTCAACGTCAAGGTCGCCGTTTACTATTGTGACGGTGCCAGAGATCCACGTGTCGCCGATCCGGTCGACCCTAAACCCGTCGTTGCCATCCTCATCCTCGATGACAATGACGTGGGACGCTTGGCCTACGCCAGATGCCTGCACGCGTAGCTGGACATCGTCCGCCGTGCCATCTATGAACGCCGCTTTCTCGATTGTAACGGCCCCAGACGTATCCCGGATCACACCGTCAAGCTCAAAATCGCCCGTGAGGAGGATGTTGGCCGTGACAGTGATACCGCCGTCGATGAACGTGACGCCCTCGGCGACAATGCCGTTGTTCGCGGTCTCCTCGTTCATGGTGTCGAGTTCAAACACGGTCCCGCTCGACAGCTGGAACAGGTTGGCTGCGAACACGGCGTCGACATCGCCGCCCAGGGTAAAGTCGATTTGATCGTCGACGTCGCTGTGAAGCGACGTGTCGGCGTCGGCGTCCAAGAAGAGCTCGTTGGCGAAAAGCTCCAGGCTGGTAGACGAGAACGTAAACTCTCGATTAGCCGAGATACCGTACACGAGGTAGCCATTCTGGTCGTTGGTGATGTACTCATCGTTTTCAAACGTGAGGTCGTCGCCTGTCAGATCGGCCCCGCCGTCCTTGAGGAGCACACTGTCAACCGCGACACCATTACCAGACGTAAACTCGCTGACCGTATCTGCCACTAAGGCCGCTGGCGTTCGGATGTTGCCAGTAGCCGAGATCGTGCTGGTGGTAGTGATCGGGGCAGTTGCCGACACACCGCCGTCCAAGTGGGTGACGGTCTCAACAACCACACCATTATTGGCCGTTGCCTCATTGATCAAATCTACCGTCAGTGCGCCGGTCAGCCCGCTTGCCCCGGCAACAGCAAGGTCTCCTGATACTGTCAAATCGTCAGTGATCGTCGCGTCGTCACCAACTGTCAAGTCGCCGTCGATGATGGTGTTCACCAACACGCGAAGGAACTTGACGTTCATGTACGGCGAGGCCGCTGTCGCCGTCATAATGACGCCCGAGGCCAGATAGACCATCGCCAGCGCCAGAATGACGAACATCAATTTCTTTGTTCTACTCATGTCGTTTCTCCTGGAGGCGGGGCGACCCCCGCCTCTCATCTTGCGTCGCGCTGTTTAGCTGATGGTCGGGGCGCTGTAGCTGCCGCTTGTGTTCTCGACGCAGACAGCCGCGATACGCTCCATCACGTTCACGCCGAACTCGGCAAACATGATCGAGTTCTCAAGCGGGTACTGACGGATATGATCGCCAGCCATGAGCACTGCGCCGATGCCAAACTGGGTCTGGTAGCGCACGACCAGCGGGTTGCGCTGATCCATCGCGCCCCAGCTTTTGTACACGGTCCAGAACCCGGTCGGAATCCGCGCCGTCGACCGCAGCCTGCAGGCGCCATAGTCCGTTTCGATGACGCCGATTACGCCCTCGGCATCAGTGCCCGCGAGATCCTGCGTCGAGCCGTAACGGATCAGCGGATCGGCCACCGGCACGTACCCGGTGAGCGCCGTCGCATCCGTCCAGGAGCTCCGGTCTGCATCGGCCACCAACAACTCGAAGGGCCCGTTGTAGCCATGCTCCCAGAGATGCTTCACCGCAGTCTCCAAGTTCGCCTGCGTGATCCCAACCAGATCCTCAAAGTGGTCATGTGAGGAGGCGAACGCGGTCGCCCGGTCAGGTACATTCACAGGCACGTAGTTCGAGTCCGCCGTGCCAGCGTCAGCATAGGGCATTGACCGCCCCGTTCCAACGGCTGTGTAGGTATTCTTGAAATGTCGCGTGAGGATCTGCTGCCCCCAGAGGTCACGCACATCCTTGACTGCCGACGCGATGTCGGCGTCAATCTGTGGGCGCCGCGCCTTGCGCAAAAAGTCCCACGTCCACCCCATCCCCCGGTCATAGGAGATGAGGTCGTTCATGTGCCCGGAGGTCTTGCCGCGCTTCGTATCTGGCAGGCCGTACTCGGTGTGTACCTCGAAGCCATTGCTGACGCCCACGGCATACTCAGACATGAGATCAGTCGTAAGGCTGATCATGCCCGAATAGAGCGGGTCACGCAGCAGCTCGCCGTTGACCATGGCCAGTCCGGCCGCGATGTCGCTGATGAGCTGCTCATAGGTCTCGCCAGACTCGAGCGCCACCTGGCTCAGTTTGCCCGCGTCCCAGTAGGTCGGGAGCGCGTACTGTTTCAGATCATTCGGTCCTAGTGTTGACATGTTTTTTGCTCCTTGACCCGCTGATTAGCTCAGGTCGATGATCTCGACGCGTACAAAGAGCGTCGCTGCCGTTTTTGCGTACCCGACGATCGTGTCTTTGGTCCCGACGCCGGTGTCCACAGACCCCGGCGTGTCTGATACATAGTGCAGATTGCCGATGGTCATGCCCGAAAAGCCGGTGACAGGGCCGCTGACACACACGTCCACGCGCTCACCCGAGGCGACAACAGTCCCGCCCCCCGGCGTGGCCACTGCGATACCGATAGCCCACGACTTCGGGGTCGTCGAGCCGTTCGCCTGTTCCACATCGCCATCGCTGACAACGTAGACCAGGTCGCCGATGTCGATGCTTCCGCCGGCGTCATACCGCTCTACTACCGCATGGGTCAGCGGCCGGACGTCGCCTGCTACAACCGTAATTGCTGACATTTCTGTCTCCTAGATTCTGAATCTCTGCTTGATCTCTGCTGCTTTCGCCTCAGAGGCGTCTTCCGTTTGCCCCGGACCCCGGCCCCTGTCCGCATTGATGTCATAGTTCTGCTCTTTGGCGAACAGGTGGGGCCGCTCCGTTGACAAAGTCTTGATCACGTCGCCGATCCCTTTGGCCCCGTTGCCGTCGCTTGTGTCGATCTCGCTCAGATCGGCAAGCGCGAAGGCGTCAGCGGCAGCCTGGGGGGAGGCGAACTTGAGGCCCATCGTATCGGCCTGGGCCGCGAACGCAGCCCGTAGCGTGTGCTGGCGCAGCTCCGCGTCTTTCTCATCGAGTTGGCCTTTGAGGTCCGATGCGTCTTTCTGCGCTTTCTCGGCCAGCTTTTGCCACTCTTGCTGCTCGGCCAGGCGTGTCGCCTCAGCCTCTCCCTCGGCCTTCGCGCGTCGCTCCGTTTCCGTCTTGGCTTGACGTTCCCGGTCGCGCGTAAGCCGATCTGCGATCACTTTGTCAATATGGGCCTGCTGTGCTGGCGTGAACGTTACCCCGCTGTCTTGGCTGTCGTCTGCCCCAGTAGCGTCGTCTGTGTTGTTGTCATCGCCAGATGCACCGCCGTTGCCGTCTTCCGGTGCGTAAAGGATTCGTCCGAGTTTGCGTAGCATGGTTCCCTCCGCGTTTATGCCGTCCCGTCGGACGTAGTAGAATCGTGAAACAAAAAACAGCGCTTCCCCGAGCCGTGAGGCTCGAAAAAGCGCCGTGTGTCCGCGTGTTGCGGTTCCTGGTGCCGTCCCCTGGTGTGATTGCCAGGGCCTATGCGATTGTCGGTTCTAGGTGTCTATCCCGAAACGCTTGCGTAGCTCTTTGGTGCGGTCAGGGTCCGGGACTGGCGTCTCTTGCATAAGAGACTGCATTCCTTGCAACATCGCCTCCACGCCCATTCCAAAGCCCGCGAATCGGTATCGAAAGCTGTCGGAAGCGAATGTTTCCTCGCTCTGCCCGTCGTCGTACAGCACACCCCTAAAGTCAACGAGTGTTTCCCTGCTCTGCTCGACTTCGTGTATGAGCGCCCCGTCAGCTAGCACTCGCAGAGGCGGCGCCTTCTCAAGCTCGCACCAATAGTCCACATCTAGCGGAGCCACCGACTCATCAGTGCTCGTGCATAGCGGCAACCATTTGCCATTCTCCCGATAGCCAAGCCCACCGAACCGAGTTCCTAGCTGGTCATTGTCTTCTTGGCACGCTACCCACACAGGCATCCTCTCGGCGGGTATTTCGGTCTCCGTCACCTTTCACCAAGTCCTAGCCATCAATTCCCCTTCAGATCCTCTCCAAAACACTCCGCCAGCGTAATGCCTTCCTCGACTCCGCCCGCTGTCTCGACCTTGCCAAGCCCAAGCACCGTCCAGTCGTTCGGCTTCCCATGCCTCACTGTCACGATAACCATGTGGCGGCCAGGCGGGAGGGCCTGCACGCGTTGGGCGAGCTTGGTGGCCCAGCTAGAGAGCATTAGCCTGTCGTGCCTCTAGCCATGCGATGAAGTTCTCCGTCACATCCTTTAGCTCAGTATCCCACTGCTCACACATTTCGTCCGTGATCTCTGGGAGGGGAGAAGGCCATGCAATCATGGTCACCGTACCGCCGTCGTATGAGTGGCTGTGCGGAATTATCTCTACCCCGTCCAGCACTCCCTCAGTAGGGATGCCAGCCTCTTCTAGGACGCCGCTCGCCTTCGGCGCCGCTGTTGCCGCCTGCGTCTTGCTCATTCCCAGCGCCGCCAGAACGGCAGCCGCCATCTTCAGAAAGCCTCTGCGCCCCATTCTATGGTTCATCGTGCCCTCGGATGGACTCGAACGTGCCTAGCGAGCCCTTTGTCCCACCGGAAAGCGAACCCCGCCGTCCCCTTTGCCAGCTGCGTCACTGGCAAAGCCGCGTATACTTGCCCGCCGCAGCTTGGACAGTCCCACCTAGCAGGGTCGGCTCGTTTCGTCCCGCAAAACGCGCATGTTTGGTGGCCCCATCGGCCAAGGCGTAATGCAATCATCGTATTCCCCCTTCACTCCTTGGCGGCTTCCGTTTCCGAATCCTCAGCGCTCACATAGAACCCCTGCGCACCGTCGCCGATCATGCCCACCAGGCTCTTCGCGACGATGCTCGTGCCGAATGTCTCCGTCGTGTTCGCTCCCACAAAGTCGTTGAGCTCAACTCGCCCGGCCTTCCACGCTTTGAACCCGGCTGGGCCAAGCATAGTCTTCTGCTGCGCCTGTGGCAGTCCTGCAAACCACGTCTTGCCGTCGCCGGTGACGATGGAATAGCTGCCGTCCGGGTTCTTGACGCGTCGCTGGATCTCGCGGTCAACCGATAAACGCGTCACCGGGGCAGGCACACACGCCCCGGACGGGTGGTCGTTTAGGACCTCCTCATGGGAGTGTACTGTACCATCCATCGCAATGCAAGCCGCGCATGTGTTCGGGCCCAGCGCTGCCAGCCACCGCCACCCGATCACGACGTCGCTGTTGGCCATATAGATGGCGTGGTTGGCCAGCCGGGAGACCCGTAGCGCCTCTGTGCGCGCAATCCTCAGCGATCGCTCCAGGCCGACACCCATGGCGTTGGCGAACTGTCGCGCCATGCGAGCTGGTCCCCAGCCACCTGCGAGGCCCTTCGTCAGCGCGCCGTCGATACGGTCGATCACGTCGGCCGTGATGGGTGGGAATCTGGCCTTGTCAGCGCCGCCTTGCAGGAAATACTCGCGCAGCGGGGTCCCGTCACCCGTGATGCCTATCGCATCGTCAAGGGCGCCCTCGGGCAATCGATGGAACATCTTGCGGATGTCGTCCATGGTGACGCCTGGCGGCAACGCCCCCCGGCCCTGCTCAGTGGGGCGGATCACCAAGTCATCGGCAACCGCAGACTGCATGAGCCGATAGGTCTCCCGCTCTGCGTGTGCAATGGCCTGTCGCTGCATCTCTAGCGTCCCGTCGCTGGCATACTGTGCAAAATCCTCCATGCGTCGCAGCGTATCCCGCATCAAATCCTGGTAGCGCGTCATGCGTCGCAGCCGGTCAACGCTGAATGACTGGCCCGCCTGTATGTCGGCGCGTACCTTATTGGCCAGATCCTCGTACTGTCTCAGTGACGACGTGTGCGCCTGGCCGTAGACGGTCATCATGCGTTCAAGGACGGGCACCTGCAAGGCGTCGCGGCCTGCCCGGAACCGCTGCAACTGCTGAAACAGGCGGCCCATCTCGAAGGTGATGGGGTCAGTCATCGCCTGCCCTCTCACACCACAGGAACGCGTCGGCTAGCGCTTGGGCCGTTCGCTCCTCATGGTCAGACGCGTCGGCCTCGGCGCGCGTCATCCTCATCTCGCTCAGAAAGATGTGCATCAGCTCGTGCAGATAGTCGTGCTCTAGCTGCTCGTCTGTCAGCTCTGCCAGGAGAGGGACGTTTATGGAAATGCTGGCCGTCCTGTAGCGCCAGTCAGCCTGGACGCGCATCAATACCCGGTCACCGTTGGGCTTCTCGAACGCGGTCTCGTCATCGCAAAACTGATTCTCGATTGTCCACCACTTCAGCCCGAGCGGCCCTATCCACTTCTCTGCCAGCTTGCGGAGGCGCGCCCGATGCTTCTTGAACTTGCTACGCTTCACGCCTCACCGCCTGGCTCTGGCGTCACCGCCCCCCGATCCTCATTCCCGCGGAAGAAATCAAGTATCGATGCGCCAACGGCCCCCGGCGCACTCCTCACCATCGCCTTGAACTCCTCAATCTGCTCCGCGTCGTAGCCCAGCTCGGCCCACAGGGCCTCGTCGGGCACGTTGAGCTCTTGCTTGACCTTCGCCGTCTCGGCAGCCTCTTTCTCGTTGCGCGTCTCGGGGTCTCGCCACATCGTCTGCAGGCGGGCCATCTCGATAGACTCGCCCGGACGCCACTTGTTCCATAATTTGACACTCAGCTTAATCACGTCTTCCCACGAGTTGCCGAATACGCGCTGCCTCCGCTCCACCTTGTGGACCAGGCCCACCTCTTGCATCTTGAGTGATTCGCCGCTCGGCGGCTCTGCGCCTTGCGCCTGGAATAGATAGTGAGGCGTGCGCGTCACGCCGGCCGCCGACTCGATCCAGTAGCGGCAAGCACTGAGCATCGGATCCAAGTCCGCCGGCTCAATGGCTCCCGCGCGACCGGCCGCATTGGCAATGCGCAGCATCTGCCCTGGACCTACCGTGATGCTCTCCTCTGCGCCGTCCGTGCCGATCTTCGCCTCGACGCCCGCGACCCACAGGACCCGGAACCCGTTGAAATCGGTCCCGGCTATCAGGTCCATATCGGCCTTGTTGAGCATGTCCTGCAGGGGCACCAACGCGGTGATCTCGGACCCGCCAGGATTGGTGAATGGAATGACTGCGATACCCAGGGGCTCGCCGTCCAGCTTCCCATCGACGGTCCACGGAATCGGCCAAACGCGAACGCCGTTCGCATCCATGTCGCCGTCGTCAAACCACTGCGCCCACTGCGTGAGCTTGATCTGCTCACCGATGTGCGGGTCAAACATCTCGCCGACGTTGATGGCGATGTACTTTTCAACGCGGTCAGGGAAGTAGAGTGTCATGCGCGTTCGCGCGTTGAGGGTCTTGTTCATGGGGGCATAGATCTGCCACGTCTTGGACGCGAACATCACCTCTCCGGTCTCGGGCTCGCGGTGAATCACGAGGCCTTGCGTGCCATCGCTGCGCTCATCCCATAGCCACCTGGGGCGTCCCTCTTTGCCATCCCACGTCACGAGGATATAGGCTTCGCCGTCTCGCACCGCCGCATTGTGTAGCTCGTCCTGGTTCGCATCCATCCGGTTGGCGTCCCACCATTTCGAGGCGTGCTCCGCCAACGTCGTGTCCTGTTGTTCGGGGGCCTCTGCGCCCTCTTCAGGCGCTTCTTCGTCACCGATCTCTGCAAAGCCCTGCACCTGCAGCCGCTCAACCACGGAGTCAATCACAAGCCCGCAGAGGTTGTGTGCAAAGAGGTGGTCCGCGTTCTTCGGCCTGAGCCCGAGGTACTCTTTCTGGCGAGTCGTCAGAAAGACCTCGTGCCTGCCCGCCACGTATTCGCGCACGTCTCGCACCCACTGCTCGTCATCGGCGTCCTGCTGCGCCATGAACGCCAGGTAGGCGATCCGCGCGTTGGCGTTAACGTCTTGTGCCATCGGTTCTCTCAGTATTCACTCACACTCCACCCGCTTGTCGACTGCACCGCAGCGTAGATGGCCAGGGCCCAGGCCCAAAACTTATCGGCATGATGCTTCTCATTCCGCTCCGTGTCAAAGATGTTGTTCTTGGCTGCCGAAATCTTCTTTTTGATACTATGGATCTGGTAGGCCAGCTCGCGATCGGCTGGTATGGGCGTGTTGCGCCGCTCCGCCTGCAATCGCGCCTCGACGGCCCACAGCTCTTTGGTCGCGTTCGTGAACGTCGCTGGCTCTGCCTTGCCCGTGCGTCGCGCCAGGTTCTCGGCGAGGTGAGCGCCGATGCCGTTCTCATCGACCAAGACACGGGTGAAGGGGAGGCGCGTAATCAGCTCCACAAAGCAGCGCTCTTGGTCGTCGTATGGCACGCGGTCCAGGCTCACCATCAGGCGGAGGGGCAACTGCTTTGTCTTGCCCCGGTCCAACACGACGAACTCCGTCAAGTCGTGCTTGCGGCCCACGTCGATGCCCCCGCACAGCACGGGCTCGACCTTGCCCTTGCGAATGGCCTCCTGAATGAGCGGGATAACCCCCAGCGCCTCATCGACGCCCTTGGCGTGCCACCAGACGAGATCCTCGTGCTGGTTCCGCTTGATCATCTCCCAAGAGATCCATGCCGTGGATTCATCGACCCATGCGCACTCATACTCTTGCTGGAAATCCTCAAGAAACATATTCTCAAAGATTTCGATGAGCGCTGGCGTTCCAAACGCGCGGACGCGTTGCTCAGTCGTCATGGCCGCCGCTTCGTGCAAGGCCCGCTTCGGCGCCTTGCATAGCGCGTGCACTGTCCACCACGGGATAAAGCGCCGGTTCTCGGCAAAGCCGGGATACTGCTTCATGCTCTCTGTCGCGATCTCCCAGAAGAGACCGCGTGCGCCCAGGGGCGACGATCCGATGCGCAGGTAGCCATCGCCCTTGACGGTAGCAGGTAGAGCCGCCGTATAGATCTGGCGGTCTAGGCCCTCCTGATAGTGTGCCATCTCATCGAGGTAGATGCGTGCCCTCGCCTTGCCTCGCGCCGGGCGGCAGGGGTGCGAGATCAGCCGCGAGCCGTTCGCGAACTCGAGCTCAGTGAGGCTGTCACGCACGAGGCGCGGGCGCACCGGTTCGTCTATCGCCTCAATAATGGACCGCGCGTAGCGGATCTTCTCGCGCGCTTCGTCGAGGTTAATCGAGCAGAATATGTGCGGCGTCCCTGGGTTCACCACGCCGTCGACCACCGCGTCCAGGGCAGCCGTGAACGACCAGGCAATCTGACGCGCCTTGACGTCGATGCCGAACCGCCTCTCGTTATTGAGAAAGCGAATCTGGAAAGGCTCCCACTGCGCGCCCGTGACCTGCGCCGCTTGCGCAACGTCGACGAACTCCAGAAAGTCAGCCTTCGTCGTTAGGGTCTCCACTATCGCTGTCCTCTATGCCGGTGATGGCCTGGCGGCGTTGCTCGCGTTCTTTCGCCCATTCGACGATGTCAAACTGCGCTTTCAGATTTACATCGCTCATGTTGTGTTGTGTAGGACGGCCAATGGCCCGGTCAAGAAGCTCAATCGCGCAGTCTTTGCGGAGGCGTGGCGTAAGTTTTTTGTTCCGCATGAACTCACGCAAGAGCGCGAGCGCTTCCTGGACATCGTCGCCCATGTCGGACGCGACCTTAGCCGCCCTCGCAGGGCGTCCATGCTTTGAGCCTTTCGGACGTCCCGCACCTGCCCGTTTACCACCACGCCCATCTGTCATTGATTATTGGCCCTAGAGAATCAAAACAATCAGAACAATCAGAACAATCAAAAAACGCCAGCCGAGGCGCAAGCCCCTCTAGCGTCCCCGAGTACTCTCGCGAGTACGGCATCGCGCGGGCATGGGCTCGCGCCCTGCTCAGATTGACACCTCATTATAGCACGGCGCACCGCACAGTGTCAAGGCGTAGGGGACTCTGGCAGCGTAGGGGACTCTGGCACGCCCTGGCCCTGCGCAAACCCCGTCGGTTCTGCCATGCCCGTCCCATACCTCGGCTCAGTGTCGACAAGGCGCCGAGCTTCCCCCGCCATCGGCAACGTAGCGGCCCACTTATCAAAAGCCACCTTCGCCGCACCGCGCAGAATCGCCGACTTGCCGTTCTTGAAATCCACATGGGTCGACTGTAGCCCTGCGACCTCCCGCATTTCCCAATACTGCACCTCCGTCGTGTCGATTCCCGCTTTCTCACCTAGCTTGCCCTGGTTCACGATCCCCTCCTACGCACCTGCAAAAAGCACACCTGCTCTCTGCGCTGTTCCCGGCTTGCCTCGATATGATCGACCCATCTATCATCAGCCCACACGATACCAG
>SDBU01002880.1_pt1 | contig 22375 bp, 24 predicted proteins | sample 2277071 | NCBI WGS metagenome assembly SDBU01 (sample SAMN10397929, study PRJNA504765) | marine sediment metagenome | isolation source: marine sediment core GS08_GC12, 126 cmbsf | place: Arctic Ocean: Gakkel Ridge, Loki's castle | collected 2008 | reverse complement strand
GCGTAGATTATACCAATTTGAGTATTAAAGACCTCTTTAGCAACGAATGAGCCGATTAGGGCGGTATCTATTTTCCAATCAAACCCGAGTGGTTTGAAGGCAGGTTCCATTGCTTTTCCGATTTTTCCTATATAGGTTTCTGAAATGTTTTTAGATTTTATAGGAAAAGTGCCAAGAGCCCATAAGATGATTGAAAGACCAAGTATCATAGTACCTGCTTTTTTCACATACTCTTTTGAGCGATCCCACATATGAATTAGAGTATCTTTAAAAAGTGGTAGTTTATAAGAAGGAAGCTCCATCACAAAAGAAAAAGTTTTTCCTTTAAAAAGAGTAAGTTTGAATATTTTAATAACTATTATAGCTAAGACAATACCGATGAGATACAAAGCAAATAGAGCTATTGGCTGATAAGGTTTTGAAAAAAATGCAGGTATTAAAAGAGTAAAAACAACTAGTTTTGCTGAGCATGCAATTAAAGGGAGTGCTAAAATAGTAATTATGCGATCTTTTTTACTCTCCATAAATCTTGTTGCCATAATAGCTGGAACTGAGCAACCAAAACCGATTAATAGCGGAATAAAACTTTTTCCATGCAGACCAATTTTATGCATTAGCCTATCTAAGATAAATGCAGCTCTAGACATATAGCCTGAATCTTCCAAAATGGAGATAGAGAAAAATAGTATTATAATATTTGGCATAAACACTAATACAGAGCCGATGCCAGCAATAGCACCATCTATTACAAGAGATCTAAATAAGCTATAGATATTTTCAGGCCACAAAGTAGAGATAGAAGATGTGATAAATTGAAAACCATCTTCGATCCATTTAGTTGGATACGCACCTAAAGAAAATGTAAGATGAAATACCGAATACATAATAAGTAAAAAAATTGGAAAACCAAAAAATTTATGAGTTAATACTTCATCAATTTTATCAGATCTAGTTTTTTGAAACTTTTGTTGTTTTTTCTTATAAATCTTGGTTAGAATGGATCTGATAAAATCGTAGCGTTGATTTGAAAAAACAACTTCCAAATGCTCTTTATATTTATCTTCTAATTTTTCTTTAATAAGATTTATTCCATCTACTATAGACTTCGAATTTATCTTTTTTTCAATATGAGAATCTTTTTGCAGAAGCTTTATAGCAAAAAGTCTTTTCTCTTTTGGATCTATAGTCTTTAAAAATCGATTCTCGATATTTGTAATCTCTTTTTCTAAATTCTTTTCAAATTTCACTCTAATTCCAAAAGATCTATTTTTTTTAGCTGTTTCGACAGCTTTTTTTAAAAGCTCATCTAGTCCTTTTTTTTTGGTAGCTATTACAGATACAACATCAAGCTCTAAAATTTTTTCTAAAAATTTTTCATCTATTTGAATATCTCTTTTATCAGCAATATCCATCATATTTAAAACCAACAGCACAGGTCTTCCCATATCCATCAGCTCAGTTGTTAGAAGTAGAGATTTTTCTAAATTAGAAGCATCTAATATATTTATTATAACATCGGGTTTTTCATCTAATATATAGTTTTTTGCAACTGTTTCATCTTCAGAGAGTGTGTATAGAGAATAGGTGCCTGGAAGATCTATAATCTTTAGATTTATACCATCTATTTTTTTTAATCCCTGTTTTTTTTCAACAGTAACCCCTGGATAGTTAGCGATCTTTTGTCTAAATCCAGTTAGATGATTAAATATTGTGGTTTTACCAGAGTTTGGATTACCAATTAAAGCTATTTTTATATCATTCATATAATTTCAATTTTATTTGCTAAATCTCTGCCTATAATTATTCTATTTTCAGATACTGCTAAAATAATTGCACCTACAAAATCATTTTTTACCATTTGAACTTCTGTATTAATTGTCAGCCCTAAAGATGTAAGTTTTATTTTGACATCTTTTTCTTCTAAAATTTTTTTTATTTTAGCTTTTTTGCCTTTTCTTAGTTTACCTAAAGTCATATGACACCACTTATAAATAAACTGAAATTATAAGCTATAAAAGTTTTTTATTATAGGTTTTAGAAAAAAATATTTTTTTTATCAAAAAAACTTGTTAGCATGAAATTTTAGACGTGGAGGTAAAAATGTTTCGTCAAGGCACAATCAAATGGTACGATGACACAAAACACTATGGCTTTATCACTGAAGATGGAGTTGAAAATCAAGATATTTTTTTTCATAAATCAAATATTTTATCTGAAGATCAAGCGATTGAAAAGGGTCAAAGAGTTGAATTTGATGTAAAAACGGTTCAAAAAGGTCTAGAAGCAATTGAAGTTAAACAACTTAATGAATAATATGAGCGAATTGTTTTCTTTTTTAAAAATGCCAACTGAGCTTCATTTTTTAGTATATGTGGGGCTTCTGTTTTTAATAAGCCAAGTATCGGCAAGAATAGCAACATTTTTTAAATCTCCTCATATTGTTGGATATTTACTCGCTGGTATTATTTTTGGACCATCACTTTTGAATCTGTTTAATAAAAAATTAGTCACTCAAGATTTATCTATTATTACTGATATCACACTATCAATTATTGCTTTTTCTATAGGCGGGTCTCTCAGGTTGAGCATTTTAAAAAAGTTTAAAAAATCAATTCTATGGATTACTAGTTTGCAAGCGGTTGGAGCTTTTTTAATAGTTTTTTTAGCTGCAGCTATTTTAATGCCACTGATTGTTTCAACAACGGAATCTCAAAATGGCTTTCAAAGAACATTTCTTCCAATTGCCTTGGTTTTAGGAGCCATATCTCTAGCTACAGCTCCAGCTCCAATACTTAGCATTCTGCATGAATATAAAGCTAAAAAGGGTTCTTTTACTAATATACTACTAGGCATCATCACTATAGATGATGCTATTGCTTTGATTTTTTATTCTTTTGCTATGGTTATATCTAGAAATTTAATTGTTGGAGATAAACTTGATATTACTATAGCTCTTTTTGAGCCATTGACATCTATTTCTTTTGCTGTTGTTTTAGGGCTGGTGATGGGATTATTTTTAAAACTAATCTTAAAGTTTTTTAAGCCTAAAGATATTTTATTAGGAATTATAACGGGCGCTGTATTGCTCACAGGTGGTATCGCCATAACTATTGGTATATCAGCGCTTTTAGCAAATATGGTTCTAGGAATATTTGTTGCAAATCTAATAGCTCATGAAAGAGCTGATGATGCTTTTAATGTTGTAGAGTCTATAGAAGAGCCCATTTTCGGGATTTTCTTCTTAATAGCGGGAGCTCAATTAGATATAAGATTTTTATCTAAAGGACTTCTTTTAACTCTTATACTTTTAATAGCCAGATTCATAGGGAAATATTTCGGTTCATATTTAGGCTCTGAAATCAGTAAATCAACGCCTACTATAAAAAAATATCTAGGGCTATCACTACTTCCGACAGCTGGGATTACAATCGGTTTAGTTCTAGAAGCTGATTTTATTTTTTCAAGGACAATTCCATTTTTAAGTGACCTTATGGTTAATGCAATTATTGGGGCTACACTCATAAATGAGCTTATCTCCCCATATTTGGTTAGATTTTCTTTAAAAAAGGCAAAAGAGATCTAATTCTAAACTTCTATCTAATCATAAACATCTACTATTCAAAATTTTGAAATTTTTTAAAAATTTTTATAGACACGACCTATTAAAACAGGGTAAAATGATAGTCGGGAGACAACAAAGAGGAGACCAATATTATGGCTGCACCCCTACCAAAAGATGAGAGTTGTAGAGAAAAGCTTACAAATCTTTTATCTCAACTAGAGACTGAATTTCGTTGGTGTTCTCAACACCCAAATGATGTCTCTGATATTGAATTAGAACAACTTAAACAAGCTGTAGATGAGCTAGAGTCTAAATGCAAAGAATTTGGAGGTCAATTTTATACAGATTTTCAAAAGTTTAGAAAAGAGTTTGATTATTCAGCGGACCATCCAAATGAAATAAAAACAGGTGACTTTCAAAAGTTTGAAGATATGCTTCAAAATCTTTTGAGAGATTTAAAATAAAATAATAAAAAAGTAAGGAGATATTTTTATGGCAATGCCAGCACCTAAAAAGGAATATAGTCAAAATGTTAAAAATTTATTAAATAACTTAAGAAACCATCTAAATAATTGGAAAAACAAACAAAACAACATAACGGATGTTGAAATGGAAAACATGAAACAAACCATGAATGAGTTAAATACCAATTGTAAGCATATGGGTGGAAATTTAAATAAAACGTGGAACAATTTACATAAAAATATAAATAGCAGATTAAGTAAAAAGACTATGGAAAAAAAAGATTTTCAAAACTTCAATAATATGATTCAGCAGATGCTGAAGGAATTAAAATAAGAGAGGTAATTATGGCTGCTGTAGAGCCGTCTGTTCCAGATTATAAAAGGTCATTAATTAATAACTTAGAAGAGTTAAAAAAAGAGTTTAAATGGTGTTTGGATAATCCTAAAAGAGTATCAACTGCAAAAATCGAAGATTTTAAAAGAGGAGTTAGAACTCTGAGAATTTTTACTCAAGAAAAGATCAAAGATGAAAAATTTATTAGAGATATTGAAAGATTTGATGTGTTAATTAGTAACTTGTCTGAAAATATAACAGATATTGAAAAAGCTCAAATTGAGATGGTTTTTGAAAGAATCCAAAAATTAATTCATGATTTAGGCTAAATATCTTTATGGAAGAAGCTAAAGACAATGAGTTTTTATCTGAAAAGATCGAACTTGAAGAAGCTTTGGTTAAAATTGAATTTGAGCTAAATAGTTGCTTGGAAGATTTTGAAAAATTAAATGGCGTAAAATTAGATGAGATAAATGATTTAATAAAGGATATGGAAGCGACTGCTACAATTTTTAATAAGCAATTTTATGATGATTATGTGAAATTCAAAGTTGATTTTAATTTTTTTGTCACAAATTTTGAAGAGATGAAAAGATACAAAGTAGAGATTCACATGGAAGATTTTTTAGATATGATTGAGCTTTTGAAAAAAGATCTTTATAGCTAAAGCTTTAAATTATTTGATAATAGCAAATCAGCTGCTTCAAGCAATTCTACATATTGCTTAAAAAACCACTTTTAAAAATTTTATTAACTTTTTTGAGAATATTTCTCTAAAAGAGCTGGTACTTGATCAGGGGTTACTTTTGAATGAATATCTTCAGCAACTTTCACAACAGGCGCCATTGCACACATTCCTAAGCATCTAGTATTTACAAGTGTAAATCTTCCATCTGTAGTTGTTTGCCCAAGATCTACTCCAAGCTCTTCTTTAAACTTTTTGGCAAGTTTTTCAGCACCTTTGACAAAACATGCAGTTCCCAGGCAAACGCTAACTACAAATTTCCCTTTAGGTTTTAGATGAAACAGATGATAAAATGAAGCAACGCCAGATACTTTAGCTGCTGGAATATTCATAAGATAAGCAACAGCTTGCAGATGATCTTTAGATAAGTATCCATATTTTTCTTGAACTTTATGCAGCACTGCAATCAAAAAAGATTCTGGATGTTCTTTTTGCAAACTCTCATTAATAAAATCTAAAATATCTTTATCTAACTCTTTTCTAGCTTTAGCAAGGATTTCATCTTTTAAACTTATTTTATTCATTTATCCCCCTTGGAAATCTTGGATGATAATGTGTATGTAATATCTTGTGAGCAATATCGGAGCCGGGCTCTTTTAAAAACTCTTTGTATAGATTTTGAATCGATACATTTTCAGAAGCAACTCGAAATTTTTTCTTTTTATCGATATCGTACAGCGCTTTAGCTCTTAGAGCAAAAAGCTTTTTATCCAATGTATCAAATCCTTTTGGAGGATATGGTTGACCACCTCCTCCAATACAACCGCCAGGGCATGCCATAATCTCTATAATATGAAACTCTTCTTTTTTTGAGATTACTTTCTCTAAAAGAGATTTAGCATTAATAAGGCTATTTGCAACTCCAAATCTTAGTTTTAATCCATCTATTTCAACTTCACCTTCTCTAAGACCTTCAACAGCTCTAACTTGTTTAAACTCGACATTTTCAAGTTTTCTTTTAGTGATAGTTTCAAAAGCGCAACGAAGTGCAGCTTCCATAACACCACCTGTTGTTCCAAAAATATCTCCACCACCTGTAGATTCTCCTAGAGGAGAATCAAACTCAGAATCTTCTAACTGTTTAAATTGAATTCCATAGCTTTTTATCATCCAATTTAATTCTCGAGTGGTTAATACAGCATCTGTTATAGGCACACCATCGAAAAAATGCTCGGGTCTTTGTATTTCATATTTTTTTGCAACACAAGGCATAATTGCCACCATAAAGATATCTTTAGGATCTTTATTTATCTTTTTTGCAAAATAAGTTTTTGTTAATGCCGATACCATTTGCATAGGTGACCTACAGGTAGATGCATTAGGAATTAGCTCAGGATAGAATTTTTCCATAAAATTTATCCAACCAGGAGAGCATGATGTGATAAGCGGTAGATTTTGTTTGCTCTCTAGTCTTCGAACTAGCTCACTAGACTCTTCAATAATCGTCATATCAGCGCCAAAATTAGTATCAAAAACTAAATCAAATCCAAGTTTTTTTAAAGCTGTTACCATCTTTCCTGTGCAAGGAGTGCCTGGTTCATATCCAAATCCCTCTCCCATTGCAGCTCTTATCGATGGCGCTGTTTGAGCAATAACTAATTTATTAGGATCATTTATCGCCTCCCAAACACTATCTGTATGTTTTTTTTCCAAAAATGCAGCTGTAGGGCAAGCATTTATACACTGACCACATTGAATACATACTGAATCATCCATATTAGAACCATCAAAAGGAGTTACTACAGTATCAAAACCTCTACCATGTTGAGATAAGTTATAAACACCTTGAACCTCTTTGCATACCCTTACACATCTTGCACACAAAATACATTTTTCAGCATCTCTTACAACTGATGCAGATGAATCTTCAATTTTATGTCTTTTTCTTTTTCCTTCAAATAGTCTCTCTCTTACACCCATAGAGTATGCTAAATTTTGAAGCTCACAATTACCATCTCTTTCACAAAGCTGACACTCTTTTGGATGATTATCTAATATCAGTTCAACTATATCTCTTCTAGCTTGTCTGATTTCAGGAGAATTTGTTAATACTTCCATCCCCTCTTCAACTTGATGTGAGCATGAGGTTAAAAAATAGTCAAAACCTTTGATTTGAACAATACAAACCCTGCAAGATCCTTCTAAACTCAGTTGTGGATGATAACAAAGTCTTGGAATTCTAACTCCCATCTTCTCGGCAGCACTCATTACGCTTGTGCCTGCATCTACAACTAACTTTTTACCATCTATAGTTAAACTAACTTGTTTTTTTTGATTCATATTTTTTATCCTAATTAAGATCTTTTAACAGCATCATGTGGACACACATCAAAACACACTCCACATTTAATGCACCCTGATTGATCGATAACATGTGTTTTTGAAGGTTCTCCTGATATAACATTTACAGGACAATTTTGAGCACATAGCTGACATCCTACACATTTGTCTTTATCTATTTCATAGTGAGTATATTGTTGATTCACTTTATCTCCTATAATCTTTTAACAGCACCAAAGCGACAAACTTCATAACATTTGCCACATTTAATACATAAACTTTGATCGATATTATGTACTTTTTTTACTTCTCCAGAAATACATTGTACTGGGCAATTTTTTGCACAAACCGTACAACCTACACATTTTTCAGGATCGATTTCATAATGGATTAAAGCAGTGCAAGCTTTAGCTTTGCATTTTTTATCTTTAACGTGAGCAACATATTCATCTTGATAATATTTCAAAGTACTTATAATAGGATTTGGACATGCTCTTCCAAGACCGCATAAAGAGGCTCTTTGCATTAATCTTCCTAATCTATTTAATTTATCCAAATCTTGCATTTCACCTTTTCCAGCGATAATTCGATCTAGAATTTCTAACATTCTAACAGTACCTTCTCGACAAGGGGTACATTTACCACAAGATTCATCTTGAGAAAAACTCATAAAAAATCTTGAAACTTGAACCATACAATCATCTTCATCTAAAACGATAAGACCTCCGCTTCCCATTATCGAACCTAACTTATGCAGAGTTTCATAATCAACTTCACTATCGATAAACTCAGCTGGTATGCATCCTCCAGCGGGTCCTCCTGTTTGGACAGCTTTCAATTTTTTTCCATCAGGAACGCCACCACAAATATCATTTACAATTGTATTTAAACTAGTCCCCATAGGAACTTCAACAAGTCCTGTATGTGTTACTTTTCCAGATACTGCAAAAGTTTTTGTACCACCACTTTTTTCAGTTCCTATTTTTGAAAACTCATCCCCTCCAATTGAAAATACAACAGGAAGATTTGCTAAAGTCTCAACATTATTTATAATTGTTGGTTGCCCCCAAAGACCAGCTTCTGCTGGAAATGGAGGTCTCACTCTAGGTTGACCTCTTTCTCCTTCTATTGAATGTATTAAAGCAGTCTCTTCTCCACAAACAAAAGCGCCAGCACCTAATCTAATCTCTAAATCATAGCTAAAGTTTGAGCCTAAAATATTTTTTCCCAAAAGATTATTTTGATAACAAATATCTATTGCCTTTTGAATCCTCTCCACAGCTAGAGGATACTCTGCTCTAATATAGAAAAAACCTTTTTCAGCATCTATTGCAAAACCAGCTATAATAATTCCTTCAATAACAGAGAATGGATCTGATTCTAACATACTACGATCCATAAAAGCACCTGGATCTCCCTCATCAGCATTACAAATCATATATCTCGGTTTCGGGCTATCATCTTTTATAAAATTCCATTTTTTCCCTGTTAAAAAACCAGCGCCTCCCCTACCTCTGAGCTTTGATTTTGTAACTTCATCTATCGTATTTTTTCTATCATTTTTTTCTAATACTTTTGCTAAAGCATTAAAGCCAGCAAAAGTAATATATTCATAAACGCTCAAAGGATCGACTAAACCAGAATTTCTAAGAGCTACTCTTGTTTGCATACAATAAAAAGGCATATCTGCATAAACTTCAAAAAACTCATGTGTTATTGGATGTTTCTCTAACTCTTTTTGAGATTTTGTTCGCTCTACAGGCTTGCACTCTTTATCGATCAAATGTTCTTCTAAAATTGTTCCTTTCATTATATGTGACATGAAAATTTCATTTACTAATTTCGCATCTACCTTTTTATAAGCTGCCATTTTTTTTCCAGGAGAAAATATCCCTACAATAGGCTCTAAAGAACATCTACCAGTGCATCCAACATGTTTTACAATTATATCTTTTCTATTCGATGCCTTTATGTGTTTTTTAAATTCTTTAAAAACAATATCTGATCCCGCTGCATTTTCACATGTTGCAGAGCCTATTTGAATAACAATAAAATCTTTCGGATACTTTTCATCTATGAACTTTTTTGCTTTTTTTTGGATCTTGTCAAAGTTTTCTTCAATAGACACGAAACGCTCCTACTTTAAAAGAATTTTAAGTTCTATAAATAACATTATTTTGAATTTATTATTAGAAAAATTTTAAGATTTTTTTGCAATTTCATTCATATACAAAAAAAGCGAAAAGATTTTTTTTCTTTTCGCTTTTTTTAATTTTTCAATTAAGAATGGTTACGAGGATTACAAGGATCAAACTTATTAGGTGGGCTTATAGAATCTCTAAATCCATACCTCTCATTAGTCCTTGGGGGAGAAGCAGTAGGAAGGTCAGGTTCCTCGTCATTGCTATAACCTGCATCACCCAAATCTTGCATGCTTATATCTTCTCCATTTAAGATTTGAGAAGAGCTCGGAATCAAACTTCCTATTCCTCTAGCAATTGCACTAGCACCACTCAATAATCTAGAACCTATTCCTTTTTCTTCTGGTTCATCTTCTGAATCTCCATAAAAACTTTCATCGGGACATAAAAAACCTCTTCCAAAAACTGGACGTTCTGCTCCGCGTAATTCATCATCAAATCGTCGAGCTTCTCGTTCTACTCCTGAATCACTCTCGCTATCTCCACCACCTGAAAAAGCAAAATCTTCATCATCTGGGTCATCAGAATCAAGTTCATTAACTTCACCAGAATCACCACTTATCCCGCTATCTTCATAATCTGAGCCCCCTCCAATTTCCCCAGGATCATAATCATGTGATCCATCATCTTCACTCTCAGCAGCTGCAACATCTTCGTGTCTTAAATGTCTTTTTTCAAATCTTCTAGCTGCTCTGTCATGTTCTGCTTCAGAAGGAGGAAACAATTTCTTAGTTAATTTTTGCATTTTTAATAAATAAGCTTTTTGTACGACTTTAAAAGATTTAGAACATAGTGAATTTAATTCTTTAGATTTACCGCACAAATCAGCTCCTGTCCAAATAACAGTATATAATAACGCTATAGAATCTAAAGTCTTTATATCCATATTTTTTAGAAGATATATGTCAAAAGCTGACATAGCAATAAATGGTAATATTTTTATAGCTCGAGCTTTTATATGTCGTATTCTTGCAAGTTTTGGATGATTTTTTTGAACCTCTCTTTTATGTTTCATTGCTAGATTTAATATCATTGCTCCTGAGATAACACTATTTGATGCTGCTGTCCAATACGGTAGGCTTGTAGCATATTTAATATAAGGTATAGCAACTGTTGTATATCGAATCGTAGCTCTTGCAGCAGTTTTAACTAATTTTTTAAACAGAGTCTCATCAGATTGCGGTAGATATCTGTCAATCAAATACTCTCTTAGAGCCATTCCGTTGAATATTCCAAAATTAGGCATTTTGGGAAAATAACTAGCCATTATTTATCTCCTATTATTTATTCATAAATTTATGTAAAAATAGATGGTATAAATGTTACATCCTGAGTCTGTGCATCTGCTGTTGAAAAAAGGAAATTCCAAATTTCAGATGGAATGTTCTTTGTATCTATATTCTCTTGAAACCTAAAAGCATCCACACCCTTATTCCAAGGCAGTTCAAGTTTAATATTTGAAAAGGTATTTTTTGTAACATTACAAAATAAATTAGTTATATTACTGAATAAAGATTCAGGAGCTTGAGACAATGAATGAGCAGCTCCATTGGAAATTTCTTCTTCTACAATATCTGCATTTTCAGATTCTGTACTATTAAAATAATAATATAAACCAAAAGTTGTCAAAACTGCTGCAGATACAATTGCAATCTTTTTTAAAGAATATGTATTTGAAATTTGAGGCTCATCTTTATCATCTTTTGAACCTGGTACTTTGATAGGAACATCTGGAGGTGGAGGTGGCTGAATAACTATTGGAGGTTCTCCTACAGGAGGATCTGATGGAGGAGCTACAACTATTGGAGGTTCAGTTATTACAGGAGGATCTTGAGGTTTTGAAATCTTTGGTTCTAGTGCTTCAATTAGTTTTGCAGCTTCAGGGATTTTTTTGAGTTTTTCTTTTAATAGATTTTTGATTTGAATTGGTACATTTGGATTATTTAATAAATTGTTTAAAGAGACTAAAATATTTGAAATTTGTGCATTAGTATTTTCATTTGCCATTTGTTCTAAAAATGGGTCTAATAGTTTTGACTCTTCGCTTGTTAAAGAGAATTCAAATAGCTGATATTGATCTAGATGTTTATCTTGTTTTTGTTTTAGTTTATTTGCATCTTCTTCAGAGCTTAGTCTATATCCTGATACTTCATTTTCTGGTTTTTGAGGTTTACTAGATTTATATTGCTCATAAATATTTCGTATTGTCTCTACTGTATTTTCTTCAGATATTTTTTTTATATTAGTCCAAAACCCTTGCCAAGTATTTCTAGGATCATATATCAAAATAATAAAAAAAGCATAGATGTCATAAAAAACGCCTGTCACAAAACGACGAACTTTACTAACTGCTTTATCAATATCTTTAGGCAAGCTATTGAACTTAAATAAATCTAAATCATCAGTTGCAGAAACTTTTGGAACAGCCATGAATCTTTACATTGCTAATCATTAAAAAAATTTGAAACATTGTAAACTTAAATGCAATAAAGATTCAAATTAATTGTTAATTAAAAATATTTATATGTGTTTTAAAGAATTTATTTTGATACAAATCTATTTAGTCAGTAGCCATTGCTTCTATGCAAAGATTAGCAACCGAAGCGATCTTTTGAAAGCTCCATCTAATGATTGCATCACCCGCATCAATTATTGGATCTGATGCACTTTGAGCTATTTCACGTACAGTTTCAGTTACTACTTTTGGACCTTCTTCGAATAAAGCGCAAGTATCTGTTACTAAAGAGCAAGTATCTGCTATTACTTTCTCTCCAATATTATAAGCAAAGTCTGCTATCTCAGTTGTATTTTGAGCTACATTAGATACAACACTTTGAGCTGTTTGTATTGGAGCTTCAGACATATGACATGATGTATTCATGACACATTGAGGTAACACATTTCTAACATAAGTTGATATAGCAGTAACTAACTGAACTGGTACTTCACATGTATTATCAGCAATTGTTGAAACAACTTCTTTAGTAGAATTTACTATCGGAGTAGTCACATTTTGAACTACAAAAGATGTAATATCATCAACTTGTAGAGGAAATTCAAACGCAGGAGAAGTATTACCACTATTGAAATCATCTATCCACATACCATCACCAGAACCGGCTAACCCAGAAGAATATTTATCATCTACACTTGTAGTATAGCTTTGATACCAAGAATATAAAGTATAAGCGGCTACTAAACCTACAGCTACTGTGTACGCTGTATTTTGCCAAGAGACCTTTCTAGAGTTAAGAGGTTGATTTTTTCCTTCTTCGATATTAGGATTTGAACTAGTTTTTGATTCTTGTGGAGTTGTAATATCTTGAGTCCCCTCTAATAAAATAGTATCTACACTTTGACTTTCTTCAGCAATCTCAACAACTACTAAAGGCTTATCTGCATTTGCTGCTTGATTATCTACAGAAGCTTCTTTAGCATCAGTAGCATAATCAAGAATCACACCCTCATCCAATCCTATAGATTGAGATACAGTCTCCTCTGGAATCTCTTCAACTAATACTTCATTTGTTTCTAAAGCATTTTCCTTTGCATATCTATTTGCTCTGTCTTGGCTAGTTTTTCTATGTTCTATGAATTTTAAAATCTCTTTTTTAGCTTTTTCAAACTCAGCTTCTAAAAAGCTTTTAATTTCTTTAGAAGTTTTTAGATCTTTAGCAGTTAGTAAAATAAAATAACGTACATATGGACTTTTAGCTCTTTTTAAAAGAGCAGAGATTTTATAAACTTTATCTTGAGAAACCACAGATTCACAAATTTTATAAGCGATTGAATCTTTATTTATTTTTTTTGGCTCCAATTTTAAAGAAGAATTATCTTCTATAGCATCAAAAGCATTTTTTTGAATTTGCAAAACTGCATTTTCAATATATCTATAAAATAGAGTGCTTTTTACAAAATCTACTTTTTCATTTTTTCTAAAAGCTACAGTTGCATCAAAGCCTTTTTTTGTAAATTGCGGACCATATAACCAACTTTTGAGAGTAGAAAAAAATGCTCTAATCTTAGCTATTATTTCAACTGCTACATATTGGACTTTTCCAATAACATTTTTTAAAACATTTTCATCTAGATCTTTTGGCAATCTTTGAGCTACTACAAAATTTACTCTTTGACTAGATTTAGGAGCTACATTTGTATCTATTGGCATTATTTTCTTCCTCAATATTTATTGTTAACATTAATTATATCATTTTATACTTAATAAATCAATAATACTAAATATTATAAAATAACATTATTACACGTAAATAAAATTTAAATTTACATTATAATTAAAATTATAAACCTGATGATCATCTTCTTCGAGAGCCATTTACCAACATTCTAGCACTACCTTCTAATAGATCTCTGTTTTCTCTTTCTTCTCTAGATAGTCTTCTTTTTACAATTCTTTCTACAGCATTAGGCTTACTATCATCAGTTTTACCAATTACTCTATCATCGATAAATGAAAAAACTGCATTTGTAGCTTTTCTATATTGATCTGGAGCTACTAAATTTAATATAGCTTCTGCATAGATAATGCTTCGGTCAGGGTTTCCAATTAACGCTGAAGATGTAGCAAAAACTCCAAAATCAATAGCGCTTCTATATAAATATTTAGCAGCTATTTTCATATGATTTTTCCCTTCATCATTTAAACCATAGCTAGCAGCGGCAGCTACATGAGCTATAACATTTCCACCATTATAAAGCATTGATACTGCTGTTCTAGATGGTAGAGCCAAAAATACTAAAGGTACCTTTTCAAAATATTTTAAAGGTGAGTTTTTTAACACTGTAGGACCATATTTTAGTAAAAGCGATGGACCATTATTTACTCCAAAAGCTACGACTCTTTTACCTAAACCATTTATCAAACCATTTGCAGGTGATCCAAGAAATGGATTTGGTTTAAAATATTGGTTTGTTTCTTTACCTTCATCAGCACTAAATCCAATTTTTCTATTAAAATAATTAGCCACATTTGAGCCCATTTGAAGGCCTGTTGAATATAAATTCATATTACATCTCCTTGTATTAGGATGTTTTTTAAATAATTAAACTAAAACACTTAATAATAGTAATTATATTAGCATAAAATAGACTTTTATTTAATAAAAAAATCGTTTTTTTATTAATTAAAATTTTTATTTTATAATTAAAGTAATTTTTCTATGTTTTTCATGGCATTTTTCAAAGAACTAGGCCTTGAATTGATGCTAGAGAAGGGATTAGAGGACTTTTTTAAAATATTTTTTATATTGAATTTTTGGGCTGTCAAACCTGCGCTTAACTCGTTGAATGTTATGGGGGTAGCAATAGGAGCGTTCTCAATGGCTCTAATAGAATAGGCAGAGATTGCTGTTTGGGCGAAAGCGTTTCTTAAATAATCGATAAATATCCTATTTTTCCTTTTCTCTTTTCTGGTCTCTATAGTGTATTTTGTAGAATCTTTATTTACTAAAATAGTTGCTATATTTTTAGCAAAATGTCTGACTTCATCAAAAGTGAAATCTCTTTTTATAGGAACTATGATATGGAGACCTTTTGATCCTGTTGTCATTAAAAAAGATGGCAGTTTTAATGAATCTAATATCTTTTTGAGATCCTTAGCAGCATCGATAACTTTAGAAAAATTAGCTTTTCCAGGATCTAGATCAAAAATCATACGATCTGGATAGTTTAATTTATCTATTTTGGAGAGCCAAGGGTGGAGCTCCCCTACTTGATTAGCGATATATAAAAGTGATTTTTCATCGGTAATAACCGGCATTTTAATAGAAGATTTTTTCTCTCTTTTTACAGATACTGTTTTAATCCAGCTAGGATAGTAGTCCATGACTTTTTTTTGAAAAAATTTATCTGCTTGCACTCCATTTGGAAATCTTTTTAAAGTTAGAGCTCTATCTTTTATAAAAGGCAGAATCTTTTTAGCTATTTTTTTATAGTAAGTAACGTACTCTAGTTTTGTAATTTTTGATTTTGGAAAAAGTATTTTATCTTTGTTTGTAATCTCCATTTATCTACCTTTTTTCTCTTTAACAACTTTTTTTATAGGTTTATCGTATCTTAAAGCTATAAATCTTGGATGGCGAAGTTTATCATCTTTTGTCCACTCGGAAAAAGCTATCTCAGCTACATATTTGAGTCTGACAAAATGAATATTTTTTAAAGCTATTTTCTCTTTAATTTGCTTTTTTGAAGTTTCAATTTTTTTAAGTTTTTGAGAAAAACTTTTTAAAAAAGCAAAATCGTATCCAGTACCAACTTTTCCAGCGAATTTCAATGTAGTTTTATCATAAAAACCAATTAAAAGTGCTCCAAATCCTATTCTAGATTTTTCAGGATCTGTATAGCCTATTATAATAAACTCTTGTCTATTTGAGCATTTAAACTTCAGCCAGTCTCTTGTTCTTTTAGATACATATTTCGAGGCTGCTTTTTTAGCAATTATCCCCTCTCCGCCAAGGGAACAGGCTTTTTTAAAAAGTTTTTCTCCATTTTTTATGATGTGAGGTGTGTATCTAATTTTTGTGGAGAATTTTAAATTTTGTCTTAAAAATTTTTTCCTATCGATTAGCTTTTGATCTTTAAAATCATATTTGTCAAAATAGAGTAGATCGAAAGCATAAAAGTATGTTGTGATTTTTTCTTTTTTTACTTGTTGTAGTTTTGAAAAAGATGTGATTTTTCCATCAAAAGCTACAATTTCACCATCGATGATAAAGTTTTTCTTTTTTTGATTTTTAAAAGCCTCTAGAATTTCACTATAGGTTTTATTTAGTTTATTTCGATTACGAGAAAATAAATTAACTACTCCATTTTTGCAAACTACGATACATCTAATTCCATCGAACTTTTCTTCATATATCCAATCTTTATCATAGAAATATTTCTCTGTTAGAGTTGCAAGCTGAGGCGCTATAAAATAAGGCTGAGATCTACTTTTTAGATTTAACTTCATCTTTTTTTCTCATTTTTATTAAAAGCCAAGTTTTATCATCTCTAAATTTAACAAGAGCAAAAGCTGCATTTATTTTTTTGCCATGCAAAAAAATCTCAATTTGTCCATTTTTAAAACATTTGTTTATTGGAACAATTTTTCCAGCTTTATCTTTTTTAATATTTTCAAAAGTGCCTGAATCATAGATTTTAACTCTTCCAGCTCCATATTCCCCTTGAGGAATTGTTCCTTGAAATTTAGCGTATTCTAATGGATGGTCTTCTGTAAGCATTGCAAGTCTTTTTTCACTTGTTTTTTTAGGAACACCTTTTGGAACAGCCCAAGATTTTAAAGCTCTATTTATTTGAATTCTGAAATCGAAATGTTTTCTTTTAGAAAAATGCTCTTGAATTACAAAAATATTTTCTCTCTCTGTTTTTAAAACTTTTGCTTTTGGCTCTGGAGTTTTTTTAAAATCTCTTTTTTTTTGATAACTTTTTAAAGACATATTTTTTTCTCCCCTATTTTTTGAATAACAAATCAAAAATAAAATTCCAATAATTATTCTAATTAACTATAAAATCCCTTGTTTCAAAAATTATTAAATGTAATAAAAAAGAAAAAGATAAAAATGCAATTTTATGCAGAATCAATATATCTTATGGTTTGATCAAATAACAGCAAATGACCTCCCATCTGTTGGCGGTAAAAACGCTTCTTTAGGCGAAATGCTAAAATATTTAAAAGATAAAAATATAAATGTTCCAAATGGTTTTGCACTTACAGCTAAAAGCTTTTGGACTTTTATAGAGCATAATAATTTAAAAGATAAACTGCAGTTTTTAATCAATAGATATAAAGAGAAAAAAGCATCGTTGCAAATAACTGGCAAAGCTATTAGAAAGTTAATCTTGAGAGGAAAATTTCCAAAAGAAATTCAAAAAGAAATAGTAGATGCTTACTTGAAACTCTCATCTCAATATAACAGACCGAATGTAGATGTAGCTATTAGATCTAGCGCAACAGCAGAAGATCTACCATCCGCTAGTTTTGCAGGGCAACTAGAGAGTTTTTTAAATATTAAAGGCAAAAATAACATTTTGAAAAAATGTGTGCACTGCTATGCATCTTTATTTACAGATAGAGCAATAATCTATAGAGAAGAAAAGGGCTTTGATCACATGCAAATAGCTGTCTCTGTTGGGATTCAAAAGATGGTTAGATCAGACATGGCTGGCGCTGGAGTTATTTTTACTTTAGATACCGAATCTGGCTTTTCAAATGTTATTGAAATCTCAGCTGCATTTGGACTTGGAGAGAATGTAGTTCAAGGAACTATTACTCCTGATGAATATATAACTTTTAAACCTCTAGTAGAAGATGAGACTAAAATTCCTATCTTACAAAAAAAGATGGGTCGAAAAGAAAAAAAGATGATCTACAGCCCGAAAGGGACGAAAAATATAAGAACAACATTGAAGCAAAGAGAATCATTTGTACTCACAGATAAAGAAATTTTAATCCTATCTAGATGGGCAAAACTAATAGAGGATCACTATAAAAAACCGATGGATATAGAATGGGCAAAAGATGGTCCTACAAATGAGCTTTTTATAGTTCAAGCAAGACCTGAGACTGTACAAGCTCAAAAAGAAAGAAAAACTCATTTTTCAAGCTATAAAATTCCATGTCCATCACAAGTTATAATAGAGGGACTCGCTATTGGAGAAAAAGCAGTATCGGGCAAAGCTCAGATTATAAAAAGTATAAAAGATATAAATAGATTTGAAGAAGGCTCTATTTTAGTTACAAAAACAACATCTCCTGATTGGGTACCTATTATGAAAAAAGCAAAAGGTATCATCACAGATTTAGGAGGTAGAACATCTCATGCAGCTATAGTATCTAGAGAGCTCAATGTTGCAGCAATTGTCGGAACAATAAATGCGACAACTAAAATCAAAGATGGACAAGAAATTACTCTCTCATGCGCGGAAGGCTCTATTGGAAAAGTCTACGATAAAATATTAGAGATTGAAAAAGAAGAGATTGATATAGAAAAACTCCCAAAAATAAAAACTAATATAATGATAAATATAGCCTCATCAGAAGGGGCTTTTCATTGGTGGCATCTACCTGTTAAAGGAATTGGACTTGCAAGATTAGAATTTATAATAAATAACATTATAAAGATACATCCAATGGCACTTGTTCATTTTGATAAAATCAAAAATGCTAAAACTAAAAACATGATCTCTAAACTCACAAAAGGCTACAAAGATAAAAGCAGCTATTTTGTCGACACTTTAGCATATAGCGTAGCTAAAATTGCAGCATCTCAATATCCAAACGATGTAATTGTTAGAATGAGTGATTTTAAGACAAATGAATATTTTAATTTAATCGGCGGAGATGAATTTGAGTTTAAAGAAGAAAATCCGATGCTCGGGTTTAGAGGAGCTAGTAGATACTATAACAAAAAATATGTAGATGGTTTTAAGCTAGAGTGCAGAGCTATCAAAAAAGCGAGAGAGATCATTGGTCTAGATAATATAATTATAATGATTCCTTTTTGTAGAACTTTAGATGAGGCTGATAAAGTTTTAAAAATACTAAAAGATAACGATTTATCTAGAGGAGAAAATAATTTAAAAGTCTATGTTATGGCAGAGATTCCATCAAATATAATTTTAGCTGATAAGTTTGCTACAAAATTTGATGGGTTTTCCATAGGCTCAAACGATCTCACACAGCTAACACTCGGAATTGATAGAGATTCTGAAGAGCTATCAAGTATATTTGATGAGAACAATGAAGCTGTAAAAATATCTATTGCGAAATTAATAAAAGATGCTCATAGCAAAAATGCAAAAGTTGGCATTTGCGGACAAGCACCTTCTGATAAATTAGAATTTGCAAAATTTTTAGTCCAAAATGGAATAGATTCAATATCTTTAAATCCAGATAGTGTTATTAAAGTAATTAATTATCTATCCAAAATAGAAAAAAAATAAGTTTTAAGCTTGCCGAGTTAAAAAAATAATTTTTATTTTTTTCGGTGCAAAAAATTTATCTAAAACTTTTTTTACTGTTTCTATCTCAAAATCCTTACATGAGAAAACATCTATATACGCATCACCATTAGCATCTACTAAGTGACCTGTTATAGAGCTCGTCTCTATAAGCTGAACAAATGAGAAGCCAGCAGCATCAGGGTTATGGGTTGCAAAATGTTCGATCATTGGCTCTTTGTAAGCTTTCATATCAATTTCTTTAACAAGAGTTTTGATAAAATTATAGATTTGATCTCTACTAGTTATTTTTTTTCTGTCGCATCCTTGACAGTCTAATACTAGATGATAGCCCCAGTATTCCGTCGTGTTTTTACTTCTCATACTAGTTTCTTTTTTAGTGTCGCTTTTTTGACAATCTAATACTGGATGATCCCCCGAGTATTCCGCCATGTTTTTACTCCTCATTAGGTTAAAAGGTATATGAAGTTAATTATACGATTTTTTTTTTTTTTCGAGAAATCTTTTGAGAAAAAAAACAAAAAAAACTAAACTTTGAGCTAATAATGACAAATTATGTCATTTAATATTTTTAAAAAAGGAGAATTTTTTATGAAAATGTTAGCTAGAATTTTATTTTTATCTTCGTTTGCAGCTCTTCCTCTATTTGCTACAGATGAACCAGCTGAGGTAGTTGAAAAGCCAGCTGAAGAGCAAGAAGTAACTAAAGAAATCACTTTAGATGAGACCGAAGTAACTTTAGAAGAAGTGCAAGAAGCTGAAGAGCAAAAAGAAGCTGAAGTGATCGCTTTTTTAGAAGACAAAAAAGATGAAGCTAAAGATGAGCAAAAAGAAGAGTTAAACTTAGCTTTTTCTGAAGACAAAAAAGACGAAGCTACAGACGAGCAAAAAGAAGATTCATTTCTAGTTTAATTAAAGCTAAAAAAAATAGCCTATCTTACTTCTTAGATTGGCTATTTTTTTTCATATCTAATTGAAAATTCAAAAAAGCTTTTACTAAAAATTTATTCAATCATTTTCTTTGCATCTTTATCAGATATAATATTTTTTAAATTTTTATATTGAACATCGCTAATAGTCTTATCAAAATTTTTTACTTTTTCATCTAAATAACCATATCTCAAGCCTAAAAATTTTATATTTGCATCTGAACAAAAAGTTTTAACTTCATTTAGATGATGAAGTTTATCATCGATAAAAACTATAGATTTGGGATAAAACTCGATCTTTTTGAAAAAACTTTCTAATACTTTTCCTTTATTAATACCATTAGCAAACAAAATACCCTTATTATAAAAAGATCCTGTCTCAAAATAAATTTTCTCTTTTCTAGGAGCTGTTTTTAAAAGATCAATATCTAATGAATCTAATTGTTTTATAGCAGCTAAAGAAAGCTCAACTCCCCTAGTTGTAAGTCCCATTATCAAAGTATTTTTATTTTGCAACTTTTCGATTAAATCTTTTATATCTTGTTCAACAAGTCTTACTTTTGTAATAGCTTGAACTTCATACCACTGAGATAAAGTTTGATCTAAAGCTTTTTTAAAATCTAAGCCATTTACCTGATGAGATTTCATTTGATGAAAAAACCATTGATCAGAGGCGAGCTGCTGAACAGGTTCCATAACAGTATTGTCTAAATCTAATAGTACTAAATCGTATTTTTTTAAATGTTTTTTAGTCTCTTTAATATTTTTTACTTCGAGTATTTGAGCAGAGCAAAAACTAACAAATAAAATTAATAAAACAGCTATTTTTTTCATCTTAGATTTAAATCCCTTGCAAATTGAGTTAATGACATTTGAAGATTTTTTCTAATTTTATTAGAAATTAGCGGTCTTAAAATAAAAGCAAAAAGACCTTTTAATTTTACTTTACAAACAATTAAAGAGCCATTTTCTATTTTTTTAACTTCATGTAAAAATATAAGTTTTACAAAATGAGAATACCAAATAACTGTTAAACTCTCATTTTCTTTCACTTCATGAATTTTAAATTTTATCCCCTTTTTTTTCTCATTTATTACATGACCCTTTTTTCCAACTTCAAATCCACCTGTTATATATTTATCCGCCCAGACCTTAAAAACTATATTAGGTAAAGCTTTAGTTTTAACACTCTCTTCAATAATACTCATAAAAATATCTATAATTTAATTGTAATTACTACAAAGATAACAATTTGCATTGAAATAAATCAAGAAAACATCAAATTTTGCATTGAAAATAAGTTTCAAAAAAAACTTAATAAAATATTAACTTTTTTCGTAAAGCCCAATTAACTCTGCTTTTTTTATAATATGTCCTTCTATAGCTTTTTCTAAATCTAGCTTTGTAGCCCCTTTTTGAAGATCCAAGGTGATATCTAAAGCATAGAGTTTAAAAAAGTAGTGATGAGACCCTGTTGGAGGACAAGGACCAAAATAACCGATTGAGCCAGATGAATTTTTACCCTCTAAGCCTTTTTGAGAATCTTCATCAAGTTTCTCTATAATAGGCATATTATACATTACCCAATGAACAAACGTTTCATTTGGAGCATCTGGATCATCCATTATTAGAGCTAAAGATTTTGCATCTTTTGGAATATCTTCAAATATTAAGCTAGGGTTTATATCCTCACCTTGGCAGGTGATTTTTTTTGGCATCATTTGATTATTTTTAAATTCTGGACTTGATATTTTCATAAAATGTTCCCAAATCTATTTTATGAATTTAAGATAAACTTATTCTAAAATCCAGTCCATAACAATGTTATCGATCCAATGAATTCCTCTTTTTTTTCCTGGCATAGAGATATAACCTATATGGC
>SDBU01002879.1_pt1 | contig 22375 bp, 37 predicted proteins | sample 2277071 | NCBI WGS metagenome assembly SDBU01 (sample SAMN10397929, study PRJNA504765) | marine sediment metagenome | isolation source: marine sediment core GS08_GC12, 126 cmbsf | place: Arctic Ocean: Gakkel Ridge, Loki's castle | collected 2008 | reverse complement strand
CAGTAGTACTCATCGTCTGGACCAAAAACTGCATCGACCCTGTCAAGCACAATGTCACAATGAGCGCAGACTACTGCACAGGTTGCACAACAAACATCGCCACCTGATGTGATGTATTCATCATCCCTGTCGATTAGTCTGCCACAAATGTCACAGGCAGTGTGACATTCAGTGCACACGTCGCCGTTCAACCTGTCTCTTACATCATCGTGACCACAGTATGGACACTGCCACTCCTCATCCTCATCCTCATCCTCATCCTCATCTTCCACATCATCGGTTTGCTGACAGACTTCTGCATCATCGGTTTGCATCGTGTACTCGCGACGTGCACGGGTTAGCGGTCCATCCTCGAAATAACGGCCTGCTGCACGCAGACTTCTATACGCACGACCATCAGGACCATGCCACCGACCTGCAGCAGCTATACTTCCCTCTCCAGGACGTACAAAGTCTGCGGGCATTTCGATGGAAACGTGTTCTTCTGTAATGCTCTCGTTGCTAGCCGCTGAAGAGTAAGGCACTCTTCGGTGTTCATGGGGGTGGCCACTCCTCCACTGACGACCGTCAGGCCCCCTCCATCGAAGGCTTGCAGACACATCGCTCTCTCCGTACCATGCAAAGGCCGACGGAGGGGTACCAAGATTACCCTCTGCCTCGTTAACTTCCTCCTCTCCTGTTGCGGTTGCCTCTACTGTTGTCTGCGAGATGGTTGGGATAGGCACCGAGTCCAGATGAGTACTCCCCTCACTCACTTGTGATAGATTCGACTGTCGAAGTAACTCATCATCCTCACCTCGATAGTTACGCCCATCCTCCCCGTTCCATGCGTCGAATACTTCGGTCCACCCGTGGTACTCCGTCGAAATAGCGAAGTCAATGGGTACCTCGGTTCCGTTGATGGTTACGATGGGGGAGGTAGGACGTTGGACTACTTCGAGGGATGATTCGGGCTGGTGGGCTATCTCCCACTCGTTGACAGGGAAGGTTTGAGGATTGTCGTCACGAGGGTTGAAGGTTACACTTCCAACCGGCACATCTACAACGTTATCGAGACGCAAGGTTATCCGTACAGACCGCTGTGACTCCTCGCTGTTTGACACTATACCGCCCTCCTCGAAGGTTTACTTCATCCGACTCGCTTTCGGTAGGCATTCAGTCCAATGACCAGACCGTCTGTGCCCGGCACCTCGACGTTCCCACGGGTTGACGCCACGACCATAGTCTTGCCACTGGCGCTGATCCTCGCAGGGGCACTCAGATCAATTTCGATTATGACCTTGCCGTTAGCCACACCATTGTCATCGACCACAAACATCTCGAACCCATCTCCTCGAATGACCGGCTTACCCTTGTCCATCGTTGACTCCTTCCTGTTGAGTAAGTAGCTCTTGTACCGTCGCGTTCTTCCGCTCGGCCTGACTCAACCACAGGTAGAACAGAGCACTGAGAGAGGCCCAACTACATCCACATGAGTTGCAGGTGTACGTAACTGCGATGTCTACGCAGTCCGACGTATCGTTGTCTTGCTCCTTTCCATTTGAATCGATGATGACAGTTCCCAGCCACGCACGGACCTTCAACTCCACCTCGGTGTTGATCGCAGCGCCACATGGACAGTGTAGTTCCTCGTTCATGCCCACCTCTCCCTCAAAATGGATGCAGATGTCGCTGTCGCAGGTTCTTAGTTGCGTTGACCACCATGTCGATGGTAGCCTTGATACCCTCCAGCGTAGATACAGCTTCATCCTCTCTTAAGAAGGATTGGGCTTTCGTCAGTTTGCTCTCAGCCCTGATTAGCCAGTTCTCGGCCTCATGGACATATCGAGCAGCCTCCTCCCTACTGTATGTATCAGCACCCATAGGTATACCTCCTCTGTCAATAGAATCGCAACTTCTCAACTGTTGGGGTGTACGTAGTAGGATTACCGAGGGTGTCGGACCTACCCGTCAAAATGGCTGGTTCAGCTATGTAGTCATTTACCCCGATGGCACAACATCTATGAGCAATGCGAGTGGCTGCGTCGTTGCAGGGTAGTTTCATACGCCTTCCATCCTCGCTCGTCGAGTAGGTAGCACACTGAGTCTCGGACTACGCCAGCTTCGTCGGCTGCTGACTCAAGACCACGAAACTCCTCACGAGCATCCTCTGCGAGGCTGCCAAGTTCATCTGTCGCTGCCTCAAGCAATTTCGACAGTGCCAGAAGTCGTTCCTTCCGAGTCTTCTTCTCCTTTGCCATCGTCATCTTCCTCCTTGAACAGTGTGTAGCGATAGACTATCTCACATTCCTCGGTACCAACACAACCACACACTCGACAGATGAAGGCGTACGTAAGCCAGGGGGCATCTTTGAGGGTTGCCTCGCCAGGCCATTCCATCTCGTCTTTGCTGCCGCAGCGAGGGCATATGTTCTCACAGTTATCCTTCCTCTCCCTGTGCTCCCTCTCCTCAACTACCATCGTCGTCCTCCTTGTCATCTACACACGAACCATCATCGTTGTGCGAGCCCCAGTTTTGGTGGCACTGAAGGCAGAAGTGCGACGACCGAGCTGGAGTACGTCGCAGTCTACTTTCGAGCGTCCCATCATCACAGGCCATCTTATCGATGTCTGCCTGCACTTCAGCCATCTCTGCCTCGATCTTGGCTGCTGTAGTGTTGGCGAGGTCGCGTATCACACGAAAGTCGATTGCCGCCTCGCCGTTGTACGCTGTCCCCAGGCAACGAAGGCCCTCGTTAGCGTGGAAGGCACAGCGTCGCAGGACGTTCACGATCTCGAGGTTCATCATGCTACCCATCCCTCCATGTCAGGGTACTATAAGGCTCGCCATCAGTACGTGCCCTATCTCGCAGGATGCTGCCCAGGTAACCTGCAATGATCTGGTCCAGAAACTCTTCGATGTTCACGGGTAATCCTCCTCTCCCATCTTCTGAAGGTAGCGATAGAACTTGAGGAATGCGTGGCCTGTCGCTCGCTGCCATGAACGGTCTGCACGAGCCCAGTCCCTATCGCAGGTCGCGTTACTCCTTACCCAGTAAGCTCGGTGCGCTCTCGCGTCCCACTCCGAGTAGAACAGGTTACGTGCCGTGTCCAAAACGAGGCATGGCTCGTTATCCTTCACTAGACGTTCGTTGGTGAGCCTCTTTACCATCCACCACAGCGAAATGCCGAGGTCTACTGCTCGCAGACAGTTGGCCTGGGTGGCGTTGCATCCCTTGGGCCACTCTCTATGGAATATCTTTATCTGTCCCGAGCAAACGCCTAACGCCTTGAGTCTCGCTCGTGTGAAGTCGGGTTTGGTTTTCGTAGGCATGGCTATCTCTCCTCTCCCTACGCGAGGATTGTCCACTCTACCGTTGGATCGAGGAATACATTGGGTCGTCGGGTTGACGTACCCCTTTTCTTTTCCCTCGGTGGTCTACCACCCCTCGCAATCAACCTGTCTACCTTTTGTATGTTCGAGGTCAGGTGGGTTGCGAAGTCATACATCACCCATACCCCTCGCTCAGTGAATGCTCCTACTACAGCAGGCTTACGTCGCTCCCTTCTATCCGTAGTCAGTGAGTAGTTCTTCGTACCCTTCGCAAAGGCTGATGTCGGTCGCCAATCATCATTCATTTCTGCTCTCCTTCCGCCGCTAACCACAGATCATCGGGGTACCTTCCTGTTTCGTCAAGGTTCATAACCGTCTGACTATTAGGGAAAACTGACGGGCTACCGTCATCGAATGAATAGGGAAGCGAGGAATAGTATGGCTGCTTCAGTGGCGAGTGTCAGGGCGGCAACCATGCCGATGAACTTCAGCCAGTAGAGGAGCTCGGGATGGTTGTGCTCGAACTTACTCATGCCCCTTCTCCTCGACATCTTACCTCAAAGTCCCCAGTCCCGTCGTCTACGTCAGCTTTGAGTAGGGAGAGGGCGCTGACCAGGCTGGATCGCGTCAGTGTCCTCTTTCCAGTCCAGTATTCTCGCCCTTCAGTCCACATGATTACGACCCAGCCAGCTTGCGATGCGTCAGATTGGGAAGTCCATCGGTACGCCTCCTACAAAACAGAACTGGTACTCATCGCCAGCCTGAACAGTTCCTCGACTACCCCTTCGTACATGTTCGCCATGTTATCGAGGTGAACCAGTCGAGCGTCAACTGCTCGTGTGCGTATTGAATCTACCATGCGCTGGCAGTGCGAGGTCCACTGACTGCCATGAACGATACAAGAGAGAATGTTTTCTGCGGCACTGTCGAGGAGACGCTTGCGTCTTCCTCCCTCGAATCCGGTAATCATAGGATTGACTCCTAACTGAGAGGCGAGAGTACAGTGTTCAATGCACCCAGTGTACCTGCACGACAGCCAACCGAAACAACTCCTCACTGGCATTGTGGTAGAGGTGGTAAAGCTCGAGCAGCTCGAGGTCACAGGCAAAGCCCGCGCAGTCGAACATCCTGTTTAGCAGTCGAGTGACGACCACGCGATCCCTACGTAAGATGGCGTGGATGATTGCCCTCGCCCTCGTGTCCAACTCCTTTCTCGCACATGCGAGATTCACGGTCATGTTCCTCTCCCTCAATCATTCGAGTATAGGTGACTGCACACATATGACAGTGAGTATGTCTCGCACCCCTCTGCTTCACACCAGTCGCAGGAAAACGGTATGCTTACCGACGTACAACCCGCTACATCAGCCTTGCCAAACGTCAGGGTGTGCCTGTGACACGATGGGCAGATGCCCTTGGTGTCGCGTACCATGACCTCGCTCTTTACTGCCATGTTATCTCCTCCTAAAGTTAGCCTCGGAGGGGTATGTTCATTGCCCTCGGAGGCATACATCCTCACGAAAATCAGCCTCGGAGGCGTACGTAATTTCGCCCACACAGGCGAGGTTTACCCTAACCCTTCCATCGGCCCTACCCCTCGCAAAAAGAGAGGATGAATGGGGCGAGGGTAAGTTTGGCATCGCCGTAGCGAGAGGCTCACTTTCCGCCCCATCCATCCATCCCGTAGTGCGAGGGGTAAGGTCGCCAGATTGGTCTACTTTCGAGGCTTGAACGGATTGAACTTCCAAATGCGACCGATCCGTTTGGGCGACATCAGCGCTCGCCCAACTATTTTGTTCTTTAGTCGGTTTGCTAACGTAGCTGGTCCACCGAGGACTGAGTTCACGTCGCCAAGGGTACGTGACAGTTTGTAACATCCCCCTCTAGTCCGACGGAGAAGGGAGAGCAGCGATGGTTGTCGTCTCATACTGCGCTACCTAGCTTTCCCAGGCTTTCTCAGCCTTGCGATGAAAGCCGCCCGGTGGTCTGAGCATCGATCCTTTCCGTCGAAGATGTAGTGGAACCAGGAGAAGCTGTCACAGGCACAGTCGTCCGATAGACAGGGGCCGTACCCTTTGATGGGATGGCTATCAGTCAACCGATCATCGTGGTTTGACTGACTGTGACCACATCGACACATCGAATCTTTGACTATCAATGTGCGACGGTCTACGTTCGCATCCGTCACGCTCATGCTTTTGAGGCTACACATGGTACCCCTCGCTTTCAGATTAGTCCAAGGTGAAGTGCCCACGATGGCTTACCGTGGTAGACTGGCAGTGCCCATCGAGTTCGACAGGATAGTCATCGGTAGATAGGCATACCCCGTCAGAAGGTCGCTCCATCTCCTCTGGTGGACCCTCTCGCTCTTCGATGGCTTGCACCACTGAGGTCAGAATGAGGCGTTGCCCATATCCGATGCCTAGGTCGGGCGAACCCTGCTCGATGTAGCACAGTGGACACATATTCGCCCACGAGCCACCAATGTGGTGAGCATCGAAGGCAGCGGGTTTGTCTACTCGTGGTTTACCCGCATGTAACTTGTCGATCATGTCTCCACCGCACAGATCGCACATGGGAAGTTCCTCGCGGAATAGGACAGCGAGCACCCCTCCTGCACGAGCCTGATTGATCTCGCTAAGGGATAGAGCATGTAGCTCTGCCTCAATCATTTTCTGCCTCATCGATTTGATTTCTTCCGTAACCATCATCCCTCACTTTCTACAGGTTGTATGATGGCGACCGTATCCCTCGTGGGGTCGGGCTAGATCACCCCCGTGGACATTACCCTTGCAGGTTTGCCTCGCAGGTTTGCCTCGCAGGCTTCCATAACTCCCGTGGACATTACCCTCGCAGGCTTCCATACCCAACTCCACCGCCGCTCACAGTCTACCTTTACACTGACGATGGTATGTGATGAAATCCCCACTTTGCTCGACAGAGTGTTTCAACATGATACGTCGCGATATGAAACACCTGCGAGCGTCGACTGTGGTGAAATCCTACACGAGCAGGCAAATAGCGTGCCGTACCCTGTCGAAAGTGTACGCTATCCTGTGAGAAGCGAAACGGTAGCAAACGCTATGCCATACACGGCTAGAAAATTGAATGCGCTTCTACAACCGGCAACGTCTATGCCAGCTTCTATGCCAGCTTCTTTGCTAGTGTCCAGTCGATGGCAGTGGACTTGCGTCCTTTCTTGACGGGAGCTTGAACGGATAGCGTAGTGGACAGCACGTCCATCACATGAGCCTGCATGACGGCGTTATCAGTGCTGTCGAGGGGGCCGTTGACGCCGTTGGTGTAGGCGTGCGTAGCTAGTGCAGCTAGAAGCGGCATGGCGCTTGCGTTGATCGAGAAGTAAAACCTCCCCCCGGATAGTGCTATGGGATACAGTGAGACCAGCTCTCCGGCAACGTAGACCAGAGCCGCCGTATGACCGCCTGGAGCCTGCTTGACCAGTACTGCAGGTGCTTCCTTCGTGCCACTGTCAATGTACGCCTGAGCAGCTTCTGCGGCCTTTGCAGCTACTTCTACTGCGGCTACGTATGCGGCTGTTGCCACTTTAGGTGCGTTTGCGTCTGCACCTGCCACGTTAGCATTGTGTGTGACCATAGCGGCCTTTACGTCTTTGATCGCTTGTGTGTTCTTGTTAGCCATGATGGCTACTCCTATGCACTATGGGTAGCCGTGCATGGCATAACGCTTGCTTACTGGTTGCCGTAGGGCTAGTAGGATCGTTACTACGTCCGTTGCACCCTGTACCCTTTGCGTCATGGCACCTAGGCTATGCCACAGTGTTATAGGCGGGGCAGATTCTGCGTATGGGGCGGGTCGCGCTCCTGTTGTGCCTTACGGTCTGGTTGTCAATGAGCGCGTCCAGCTTGGGTCCAGCCCGCGTTTCGGGTCCAGCCCGCGCTTTCCTCATTGTACCTGTTCTGCCAGTGAAAGTCAAGTGAAAGTATGGGAAAAATAGTGGGTAATCTTGTGGTACGGTTGGGCAGGTTATGTGTAGCCAGCCGCCCCTATTCCTCTAATATACGAACCAAGTAGTAACCAAGTAGTAACCAAGTAGTAACCAATGGGAACCACCCTAATAGCACCAAGACAATTGGCCCCAAGATAATCATCCCAACGGCGGTTGAGCACAAGAGAATTGAATTATCTTGGGTCCAGTCCCTCGACCACTAGCCATTGACACGCGGATTTTAGGATGAGCGATGGGTCGCACAAAATCTATCTGAGTGTCCATTATCGCGTTGGAATGGGTATTTGAGTTATTCGAGCGGGTAACCACCTCTCTGACGATCAGACAAACTGACAGGATACTGCAGTTATGTCTGTTTCTGCCTACCCCTCTGATGGTAGAACAAACTGACTGTTACTCAGGATGGTTACGCCACCACGATACGTCTGTATGCTCATAGCTTCGTTACTGACTCTACTGAATACAGCCGAGATTCAGTACGTAAACCTCTACCCTTTCCGTGAGACTGTTTGAGACCTCCTTCAGTTTTGCCGAAAACGTAGATGGGTATATGGTTCGGAAGAACTGCCCCCCTACGAGGGAAACGCTGGTATGGTTATGTACTTCCTCGCCACTAACCCTCGTATACCACTGGCAAACCTATAGCAGTTCTACTTATATAATATTAACTATACAATTATATTGAGTTGTGTACATCATCAGAGGGGTTGGGGTGGATTATGAAAACAAGGGGGTTGAACTGGGATTTTCAGCTAAGGCACCTATCATGCAGTTTTTCCGGGGTATGCACCAATCTACCTTTTCGGCAAAACTGTAGCCAGGGTACTTCAGGGGTATTTTGTATTGACAGGCTGGGTGTCAGTGCCATAGAATAACTGGCATGGTTATGGATGGTTTGCTTTCAGGAAAGGATGGATATGAGAGCCGTCACAACCCTCAGCATCGCCTATCAGTGTGTATACACAAACCCCCTGGACAATTCAGTCCCCATCGACGATTTGCAGTACACCTTTGCCCGGACCCTTCAAAGTGGTCTGGCCCCAGGCTACGCCAATCGATCATGGCACGCTCGGTATGAGGATGTTACTGGCAATACTGACATTGACCTGGGTGGAGGGACGTTGGACGATGGACTGGGACAGCCTCTCGTTCTGGAAACAGTCAGACTGGTTTTCATATACAACAGGTCTGATTACAACCTTGTTGTAGGCAACGCAGCAGCACAGGAATGGTTCGCACCCTTTGGAGGAGCGGGGGAGACTGTAGAAGTACCTCCCTTATCACCCTGTCTTCTATCCAACCTAGTCGATGGATGGGTAGTGGACCCCGGCGTGGCTGACTCCCTCAGGGTGGCTGCTGGTGCAGAGACAGTAACCTTCGACATCATGGTGCTGGGAACGCACATGGCATTCACCACGACGACTGTAGCCCCCACCACAACTACCACACCCGCACCCTAACCATGTCACGGAGTGATAAGAAACGGGAGAGCCTACGGGTCAGGAACAACAAGGCTGCCAGGAAGTGGTACAGGAAGAATAGGAAGGTAAAGAGGGATGCGGATGCGAAGCGAAGGGCTGCTGGTTACCAAGCGAAGTGGTACCACAAACATCAGGAATGGATCAAGGCCCGCGTCATGTTGCGGCAGGCTCTCAGACCAGACCTCAAGGAGGTTGAGGATTTGAGAACTCTCTACCCCCTCCTCGACATTGAGGAAAACCCCTGCTACAATGCAGATGAACTGCAAGCATACTACAGGGGCAAGCTCAAAGAACTACGCACGCTGTTTGGCAGAGACCCCAACACAGGCAGGCTGAAGAAAGGGATGGATAGCTAACATGGCCATCAGGTTTGTCGTAGACTCCCGCGAGAAGATGCCCTACAAGCTGCCCAACCCCATCATTGAAAAAATGCCTGTAGGAGACTACACCATCCAGGGGTACGAAGACATGATGGTGATTGAGAGGAAGAGCTTTGAGGATTTGTACCGATGCCTTACAAGCTCCCTGGCGCGGTTACGGTCGCAGCTTCGCAGGATGGGTCCATTTGACTACAAAGCACTGATAGTGGACACCACCGTCTCAGCCATCCTCATGGGCCACCCGATGTGCAAGCTCAAGGGCGAAACAGCATTTGAGCGGCTGATTGGATTGGTCCACCAATATGACATTCCCATATACTTTGCTGACCGCCACGGTACGATAGTTTGCAGAACCCTTCTCTGCCTATGGTGGAAGGAAGAGCATAGCATCGTTGCTGGAAAGGGTGGGTAACGTGAGAGAGCAAGCAGCAGACTTCGTGGACACTGCTCTGGCCAACGCTCCGTCTGGTGGAGTGATACAGGCGGCAGGAGGCAAACCCGCGAAGCCAACGCGCCGTGTGCATCCCATGGCTGTGGGGCTGCGTAAGGCCAAGGAAGCTATAGCTGCAGTTCTGGATCGATCTGCCAACCTTGAAGCGTTGCAACTAGCCCTTCAATCTGAGTTTGACCATGACCCCACGAAGTTTCTGCGTGTCTACGAACCCCTGTTAAGGAGGTATGAGGAACTGGAGAAAGGCGAGGCTGACACAAAGCAAACGATTAGAGTATTGGGACCAGCCCTCATCATAGCGGGAGGCCAGTCTGGAGGTGTACCACAGGATGGTACACCGGGCGACGATGCGTTACCTGTTGAATCGGAGGAGGTCTGATGAAAAGTCTTGAGGCGTGTGACGGAGGGCCGAGAGCGAATACTGGCCTTGGAAGAACGGAAGTGGCAGACGAAGTTACGAAAGTGGTGGACTTGGGCGTGCATCAAAAGCAGGCCATGCAGATCGATCCGAAGCGAGCCATTATCCCTCTCAGTGCATCCTGCCTAGCTACGTTGATGCAACTTCCTCCCGGCGTAGCCATCCTCGACATTCGTATGGGAGAACCTATCCAGCCTAGTGGTCAGCAGTGCGTAGAGGTGAAGGTTGCCGGGATGGGAGCGATACCAGCGGATCATTCGACGGTAGAGAACCCCGATGCGTATGACAGCATTCCGAAGGTCGCTCCTGCCATGCACTTCATCTTCGGCAGTATGCACTGGATGGTTTGCTGGACGGGTATTGAGGCCACCATGGCAGCAGAAGGAGGGGCTACGCCAGAGTACGTAACCCGACCTGATACCTCCCTGGAGGTTCCTGCTGGACCACTCCTCATTACCCCTCCACCCATGGTCAGCGGACCTACTCCTACAGATCACGACTAGCAACTCCAATCTGAGAGGCGGTGCTCTGATGGGTAATCTGACAGACTTTGCACAGACGGAATTGACGGCCGCTGAATTATTCGACAAGGACAGCGATTATGGCGGGATGGTGGCCGAGGCTGTCATGGAACTCGTCACGGTGTTTTCTAAGCAAGGGCATTCTGGGACTTCAGCGGCATTGACATTGAGTCTGTTTGCCAAGGTGGCCGCGTTCGATTCGCTATGCCCCCTGACTGACGAGGGCTAACCTAACCATTCTGTGGTGGAGGGCCGTCACTCTTCGTGTTCCTTGAAATATCGGCCATCAAGCGTGGCTGGGATTTCGCCCACTGAGGAGGGCATGGCGGCTGGGGAGTATTCTGTCAGGACGGCTCTCGCCACAGGATGTATAAGGAGAACTGACATGAGCACACCATACGGATATGAACTCATCCTTGATCTACAGGGATGCAACCCATCCCTATTCAACAGACGTGACCTGACAGGCTTCTTCAGCAGCCTGTGCAACCTCCTTCATGTGGAGCAGGCAGACCTTCACTTTTGGGATGATGTGGGTGTGTCAGAGGAGGAGCGGCAGACTGACCCTCGGTTGAAAGGCACCAGCGCCGTTCAATTCATCCTGACCAGTAGCATTGTGGTACATGCCCTTGACCTCACAGGACAGGTTTTCGTAAACATCTTCTCCTGTGACGAGTACGACCCCGAAGAGGTTGAAGCGTTCGTGACCTCCTGGTTCAGAGGGACGGTTCACACCTCCACGTATATAGGGAGAATGTGATGGAAGTCACTGAGCATTCATTGCGTGTGCGGTCCAATCAACTGAAACGGCTCTGCCGTTTCAAGCGTGCGGTTTTTGAGCACTACAAAAAGGATGAGCACCCAGTCCGTTTCGTAGTCACCAGAGGAGATGATGACGCTGACCAGTGTGAGGTAGCCACGCTCACCAAAGATGACTCCACTCCGTTCCCCTCAATCTTCGAGTTCAACAAGCGGAAGCATGAAGATGTTAGTGAGTTCAACGCGGTGTTGATTGTGCCAACCGGCATTGGCGCGGATATTGGAGGGCATGCGGGAGATGCAACTCCAGTGGCACGTCTCCTGACTTCTGTATGTGACAGATTGATTACCCATCCCAACGTGGTGAATGCCTCTGACATCAACGAACTCCCCGACAACGGCATGTATGTCGAGGGAAGTGTTCTTGCCCGACTACTGATGGGAACTGCCGGACTTCAGCCAGTACGTCGTAACAGAGTCTTGCTGGTAGTTGACTCACACGAGGATCGAAGGATTACCGACCTTGCCGTCAACGCTATGTCAGCAGCCCGTGCAACCATCGGACTGACAAGCTCTGGTGTGGTGGTGATGTCTGATCCTATCATCCTGAAGACAGCCTACGCCACGTCAGGTAGGGCTACAGGGTCGGTGACCAACTTATCAAAACTCTGTGATGTCCTTAAGAAGCACTCAGCCCACTACGACGCGATAGCCATAGCATCAGTGGTAGACGTTCCTGAGGAATACCACGAGGAGTACTTCGCCTCTCATGGTGAAATGGTTAACCCTTGGGGTGGAGTGGAAGCGATGCTCACGCACACCCTATCCCTTATGTTCAACAAGCCGGTGGCCCATGCACCCATGCTTGAATCCTGGGCCATCGGAGACATAAGCCCAGGTTTGGTGGACCCACGCATTGCTGCCGAAGCCATTTCCAATTGCTTCCTCAACTGTGTATTGAAGGGTTTGCATCGCAGTCCACGCATCATCACCAATCCTGCAGCTTTGTACGCTCCAGATGTCCTCAACGTCAGTAAAATATCCTGCCTCATCATCCCCGATGGGTGTGTAGGATTACCTACGCTAGCTGCGATGGAACAGGGCATTCCGGTGATTGCCGTCAAGGACAACACCAACCTGATGCGCAACAACCTGTCTGACTACGAGCATGAAGATGGAAAGTTGTTCACGGTGGGTAGCTACGCTGAGGCTGCTGGTGTCGTGGTAGGGTTACGTGATGGTCTAAACCTTAGTTCTGTCTGCAGGCCCATGCTACCCACACATATCATTGAGGAGTGATATGTCAACTGACCTTAGAGAGGTAACTCTGCATGGTGGGCAGGCTGTGGCTATGGCCTCTGATGCTAGGTTTGTCTCTCTGATAGCGGGGACCGGGGGAGGGAAGACGTGGCTAGGTCCGATCTGGATGTACAATGAGATAGCGAAGTTTCCCAATGACCGTTGGATGGTTGTGGCCCCTACCTACAAACTCCTACACAGAGCTACCCTACCCACCTTCCTATCCTTCTTCTCCGGTACCCAGGCAGAAGGAACCTTCCTCAAAGGCAACATGGAGTATTTACTGCCAGATGGAGGGGTGGTTTACTTCTGCTCTGCTGATAGGCCCAATGCGCTTGAAGGCGGGCAGTTTAGAGGGGCATGGTTGGATGAAGCTGGCCAGATGGTCAGATGGGTTTTCGTAGTCATACAGGCACGTCTGGGGTTCAAGAAGGGGCGATGCCTCATCACCACAACTCCATATGGCCTAAACTGGCTGTACACCGATGTGATGCAGATAGGCAGACTGTCCAACGTATCGAAGAACGAAGATGGTTCGTTTACCGTCACCGAGACTCCTGGCGAGGATGAGGCTCACCACGTAATTCAGTTCAGCAGTCAGACGAACCCATTCTACCCAGCGGACGAAATCAGTCGCATGAAGCGGACTCTGACGGAAAAGGAGTTCGCAATGCGCTACCTGGGTAGGTTTGAGGCTCTATCCGGCTTAGTCTACCCAGACCTACTTCAGTGTGCCGTAGAAGAAGATGATTATCGAGCAACTGGCGGTGACATGTGGGTAGGAGGGCTTGATCCAGGGTACTCTGATCCGTTTGCAGCCATCACAGCAGTTTATGGCTCTGATGAGAAACTTCATCTGCGACGGTCTATGTACCTTACTCAGACATTGATTCGTGACGTAGCAGGCCATCTTGATCGCAACACCCTCTACTACTGTGACCCTGCGGCAAAGAGGGAGAGGGAAGAGCTTGAGGCCATAGGCATTCAACTTATGGCAGGCATCAACGACGTTCGTCCCGGTATAATGAAGGTGAATGAACTCATTCGTGATGTTCGCATAGTCATTCCAAAAGAGGAGTTCGGTGATCTACTGTCTGAGGGAGCAACCTACGTGTTCGACGAGAAGAAGGATGAGCCGAACCGTAAAACTCCCCACCACCTTCTCGACTGCTTACGTTATCTGGTCATGGGCGTCGAGGACGGTGGGCGAATGGAAATCTACATGATCTAGGAGGTTTGGTATGTGGTCCTTTATGAAGAAAGCCTCACAGGCCCTTCCAGCAATGCTGTCTGGATTCTTTGGCAACAAGATACCGTCACCAGTAGGACAACTCGGCTACCTTCAAGCCTACTCCGCCAACCCATGGATTTACACTCCCGTCTGGATCATTGCCACATCGATTGCCCAGACGCCGTTTTACATGGAGGATGAGGAGGGTGAGAGGGTTGAGGAAGAGCACCCTGTCGTCACCTTCCTGAAAAACCCGAATCCTGAAATGGAGGCGTTCGACTTTTGGGAGGCTAGTCTATCTCTGCTTGAACTGGGAGGTGAGGTGTTTTGGGAAATCGTAACAGACAAACTGACCATTCCGAGGGAGCTCTGGCCTCTTCGTCCAGACAGGATGTCTTTGACGACGGATAGCGCACGGAAAGCTATCACTGGGTATCAGTACAAGATCAAGAATGACGTGGTGGAGTTTCTTGAAGATGAAATCATTCAGGTGAAGTACTTCCATCCCACCGATGACTGGCGTGGTCACTCATCCATTGAAGCTCTTACAGATACATTGAACGCTGAATCCTACGCAATGCGCTGGTTCAAGAGGTTTCTGCGTAGGTTCGGTGTGACTGAGGGGTACCTGCAAACCGATCAACGTCCGGGGCAGACTGAGGTCAGCAGACTCAGGCAGCAGTGGTCAAAGAAGAATACTGATGACGAAGACCTCACCCCAATGCTTCCTGCGGGCCTTAAGTTCACAGAACTGGCTAAACCCATCAAAGAGGCTGGGTTGTTTGAGGCGTTGAAGCTCATCAGGGAGACAGAGTTAGCAGCCTTAGGTGTCCCTCCAGTTTTAGCAGGATTGTTGGAGTACGCACGGTACTCCAACTACGACCTCCAACTTCGATCCTTCGTTATGATGACCTGTGTACCCAAACTGTTGAAGCTGGAGAGTGCCATCAACAGGAAGCTCGTGCCACGATTCACGAACGTATCGCTACCGAAGGATAAGTACAAGGGGAAGCTCAGGCTGGTCTTTGACAGAGACAAAATCGGTTTCGTGTCCATGGAGTTGCTGGCGAAGATAGCGATGGAATTGGCGGATCGAGCCGCAGCCACACCGAACGATCTGGTGGACATCACAGGGATAGGAAGTAAATGGAAGGGTGGTGATGAAAGGATGTTGGGAGAGAGGAAGAAACCTGCTGACGCGGCGGATTCCAACAACACTAAACCCCTTGATGGTCAGGGGGATGCGGAGTCTGACGAAGATGAAAAGGAGAAGGAATGATGCCCTTTCCAGGCGAACACAGCGCGATGATTGAAGACCCTTCGCAGTTTGAGAAGTTCCGAAGGGATGATGATAGGTTTGATGACGGCGTGGATGCTGTCTTCGGAATGACGGCAAAGGGAAAGGCCGTCCTACAGTCTATTCGTATGGATAAGTCGTTGTTCACTGCTGAAGAGGCAGAGGAGTGGTTGGAAGATCACGACTACGTCGTTGAACTTATTCCGGCTAAAGCATCGAAGAAGTCAGGGGCAATCAGACCCCCGTTCGGATCGGTGGCTGGTAAGGCAAGGATGGCTGGGAAGTTGGTGCCATTCATCCCTGACCACAACATCTACGTTGAACCCTTTGCCGGAGGGGCTGCTCTGTTCTGGAAGAAGGGGGCAAAATCATCTCACGTTGAGGTGCTCGCAGATGCAGATGGAGACATAGCGAATGCCTACCGTGTCCTTCAGTCATGGACTGATGATGAGCAGGAGTGGTTGCTCAACCAACCCTGGGACACTGGTCGGGTTAACTTCGACAGGGCGTTGAAGTGTGAGCCGCAGAATAGGGCCGAGTGGTTCTGGAAGTTTCGCGCCGAGCAGTTTTGTTCATGGGCAGGTGATCGGACAACCTTTGGCCACAAAAGGAAGCAAGGGCCATGGGCAGGAGTGCGACGACTACAGGCGTTCAAAGACCGCTTGAACGGCGTCCACATCCACCATCAGGATTGGCTGCGTACAATCAAGTCGTACGACAGCCCCTCAACCTTCTTCTTCCTCGATCCTCCATACCCCGATGTAATGTCACGACAGCACAGCGAGAAGTTCTTCGGTAGCTTCGACAGGATTTCTACGCTGGAGATTGTCAAGGAGTTGAAGGATATTCAAGGTCGATTCCTTCTGACAATTTCCGATACCCCTCAAATGCGAGAGGCATTCAAGGCGTGGCATCAGCACTCTCTGGAAACGCAGGCTTTGCAGCAGGGTACGGAGACTGGTGGGAAGGTGAAGAAGCGGACTGAGCTCATCGTGACCAACTACGAACTGTCCGCTGTCGCAGAAGAAGACAGACAGACAAAGGCGTTGACTGCACAGTTTGACATCACCTACAAGTCTGCTGCAGAGCAGGTTGTTGGAGGGGTAGTTTACGAGGCCAACCACCCCGATGGACATGGCGATTGGGCGAGCGAAGAGACGATCCGGCGTGCGATGTATGAGTTTATGGAGAGCGGACAACTTATTTGTGTGGATCACGACTCAGGTGTTTCTGCAGCAGTTCTTGAGTGTTTTCAGGCGGAAAAGAATACGGTCAAAGGCGACGGAATCTTACGTAAAGGTGCGTGGTGGCTTACTTTACGTATAACTGACCCAGCTACCTGGGACCGTATTGAGAAGGATGCGCTTCGCGGATTCTCGTGGGAGGGCCTTGTTGTACGAGAACGTGATGTATCTCCTCCTTGACAGAATAACTCCATCGCGCGTATGATGATCGTATGTCACACGCACTACGAGTAATCAAACCCAGGCGGGTGAGCTTGGTTCTGTCCCCCGCAACTCGAATGCTCTTCTTCATGTGCAAAGAGGAGGGAGACGGGATGGCCACCAAGTTCGACGATGCGTTCCCGCTGACCGAAGGTATGAAGGCTGTCTTCCTTGAGGATAAGGTGTACGACGAACTCTCTGAGGATGACAGGAAGGCCAACGACGGTAAGGTTGAGGAGGCGATGCAAAAGTCCCTTGACCTACTCATTGAGTGGAAGTCTCACTTCCCTGCCGCTGTTGTAGAGGCTATTGGCGTTCTGTCAACAGCCATTGGTCAGGAGGTTTCTGAGGAAGAGGGGGATGGGGACGGCACTGACGCCGTGGAGAAGATTACCTGCGTCAAGTGCTCTGAGGTGCATGACAAGGGGGTCGAGAAGTGCACGAAGTGCGGCGAAGCGTTCCCCGAAGACACTCCTCCCATCGACGGCATGACGCAGAAAGCTATGGAAATGGTCCTTGGGAAGGTGAAGGGCCTGATGACGAGCATGAACACAGCCATTACCAAGGTCGAGGAAGACCTTGCCTCAAAGATGCTTCGGGCGGCGAAGGGCGAGGATGTGCAGCTTGACGACATCCTTGTAGAACTTGACCTTGAGGATGGCAAGAAGACAACCATCCCTGCTGTAGAGTTCATCGAGACTCTGAAGCAGGCCACTACCGAAGTGTTGGAGGAAGGAGCGAAAGATGCCGCCTAGCCTGCAGCTAAAAGAAGCCCTCAAGAGTGCTCTGCACAGTGCCCTCGACCCGGTGCTGAAGGCCGGAGCGCGAAAGGCCGGACTGGAAGACGCCAACAAGAACCTCGGTGATCCCGAAGCTACCCTGTCCATTACACGTTACCTCATGGGTGCCGTGAATGGTCAGTGGGCTGGGGCCGAGGCGGAAAAGGCGTTGTACGAAGATGCGCAGAAGGCTATGACCAGTTTGACCGGAGCAGGTGGAGGTATACTTGTACATCCACAGATCGCTGCGCAGGTCATTCCCCTACTTCGAGCCAAAGCCGTCATTCGCGGGTTGAATCCCACGGTCATCAACCTTCCGAATACCAACACCCTGCAGATGCCCCGGTTGGCCACCGGCACGACTGCTTACTGGGTGATGGAGAGCGAGCATAAGACGGATAGTGAGCCGACGCTTGGCGAGCTTGAACTCCAGTTGAAAGAGGTTGCGGGTCTTTGCAAGATTCCCAACGCTTTGCTTGAAGATTCCACTCCTGCCGCAGATCAGATCGTGACCATGGACCTGGGCACGGTTCTGTCCCTTGCAGAAGACATCGCTTTGATCCAAGGAACTGGCGGAGCTATGCCGCTGGGCATCTACAACTGGCCGGGCATTGGGGCAACCACCCTTACCCTTCCCATCACGTTCGACGACCTTCTGAACGCGATGACAACCGTCGAGACGTTGAACGGTAAGTATTCAGACTGGCTGATGCATCCCCGCAGCAAGAACACCCTCCGTCAGTTGAAGGATGCTGAGGGACGGTACATCTGGATGCAGGGCAACGTCACGAAGAAAGAGCCGGACATGCTGTTGGGTCTTCCCTGCCACTACACCACGTCCATCCCGGTCAACCTGACGTTTGGCGCAGTTACCGCCTCCAGCTACATCATCCTGGGTGATTGGGCAGATTATGTCATCATTCAGAAGAGGGATGGGATCGAGATGACGCCGAGTACCGACGCTGGGGACGCTTTCGAGCATAACCAGACGTGGTTCCGTGCAGTCCGCAGAGTTGACGGCGGACCGCGTTACACCCAGGACTTCCACATTGTGAGGGGAGTGCAGTAAGCATGTTGAACCCTAACGTTGCAATCACAGAATGCGTTGACTTCGATTCTGCCCAGGGTCCGCAGGCACTCGCCAGCGCCACTAACCTGGACAGTGCGGTGTATCTGTCAGCCATAGGCATGCGAAGGTTTGTCGCCCTGGCCAATATAACCGCGCTTGCAGACGGCCTTATCCTCACTGTGCAGCTTATGCAGGCTACCAGTGCGGCAGGTGCGGGAGCGAAGGCGCTTGGCGATGCGGGCACTACCACGGCAGTCGGCGCAGTGGACTGTCTGGCAGAGGCAGATGCACACGAATCTCAGTTGGATGACGACGGCGACTTCGTTTTCGTTGGTGTGCGCGTAAGTCACACTGGCGGAGTGGCTCGGAACGTCTCCAGCATTCTCGGACGAGTTCCGTACGTCAAACCGGCGTAACAGCGGCCTCCTCCAAAGTCCGCTGATGACCGGAGGGGTGGGGAGGATACCGCCCTCCTCCCCGCCTACTCCAGCCACACAAGGAGTATGACATGAGAGACTACCCGCCCGGCAACCGAAATCAGGGCAACCAAAGTAATCAGATCACGCTTGTCACTGCAGACATGTTGTTGGGCCGTATGCACACCGGCATTCTGGTGGTGAGTACGGCAGCGGGTGCGGTCACCCTCACTCTTCCTCATTCCAATCTATGCGGTGGTCTGAGCTTCCTCATCTACTTCAATGCCGGGGCCAACGCTCTCACACTTGCACAGGCTGCTGGTGATACTATCGACATGTCTGCGCTGGATGTAACCATAGCTGCATCTCCAGGGTCATTCTGCATGTATTCCACAGGAGCAGGATGGTTTACTTGTGGTCAGGGTACGTGGGAGGACATTACAACCACCACGACTGCCGCGCCAACAACTACCACAACGACTGCGGCACCAACTACCACGACCACTGTGGCACCAACAACGACAGTTGCCCCCACGACTACCACAACCGTAGCACCGACAACGACAACCACAACCGTTGCGCCAACTACAACGACTACAACTGTGGCACCAACTACCACGACTACAACCATCGCTCCGACAACTACCACCACGACAACTGTAGGTGCGTAAGGGCTAATAGGATGAGAAATGGCTACCTTAGCAACGGCACCAGAACTCATCGCCCACTTGAGGTTGGACGAGCGTGATCTTGAGGTAGATGGGCTGGAAATCTGGAATGAAGATGGAACGGCCACCTCGGCAACTGTCAAGGTGGATAACGTTTCCATCATCCTGACTCAGGTAGGCGGGGCAAATCCCAGCGTAGTCACTCTGGTGAAAGCTGCATACGTCAGCATGACTACTCTCATCACTACCATTGAACTGGCACCCTCCGAGTGGAGGGTTAGGTTGCTGGTCCCCGAAGAGGCGGAACCCACAAACCTTTCAGTCAATCCGTCTGAAACTGCCCTTGGTTACGCCAGCCGTGTACCTCTTCAAATCGTTGATGTCCTCTGGCTCAACACCCTGCTGGACAAGACCGTTGGACGGATTGAGGGGTACTGTCATCGCACCTTCCCGACTACCGTTTACACTGACGAAGAGTATTCGGGGTTGGCCAACGATGTTATCATTCTGCGAAACTACCCTGTCACAGCGTTCACTCGCCTTCAGCACCGTAGTAATCAGGTATGGGCAGATGTCGTAGCAACCTCCTACCGTCTGGACCTGGACGATGGTCTGATCTACCACAGGACTGGTGCGTTCACCGCAGGGAACCTCAACTACCGTGCTACCTTCACAGCAGGGTACGTAACCATCCCCGCAGAGCTACACGACCTTTGCCTCGACATAGCAGCGCAGTATTACTACTCTGGTGGTAGAGACCCTCGCCTCAAATCGGATAGACTGGGTATGTACGCACGCAGTCTGTTCGAGGGTGAGCTTGGCTCAGGCTTAGAAGGCCGCATGAACCTTTGGATGAGGATGGATGGCTGACATGATTGACCGTGAACTACTTCTTGGCGTAGCACAGCTTGCGGCCATGATGGTTATGGGCGTTGGCCTACTCATTACGGCAGCTAAAGCAGGTAAGATTCTGGGCGCAGTGGAAACCCTCCTGAACATTCATACACGAGAGATCAAAGAACTTTGGGAGGCAAAGCAGGACAAGGATGTTTGTGTCGAGAGGCACAATGAACATGAACCAAAGGAGGTATAGATGCCTAGACTCCCTACATTGAATGTGGCCATGACCGGCGTGGCTCTTGTGTTGGCCGATCTACGCTGCGACTCAGTCATCTTCGAGAACCTCAGAGGCAATGCAACAGCCATCACCATCAGAGAGGTTGGGGCGGCGCTGATCCTGTCAATCCTCAACGCCGGTGAACGTCTAGAGGTCAAGGGTATGCGAAATCTAAATGAGTTCGATGCGAACGGTGCCTTGAACGAGGTGCTGTCAGTCCGCGCTTTCCTCACATAAGGAGGGGTGTGTGCGAGACCTTCTGCGGCATAGAGTGGATGTGGAAGAGCGCGTGCTGACCGACGATGCGTACATGAGTTCGACTGCTGAGTGGGTGAAGGTCATAAGAAACCTGCGGTGCAGACTTGAGCCTATGTCAGAACGCGAGAAGACTCTGTTCCACAGGGAAGGTGCGACACTTACTCATCGGTTGTTCTTCAAGCCCATCAGACAGGTTATTGACTCAAATGTTAGTCGGGTTGTGTTCGGAAGTCGAACGTTTGAAGTGGTTGGATCGAGAGATGAGGATGAGACTGGCAGGCTGATGGTTTTGCATTTGCACGAAACCTACGAGCCTACGGCAAGGACGGCATGATGGCTAAGAAACTTCGCAAACCCAACATGGCGGCGAGAGCCAGGATGAAAGCCTTCGTAACCTGGGGTGCGTCCATCATGCAGGATATGCTGTCCATTCCCGTAGAAGTGACGATAGGTCCGAGGGGAGGGGTGAGTAAGGTGCGTTCGGCTCCTGGTGAAGCCCCACGACGGGATAGTGGAAAGCTAATGAGTGCGGCACGAGGAAGGATATTTGTTGTAGGCAGCATGGTTGTAGGAGAGGTGGCTGCACGGCAGAGAGACTCGAAGGGCATGAAAAGTGAGTACGGGTTCTTCCTGCAAAGAGGTGCTGTCGGAGGTAAGAGTGCTAACCCGACACAGGCTAGACCCTTTATCACCATGACCGCTGACAAAATGAAAAGGCGGTATAAGGCGATGCTGAAGACGCCATACGAGAAGGAAGCCATCGCTCCATTGAAGGCTTCAGTTCGTTCTCTGTTCCACCAGCAGGCTAGAATAGTGATAAGGGCATGATGGATGGATGCATTCATAACAGGATTGAGAGCACAGTGGCAGGGCAACGCACCCTTGCTCGCGGCGTTAACTGGTGGCATGCACCTTGGGCAGGAGCCTGCTGAGGGTACGCAGCCATACTGCGTTGTTGAAGTCGCTGAAACACCCTGGTGGACGTTTGATACGAACTTCGAGAGCTACACGGTGACGTTCCACATATACAGTGGAGCGCAGGGCGTGGCAGTTCTGCTGGACATTTTCGGAAAGTTGAAGACGGCCTTTGATGAGGCCAACCTTGCTGTGGCAGGGTACCATGTGATTCGGTTCTGGAGGATCGGTTCCTCACCGATAAGACGTATTGACGACACATGGTCTCTTTCGGTAGAATATAGTGGCGAGCTTGAACAGACCGCCTGAGGTTGAAAGGGATAGCGATGGCTACAATAGCAGGCTACCATGGCTTCGTCCGCTGGCCGGGTAAGTACACGAAGCACTGCCATGGATGGTCTATTGACTACGTGGCAGATGCCCTTGAAGACACCGCATGGGAGTACACATCCACGGCAGGTGGCGATTGGGTGGTTATGCCAGGTACCGGAGGTGCTGGATGGAGGACGTATATCACGGGTCTTCAGGGGTGGACGGGCACCCTTGAGTGTTATATGGACAACTGTGAGT
>SDBU01002878.1_pt1 | contig 22377 bp, 17 predicted proteins | sample 2277071 | NCBI WGS metagenome assembly SDBU01 (sample SAMN10397929, study PRJNA504765) | marine sediment metagenome | isolation source: marine sediment core GS08_GC12, 126 cmbsf | place: Arctic Ocean: Gakkel Ridge, Loki's castle | collected 2008 | reverse complement strand
CAAATCGGATTTGTTTAAGCATGTGAGGACAAGTTTTTCGGCTATTTTTTCAACAAGGCGCTCATCAAGCTGGTCGTTGGTCTGGCTGTTATCCAGAACAAGTAGGATAAGGTCGGCTTGTTCTAAAATCTCGACGCTTTTTTTCTGAGCGGCTTTTTCAATAGTATCTTTGCGGGCGGGGAGTTTCTCATCCAGTCCTGCTGTGTCAATTAATCTCAGGCAAAGAGATTCGATTCGGCACACAGCTTCGACCCAGTCTCTGGTTGTTCCTTTGATATCGGTAACTATTGCTTTTTGTCGTCCGGCCAGATAGTTAAGCAGTGTGCTTTTACCGCTGTTGGGCGGGCCTATCAGGGCCACTGTGCAACCGGCGATAATCAGTTTAGCCGTTCGACTGTTTTCAAGTATCCGCTCGGCCTCTGCTGAAATTTGATTAAGAGATATTGCGTTGATGTTCTGGAGCCACTCTGCGGCTTTTTTGCTTAAGCCGACGTCGATTTGGTTTATGATTATTTTTGTGCCCTGGATGGTTTTGGCCTTCAACTGGGCCAGCTTAGCTTCGACTGCGATTGTATTGATGGCTTTTTGTGCAGAGATGATTTTTGTTAGAAGCTGCTCTGTGGTCAGCAGCATAGCTCCGCGGCGCTGGAGCAGTCGCATTATATCGGCAACAATGAGCGGATTGCCGTGGCAGTTTATTGCGAAACTATTGGCCTGCTCACAACCGATAGTAACCTGGTCGATGGTTTCATTGCCGTCGGCAATAGTGCCGAGCAGGATTTCGCCGGTCTTGAATTCAGCCGGCTTTGTTCCCGTCGGCTTGAATATTTTTTTTACGACAGCCTCGGCTGAATTGCCGAAGACCTGGACCGTCGATATCGCACCGGTGCCTTTGCCGGTCATTACTGCTGCGAATATACTCATATCTGGTATTTCGTATTTCGTAATCTGTGTTAATCTGTTTCAATCCGTGTAATCTGTGTTTTCTGTGATATATTTTTTGTAGGTCAGGACGATGCCTTTAACGACCAGGTTGGGCACAAAGGAATCTACGAAATCGCAATCGTCCTTTATGGTTTTTGCGGCCGAGCCGGTAATGATGGTTTGAGGCCATTTGCCGATTTTCTCTGCGTAGCGCCTGATAACCTCTTCCAGTGTCCCGATAGCGGAATAATACAGCCCGCAGTTTATGGCCTCGGCGGTGTTTTTACCAAATGGAGCTTTCGGCTTGGTGATTTTTGTTTTCGGCAGTTGGGCGGTATTTTCTTTCAGGGCCTTTACGCTGATTTCGAAGCCCGGGCAGATAACGCCGCCAAGAAAAACGCCCTTTTCATCAACCAGGTCAATCGTTACAGCCGTGCCGAAATCCGCTACCACTACTGCATCCTCGATGACATCATATGCCGCTGCTGCCGAGACTACCCTGTCGGTGCCGACCTTGTCCGGCTCATCCACGCTGAGAGTCATCGGCAGTGGTATGTCTTTGCCTATGAGGTAAACCATTTCGCCAAGTTCGTCCTTTGTTATTTGCTGGACGAGTCTGGTCCAGGTTGGTTTCACACTGCTAAGAACGATTACTCCATCGCGTTTTTTCTCTTTCGAGCTTTCGGCAATTGGTATCTTTCGCCAGGCCGATTTTAAACAGCTCTTAAGCCTTGTTCGTGAGCTGCCCGGGATGGATTTAATAAACTGCTCTTTACCGTCCAGAAAAAGCGCCATATCAATATTAGTATTGCCGATATCTACTGCAATTATGTTCATAATTCGTGCCTTATAGCTCTTATTTAGCCGTGCCTTTTGTACTCTATTTTTTTGCCGATGTCAATTTATGGCCATTCTATAATTGTCATAAAGATCGGGGCCAATTACGGACAAGAAGTTTTGTTTACACCCCCGTCTTTTTCTGGTATAATTGCTGTATGGGCAATCTAAATTTTCCAAAGCTACAAAGAGATGCTTTCACAGTAGCATCAGCTTTCGAGAAGTCAGATGAGAAATCATATTGGCTTTCCAAGAGTCCTTACGAACGTCTGGAAGCCGTTGAGTTGATGCGGCAAATTATCTATGGCTACGATCCATCTGTCACCCGACTTCAAAGAGTTCTTGAAATTACCCGCCGTTCATTAGAAATCAACAAAAAGGCTTCCGGCAACAATGGACACGCAGGACCGGCTTGGGGATGTATAGAGGCTTGATCATTTAAGAAAGAGAGGTATGTCATGATTGAAGGAAAGAAGTTGGGTTTGGTTGGTTTAGTTGTTGCTGGGCTTGGGGCTTTGGTTGGGGGGTGTAGTGATTATGGGAATGTGGTTGCTCGGAATGTTGCGGAATATGCTTTGATGGAGGGTGTTGCTGGTGCGGTTCGAAATGAGGTTGAGGGGCCTCGGGGGACGGTGGTTAATGTTAATAATCCTGTGGTGGCGAGGAGTGTAGGGACTAAAAGTGGTGATCCAGATATTTTTTGTTATCGAGTAATTGATATGGTGAGTGGTAGATATAAGGATCAGGGAATAAATTTTGATGGATGGGCAGATAGGTTAACATCTCTACATCAAAGATATATGATAGAGTTTCCAAATGGATATCGAATAGAAACTGATAGGAACGGGAAGATTGAAACGTTAATAAAGTGGGAACCTTAAAAATAGACAAAGTTGGAAGTTCTTTTGTTTTATTTTTTAATATTTTATTAATGATAACAGAATTTATAAATGAGTGATGGTTGTAGTATTTATGGAAAAAGGGTTTGGTAAAAAAGGTGTTGCTGGTTTTGAGTTGGGGATGTTGATTTTGTCGTTGTTTGCTATTCCGGCTAAGGGGCAGTAGAGCTATGCGGCATAAAATATGGGAAAAGGATTGAAATTGTGGTCGTTGATTGTAATAATATAATAGAGTTTAACTAACGTTCGTGATGTCTTTGAAGTTTTGTGCTACCATAGGAGTTGAATATGTCTGATAAAGCGTTGGACGAGGCCCGAATCAAAGAACTAATGAAGCTTTCGTTCGTGGAGCTTTTTCAGGAACGCAAAGACCTGCTCTACGATCTCGTAGCCGAAATAGTAGAGGACATTGCTATGGCACGGGCCATAAAAGAAGGGGAGCAAACGTCCCCAGTGAGCAGAGAAGAAGTATTTCGAAGCCTGGGATAATCTCTTGAAAGTTGAGTTCAGAAAAAGCTTCCTTAAAGACCTTGAGCGAGTAACGCAAAAGACTATCAGAAAGAAAGTCAAACAGACCATAGAAGAAGTTGAGCAGGCACAGTCTTTGCGCCAGATAGGAAACGTCAAAAAACTGCGAGGAGCTGAGGGGTATTACCGAATTAGAATCGGGGACTACCGCATTGGTCTGGCAGCCACGTCCGATATAGTGGTCTTCGTACGGTTTCTGCACAGGAAGGACGTGTATCGCTACTTCCCGAATTATCGCCGCAGCTTTTCCTCAAAGAATGGCAAATAATCCGCCTGGGCGTACCTCCTGTCAGGATAGAACTTGCCACGACGGTTTCCGGTGTCAATTTCAATGAATGTTACGCTGAACGGGTAGTGGGTATGCTGGACGGCGTCAAAGTCAATCTTATTAGCTTGAATCACCTGAAAATCAACAAAAAGGCCTCTGGCAGACACCAGGACCTGGCCGACCTCGAAAACCTTCCATAAGCTGGAAGCTGGAAAACGCAGTCCGTCGGCAGCTTGGCATAACATCACATTAAAGACCAACAAAGACGGGATTTGAAGGCATCCCGTATTTTCATCTTTTTGCCTTATTCAATTGGGCCACGAAACGGTCCTCATTAAGAATATCACCATCAACACCGTAATGTCGAAACGTCAGTGTGGGCTTGTCTTCTGAGCGGTCAACTATGCCGGCGAGGAATCCGCCGATGACGTTTAGGTACCTATGCTCGGCAAGTCTCTTATCGTTGCTCCAGCCGCCGGCATGTTCATTGCTGGCCGGCCCACAAGAGTATTCCCGCACGCCAGTTTCTGCATCCACCGAGACATACTGCCAATGACGGTCTCCACAAATGACGTACATGTTCTTCTGTTTCGAGATAAACTCCCTCAGCTCATTGCCTTCGTGCGTAAAATCAACGTTTGAATGGTTGTCATGTTTGTTCGTTCGGTCGGGCCCTACGAGAGGCGTTGGGCTGATTAAAATACGAAATGTGGCGTCTGATTCCTGAACAGTTCGCTTAAACCATGCCTTCTGCTCTTTGCCCCAGATGGTTTTATCAGGGCCGTCAGGCATTGTATTAGGACTGCGAAAATCTCGCCCCTCGACCAGCCATATCTGGAGGTCCTTGCCCCATCGAAAGGTCCGCCAGGTTCGGCTGCCCATTGGCACCTGCTCTAAGAACACCCCCACCCCTTGCTCGAACGTAAAGTCTCCCATGAACCTGGTTTCCCTGCCGGGCCAACAATCGTTCATCCAGGTGTCATGGTCGTCCTTGATGAAATAGCTGGTAACCTGACGATGAAATTCAACGTTTGTTGGGAGGCTGTACATGCGGGCCCAATGCCAGCGAGCCAGCGGTAAAGTCTTGGCCAGCTTGTCATAGTAAAGGATATCGCCCGTATGGACAAAGAAGCCCGGCTCAAGCTTCAACATAGCCGGATAAATCTTGTAACCACCGCCGGGAGCATCCTGGTCAGGGTAGGCTTGACCCGTGGAGACCGTAAAGACGACCCGTTCAGTTTGTTCGGCACGTGGTGCTGTTCTAAATCCACCATTTACCACCTGCCCTTTCTTTCCTCCTCCAGTTTCTGTCGCCTCCACACGCACCTGGTACTTAGCATTAGGCTTCAGATCGGTCAATTTGAACTGATGAGTGTAATCACGTTTTGGCACTACCACTTTCCAATCGGTGGTATTCCAATTGGTAGCTCCATCTATCCTGTACAGAACCCGTACCTTACCCAGTGCCCCCGGCACGGCCCCTTCAATTGTTTTGATTGTTGAACCTCCGGGAAAGTTGACGACAGGTGTTTGATTAGGCCTTCCCTTGGGCTTCTTGATTAGTTTGCCGGTTTTGGAATCATAATAAAGAATCTCGGGCATAGGTGCTCCAAAATCCACCCGTTCCGGATGGCGTGTCAGACGCGTCCAAACAATCGCTGTTTTATCTGTTACCTCACCGATTTTAATACCCGTGGCTTGATAAGGTCCGCCCGAGAAAGAGCTGCCACAACCATGGATGGCCAGGAAAAAGACCATCAATACTGTCTTCGTAATAGCTTTTGAAATCATAAGAATATCCTTTCTCATCCAACAATTCCTTTTGAATTGCTCACATTCTTAATACTTCATTTTAATGGTTTCTCGACATTTTGTCACAAGGATTATTGTCCGATCCGCTGAATCCTTCACTTTTTGCTTGACGTTTTTCTCCGGATTAGATATACTACATATCGCCTGAGGAGGCGAAAAGATGAAGGTGGTTGATTATTCTAAAATTAGTTTAGTATCACTCGGATTTGTCCTTGCTTGTTTGGTTAGTGCAAGGCATGCCGTCGCCGAGTTCACTTTCAGTACACCGACTAATCTTGGTCCGTTCATCAACACCCCGGACGCTGAAGGCCGGGCGAGCATTTCGGCTGATGGCCTGTCGCTCTACTTCGATTCCAACCGCTTCGGCGGCTCTGGTGGTTTTGATATATGGATGTCCACGCGCCAAGCGACAGATGAGGAATGGGGTGCGCCTGTTAATCTTGGGCCGATTATGAATACGGTATATGAGGAATTCGATTCGAATATCTCGACAGACGGATTATCGCTTTTCTTTGCCTCCGACCATCCCGGCGGCTCAGGTGATTTCGACCTGTGGGTGGCAAGGAGGAACACGACAGATGCAGACTGGGATGTGCCTGTGGTCCTTGGCCCGATTGTGAACTCCCAATACGATGACGATGGCCCGAGCATCTCGGCAGACGGATTGTCGCTCTACTTTAGCTCTAATCGCCCCGGCGGCTATGGTGAAACCGACCTGTGGGTAACAACGCGCTCAACAGTAAATGGTGCTTGGGGCGAGCCGGTGAACCTTGGGCGGACAGTCAACAGCTCGCTTTGGGAGGCCCGGCCGAATATCTCAGCCGACGGCCTGACACTCTTCTTCGGTTCAAACCAGCTTGATGGCGGTGTTTGGACCGACCTATATATGACCAGGCGCAAAACGACGCAAGACACTTGGGGAACACCTGTGAAACTTGGTTCAGCCGTCAACAGCTCCGATGACGAGGATTGGCCCTGCATTTCTGCTGACGGACGAACGCTTTTCTTCGAGTCCGACCGGCCTGGCGGTTCAGGTAGTTGGGACCTATGGCAGGTATCAATAGAGCCGGTGGTTGACTTTAACCGAGATGAAAAGGTGGACCTAACAGATTTTTGCAAGCTTGCCCAATTCTGGCTCCAGGAACAATCTCAAGTTGACATTGCTCCGGCACCCCTTGGCGACGGTAAAGTGGATTTGAAGGACCTTGCTGTTTTTGCTGAACATTGGCTGACAGATAATCGCCTCCTGGCGCAGTGGAAGCTCGACGAGGCAGAAGGTAGTATCGCCCACGACAGCGTTGGTGACTACGATGGCACTCTCCATGGTAATCCGCTCTGGCAGCCTGCCGATGGTAGGTTGGCTGGAGGGCTCGAGTTTGATGGAGTCGATGATTACGTTAGCACGCCTTTTGTCTTGAACCCCCAAGATGGTGCGTTCAGCGTTTTTGCATGGATTAAAACAGATGCCGAAGGACAAGTAATCATATCTCAGAGTGACGGTAGTATCGGGCCGGGAGCGACATGGCTTGGTACGGATCTGTCAGCCGGTAAACTTATGACCGGCTTGATGTCTCCACAACCCTCCCTGCGGTCGGAAGCCGTTGTCACCGATGGACAGTGGCACCATATCGCCCTGGTGTGGGACGGCTCGTTTAGGTACCTATATTCAGATGGAGTAGAGGTTGCTAAGGACACTGGTGCGCTGGCGGGAATGCCTTCAGATGGTGGTCTGTACTTTGGCGCCGGAAAAAACTTTGATGCAGCTAATTTCTGGTTAGGCCTGATTGACGATGTTCACATCTACAACCGCGCCGTTACGCCTTGACAAGGGTACTGCGCTCGCACCCCCCTGCTTTCTTGCGCCTGCACTCGCGTAACCGCAGGTGCGAGCGAAAGCAAGAAGGGGGGGAGGTTTTTTCCTTGAACTTAGGTCTAAGGAAATGGTATAATTGTATAGTGGTGTCGAACTGTGCACATATATAAAGGTGAGGCCATTATGGATAGACCACGTGGATTTGTCCCGTTAGAAACAGGAATTCCCAATCGCCAAAGCGGAAGATTGCCCGAAAGACACGGGAAGGGACCCCGCTTGGCGGGAAGCCAAACAGACGTCTGGAAACGATACCGGAGTTTTCTCCGAAAGTCCCGTAAGGGACGCCTTGAGGCGGAGTCCTTAGGACTAACAGGCCCGGTTAGAAGAAACTTTTCTAAGGGGGCGGGGTTTACCTTAATAGAGCTCTTAGTGGTCATTGCCATCATTGCCCTGTTGATGGCAATTTTGCTGCCGGCACTGCAGCGGGTCAAGAAGCAGGCAAAGAGTGTTGTCTGTCAGTCCAACCTCAAGCAAATGGGCCTTACCTTTTCAATGTACGCTCAGGATAACAATGGCTATTTAAATAAGGAAGCAGGTGGTAACCCGAATAACAGTTGGGTTGCTGCGATGCGGCCGTACTATAGCCATGAACCCAAGATCCGGGTTTGCCCGGCTACTACCACTTTTTTTAGCGATGGGCTGACAGGGCCGTTCGTGGGCTGGGGTGTATATGGCGAAGGTGCTATTCCCACGGTGCCGGGCTGGGCGTTGCAAGGCGACTATGGCAGCTTTGGCCTGAACGGGTGGGTGGCTAATGACAAGGGCGGCTATCATTTCGAGAAGAACTGGAAGACCCTCCATGTCAAAGGGAGTAATGATATACCGGTGTTTCTTGACTGCCAGTGGGTTGACGGCTTGCCGGAAGCAACAAACGAGCCGCCGGAATATGATGGTCAATGCCATTGGCAGTGGGATTACAACGCAATACGGAATTTCTGCATTAACCGGCACAACGGCACGGTAAATAGTGTCTTTCTCGATGGCACTGTAAGGCCTGTCGGTCTTAAGGAATTATGGCAGTTGAAGTGGCATCGATTGTGGGTCGAAGAAAGCCTGGCTGCCGACATACCGGTTTGGCCGGACTGGATGAGACGTTTTAAGGACTATGCACATTATTAGCCGAAGATGCTCTGCCTTTCTTTCTTTTATGTCCCTCCTTAACACGAAATTATACACGACCTGAAATCTGAAATTTGGAATCTGAAATATGAAATTCTCGCCCCGCACAAAACCTGTCCTGAGTCTAATCGAAGGATAGGCCACTGCCGTGATTTAGTGCGGCGTCATTGCGAGGTCCCCGTCTTGCTTTCACAGGAAAGCAGGGGGCCGCGGCAATCTCAAAAAAATAGGCAGCTGTCTTCGAATAAAAGGTTCAAATATTAGTTTCAATAGGACGTAGTTTAAAAAAGCTTATACGTAAAGCGCGTACGCGCTTTACGTATGACAATTATGAATTTCCCAAAAGCTGAATTCAAAAACAAGATCACTCCCATTCGACTACCCCTTCGACGGAGTTTACCCTGAGCGTAGCCGAACGGGCTCAGGACTTCGGCTAATTCAGGGTAGGCTCTGCTCAAGGCTACCGCTACTTCGTGTGTTTCGGATTTGTGCTTTGTAATTTCCTCCTTGCTCATTCTTTTGTTTGGCCTTAACAATCAATCGCAAGAAAAAAGCTTATACGTAAAGCGCGTACGCGCTTTACGTATGACAATTATGAATTTCCCAAAAGCCAAATTCAAAACAAAAAAACCCATAATAAAAAAGAGTTTCCTTGAAAATCACACTTCTGTAGTGTAGCTTTACAATAGATTAGCAAGCGAGCGAGAACATCCTGGATTCATGGCTGAGAATTAGATGGTTTGAAGCCGTGTTATTCGAACCGTGAAACTGCTACCGGTTATTATACGGAAACCATATAATCAATCAACAAGCAGGGTGTACAGGGCACAAATTTTCATTTGATGGTAATAGCTTTTGTGGTTATATTGTTCTAATAATGGCCGATTATAAGCGAACATTTGAAGTGCTGAGTCTGCTGTTGGTTTCATCGTTAGGTTTCGCCTCGGAGCAGCCGGCGCTGCAACCTATAGTTGAAGTTGAAGAGGAGGTTTACCGGTATACACCGGCCAACAATGGTGCCGGGCCGATGTGGTGCCGAGGCTCAACGTGCCTGGTGCATATCGGCGAGAATGTTTTCGCCAGCGGCATAGAGACGCTTAAGGACTTTAAGCCGCTGAACAATTGTCGCTGGATGCTCTTTCGTCGGGATGCCCGCGGCTGGCAGCAGGTGCAAGTCGATACGGTTGGCCGCACTCGGGAGCCTTGTCCGCTCGCCGGTTTTTCCGACGGCCGTTTGTTTATGTCGGTCAACCCAACCCTCACGACCGACCCAAACGCCTACGGTGGTCCGGCGAGGCCGGAAATTCTGGAATTCGCCGCGTCGGACCTCAAGGCCCCGTTCAAAACCATCCTGCCGGTCTGGGACGGCACGCCGGCGTTCACCGAACACTCCTATCGCAGCTTTGCCGCCGATGGCCCCGCCCGCGAGCTGATTCTTTTCCAGAACATCGGCTACGCGCACGCCGAGTGGGCATTTCGAAACAGGGCAGGACAATGGGTAAGCAAGGGGAAACTGAAGTGGCCCTGGGGCGCGGAATACGACAAGCCGCAGCCGATTCGTGTCTGCTACCCTAACGTTGCGTTGAAGAACCGCGCGGTGCACTTCTGTGGAGTGAGCGATATCGTCGAGCCTTACCTAAAGTGGCGTGCGTTCAAGCAGAAACTCACCGGGCGTAAGTGGGACTATGATTTCCGCAGACTGTTCTACACGTGGTCGCCGGACATTCTGACGGGCGAGTTCAGCGATTGGGTCGAGATTGCCAGCCGCGACAAGACAGGCGGCTGGATTACGCCGGGTGATATCTGGGTGGCGCCTGATGGAGCGGCGCACATTGTCTGGACCGAGCGCGCCATCGACGAGCGGCTGCGAGAAAAATTCTTTCCCGACGCGGTGCAGAGCCACGCCTTAAACTATGCGATTATCCGCGAGGGCAAAGTAGTGATGCGCCGCACTTTAGTGCTGGCCGAGAAGGGCAAGTCAAAGGAAATTCCTGCACTGCCCCGCTTCCAGGTTACACCCGAAAATCGGCTGTTTGTTTTCTACTACGTTAGCGGCACCGACGCTGCGGGAAAACCGGTCTCGCAAAACCGTATCATGGAACTTCGCATGGATGGCTCTAATAGCCCGCCGACCCGGGTGCCGTTGCGGCATCCGATGAATAGTTACTTCACCGCTACGTTGCGCGGCGGCTCGCCGCCGTCGAAAGTTCTCAACCTGCTCGGCACACGCGCTGGGGCCAGAAGCATTAACTATGCGAGAATCCGTCTCTACGAATGAACCTTGAAAAAATCGCTTCGGCAACTGTTGACTATATAGATATAGACTCTGATAATCACTACGCGATTCAATGGAAGCGTGGACATTCGGCCGGATTAATGAACACGCAACATCGGCTTGCACCGGATGGAAAATCGCCGCCGGTAAAGCCAACAGCTATACGACAAATGTGCCGGAGGCTGGTTTTATACGGAAACCATATAATCAATAGGTTAGCTCACAACTCGAAGAAGAAGGAGAATGACACTATGAAGCGGATTGTATTGTATTTACTTATCGTCGGAATTTTCACAACAGCGTATGCCGATGAAAAGCTGAAGAAGCAGGTTGATAAGTCGGCGGAGCAGATTGAGTCGAAGGTCATAGAATGGCGTCGCCATTTTCATCAGTTCCCGGAGCTTTCGAACCGGGAATTCAAGACGGCTGAAAAGATTGCAGAGCACCTAAAATATCTCGGCCTGGATGTAAAAACCGGCGTTGCCCATACTGGTGTTGTTGCCCTTTTGAAAGGCGGCAAACCCGGACCGGTGGTTGGACTTCGCGCGGACATTGATGCCCTGCCGGTCACCGAACGTGTAGATGTGCCGTTTGCTTCCAAGGTACGCGCCGAATACAATGAGCACGATGTTGGAGTGATGCACGCCTGCGGCCACGATGCCCACATTGCTATTCTGATGGGTGTTGCCGAGATTCTTACCTCGATGAAAAAGGACCTGGCCGGAAGTGTAAAGTTTATTTTCCAGCCGGCCGAAGAAGGCGCCCCACAGGGCGAAGAAGGCGGTGCCGAGCTCATGGTCAAGGAAGGAGTCCTGAAAAATCCTAAAGTTGATGTGATTTTCGGTTTACATATTTGGGCGCTTATGGAAGCCGGCACTATCAACTATCGTCCCCGGAGCATCATGGCCGCCGCAGATGGCCTTCGCATTAAAGTCAAAGGTAAGCAAACGCATGGCTCCACACCATGGACAGGTATCGACCCGATTACTGTCTCTGCGCAGATTATCATCGGGCTCCAGACAATCATAAGCAGACAGACAGAGCTGACCGAAGAAGCGGCCGTGATAACTATCGGGAGCATCCACGGCGGAGTAAGAAGCAATATTATTCCCGAGGAAGTCGAGATGATAGGTACTATCCGGACGTTCAATACGGATATGCAGGATAAGATTCACGAAAAGATTCGACTGACCGCAACGAAGATAGCCGAAAGTGCGGGTGCGCTTGCAGATGTTCAGATTAGCAAGAGCTATCCGGTAACGTACAACGACCCTGAGCTTACCGCCATGATGCTGCCTTGCCTGCAGGAAGCCGCAGGCGAGGAAAATGTAAAGCTGATCAAGGCGATAACCGGCGCTGAGGATTTCTCATTTTTCCAGCAGAAGATTCCCGGCCTGTATTTTTTCTTGGGTGGAATGCCGAAAGGTAAAACAGTTGAAGCCGCTGCACCGCACCATACTCCGGATTTCTATATCGATGAAAGCAGTTTGAAGCTCGGCCTCAGAGCGTTATCTTATCTGGCCCTGGATTATATGGATAAATACGGAAAGTAAGGACTATTAAGCAAAGCTCCCATTACAAAAAATTGGCCGACAGCGTCCCTTGACAAAACGATACGGCTACAGTTAAACTTGTAATGAACAGGATTGTAAGGACTGGTAAAGTAGTTTAATGAAAGTTTTATTATGTATCCACGTTTGTTTGAGATACCCTTCCTCCACTTGACCATCGGTACTTTCGGTCCCATGATGGTGCTCGGGTTCCTCGCAGCGCTTTTCACGATGAGACGATTGAGCCGGCGTGCGCGCCTGGACCCGGCAATGATTACCAACGCAGCCCTGTACTCACTGATCATCGGCGTAGTGGGCGCCCGGGCCTTCTTCGTGGTCCACTACTTCGACCAATTTCGTGAGAATCTTCTTGGTGTTGTCACCACGTGGCGGGGAGGCCTGGAATTCCTGGGTGGAGTGATCCCGGCTACCGGTTTTTTGTTATTCTATCTCCACCATCATAAATTGCCTGTTCGCCGGTATCTGGACCTTATGGCCATTGGGCTGATGATGGGCCTGGCGTTTGGGCGGATAGGGTGTTTTTTAAATGCCGACTGCTTTGGCAAACCTACGGACCTGCCCTGGGGTGTTCGCTTTCCCTATGGGTCGTTTGTGTACATCAGTCAGATCAATTCCGATCTAAAGAGAAATAGATTGGAGCCGTACCTCAAGCTGCCGCAAGCCGAGTACATCAGCTTCTATGACAAACACGGCAAATGGTACCCAAAACCCTTGCAGGAGCTAACAGAGCCCCAGAAATATGAGGTTACAAAAGGCAGGTATCGTTGTCTTGGCGTTCACCCCTCTCAGCTCTACGCATCCGCCAATGCTTTGCTGTTGTGTGGTATTCTGTATTTGTTTTGGCGCAGGAGCTTGGAGAGGACCGGTTCGGAGAATGCTTCGAAACTACTCAGCCGGCCGGGTTCGATGGTCGGGCTCATGTTTGTCCTGTACGGCTTCAGTCGATTTCTTCTTGAATTTATCAGAGACGACAATCCGTACGAGCTTGGCATCCTGACCATTTCACAAATTCTTGGGATAGCCATGCTCGTGTTGGGTGTTGTTTTGCTTGTGATTTTATCGCACATGAAATCCGATACGTCGGATGGCAAAGAGGTTGCCTCGGCGGACGCGTTTACCGAATAATATGATTATAATCAAGACAATAGTTTTCCTGATTATAGTTCCGGGATCTGTAACAATCCTTTTCCCTTACTTTTTGCTCACTTCAAAATCCAAGCTATTTTTTCCAGATATTGGTATATTTCGTTTTCTTGGGTTGATTCCAATATTTATTGGTGTACCTGTTACTTTTAGGTGTTGTTGGGATTTTATTTCCACCGGTAAAGGTACACCAGCTCCAATCGTGGGATGTCCAAAGAATATCCCATAATTCAAGGGATTTCCCTTGACGGCAGATATGTTGATTTAGTATAAATAACATAGAATAAGCTTGCACGAGCAGAGGCGGGTATTTGTGGATTTTGGCCCTCTGAGGTGTGAAATTCTTATAGTTTTCCGAATAAGAGGAGGAGTTATTGTGCATTATGCGAGGCACAAAGTTCTACGTGAGAGCTTTGTATTTCAAAATGAAGATATTTTTACATTTCAATTAACAACCTATATTTATTATTTAAAGGAGGATTATTATGTCTACAAAATTGATTTATTTATTTCCTTTTGTTCTGGTGTTCGGCATGGTTCTGACCAGCGCAGCTAAGGGAGACCTCATCGGCTGGTGGAGGTTTAACGAGGGTTCCGGTGACACCGCCATGGACAGTTCCGGCAATAATCACGATGGGACACTGAATGGAACGCCGGAATGGGTGTCCGGCCCGCCAGGTTTCGGCGGCGCACTTGCTTTCAACCCAGACGGATGCATAGGACTTGACTGTGGAATATTCGACCCTACAAATGGGACGGGTCAATTCACTCTTGCCCTCTGGGCGTTCTGGGACGGAACGGGAGAAATTCAGCACTTTCTCACCAAGTCGAACGGATGGGGCGCCGATACGATGATGTTCCAGGTCGAGTTGTGGGCCGCCAATTCAAGTGCGGAACATACGGACAGAGTCGGCATTTCATATCAGCCTGTCGGGTCGATCCCTTTCTCCATTATGCCTAAGGAGGAATGGGTCCACCTGGCCTGGACGTTTGACGGAACCAATGCCAGAGTGTATCTTAACGGCGTGGATGAGGAGGGTCCCAAAGCACTCTCAATAGGTCCTAATGTCGATGCCATGGTCGAAATCGGGTATAACAGTAATCGTCCCACTGTTAGTGAGAGAACTTTCCACGGGTCACTCGATGAAGTACGCGTTTATGACTATGCGCTGACCGAGGCCGAGATTCAGGCTGTTATGCAAGGCGGTGAAGGATTTCCGTATGCCTTGGGACCCACCCCGCGTGATGGTGCCATGCATCAGGATATGGGGGTGAGCCTTAGCTGGCGACCGGGGGATTTCGCGGTCTCGCACGATGTGTACTTCGGCGACAATTTCGACGATGTCAACGAAGCCGGCAGAACCAATCCGAAGGACGTATTGGTCGGCCAAAACCAGGAAGATACTACTTATTCTCTCCCCGGCCTTCTCGAATTCGGCAAGACCTATTACTGGCGGGTCGATGAAGTTAATGATGCCGACCCGAATAGTCCATGGAAAGGCAATACATGGAGCTTTACAGTAATCGACCATTTTATCGTGGACGATTTTGAGGACTACAACGACTATTCGCCCAACATTATATATGAAGCGTGGTTAGACGGATGGGAGGTCGAGGCAAACGGATCTACTGTTGGCTATCCTGATCCTCCCGCTGCCGAGCAAAATATTGTCCACGGGGGCAAGCAGTCAATGCCGTTTTTATATGACAACAGTGGTACCGCAAATTATTCAGAAGCCGAACGTCCGTTTAGCCCCGCGCAGGATTGGACCAGAGAAGGCGTTGGAGTATTGTCGCTGTGGTTCAGAGGCCACCCGGCGTATGTCGGTGGCTTCACTGAAGGCCCGACTGGAACATATACGATGGTCGCCTCGGGTGAGGACATCTGGGGTAACTCTGACCAGTTCCACTTCGCCTTCAAGCAGGTCACCGGCGCAATCGCGATTATTGCAAAAGTCGAGAGTCTGGAGAACACAGATCCTTTTGCCAAGGCCGGTGTGATGATTCGCGATACGCTTGAGCCGGGGTCGCGCAACGTGGCGTTGTTCATAACTCCTGAAAACGGGGTCCGCTTCCAGTACCGTAACACCGCCGGGGGTATCACAGACAGGCTTTTTGCGGAGGGCATTACCGCACCTCAGTGGGTGAAATTAGAGCGTACAGCAGGTGGACTTGTCAGGGGATATTATTCAGAGGACGGCGCTACGTGGGAGCGATTCAACTTAATACAAGTCCGCATGGACATGCCCGCGTACATAGGCTTAGCGCTTACCAGCCATAACACTGATCTTACATGTGAGGCCAAATTCTCCAATGTGAGCTTCCCCGACACGAGTGTTGAACCGCAGTGGACCGACCAGGACGTCGGGATGCTCAGTAATGAGGCTGAACTGATGTATGTAACTGCCGAAGATGGTAGCGGCATGGCTGCGACGGTGTATCACGATGATTCCAATGCAGTCCTGATAGACTCGTGGACCCAATGGAATATCGACCTGCAAGCATTTGCAAATCAGGGCGTTGTTCTGACCGATGTCAGCAATCTGGTCATTGGCTTTGGCGACAAGGAAAATCCACAGCCTGGCGGTTCAGGTACAATGTTCTTCGACGACATTCGGCTGTATCGGCCACCAGAACCAGAGCCGGCACAGTAAGCCAGGATTTAGGTATCAATTAATTTCACGATTGATATAGCAGATTTGCATCAATTCGGGGCCTATACTGAATGATTCGGTATAAGCCCCTTTTAAACAATTGATGATTGATTCCGCCATAAGCAGATTTCGCCCGGAGCGAATCCAGCTACCCGCCTTCGCGGGCACAGGCAGGGGTATGTCTGGCGAATTCGACTGCGATATTGATTATTTTGCAGTCGCCGCGGCGCCCAGCCAGGGGCGATTGCTCTGCGAAGTCGCTTCGTCATTAGGAAAATAGTGCAAATTACAATGCAATATGGTAGATTGAATAAGTTGGATTCTCCGAGAATAATTGAGCCGGCGCAGAACGCTCAGGATGTAGATGGTTATCAGAGAAAAGTATATTGCAGGAGCTTGGTAAACTATTCTGAACTCTGGTGGAAAGGAAGCAAAATGAAAAGATTAATGTTTGTGACAATCATCGTCTTATTGTTCTGCCTGTCACTGGTTGATGCAGCCGAGAAGGGCAGGCCGATTCTCAAAGAAATCGGCGTAGCACGAGGGATTTGCGTATTGCTCGGTGAGGCGAAGTGTGAGCTTGCCGTAAAGCTTGCCCGCGAAAGTGAGCTGCTGATTTACGTTCAGCTACCGCGGGCAAAGGACGTCGAAACGGCACGCCGAACGGTTGATGAGGCGGGACTTTATGGAACACGTATCTTCGTAGAGAAAGGTTCGTTAAAGAGTTTGCATCTGACTAACAATATAGCCGATGCACTCGTCGCTGTGGGTAAGGCAACGAGCATCTCTGAAGAGGAGGCGCTTCGTGTGCTGCGGCCCGGCGGCAAGGCTGTGTTGGGACGCAAGGTCCTCATCAAGCCTTTTCCCGAAGGAGCAGATGACTGGAGCCATCCCTACCATGGCCCCGATAACAACCCCCAATCGAGAGACCGTATAATTGTCGCGCCTTATCTGACCCAGTTTCTGGCCGAGCCTCGCTATGCGCCGGTGCCTCAGATGACAGTCGCTTCGGCAGGCCGGGTATTTAAGGCATTCGGACACGTGGCCTTCAAAAAACGTGAGGAGCCGTTCCTCAACAAGCTTGTTGCGTTCAATGGTTACAACGGTACGATTCTCTGGCAGCGTGACATAACGCCCGGCATAATGATCCATCGCAATACGATGGTTGCAACGCCCACAACGCTCTATGCGGCTGATGACAGCTCGTGTAAAGTCATCAACGCAGCGACCGGCAAGCTCGAGGATGAGATAATTCCTCCGTTAGACCTCGCAGGTGGAACGTTTTGGAAGTGGTTGGGTATGGAGGATGGAATTCTCTTCGCGTTAATCGGAGAGCAGGAGCAAAAAGACCCCACCATGCGCTGGCGGCGCGAAAGACATGGCTGGCCGTGGAACCCGATATCAAAGGGCTTTAATCAGCCTGACGGTATCAAGGACAGCGAGAAGGCGTACATAACCCATCCGTGGGGCTTCGGTCGCAATGTACTGGCCATTGAGCCGAAAACGAAAAAGGTCCTGTGGAGCTATCACGAGGCCGAGCCGGTTGACAGCCGGGCCATGTGTATGAAGAACGGGCGAATCTATATCTTTCGCTTCGGGGCGTACCTTGCATGTCTGGATGCAAAGACCGGCAAACCAATCTGGCGCCGGACCCCCGGCAATGCCCCTGAGCTTTTCGATGCCCTCGGCAGTTATATGAATCGGCAGGGCGCAAGCTTCAACTGGCGAACGACGTGCTATGTGAAATGCAGTGACGATGCGTTATACTTTGCCGGCCCACAGGTCGGCAAGCTTCTTGCTGTCTCGACCAAAAACGGCGAGGTATTATGGAGCGACCCCTACAGTAATTTCCAGTTAGTCTTAAGGGATGACGGGCTTTATGCCATTAGTGGTCAGAATGACCAGGGCAGCCTCAGCAAAAAGTTTGATCCGCTCACCGGTGAGGTATTGGCGGAGCTTAGGACAGGCCGCCGGTCTTGCACTCGACCGACGAGCACCCTCGATGCTATCTTCTATCGAGCTCGGGGCGGCTCGACTCGCTTCGACCTGGCCAGCTACAACCCGCAACTGATTTCGCCTATGCGTCCACCCTGTCAGGATGGTGTTACTATCGCGAACGGCTTGTTGTACTGGTGGCCCTATGCCTGTGACTGTCAGCTTACGATCTACGGTGTTACTTGCCTTGGGCCGGCAGGCAGCTTCGACTTCACCCCACGGGCAACTGAGGCCGAGCATCTTGAGAAATCTGCCGGCGACGTGACGAACGTTGCGAGTCTCCCTGAATCGTCGGCTGACTGGCCAACTTTTCGGGCGGATAATATCTGCAGCGCCACAACAGAAGCAGCTGTCCCCGAAAAGGTTGAGCTGCTTTGGTCTTTTGAGCCGCAGACGCCTGCCCCTTCGAGAGCCCCGGCCCCTACGGCCCCGGTTGCGGCTGGCGGGCTGATATTCATTAGTGGTCCCGACGGTATTGTCCGGGCGCTGGATGGAGCAACGGGCAGGCTGCGTTGGAAGGCCTATACGGGCGGGGCGGTCCGAATTCCGCCAACTATTTGGAAGGGGCGGGCTTTGGTAGGTTCCGGTGACGGATGGCTCTATACATTTGAGGCAGCGACAGGACGGCTGCTCTGGCGTTTTCGGGCAGCCCCAGCCGAGCGAAAGATTCCTGTTTATGGTGCGTTGCTTTCCACCTGGCCGGCGGCCGGCGGAGTCGTTGTCGAAGATGGCATCGCTTATGTAGCGGCCGGCATCGTTAACTATGACGGCACGTATGTCTATGCACTGGATGCGGCGACTGGCCGGATAAAGTGGCAGAACAACACGTCCGGACATCTCGACTCTCAAGCCCGCTCCGGGGTAAGCGTTCAAGGCCATCTTCTGCTGAACGACGGCAAGCTCTATCTGGCCGGCGGCAACGCTGTTTCACCGGCAATTTACGATACGAAGGATGGCAAATGCCTTAACGACCCCGATTTGGTCCAAAGCCTCACGCAAAACAACGTCCTCTTATCGCACAGCCCGCGCGGCTGGGAGCTTTCTTTGCTGGGAGATTATGTCGTCTCTTGTGGCAAGCCTTTCTATGCCGATCCGAGGTACGACGTCTTTGATCCTACTGTCTTTAGCAAGGTCTTTCTCACATCGAGCTCCGGCCGAGACGTCGTCTGGGTGAGCAACCAGAACAGCAAGCGGATTTTATGTTTCGACCATATAGATAGGAAGGCCCTGAACCGAAGTATGGCGAATCCGCGAAACCAGTTCCTTGTGGACTGGATGAGGTTAGGCGTCAGGAAGGAACCTTTGTGGAGTTACCATTGCAGCCAAAGCGTCGCTGTCGCAGTATGCAGTAATGCCGTGGTGGTTGCTGAAAAATCAAAGATTATTGCCTTGAATCTGGAAGACGGAAGTCTGCTCTGGTCTAACAAATTGCCATCGCCTGCCGTTTCCTGGGGCCTGGCCATCGACAGCAAAGGTCGAGTCATAGTTTCTCTCAAGGATGGGACCGTTCTGTGCTTCGCTCGCACGTCTGTAGTTTCGCGTTGAGAAGCAATCGACGGGGATTACACGAATACGGGCGATTGCACTGTTCCTGCTTTCTCGCCCGCACCCCCCTATCTGCTGTCGCGGACAGCAAAGGGGGTAACGCAGGCACAGGTGACTCTTTCGGATTGGAGCAGGTTTTTTGGTTGTTGCCGAAGAACAAAGCCTATATATTAGGTCTTTAGAGCCGACATGAAATGGATCATGTCAAGGGGCAAACTACGTAATTGAAAAAACTTTGCCAAGGGGTATATCAGGCAATTTAAGGCGGAGTCAGGACAATGGTATCAAAAATAACTCTAATGTTTGATATTGTGCTTCTAATCTCGATTTGTGGCTCCTGCCGGGTCACACCGCCTGCTGATGTCAAGGATTCAACGGATACTCTTGAAGGCGTAGAGCACACTCAGAACACAAAGATAGTGCCGCAATACGAAGTCTTTGAGATAACCTTCAGGCACGAAAACGACTATGTTAATCCTTTTTTTGACGCAGCTATTGATGTTGTCTTTACTTCCCCCTCGAAAAAGCAGATTCGAATCGGTGGATTTCATTACGGTTCTTCATCCGGAGCGAGAATCCATACCAGCACGATGCAGACCGACAGAGGCCAAAGACAGCAGGTGGTTTATGACTTTGAGAAGCAGGATTTGTGGAAGGCGCGATTTGCTCCACGGGAGCCCGGCAAATGGAAATACAATTTTGTGTTTAGAAATGTGAAAGGCCGAAAGGCAGTAGGTGAAGGCATCTTTACCTGCGTGAAAGGAAGAAAACCGAATCCCGGGTTTGTCCGGCGCCATCCAACGAACCCTTTTCGCTTTGTGTTCGACGATGGAAGTCCATATTTTCCTATTGGTCTTCAGGACTGCTGGGGTGACAACTCCGCTACCGGCTCAGTTTTAGACCAATGCTCGATGGAGGGACCTTTCCGGACAGACCTGAAAGAGCCTCTTCCGCTGCCAGCCGGGCCTATGTTTGTGCGCGGGCCGTCCTGCAACCCGCAAAATGCCGATGTTTATTTCCGGTATTTCTCGCAATGCGGATTCAATCTGTACCGCTTCTCACAGCAGAACTGCTCGTACCCGCTCGATCGCGACCTGGACCACTACCTTGCCCAGGAAGCTATTATGACAGATGAGCTTCTGCAGTGCGCCCGCAAGTATGGCTTCCGGATTTTTTACGGAATCTTTGGCTTTCGAGAGGCATTCAATGACCAGGCGTTCGACGAAGTAAAAATGTCAAAAGTCAAAAGATTCATCAAGTACAGCGTTGACCGATGGGGAGCGTATGTGGATTTCTGGGAATTTCTCAACGAGCAAAAGGCCGATGACCATTGGTATGAAATCATGATTCCCTATCTAAAGTCACTTGACCCATACCGGCATCCTGTTACCACAAGCTGGGAAAGGCCTGAGCTTGCCGGTATCGAAATTAACGCCCCGCATTGGTATCAAAGGGAAAATGAGCTTGAATCCGACATGGTGACAGCATCGAGAGCAAAGAATTGGAAGAAATATAATAAGCCCGTGGTTGTCGGTGAGCAGGGCAATCGTGTTGACAGGCGAAAGCCGCGACCTCCGGGCGTCGGTGGTGTGTGGGACGAGGGCTCGGCTCTGCGGATGCGAATTCGAAATTGGACGGCATTTTTCAACGAGATTGCCTTTGTCTTCTGGAATACCAGCTACGCCCGGGACGGCCACTTCATGAATATCTGGCTTGGCCCAAAGGAACGAGAGTATGTACGGGCAATGCAGGATTTTGCCTATCGCCTCGACAGGGACATTCGTATGGTCGGCCTGAAGGTCTCACGTCCGGAGGCTGTTCGGGCTTATGGCCTTGCCTCAAAGGAAAGGGCCGGCGTTTATCTGCATCACTTCAGCGACCATATCAATCCTGTAAAAGGTATGACTATTACTCTGGACGTGCCGAAAACTGCAACGGGATACTGGTACTCACCCGAGAACGCTGCGATTCTCAAAACCATTAACGTCTCAGCAGGAAAAAACACTCTTGATGTCCCGGAGTTCACGGTGGATATTGCTCTTCTTATCACGCCGGATGGACCGCCGGATATTGACAAGGACGGAAAGCCCAATCATCTTGACGACGATGATGACCAGGATGGTGTACCCGACCAAAGGGATGCCTTCCCCCTGGAACCCCAAGAGTGGGAAGATAAAGATATGGATTGGATTGGCGATAACCTTGATGCCGATGATGATGGAGATGGCATCGGAGATGATGAGAATAAAAATGGAATTGCCGATTATGAGGAATTAGACTTTGATGGTGACGGTGTGGACAGAGCAAAATCTGTCCCCTGGGACGTATTCCCATTGGACGCAAAAGAATGGCAAGACACGGACGGCGACGGCATAGGCGACAACGCCGACCCTGATGATGATAACGATGGCTATACTGATGAAGATGAAACCAAACACGGAACGAATCCTCTGGATAACTTGAGTTTTCCAGCCGGCTTATAAAATGAGCCCCGTCCCGTCTTCGACGGGCGGGTCGAGAGGATATATTTAATGAAGCCCCGACAAGACCGAATTTCCGACAGTCCCGAAAGGGACGCCTTTCGGCGGAACGATTTAGCGAGGGGATTGCCGATGTTTACCGCATCGGTTCCGGAGGTCCTTGCTAAAGAAAAGGCTGATTTGGCAGAGCTTGAGGGCAAAGGCCTTCTGGTGCGGTGGCGAGGGTATTTTGGCAAAACAGGCCCCGGCTGGCTGCAAAGCGCTCTCGTGCTGGGAAGCGGAAGTGCTATGGCATCACTTTTTGCCGGTGCTTTTCTCCAGTACAGATTGCTTTGGGTCCAGCCATTGGCAATGGTACTGGGTATCATTATGTTTGCGGCCATGTCGCATCAAACCTTATCCACGGGAGTCCGGCCTTTTGATGCAATGAAGCGTTACATCCATCCTGTTGTCG
>SDBU01002877.1_pt1 | contig 22381 bp, 19 predicted proteins | sample 2277071 | NCBI WGS metagenome assembly SDBU01 (sample SAMN10397929, study PRJNA504765) | marine sediment metagenome | isolation source: marine sediment core GS08_GC12, 126 cmbsf | place: Arctic Ocean: Gakkel Ridge, Loki's castle | collected 2008 | reverse complement strand
AACTGGTTGCGCGTAACTCGATAGAGCTATGAAGAACTGAATGCACCTAATCAATAGAAAGCAATGATTTGAGATAGAGGTTATCGAAGAGGCCACCCTCCAAATTGGGGAGGTAGGTTTTACAGCAGAAATCGGAAAAAATAGGAGGAAGTATATGACCAATAGCGGCACCCGAGGGGTAGCTCCCCACCGACCAGCCGGACTTCTTTTTCATGAACAACACCATTGGTCGCCTGAAGAGGGAGGGTTGGAAGTCCCGCGATGAGCAGACCGATGCCATCTCGGCCGAGTATGGTGGTCCCGCTCCCGTTGAGTGGTTTAGACCGGGCACTTACAAACAGACCACGGTGCGCTTTCTTCGCGCAATGTGCAACGGGCAGCTAACCTAACCAAACTATCTTATTAAGGAGTAAATACGATGAAAGGCAAGATGCAAGGTGTGACTCTGGTTGCGGATTGGGACCCTAAACCTGTTTTTAAACTAGGTCCAAAAGACGTTGACGGTCGCCAAACGTATTTAGGCAGCCAGGTGTGGAGGAATCCCCGGATCGAGATCAGGGAATACGACATTCCAACCCCCGGCCCGAAAGAAGTGTTACTGCAAGTCAAAGCCTGCGGCATATGTGGCTCGGATGTCCACATGGCACAAGCGGATGACGAAGGTTACATTTATTATCCGGGGCTAACGGGATTCCCCTCCATTCTTGGGCACGAATTCTCTGGAATCGTCGTGGAAGCCGGCAAAGACGCTTTCGACAAGAGCACAAACAAACCCTTCAAAGGCGGCGAACGCGTCACTTCAGAGGAGATGTTGTGGTGCAGCCAGTGTAAACCATGTGCAGATGGGTATCCCAACCACTGTGAGCGTTTGGATGAGATTGGGTTTAACGTACAAGGCGCATTTGCCCAGTACATGATCCTGCCTGCCAGGACTCTTTGGAGCCTGGAGCCATTGGCGGACATTTATCAAGGTGATGACATCTTCCTGGCCGGCAGCCTGACAGAACCCACGAGTGTGGCTTACAACGCCGTGATCGAGCGGGGCGGCGGCATCCGTCCAGGTGACCGTGTCGTAATTCTAGGCGGTGGGCCAATTGGCGTGGCTGCTTGTGCAGTTCTAAAGAAAGCAGGGGCTTCGAAGGTGATCATTTCCGAGCCACAAAAAGAGCGTGCCGAGCTGGCTTTAAAATTGGGGGCCGATTATGCCATCAACCCGATGAAGGAAAACTTTGCCGATCGTGTGCTGGAACTTACGGATGGAATGGGAGCTGATCTCTTTATGGAAGCGACCGGGTTGCCGGAGGTCGTTTACCCGGACATCGAACGCGTGATCTGGGAAGGCCGTACGCTGAACAGCACCATTGTCGTGACCGCCCGTGCAGAGGCCAAGATGCCTGTCACCGGTGAAGTCCTGCAAGTCCGGCGAGCGGAAATTATCGGCGCCCAGGGACATTCCGGGCATGGCACATTCCCAAGAGTCATCCAATGCATGGCCGATGGCATGGATATGACCCCCATGATCACCAAGAAGATCAGCCTGGAAGAAGTGCCCGAAAATATCATCGAGTTACAGACTAACCGGAAGGAATCCAAGATTACATGCCTGGTTAAATAGCGGCATGTTGAAACATCAGGCAAGGTCCTGTGCTATGAGAGGTGAGATCGCACCAGTAACGAGGTACGGGTTGTTGTTCCTCGCTGCCCACTGCACATCCGCTAATGCACTCGAAGGGAAATACCCCGATAAACTTTCTGTATAGGCTTTTCAACGCACGCCGCCCTTCGAGTGCCGGTGTATTGAAAAACCTCACAGGTACGCCGGTCGGTCTAGGTCATTGGCTCGCAGGGACACGCAGGTCACGAGAACTTCCCTCAGACCTCCCCGCAAATGCTTTTGGGACATCTGGGGATTGAGGGGTTCGATGCAGAAATGGTTGCAATCGCTTTGGGGGCGATTCTAAAGCAGCTCCCAACATGAAAATAGTGAACGAAAAAACAAAGGAGTAAACCATCATGTCAGATAATAATATGCCAAAGGGTTGGCTCGCCTCCGAGAATCCCACTGTGGTTTTCGAAGACAACGCAATCGGACGCATGAAGAAGGAGATTTGGGAGTCAAGCGAGGAGGAAATCGACGCGATTCTGGAAGAATATGGCATGCCTTCGCCCGTCGAATGGGGCATTCCCGGATCCTACCTCCAGATGATCATCCGACATAAATTGGTCGAGGAACGACGCAAAAATGACATCGTGTTCATCCCCATCGGCTGCACTGAACTGCACGGTGAGCATACGGTCAGCGCAACGGACACCTTGTTCGTCAGCCAAATCGCCGAAGGCGTTCGCCGCTACACCAAGGCTAAAGGCTATCCGGTAGCAATCTCGTTGCCGCCGCTCAACTTTGGCGCCCACCCCTATCACCACTACGGCATGGCGGGCACCGCACCGATTCGAGAAGATATCGCCCGTGAGATGCTCATCGATGTCATGCTGGGCTTGTGGAATGATGGATTCCGAAAACAGATCTTCCTCAACAACCACGGACATTTGTGGATGTTGGAAGCCACCATCCAGCAGTTCCAGAAACGTTATCAACTCCCTGGCATCTACCGTGTAATCGACTGGCATCGGGCTGTGCGTGAGTCCTTCTACACCAAGGATCGCGGCGGGGATTGGGGATCCAACTTCGTCCACGCGGAAGAAGCGGAGACGTCTTTAGGCCTCTACCTTTTCCCGGAAATGGTCGACATGAAATACGCGGTCAATACAAAAGGGAAGGGGTACTTACCGGACGGACACTTTGATACATCGGTGGATCCATATCGCCGACCAAGCCGATGGTCGGAAGGGCAAGGCCATTTCGCCATCGAGATCGTCGCCACGCCCGAGGGTGTCGTGGGTAACGCCGCAGACGCCGAGGCATGGAAAGCCAAACGTCCTTTGGCTGCCATCTTGCGCTATCTGACCATCCTCGTCGACGATATTCTAGAGACCTTCCCCGCTGGCGAAGTACCGCCTGTTGAAGAGGTCACACTGCGAACAGCCGAAGCGATGGAACCGTTCCTGCGTGAGCCGATGAGCGAGGGTTGGAAGCCGGTCTATCAACTCCCAGCAATAGGGCAAATCGCAAAATCCTGACCATCCACGCTGGGCTCTCGTCTTAAAGAAACCGTTGGAGCGGGTCGCTGGCCCGCTCCAATAGTAGAATGACATCAATTCGACTCATTCGCAGGATTCGGGAACCAACCAGAAGGGGCTTCACGATGAAGCTTTCCATTGTACTTTCAACACACGCCGCCCAGTTTCAAGCGGTGGCTTTCAAGGGTGATTTTGAGTCCAATATAGTAAAAATAGCAGGCTGGGGATACGATGGCGTCGAATTGGCCATCCGTGACCCAAAGCTGGTAGACGCCGACCACCTGGAAAGAGTCGTCTCAGCCAATCGTTTAGCCGTGCCAGCCATCGGCACCGGACAAGCCTGGGGTGAGGAGAAACTTTCGTTCACAAGCGACGACTCAGCCGTACGCGCTGCTGCGATCGAGCGCATTAAGAGCCATGTCCCGCTGGCTTCCCGCCTCAACGCCATCGTCATCATCGGTCTACTTCGAGGTATCACACCCGATGGCCAATCTCACCAGCAATCGATGGATTATCTCGTCGAAGCCCTTCAATCTTGCTGCCTCTCAGCCGCGGAGCAGGGTGTGCGTCTGGCGCTGGAACCGCTCAATCGCTACGAGACGGATCTCGTCCACACTGTCGCCGATGGCTTGGATCTCGTCGAACGTATCGGCGCCGAGAACATGGGGCTTCTCTTAGACACTTTCCATATGAATATTGAGGAGCCTTCCATCGAGGAGAGCATACGAATTTGTGGAGATCGTATTTTCCATTTTCACGTTGCCGACTCCAACCGTTGGCACCCTGGCGCGGGGCATCTGGATTTCGGCTCCATCTTAACAACTCTCTACGGCTTCGGTTATAAGGGTTTCGTATCCGGCGAGTTCATGCCTTTACCCGACGCAGATTCATCGGCTGAACACGGAATCACGCATCTGCGTAAGCTACAACAGGAGCACGAACTTATATGATTGAACACCTCGAGCGAATAACCGGATTGAAGGTTTTCCCACGCTCAGTGACAGAGGCCGAAGCAACGACGTACTTCCTCGCACAAGAGGAAAGGCACAAGCTCTTGGGCATAATAGGCGAGTCGAAGGGCTTTGAAGGAGAACGGCGGGGCGAGGCGCTGCTTTGTCCTTTAACATCAACCAATACCGCAGCCTTGCGCCAGCAGCTCCTCTGGCTGCGACCTCAAACCTTGGGGCTCGCCAAATCGGCCGGTTGCGGCGATCGTCTGGGACTGGCAACGCCGGGTCACATCCGCGCCCTTCGTCGAGTGGGCGGCATCGCCCCCATCCTGGCGCAGCAGTCCATACGCGAGAACGCCCGTACCGGACGCAGCCCACAGGAGGTGATCGACGACGCCACATGGGGTGTTTTCCAGGAGGGTTGGCGCAAACCCTGGGGCGCCGATGCCGATCATTTAAAAAGCACCAAAGACATCGATGTCTGTGTTGCAGCTGGTTACACTTTTTTTACCTTCGACCCTGGTGACCATGTCGACAACGCTGCCCACACCGCGCCCCTCGCAACACTGCGAGACGGTTTCACCGCATTACCATGGGCAGACCTGGAGACCAATGTTGCGGATGTACAGACGGCCTATCTGGACAAAACGTTCAAAGTGGACGATGGATTGGCTTTGGTCTTCACCGAGGAGACCTTACTGCGGGCGGCAGGAAAGTACGCTCGTGCTATCGCCCACGTCATCCGATTGTATCGTCATCTAATGGCTCAAACAGACGACTTCGAACTCGAAATTTCCGTGGACGAGACCGAAACCCCAACCAGCGCCCTGGAACACTACTTCGTCTCCAGCGAACTGAAACGGCTGGGTGTCGAATGGGTCAGTTTGGCGCCGCGGTACATCGGACGATTTGAGAAAGGGGTGGATTATATCGGCGATTTGGATGCATTGGAGGCTGACCTGGCTCAGCACGCCGCTATCGCCCGCACTCTTGGACCGTACAAACTCAGCCTGCATTCCGGCTCCGATAAATTCAGCATTTACCCCATCTTCGCCCGGCAAACAGCGGGGATGGTTCACCTCAAGACGGCCGGCACCAGCTACTTGGAGGCGTTGCGGACGATAGCGAGTGTCAAACCGGCGTTATTCCGGGACATCTATAAACTCGCGTTTGAGCTCTATGAGCAAGATCGAGCGACGTATCACGTCTCCGCTGACCCGTCCCGGGCACCACAAATCGAGAATCTAGGTGACGAGGAATTACCCGCCGTGCTGGATCAATTCGACGCCCGTGAGATGCTACACGTGACCTTTGGTTCCGCGTTGGCGCAACTTGGAGATCCGATAAAAGGGGCGTTGGTCGCACATGAGGAAGCTTACACCCAGGTGTTGGAAACCCATTTTGTAAGGCATCTGGAGCCATTCACGTAAGACGAGAATAGATATGGACCTTAAAGAACTGACGAAACTATATGACTTCAGCGATCGAACAGCCGTCATTACCGGCGGGGCGGGGATCATCGGCGGCGAGATGGCATGTGCGCTCGTGGGCTGCTGCGCAAACGTGGCCATTCTCGACCGGGCACCGGAGCTTGCGGACCGCCTGATCGACCGCTTCGAAGGAGGACCTGGGAAGGCCATCGTCGTCTATGCCGACGTCCTGAAGCCCAACACACTGCACAAAGCGGAGGAGGTCATACAAACCGAATTCAACAGCAGCGTTCACATGTTGATTAACGCCGCTGGTGGCAACAATCCGAACGCCACAACAAGCGAAGAATTGCCCTTCTTCGATTTGCCCGAGGAAGCGCTGCGGTTTGTCTTCGATCTCAACCTGTTGGGCACATTCCTGTCAAGCCAGGTTTTTAGCCGAGGTATGGCCGAGCTTGGCGAGGGCGTGATTGTAAACATCTCCTCGATGAATGCCTTCCGTCCGTTGACCCGCATCCCGGCTTATTCGGCGGCGAAGTCTGGTGTGAGCAACTTCACCCGCTGGCTGGCGGTTCATATGGCCCAGGAACACTCACCTCGTATTCGCGTCAACGCCATCGCACCGGGCTTCTTCCTGACCGAGCAGAATCGCTTCCTCCTGACCGAGGAGGATTCGGGGGAATTGACCGATCGCGGCCGTACAATTCTCAAACATACACCCATGGATCGCTTCGGAGATCCGGAGGACCTGTTGGGTACATTGCTCTGGCTGCTCTCGCCGGCATCGGCGTTCGTGACCGGTGTGGTCGTACCGGTTGACGGAGGTTTTTCAGCTTTTAGCGGTGTCTAGACTGAACCCTTAGAGGGATGAATAACATGTCTCTTGAGCTGAAATTTAGCTTTTTGCGCCACGGATTATGCTTCCTAATATTGCGTATCCGTTGAATCTGATAGGTCTATACATCAAGCAAAGGTATCGAAATGAGCGGTCATGATTGGGTTGGAAAAGGGTACGACGAAGGTTACCTTACGGAATCAGAGATTCGCCCGCTCATAGCCGAAGCGCTCGCAAAGCTCGACCTCAACGGCAAGAAGGTGCTTATCATCATCCCCGACAGCACTCGAACGGCTCCTCTCCCGCTCTTCTTCCGTTTATTCCATGAACTGCTCTGGGGACATGTGGAAACGTTAGACTACCTGGTAGCTTTAGGGACTCACCCACCGATGAGCGAGCAGGCGCTAAACAAATTAGTAGGGATTTCGCCTCAGGAGCGAGAGACGACATACGCCGGCATTCACGTTTTCAACCATGACTGGGATTCATCCGATACCCTCGTCGAAATCGGTACAATCCCGGCAGAGGAGATTGAACATCTTACCGACGGCACGCTTTCGCAAGAGGTGGCTGTCACTATTAACCGGATGGTGTTTGACTACGATCAGATAATCATCTTAGGGCCGGTCTTCCCACACGAAGTAGCGGGTTTTTCCGGTGGGAACAAGTATTTCTTCCCTGGCATCAGCGGCCCAGATGTGATCAACTTCACTCACTGGTTGGGGGCGCTCATCACCAGCAAACGCATTATTGGTACGCCTCACACACCCATCCGTGCCGTGATCGACCGGGCGGTTTCCTTCATTAATGTCCCTTCACTATGCTTCGCCTTGGTGGTCACACACGATGGACTCGCTGGTCTATTTATCGGTCCTCCAAAGATAGCCTGGAAACAAGCGGCCGAGCTCTCCGCCCGTCGTCACATCCTTTACGTGGATAAACCTTTCAAGCGCGTTTTGTCGATCGTGCCCGAAATATACGACGATCTCTGGACCGCGGCCAAAGGGATGTACAAGCTGGAGCCGATCATCGCCGACGGCGGCGAGGTTGTCATCTATGCACCTCACATCACCGAGATCTCTTACACGCACGGGGGGATCATCGACCAAATCGGTTATCACGTACGTGATTATTTCGTCAAACAGTGGGATCGATTCAAGGATTACCCCTGGGGCGTGTTGGCTCACTCCACCCATCTTCGCGGCATGGGTGATTTTGATGTGGAAAGCGGTGTGGAACGTCCACGTATCAAGGTTACACTTGCTTCCTGCATCACTCGTGATCGATGCGAGCGGGTTAACTTGGGGTATCTCGACCCGTCGACGATCGACGTAGGCGAGTGGGAAAACCGCGAAAATGAAGGGATCCTTGTGGCCCATAAGGCAGGGGAAACTCTATACCGTTTGAAGATAAAATAACGATACGAGGGATTAGAAAATGGAAAAAGCACATATCGGCCTCACCGGTTTAGCCGTCATGGGTCAAAACCTGGTGCTGAACATGGAACGCAATCAATACCGTGTGGCAGTGCACAACCGCACCACACAAACCATGCAAGATTTCGTAGCCGCTCACCCGGATAAAAACATCATCGGTTGCGGAACGATAGAAGAATTCGTGGCTGCGATTGAAAGGCCCCGAAAAATTATGATGCTGGTCAAAGCAGGCAAACCGGTAGACGCAGTTATTGGGCAGATAAAGCCCTTGCTAGAGCCGGGCGATCTGCTGATTGATGGCGGCAACTCGTTCTTCAAGGATACCGAGCGACGCAACGAGGCGTTGGAAGCCGATGGGATCCTGTACGTCGGCACGGGCGTTAGCGGTGGCGAGGAGGGTGCGCTGTGGGGTCCTTCCATTATGCCCGGCGGTCAGCCGGAGGCCTGGGAGATCATCAGGCCTATCTTCGAAGCCATCACTGCCAAAATGGATGGTGAACCTTGTGTGTGCTACATCGGCCCGGGAGGTTCGGGTCACTATGTCAAGATGGTCCACAATGGCATCGAGTATGGCGATATGCAATTGATCGCTGAAGCCTATGACCTGTTGCATCGTGGCCTGGGACTGAGCAACGCTGAATTACATGAGGTCTTTTCCGAGTGGAATCGGGGCGAATTGGAGTCGTACCTGATTGAGATTACAGCAGATATCTTCACTAAGAGCGACCCCGAAACCGGCCAGGCAGTCGTTGATCTAATACTGGATGAGGCTAAACAGAAGGGCACAGGCAAATGGACAAGCCAGAACTCGCTTGACTTAGGTGTCCCTACTCCGACGATCAATGCCGCTGTGGAGTCGCGCATCGTCTCAGCTTATAAGGCTGAACGTGTAGCTGCATCGAAAATATTGACCGGCCCTGAGCCTAAGATCAATACCGATTCGCAGACGGTAATCGGCTGGGTGCGTGATGCCCTTTACGCCGCCAAGATCTGTTCTTACGCACAGGGCTTCGCCCTCATGCGTCTGGCCAGTAAAGAGTATGACTACAACCTGAGCTATGGGGAGATAGCCTGTATCTGGCGCGGTGGGTGCATCATCCGCGCTGGATTCTTGAACGAAATCCGGGAAGCTTTTATACGGAATCCGGATTTACCCAACCTAATGATGGACCACGAATTTTCGGAACGAATGAATCTCCATCAAACTTCTTTACGCAAAGTCGTGACACTGGCAGCGGAAAGCGGCATCCCTGCGCTGGCTTTCAGCTCCGCGCTGGCCTATTTCGATGCGTATCGGACGGCCAGGTTGCCTGCCAATCTAACCCAGGCACAGCGTGACTACTTCGGCGCGCATACCTACCGGCGGACGGATAAAGAAGGCGACTTCCATACCCAATGGATCGAAGATGATCTCGGAAAATAGCTGGGGATAAGAGGTGCAAAATGAAATACGGTTTGAATATTCCCCCTGACGGAGCGCTGGATTTGGTTTCTCTCGGAGCCTTAATTCATCGCCTCGATCCTGGAGTAGTTCCTTTTCGCAAAGCGACTGAGTGCCTGATCCATGTCAGCGGTGGGGAATTCAACGTCGCTGCTAATCTGGCCGACTGCTTCCACATGAAGACCGGCATCATCACTGCGATGGTGAATTATCCCATCGGCGACCTGATCGCAGAGCGAGTTAAGGCCATGGGCGTCAAGCCCTATTATAGACACTTCGAACATAACGGAGTTAATGGCCCCAACATGGCAACTGTTTACTGCGACCGCGGCTTCGGTGTGCGCTCTCCGGTCGTGTTTTACAATCGCTCCAATGAAGCTGCCGCTCAGCTCAAGCCTGGCGACATTGACTGGAATGATGTTTTTTCCGGTGGGGTGCGATGGTTCCACAGCGGCGGCATCTTTGCCGCGTTGTCCGAAACGACCGGCGAGTTGATCATCGAAGGAATGCAGGCTGCAAAGGCCAACGGAGCGGTGACGTCCTTCGACCTGAATTATCGGGCCAAGCTATGGAACATCTGGGGCGGCCAGAAACGAGCTTCGGCGACTCTGAATCGCATCGTCGAGAATGTAGACGTGCTTGTCGGCAATGAGGAAGATCTGCAGTTAGGTCTCGGGATCCCGGGCCCGGAAATGGCTGCTGAGTCCAAGCTTGACCCTAGCTCGTTCTTCGCGATGATCGACAAAGCAGTAGATAAGTTTCCGCAGATTAAGGTCGTCGCGACTACATTGCGCGAGGTGCACTCAACCAGTCATCACAGCTGGGGAGCGGTGGCTTGGATTGATGGGACAACGTGTGCCTCACCAATCTGCGAGCTCCATATTTACGACCGCGTGGGTGGCGGAGATGGATTCGCCTCTGGCTTCTTCTTCGGCCTACTCACAGGCGAAGAGCCGGAAGAGGCCGTCAAGCTTGGTTGGGCACATGGTTCGCTATTAACCACCTTCCCGGGTGACACCACCATGGCCACCATCGAGCAGGTACAGGCATATGCAAAAGGTGGATCAGCCCGTATCCAACGCTAATCTGTAGTGAGATCCCGTGAACATATTTCGGGTAGGTCGAACACCGCGAGAGTTTTCCAATTAAAGAATAGACCGCTTTGCACATCCTCTACTTGGAGAGGGCTGGCCTGAGGTCCCGATTGAGGATGACCGCCAGCGTGTTGAATGGTTGGATTCCTTCTTGGTGGAGCTGAAGCAACCAATTTTCATTCCCAATGCTTAGTGAAACGAAATGTCCAGGTGATATGGCCTCCGAATGGCGAGTGGGAATTCTGAGCTGCTCTAGGAGACAGATTCAGAAGGACGACAAGACCATTATTAAGTGACCGGTTACAGCGCTTTCTCATCTCGACCCGCATCGAGAGAATCCGAGGCTGTGAGAACATTTTTTCCTAGTACATCGCGAAACTGATGGCTACCACCTTGACGAGATATATTCACCCTATCTAATTCTCAAGTATCCTCACCATGAAACAGTCAAGTAAATTCATATTGACAGAACAAATTCGATGGAGAACTGTGGTCATCCTGGTTGCTCACGACGCCTGAGTTTCAAACCTAATGCCCCAATGACCACTTCTAATCCAGTGAAATCAAATTCATAGTTTTGGTAACTGCTCAGGGTTGTCATTCTGAGTGGAACACAACGCTGCCTGCATTTTTTAGGGGGAAGGAACTTTACATAAAAATAGTTTCTTTGCAGCGATCGTCGGGAGCGAAGGCTCTCGGCTATGCCTATGAGATCACCGTGGAAGGGTGAGTTTCTTCGTTGCCCCGCTCCTCAGACTTGTCTTGGGCAACGCCGAAGGGATGACGATACCAAGAGGCGCTCGAGTAGTTATGTTATGTGTCGAATTAGGCATTTTCGGGTAAAACTTCCGTAAAAAACCCTTAACAGAAAGAACGGAACTTGACATTGAAAAATAAGGATGCTATGATACTGCAAACGTTTGCAGAGATTTACTTCTAAGCGGAATTCCTCTAGAAAAATCGACTTCAACGTGAGCAAAGAGAAGAGAAAACTGGTGTCCATCAAAGATATCGCCCAAGAGGCTGGTGTATCGCCTTCGACGGTATCCCGCGCATTGCATAATCATCCCCACATCAGCACAGAGACCGGAGAGCGAGTCCAACGCCTGGCACAGGAGATGGGCTATACGCCAAGCTTGGTAGCGCGCAGCCTTGTCACACAAGACACGGCGACCATCGGCTTGGTGATCACGTATACATCCGACCCTTTCTTATCGCGAATGGTTCAAGGGGTTGAAGAGACCGCCCGGAGCAATGGCTATACAGTCTTCCTCAGCAGTTCCTACCGGGATTACGAGCGCGAGCTGGAAGTTGTGCGTTCTTTCCATGAGCGTCGCACTAGCGGGATTATTGTCACGGGCTCGCGAATCGACATGGACTACCTGGATTTGGAAAACCACTACCCGCTGCCCATTGTCCTGATCAATTGCCGAAGATATCCTTACTCTGTCTCCGCCGATAAGATATCTGGCGCGAAACAGGCCGTCGAGCACCTGGTGCAACTCGGCCACCGACGGATTGCCTTTGTATCGAACACCAAGTTTTCTACCGATCTCGATCGTCAGACAGGCTATCAGCAGGTGCTAAGTGAGCACGGCATTCCCATCGATGACACATTAATCGTGGAAGGGGACGGGAAGCTGGAAAGCGGTATCCGGGCAGGCCAAAAACTACTGAACCTACCTCAACCGCCCACGGCCATTTTCTGTTTCAACGATATGACGGCAGTGGGGGTATTAACCGCTTTCAGGGAAGCGGGCTTACAGATTCCGCGTGACTGCTCGGTCGTTGGTTTTGACGACCTGGAAATGTCGGCTTACTTAAATCCGCCGCTGACGACCGTTCGCCAACCTTGCTATCGCATGGGGCAAGGGGCGATACGTATGCTGCTGCAGCTAATTCGAGGCGAAAGCGATGTGCAAGCAGAGGTTTTGCCAACTGAACTGATTGTTCGCCAAACAACCGGGCTCGCCCCCGAGCCAAGCTGATCCTGGATAGAGGCGGTGGACCATAGCAGTTGCTAACTGGGGGCCCGCCTAACGAGCCGAACACCCTAACCCTGGGGAAAGGAGGTTGATGGAGGAGGAGAAAAAAACGCAACTCATGTTGCAGCCTTGGAGCAGTCAAGGCGCAGACGATATTCACACCATTTGCTATAGAACCGACTAATGAGAAGGAGAAAGTGACATGAAAAAGAAAGTTCCGTTCATTGCTTTAGCACTTTTGATGGTGCTGAGCCTATCACTCGCCGCCTGTGCGCAGGAGACAATCATCGAGACCGTAGAAGTTCCCGGTGAGACGATCATCAAAGAAGTTGAGGTCGAGGTCCCGGTTGGCGGGGAATTGGTCACCATCGTGGCCCGCTGCCGAGCCAAACCCCCTGTTGAGGATTGGCGCTGCAACAACCTGCTGTTCGCAGTCGCTGCAGTCAATGCCGATCTCGAGGCTGCCGGTGATACCCGCCGCGTAGTGGTCGAGACCATCCAGGACAACACTGACTGGGGCGACATCATGCAGGAGTTTGCGCTGTCCTACGAGGATGGGAAATCGCCGGACATTTTGCTGACCGGGCATGAGTTCATCGGCACCGAGGCCACAGCCGGCCGCATCATCCCCTTGGGAGATATGCTCGGCGATTACCCTGAATTCGACAACGTGATCGACGCGCTGTGGAATTCTGTCATGTTCCAGGGCCAGCGCTGGGGTGTCCCCCAGGACACCGAAGCCCGGCCAGTCTACTGGGATAAGACACTGCTGGTACAGGTTCCGGGATGGGACGAGGCGCGTATAGCCGGATTGGCCGATGAGATCAAGGCCGGCAATTTCACCCTGGACGACATGCTGGATACGGCCGAAGCGGCCGTGGCAGCCGGCGTCGTGGAACCGGGCATGGGCTTCTGGATGCGGCCCAAGAACGGTCCCGACTTCACTGCTCTGTACTATGCCTACGGCGGCGAGACCATCGACGCTGCGACTGGCAAACTGGTCTTCAACACCGAGGCCGGCCTGAAGTACTACGGGTTCTTCGAGCGCGGCTTGACCGGCAATGGTGCTCACAGCTTCCTGACTGCAGACTGGGGCGGCAGCTATCACCCCAGCGTCTCGGGCAGCCAAGTGCTGTTCTGGGGCGGCGGTGCCTGGCAGTGGGCCGAGTGGGCCTCCCAGTGGACCGCGGACAAGGGCGGCCAAGACTACCAGTTCGAAAACTGGGGTTATGGCTTGTACCCAGCCGCACCGGGCGGCTCCCCGGTCACGCTGTCGCACCCGGTGGTTTACCTGATCAGCGCCCAGAGCGAGCATCCTGACCTGGCCCTGGCCCTGATCGCCAAGACAACCACAGACGAGGCCAACACGCGGCATGCTATCAACAGCACCCACCTGGGTATCCTCAAGTCGCAGGGCGGCTATGAGGCGTACGCAGCGGACGTCTTCCTGTCCGACGTGCTCTACATGTTGGACTACACCACCTTCCTGCCCAACAACCCCAACTGGGGCCCGTACTCGACGATCACCTACGAGGCACTGGCAGCGGTGCAATCCGGCGACCTGACCGCCCAGGAGGCGGTTGAGCTGGTCGTGGAAGGACTTGAGAATGAGTTGGGTGACGAGGTGATCATCAGATAATGAGCGTTGAAAACAGGATGGAGAGGGGGGGGACGTCCCCCCTCTCCCCTGTCTCTCCAGTGGGGGAGACGTCCTCCATCGGTGCCCGGATGCGCTCGAGATTGGAGGCCTACGGCTTCTTAACTCCAGCCGTCTTGTTGGTCACCCTCTTCTTTTTCATCCCGGTGGTCATCATCTTCGTACTCAGCTTTTCCGACCTGAAATCATCGAACTTTGGCCTGCTGCAATGGTGGCTGCCGGTTAACTGGAGCCTGGATAACTACGCCAAGATCTTTGGCAATAAATTCTTTCCCAAAATTTTGGGTAATACCTTCTTTTACGTGGCGGTCACGCTGACCCTGTTCAATTTCAGCAGCGCACTGCTGATCGCTGTGCTCACCACCCACATCGATCGCCGCACGGGCTTTTTCTTCCGCGTCTTGTGGCTCATGCCCCGCCTGACCCCATCGGTCATCTACATCATGATGTGGCAGCGCATGGCTTCGCGCGCCCCTCACGGCATCCTCAACCAGTTGCTCGTTCCCCTGGGAATAGGCACAGGGAGTGACTTAATCCAGGCCGCGCCCTGGTTCTTCGTCATCGTTGCCAATGGGATGATCGGCGCCTCGTTTGGCATGGTGATCTTCACCTCGGCCATCGAGGCCATCCCCAAAGATTTTATGATGGCCTCCAAGGTAGACGGCGCCTCGACCTGGCAGACCATCCGCCACGTTATCCTGCCCTCGATCAAGTGGCCAATCCTGTTCGTGATCACCTACCAGACTCTCTCGTTGCTCACCTCTTTCGAGCAGATCATGCTGCTCACCGACGGCGGGCCAGGGTTGTATAAGACCGAGGTGTGGGCGCTGACAGCCTACCACCGGGCCTTATCCAACTACTTTGGCAACAACCAGTGGGGCTATGGTTCAGCCTGGGCGGTGATCCTAGTGATCATCGGTGTGGGTGCGGCTGCTATCTACATGCGCGTATTCAAGTTCAATGAACTGGTGCAAGAGCCAAAGATCGATCTTCTGTAGTGCTAAAAGGAGAAATGTAGATGACACTTCGACAAAGGATCATGGCCGCCATTCCCTACGTGCTCCTGGTCATCACCGTGCTACCCATCGTCTTGGGTTATTTCTGGCTGCTGCTCAGTTCTTTCTCAGTCGGTACGGAAGGGCTGCGATCATTAGGCTTAACCTTGAGCAACTGGAGCTTCTTGAGCGAGCCGCCCTTCGGCCGCGGCTATCCCAGCATCTGGCGGGTGACCTTTAACACCTTCGTGGTCGCCACATCCATGACAACCGCCGTGGTTCTGGTCTCATCACTGGCCGGTTATGCGCTGTCGCGCCTGAACTTTCCAGGGCGCAAGTCGTTCCTCTCGCTGACGCTGATCCTGCACGCCTTTCCCAGTGTAACCCTGCTGATCGGCATTTACTTCGTGCTGCGTTTTCTGGGACTATACAACTCGCTTACAGGTGTAGGTTTGGTGATGATCGGCTTCGAGCTGCCTTTCGGCATCTGGTTGATGAAGGGCTTCTTCGACAATGTCTCCTGGGATATGGAACGGGCTGCCCTGATCGATGGCGCCTCCCGCCTGCGGGTTTGGGGGGAGATCATCCTGCCCACCATAAAACCAGGCATTGCCGCATTGTCCATTTTCGCTTTCATCTCCGGCTGGAACGCCTGGCTGATCCCCAAAACCTTCACCATCGGTGCCGGTCAAAACGCGACCCTGTCTGTCTACTTGCAGAACTTTATGGGTGATACAGTGGCTGTCCAATGGGGGACGGTGACTGCAGTGGGGCTGTTCCAACTCGTCCCTGTGGCTATTTTCTTCATCTTTACCCAGGACCTGCTGTTGAGCATCTACGCCGGCGGAGCCAAAGGTGGCACGTAAAACGTGAAAACGTGTGTGAGGGTTTGATATGCATCACCCATCACGTCTCACGCAAAAGGAGTGAACCATGAAAGTAAAACTCGAAAACCTGAGTAAACGCTGGGGGAAGGTCGTGGGCGCCGAACGCATCAACCTGGAGATCAACGATGGCGAGTTCGTCGCCTTCCTGGGACCTTCGGGCTGCGGGAAAACCACCACACTGTTGATGGTCGCCGGGATCTACAAACCTACCGAGGGCACCATACATTTTGACGACAGGGTTGTCAACTTCGTGGCGCCCAAGGACCGCAACATCGGCATGGTCTTCCAGAGCTACGCTCTCTATCCCCACATGACCGTCTACCAGAACATCAGCTATCCCCTCAAGCTGCAGAAAACCTCTAAGGAGGAAATGAAAAAGCGGGCGCAGAAAGTAGCCGATATGATGGATATCGGACACTTGATGGATCGCAAGCCAGCGCAGCTCTCCGGCGGGCAGCAGCAGCGCGTGGCCCTGGGCCGTGCCCTGGTCAAAGAGCCTAAATTGCTGCTGTTCGACGAACCGCTTTCCAACCTGGACGCGCGCCTGCGCCTCTCCATGCGCGGCGAAATCAAACGGCTTCAGGTAGAGCTGGGAGTTACCTCTATCTATGTCACCCACGACCAGGTGGAGGCAATGACTATGGCCAACCGTATTGCTGTGATGAAAGAAGGCGAACTTCAGGCTTATGACCCGCCGGATGTACTCTATGACCAGCCGCGTACCCTGTTTGTAGCCAGCTTCGTGGGCAATCCGCCGATGAACTTCCTGGAGGTAGATGTCTCTCGCGAAAACGGCGATTACCACGCCCGTCGTGATCAGTTTAACGTGATCTTGCCCACCGACCGCGGTGAGAAAACCGCCGGCAAAGGTAAAGTCATTCTGGGCATCCGCCCAGAAGATATAACCGTCGCCGATGAGGGTGTCAACGGCGAGATTTACGTCGTCGAGCCGTTGGGCCGCGATGACTTGATTACCGTGCATATCGGAGATGTCAGCATCCACATGCTGGCGGATCCTACGTTGTCTTTGAAAATGGGCCAGGCCGTAACGCTCGGCTTCAACACTCATAAAGTACAGTTCTTCGATCCCGAGACAGATAAATCGCTGCTCTGGACGGATTAAAACGTAAAGTGATAAACGCAATTTGTCGAAGCGGTGTTCATGAAACCGTTTAGCATTTTGCGTTTTGCGCGGTGGCACAAATTATGAAAATGGCGACTGAGAACAGGGGCCGTCGGCTACCAATCTCTGCATCAGTATACGCCCCTGAGTCCATCGACATGATATCGGTCACGGGCTATTTTCTCGATCGCGCTTGTGCGGTGGACACTAAAACCGAGTATCTATGGAGTAGGTCATCGATTTGAAAAACTCTAAGCTAAGGATATTTCACGGGCGCAGGTGGTTGTGCAGTGATTCATAACATCGCCCATCGGGGCGCGTCCGCATACGAACCAGAAAACACCCTGCGCTCTTTCGAGCGAGCCATCGAAATGGGCGCAACAATGCTCGAGCTGGACGTGCATCTCTCACAAGACGGCCATCCCATGGTAATCCACGACGCCGATCTGTCACGGACCACCAGCGGCACTGGAAAGGTTGCCGATCTCTCCCTGGCCCAGATCAAACGCTTCGACGCTGGCCTGGGCGAGCGGGTGCCTTCCCTGGATGAGGTCATTGAGCTGGCGCGCGGCCGGGTGAAACTCTATATCGAATTGAAAGGACATGGTGCACCGGAACAGGTGGTGAAGATCTTACAAAAGGCGACTTTTCTCGACCAGGTCATTGTTGGCTCTTTCTACCCCTGGCTCCCACAAAAGGTCAAGTTCTTGGAACCGGGGATTCGCACCTCAGTGCTCATCCGTCTTGAAGATCGGCAAACCGATTTTGTCGAGTGGACGCTTGCAGTTGGGGCGGATTACGCCCATCCCTGTTGGGAAAGTGGATCTACTACACCGCATAAGCTCCTCACGCCTGCGATACTCGCCAACTTCCGCCAACACGGTCTCGGCATCATCCTTTGGCACGAAGAGCGTCCAGCTGAACTGCGCGAACTGGTGAAACTTGACGTAGACGGTATCTGCACCGACAAACCCGACTTGTTGTCAAATATACTTCAGAAGGAGCAGGAGAAAACCGAGATATGACGCTGCAAAACGACGTAGATATTATGATGATCGGCCACTTTGCCAAAGATCGACTGGTGATTGACGGACATGGTGAGTACGCCTCTGGAGGGGCCGTCTACTATGGCAGCGTCGCTCTACGGCGTCTGGGTGTGAGCGTGGCGGTTGTCACGCGCCTGCACCCTGACGATTTCCACTTGCTGGACGAATTGAAGCAAGAGGGCGTGCAGGTTTTTACCACATCCGCCCCGGCGACCTCGGGCATCGAAAACATCTACAACTCGGCGGACATGGAGCGGCGAATCTGCAAACTGATGAGCTTCGCTGGGCCATTCCAATTGGAAGAGATCCCCGCACTGTCTGCTCGCATCTACCTGGTCGCCCCCATTATCGCCGGTGAGGTGGACTTGGCGATGCTTAAATCGCTCGCACAGCGTGGTCCGGTGGCGATTGACGTCCAGGGTTTTGTCCGCGCTCGAGAGGATGGTCACCTGGTCTTCCGCCAATGGTCTGAGATGGAGGAGGGCCTGTCACTCGTGACGTATCTGAAACTGGACCGGGCTGAGGCCGAACTTCTGACCGGACAAACCGATCTCCAGTTAGCCGCCCGCCAATTGGCCGATTACGGCCCGCGCGAGATCGTCGTCACACAGTCATCGGGTGTGATTGTCTTTGCTAATGGCAATCTATACGAAGCCCCATTCACCTCTCGCTCACTCAAAGGTCGAACCGGGAGAGGCGATACATGTTTTGCCACCTACCTAGGGAAACGATTAACAACATCGCCAGGTGAAGCGTGTCGCTACGCATCCGCGGTCACAACACTGAAGCAGGAAAAACCCGGTCCCTGGCGCGGTACACCAGAGGATATCGAGGTTCTGCTATCGAGCTGATAGCCATGAGGAAATTCATAGTTTTATCCCTCGTATTCTGCTCTTGGGGTCTGTCCGCCTGCGCGGGGACGGAACCGCTTCATCCGCCGCCAGGCTTGCAGGGTGAACCCGCCAGCTACGAAGATCTGGCCCGTCACTACGCGCCGGTTATACGCCAGGGTGCAATCACCGACCAGGACTACATCACCGCGGTAGACTTCGACGGCGACTGGGTCGGCAACAATAATTGGGAGAACCAGCCCACGGGCGATCTCTCGGCTTATGTCTATACCTCGGTCATCGAATCAGAGACCCATTGGTTCCTCTTTTACTCCCTGTTTCATCCCCGGGATTACACCTACGAGGACTGCAGTACAATCGGTGGGTGCCACGAAAATGACCTGGAATCCATCCAGTTGACAGTGGAAAAAGACGGCACGCGCTTCGGCAGGCCGAAGGCGCTCGAAACACTGGCCCATAACGCTATCTACCTGTACATCTTCGATGACACGGTGGGTGGTAATTTTCTCGACGTCACGGGGATGGCTGTGCTGGAAGGGGATCACCCCGTGGTCTGGGTTGAGGCCCTTGGTCATGGCATCTATGGCCACAGAGGAACGGGTTCTCTCATCAACCCCTATCTCTTTCGAGGGGGTGTAGTGATCTATCGACTGGGAGACAAAGCCGAAGTGCCACAGAGCGTGGATGACGAACACGTCTCATATAAACTTGTACCCATTTACGACACACTGTGGTCGCGTAGAAATGACATCGGTGATGGCAGCGCGTTCGATGGACCCTTCGTGTATCGGGGGCAGTCCTTGCCCAAGGCTATCGACGGGGATGATTTCTCCACAGATAGAGCCAACACACCTTGGGGATACTATCAGACAACGGGAGATGTGCTATCACAAGGCGATTGGTTTCTGGACCCGGCTAAAGCTCTGATCTTCCACGCTAATTTCAGCGCCGAATTTTCCCTGAAGTACCTTTACAATCCCTTCTTGGTCGATTTGGGATTGCTTCCGGAGGGATAACCTGAATGGATGAATGCGCGCATTCCCCAGTGCTGATCCACCACGCGGCGAAGCGCGGGCACAACCACCCGCCAAGCTCCTTGCGGGCGATCCGTGCGTGCCTGGACGCCGATGCACGAGTGATTGAAGTAGACATTTCTCCCCTCGCCGATGGCGATTTCTTGCTTTTTCATGGTCAACATTTGGAAGATGGAACCGATGGATCTGGCCTCGTCGCCGCCCAGACAACCTCTGAAGTTAGCCGTCTGCATTACACACGCTCAGGGGGCGAGAACGCCGAGCCGGTCGGCATGCTCAGCCAAGCAATGGAATTGCTGCTTCACCATTCTCAGCCAGTCGAATTGCAACTCGACCTCAAGCCTTACGCCCCGCTCACCGATTCAGTACTAATGGACCTGCTGCGAACCATCGAGCCAGTCAAGGAGCGAATCCGGGTGACAAGCCCTGCCGATTGGGCCTTACGCCGCTTGCGTGTCCTGGATAGCGATCTACCTTTGGGCTTCGATCCGCTGCTCTACATCGAAGCGGGAACGAGCGTAGAACGAAATCCTCATAAACCTCCCTTCCGTCTAGGTGAGTACGGCTATTGGGATGATCACCCATTGGCCAGTCGTCGCTGGGGTGAAACGAAAGAGTACTTAGCCATCAGAGCCGAAGCGCTGTGGGTTCAATCGCCGAGCGATGCGGTGTGGTACCTACCGGCTCAAACCCTCGAACTTACCCTGAATGACGGTTTTGATTGGATCAATTTTCTTCACGAATGGGGAGCGGAGGTAGACGCTTGGACGCTTAACCCGGACCGATCAGAGCATATCACCGTGGCGCAACGCATGATCGCCTCCGGCATTGACAGAATCACTACCACCGACGCCCCAGCTATGGCCGCTGCGTTGGATTCCCCTGTACTTTTCTGAGAACATCAAATGGACGATACGTATTCAATCCAAACCCGACGCGATTGGAAGCGGGCCAGGCGTGCGGCGTTTGTCCAGGACGTCCTTGCCATCTTCCGCCAACGCCCGGTGGATCTACTACCTTTTGAGGGGGTACGAGAGCGACTGCAATTGCACGAGCGTCAATACCTAGGATTGCAGGATGTGCCCTTGGATAGCATTATCGGCAGCGTTGGGCGATATCAGAACTTCACTCGCGATTTTTTCCCACGTCAAGACGAACTCGAAGGGCGGTGGCGGAAAATCGACCAACTTGTTAACGTAGGTGGGGGATTGCCGCCAATTGAGCTTTACAAAGTGGGCAATGTGTACTTTGTACGCGACGGCAACCATCGGGTTTCGGTGGCACGGCAGAGCAACGCCCCCTTCATCCAAGCTTACATCTGGGAATATAAGACCCGCGTTCCCTTGAAGCAGGACGCCGATGTCAACGATTTATTGACCGAGGCCGCATACGGCGCCTTTCTGGAGCACACTCACATCGATCGGCTCTGTCCGGATATAAAACTCGAACTCACGCAGTCTGATGGGTACGAGGATCTACTGTACGAGATTACGGCGCTTCAACAAAGTCTTCCAACGACCGACGAGCATGAAGTGCCCTTCGATCGAGTGGTGAAATCCTGGTGTGACACACATTACAAACCAATAATCAAGATCATCCGCCAACAAGATATCCTCCAAGAATTCCCCGACCACACCGAGGCTGATCTATACCTCTGGCTGCGGCGCAACCAGGAGGAGCTCCAAATGCGTTACGATCAGGATGTTTTATTCGAAGAAGCCGCCTCCGACTTGGCCCGCCGCTTCGGTGAAAAACCAACACCCGTTCGCCAGGTTAAGAAAGCTGTTGAACGATTAGGTGAGCTCGGCGGTCGGCTGGTCGAGAGCATCGCTCCGACCAGAGATGGGACAGAAACCGACGAGACAGGTGTTGCCCTGATGGCTTCCATCCGCCGTGCGGTAATAACCACGCCGCCCTATCGCTTTCAGGGCGGGAACCGCGACGATTGGGAGACCTGGCGGGATGGGTTACGTGATCGACTGTGGGAACTCCTGGGTGTAGGTGAACAAGCGCGGCGACCCTTGGATCAGGATGAGTTGAAGGCCGAGGTGGAAGAACGCGTACAGATTGATGACCTGTGGCGTGAGTTGATCTGGTTGCATACAGAGGAAAGCTTGCGCGTGCCCGTGTATTTATTCCGCCCTGTGGAGATCGAGAAGCCACTGCCAGCGGTAGTAGTTTTCCCGGGTCATGGCACAATCGAGCAGACAGCCGGCCTGCAAAAATCCTATCAGAGCGCGAACGCGCTAGCTTTAGCTCGAGCAGGCTTTATCACACTGACCATGGAGCTGCGCGGCTTCGGCCGTCTGGGAGCTATCGGCCATCTTCAAATAGACGCCTCCGCCCGTCTGGTAGGACGAACGTGGTACGGCTTGCTGATTCAGGATGGGATGCGCATCATTGATTATCTCCTTACCCGCCCGGAAGTCGATCCTGGAAACATCGGCGCGACTGGAATTGGCGCGGGGGGCGCATTGAC
>SDBU01002876.1_pt1 | contig 22385 bp, 21 predicted proteins | sample 2277071 | NCBI WGS metagenome assembly SDBU01 (sample SAMN10397929, study PRJNA504765) | marine sediment metagenome | isolation source: marine sediment core GS08_GC12, 126 cmbsf | place: Arctic Ocean: Gakkel Ridge, Loki's castle | collected 2008 | reverse complement strand
GTTAGCTCAACTGCGGCAGAGGGAACTACTCAAGTTGGTCTTCGGCACGGCAGTTCAGGCAGCTGGTCCAAACTCTAGCCAGGTGAGGGCTTTAGTAGCTTTATTTTGAGGCGCTCACCAATAAACTCGAAGAACGGCCTCAGGGCGTGGTAGTAGACTAGGAGCGACTTTGGCCGATAGCCCCTGTCCCTCAGGTGGGCTATGAATTCCTTGGCATTGGCGGTATTTGGCTCACTACCCGAAAGCCAATTGCTATAGCTTACTAATATCTGCCGATACTTCGCCACTGTGCTAGGGCTAAGGTCGTCCTGCTTCAGCTTGTCATAGTAATCTTTAAGGAGTGTTGCCATATCTAAAGGATACCACTTGCCAGTTGGCAAACTGTCTACAAGATGGGAACAAAGACTTTTGGCAACTGCCCGAATCTGGCTTTCAGATAGACCTGGAACTCGGCTTATAGGTTTACTTGGCCTCTCAGGGACTTCATGTAATTACTCATACCTTTAAATTTTTAAGGTTGGCTTTTTTATCTTTTTTTATTTTCTCCAGACTAGGGTTGAGAAAATGGCAGAAATGGCTTTAAAAAACGGTGTTATGGAGTATAATGGGGGTTGAAGATACAGTGTCAACAACCGCCAGCAAGTTTGCTACCAGGGGCTTATTGGTATTATAGTTGGCGGTAATGCAAACCCTAAATCCACTAGCCCAGGAGTTTATCCTCTTCTGTATTCATCGCCGTGGTAGCGAGTGGCCATCCCTTTATGATGAGATGTGTCGGGTAGCCGGGCGCAGGTTGTTTCACGGTATGGGCTATACCGAGTTAAGCAAGATGGGGATATCCTTTGGCCTGAACGATATTGAAGATACTATCAGGATGGTAGATACTGCCATCGGTCATAAGTTAAACCCACACTAAGAAAATTAAAAGCTAGCTCAAACCCGGGTTTTATAGCCTTTGACTTGTGTGCCTCTTGCTTTATCCCTAAGAATCCTGAAAGGAAGAAATCCCTTCGGGTTTTTTTATTAATAAATAGCTGATAAACTATTTATAGAACAAGTAAGGGAGGAACAATTCCAATGTTAAAGGGAGTAAAATTAGGATTAATAGTAATTTTATTAGTAGCCAGCCTTGTCCTATCCTTTGGATTTGGCTATGGATTGGGCATCGAATCCAGTCCATCAGGACCGGCTTTCGCCAGTATAGAACAGGCATGGAATATCATCCTCAGCGACTATGTGGAGAAGGATAAGGTTGATGTCGACACTTTAAGTCAGGCCGCCATTGAGGGCATGGTGGCGGCATTGGATGACCCCTATACAGCTTATCTGGATGCTGAAACATACCAGTTTGAATTGGGTGACCTGGAGGGGAAATTTGAAGGTATCGGGGCCGTGGTGACAATAAGAGACGAGCAGCTGATGGTTATTGCCCCCCTAGCTGCTTCACCGGCGGCTGAGGCCGGTATCCGGGCTGGCGATGCCATTCTGGAGATTGACGGTGTGTCGACCTCAGGGATGGGTTTATACGAGGCTATACTAAAGGTCCGCGGACCGAAGGGGACCTCAGTCAGCCTTCTCATCCTTCACCAGGATGAGACCGAACCTGTTGGGATAGTAATTATCAGGGATGAGATTGAGATTGCCAGTGTCAGTTTTGAAATGAGGGGAGACATCGCCTACATTAATATAACCGGGTTTAATGAGCGTACCAATGAAGAACTGACGCCGGTGCTGGAGGCTATAGACGCCCAAAATGCCGCCGGTATCATCCTCGACCTGCGCAGTAATCCGGGTGGTATTGTTGAGGCAGTAGTTGATGTCGCCAGCCGCTTTCTGGATGAGGGTGAAGTGGTTTTTAGCATTAGGGATAACGAGGGCAATCTTGAGATTATCAAGGCTAATAGCCAGGGGATAACCACTGATTTGCCGATGGTGGTGCTGGTTGATGGCTTCAGTGCCAGTGGCAGTGAAGTACTGGCGGGAGCTTTTCAGGACCATGGCCGGGCTACCATCGCCGGCACTATAACCTTCGGCAAGGGTAGTGTCAATTATCTAATTCAGCTTGAGGACGGTTCCGGGTTATACATTACCTCGGGCCGCTGGTTGACGCCTAACGGCAGCCTTATAGAAGGTGAAGGGGTTATCCCCGATATAGAGTTAGAACTTACCGGGGAGGACGCCATCCAGTGGGCTATCGACTACCTGCGTGGCAATAGTTAATTTATTTGATTTATCCTGATATAGTCTTTATAATATATGTAAGTAACTTGAGGAGGATAAAGTAGTGAAAATTGTATTTCTGTGCGGTGACCAGGGGTGTTGTCCGGTGGTCAAAATTGCTGATGACCGTGTTGAAATCGGAGAGAAAGATAACGTCTGTATTCTTAAAAAGAGCGAATGGGAAACACTGAAGAAAAAGATTCTAGACCGAGAAATATAAACTATAGTCTACATCTGGAATAGGGGGCAGAGCCAACCGCTCTGCCCCTCTTTTTTAACCAAAGTCCTCAAGGGCTATTATTTGACCACATTAACGATGATAGCCTATAATCCGTAGACAAGTCTGATTGATTTTATTGAAACCATGAGTGTATTGCAGCAAATTGAAGAGCTGAAAGACGAGGCGCTAGGCGAGCTGGATAGTATTGGCGTTATTAAGGGACTGGAGTCCTGGCGAGTCAAGTACCTGGGTAAAAAGAGCAAGCTGATAGAGGTTCTGCGCGGTTTATCAAAGCTGCCCCTTGATGAGAGAAAAGCGTTTGGCGCCGGCGCCAACAGGCTCAAGGCCGATTTAGAGAACAGCTTGAGTCAAAAAGAGTATTCTCTAGGTAAACAACTGGCGGCATCAACCAAAGAAGAGCATCTTGATATTTCCCTGCCCGGGCATCCCCTGCCCGTAGGTCGTCTGCATCCGATTACTCAGGTGATTAATGAAATAAACGACATTTTTATATCAATGGGCTTTCAGGTGGTGGAGGGGCCGGAGGTGGAGTGGGATTATTATAATTTTGAGGCGCTCAACATTCCCGATGAGCACCCAGCCCGTGATACCATGGCCACACTCTGGATAGACTCCAAGTCTGAGGCCGGCGAAAGGTCAATGCTGCTGCGCACCCATACCTCTCCCATGCAGATTCGGGTTATGGAGAAGGTGCGCCCGCCATTTAGAATAGTGGTGCCGGGTAGGGTCTATCGCTATGAAGCTACCGATGCCACCCATATACCCATGTTTTATCAAATTGAAGGCCTGGCGGTAGACCAGGGTATTACCATGGCTGACCTTAAAGGTACACTCTACGAGTTTGCCCGCCGTTTCTTTGGTCAGGATAGAAAGGTGCGCTTTCGCTGTGACTACTTCCCCTTTGTTGAGCCTGGTGTTGAGATGGCTATTGAGTGCGCCGTCTGCCAGGGAAGTGGCTGTCGTCTGTGCGGCTCAAGCGGCTGGATTGAAATACTGGGTGCCGGTATGGTTCACCCCAGGGTGCTTGAGCGAGTAAATATTGACCCTGAGGTCTACTCTGGTTTTGCTTTCGGTATGGGGATTGAGCGCATCCCGATGCTCCGCTACGGCATTGATGATATTCGGCTGTTTTATAGTAGTGACCTCAGATTTTTAAGGCAGTTTTAAAGTAATGAAAGTCCTGATAAAATGGCTTAAAGAATATATAAATATTACCCTTCCTTCGGCAGAGCTTGCCCGGCGGTTGACGATGGCTGGCACCGAGGTTGAGCTGTTGTCACTGGGTGGTGAGAGCTGGCAGGGTGTTGTAATTGGCCAGATAGAGGCCGTTAGTCCCCATCCCAATGCCGACCGCTTGAGGCTGGTTACTGTTAATTTGGATACACAGGAGCAGACGGTAGTCTGCGGCGCCCCCAACCTTACTGTCGGCGATAAGATTGCCTTCGCCAGTGTCGGTGTTGAGCTTATTGATGGACATACCGGGGAAAAAGCAGTTATAAAACCGGCTAAAATTCGTGGTGTTACCTCCTGTGGTATGGTCTGCTCGGAAAAGGAGCTGGGCATCTCTGATAGCCATGAGGGTATCATGGTGTTGCCCCCTGAGGCGCCGCTGGGTAGTCCACTGGCTGAATTTTTATCTGATGTCGTCCTTGACCTGGAGGTAACCCCAAATCGCCCTGATTTGCTGTCGGTTATCGGTGTCGCCCGGGAGGTAGCCGCCCTTACCGGCCAGTCGGTGTCTCTTTCAGGGGCAAGCTATAAAGAAGCGGGTCAGCCAATAGAGGAGCAGGTGTCGGTTGAAATTGCTGATCCTGATTTATGCCCCAGGTACTGCGCCAGTCTGATTAGCGGTATAAAGATAGGTGAGTCCCCTGAGTGGCTCAGGCAGCGGCTATCGGCCTGTGGCATGCGCCCGATAAACAATATCGTTGATGTTACCAACTATGTCATGCTGGAATACGGTCAACCTCTTCATGGATTTGACTTTGAGCGGATAAAAGGTAAGAAGATAATTGTGCGCCGTGTAGATAAAGGTGAAGCCATCATTACACTGGACGGCATGGAGCGCAATCTTTCTGATAATACACTGGTCATCGCAGATGGTGAGCGGGTAGTAGCCATCGCCGGTGTTATGGGCGGTGCCAACAGCGAGGTAGGTGATAAAACCACCTCAATACTGCTGGAATCGGCCAATTTTAACCCGTCCAGTATTCACTATACCAGCCACGGGTTGCGCTTGGTAAGTGAAGCCAGTATGCGCTTTGAGAGGGCTATTCGCCCTGAACTGACCGTACTGGCGCTCAGACGGGCAACTCAGCTTATGTTGCAGCTGGCTGGAGGTGAGTCTGCCCAAGGTATCATTGATGTCTACCCGGGAAAGAAAGAGCCGAAACCCATCTTGCTGCGAGCGGACGAAGTCAAGCGTCTTCTGGGTATTGAACTCAGTCTGGAGCAGATAGTGAATGCCTTGACTTCGCTGGGATTTAAACTGGAAAAAACCCCGAAGGCTTCCGGATTTCTTGTAACAGTTCCCTATTGGCGCAGTGATGTAAACCTTGAGGCTGACCTGATAGAGGAGATAGTCCGTGTCGTCGGCTATGACAATATTCCAACCACCTTGCTCAGTAGCCCCCTGCCACAGCAAGACCCGGAGCCTATTTTGGAGTTTAAAAAGAGGGTAAGGCAGAGCCTTACCGGTTACGGTTTCCAGGAGGTGATAACCTATTCCTTGACCAGCCGGGAAGTACTGGAAAGGGTATTTGTCTCTCATATCCTTGAGCCTGAACCGATGCGTGTGGCTAATCCCATGACGACAGACCAGGAGTATCTTCGCACCAACCTCAGGGGCAACCTTTTAACCGCATTGGCGGCAAATATACGGCATGAAGAAGGAGCGATAAGGCTTTTTGAGCTGGGCAGGGTGTATCTACATCGTGATAATGATTTGCCCAATGAACCCGAGATGATGTGTGGTCTATTGGCTAGCTCCGGATTGGAAAAGTCGTGGCCCGGTGGGATTGAGTCTTTTGATTTCTTTACCGCCAAAGGAGTGGTGGAAAGTTTGCTGGCTCAACTGGGTATTATTGCCGGCTTTGAGGAAGCTAGCGATCAGGGTTTACGCCCGGGAAAGCAGGCGGCTGTTATTGTTGGTGGTAAAAGGCTTGGTGTCGTCGGTGAGTTACACCCTGAGGTAGCCCGGGCTTTTGACGTTCCTTGCGAGGTCTATCTCTTAGAGATGGATATAACGGCGCTTTTATCGCATAGCCTTAGCGTTAAGACATTCCAGCCGATACCACGCTTCCCATCGGTGGTTAGAGATATAGCCCTGGTGGTTGATGCCAAGGTCAGCAACCAGCAAGTGCTGGATATTATAACGGGCCTTCCTTTGGTTAAGGAAGTAACTTTATTCGATGTCTATACCGGTAAGCAGGTACCAACGGGTAAAAAATCTCTAGCCTACAGTATTACATTCCAATCCCCTGAATACACACTGACAGATGAAGAGGTTGACGAAGTACAGCATAAAATCCTGGACAGGCTAGCCAGTAGGCTCGGAGCCAGTTTACGGGCTTAGTGTTAACTCCTTGATTTTATTTACCGCTTCCTCAATCGGCACCAGCTCGAATTTCTTCTCCGAACGCCACTTCAGCTCGACACTGGCTTTCTCCAGTGTGCGCGGGCTGATAATCACTCGTAATGGTATTCCCAGCAGGTCGGCATCGTTGAACTTGACGCCGGTGGATTCATCCCGGTCGTCATAAAGCACTTCCAGCCCCTGCGCTTCAAGATCAGCATAGAGACTATCTGCTGTTTTAAGTATTTGGGGATTTTCCAGAGATAAGGGGCAGAGATAGATGCGATACGGGGCAATAGATAACGGCCAGATAATGCCCTTATCATCATGGTTCAGCTCAATAATAGCCGCCATAAGCCGGCCGATACCGATGCCGTAGCAGCCCATGACGATGGGATGGGAGGCACCGTCGGCGTCTATGTAAGAGGCACCCAGCCTCTCGCTGAGGAAGGTACCCAGCTTGAACACATGACCGACCTCTATGCCCTGTGTTGACAGAAGTTTGCCACCACAGCCGGGGCAGGTATCACCGGCACGAACCAGGGTGATATCGCCTACTATATCAGCCTTAAAGTCCCTGGGGTAGTTGACATTTCTGAGGTGGGTATCCGGTTTATTGGCGCCGGCAACGAAATTTATCCCTGAGGTTATCGAATCATCGGCAACGACCTTTATGCCCTTCAAGCCTACTGGTGAGGCTGAGCCGGCGACTATTCCGGCTTTTATCACCTCGTCTTCGGTTGCTATACGAAGTTCGGTGCAGTGCATAACGTTCTTTAGTTTGACCTCGTTTACCTCAAGGTCGCCCCTGATGACAACAAAGACCAGTTCCCCGTCGGCTATGTAAAAAACAGCTTTCAGGGTGCCGCTTCGGGGCACCTTCAGGAAATCCGATACCTGTTCAATAGTATAATAGCCGGGTGTGGCTACCTCTTCTATAGGTAAGGTCTTGCCGCTGGAAACATTGCTTTTAGCGCTCTTTGCCTTCTCGGCATTGGCGGCACAGTCACAGTTATTGCAGTATATAATCTCATCCTCACCCCTTTCAGAGATAACCATGAACTCGTGGGAGTCCTTGCCGCCGATGGCACCACTGTCGGCTTCAATAAGGATAGTCGGCAGCCCACAGCGAGTATAGATATTGCTGTAGGCTTTTAGCATTTTCTGGTAGCTCTGGTCTAGTCCCTCTTCGTCGGTGTCAAAGCTGTAGAGGTCTTTCATGGTAAACTCCCGGACTCGTACCAGCCCGCCTCTGGGTCTGGGTTCATCACGAAACTTTGTCTGAATCTGGTACAGCATTAGAGGCAGGTCGCGGTAGCTCTGCACATACTGGCTAACAAGCTCGGTAATTACCTCTTCATGGGTTGGACCCAACACCAGCTTTCTCTCCTTGCGGTCAGAGAGGATGAAAAGCCCTTTGCCAAAGGCGGCGTCCCGCCCTGTTTTGTGCCATAGTTCAATGGGCTGGAGCACGGGCAGGCTCAGTTCCTGTCCACCAGCTTTATCCATCTCGTCACGGACGATATCCTCAATTTTCCTGAGTGCTCTCCAACCAAATGGCAGATAGGAGTAGACGCCGGCGGTTAGCTGCCGAATCATGCCGGTTCTTAGCATCAGCCGGTGGTTGGCGGTGTCCGCCTCTGCCGGCACCTCTCGCTGTGTCTTACCGAATAGCCTTGATAAACGCATAAACTATATTAAAACTCCTGAAAATACCTAGAATATTAAACCATATCGGGCGGATTTATGCCAGTTTGGCTAAATCTTTAGTTTAATTGTTAACAATATTTCTAATCCCCCACCGAGGACGGGATGGCGTTCCTTTTCCTAAACCACCTCCCGAGGGCGGGTGGGTTGGGAAATAAAAGTTCTATTAATAAAGGAGGAGTAGGGTGGGTAGGAAATAAAAGTAAAAGATAACAAAGGGTAGGGCAGGGTGGTAATATCCTCTCCAACCTATTTGCCTAACAGAACAACCTCACCCCCTGTCCCCCTCTCCTTACAAGGAGAGGGGGAAAAGAGGAAGAGGGGCTTCGCCCCTCTTTAAATCTCCTTTATGCTTCGCCCCTTCAAACTTCCCCTTTACCTTGTCATTTTTCTAACAAAGGTTATCAAGAATAATGCTATAGAGAAAATACCGATAAAGGATTCAGCAGCACCAAGTCCTCTTATATAATTATTAGCAGTAACAACCCATGTTTCGTCAATCCAGCTGCCATAACCTAAGGCTGTAAAAGATACTGCACTGAAATAAAGAGATTGCCACAAAGCTGCCCACTGCCAAACTGAACCAATGAGAAAGTATACGACTGCTGAAATTAATATAACTGATGCTGCCCATCCAGTAACTCTTAGTGGTCTTTCACCATAGCCGCAGATAAGAGAAAGAAACGTAGACCATACTCTGGGAAAAGGATTTGGCCACCATTTTAGCGCCTTTCTCTTTACTTCCATTTCACGATAGAAGAATTTGCCAGCGATGTCGTACAATCCAGCTTTGGTATACCACATCTTAAGCTGTCGGTAGGCATCTGCTGCTCCATCGAACCAGCGGTTTTCCTCCTCCCCCAGAATATAGTTGCCCCAGTCAGCCTGTTCTAATCTCGTTTCTGGTGAAAATTTAGCGCCCCATAAATAAGCTCCCTCAAAGTGGGTACCAAGTGAATAAGCTCTCTCAAGGTAAGCAGAGGATAAATTAGCCCCCTCAAGGTGGGTGTCACCTAGGTAAGCCTCCTCAAGGTGAGCAATTTCTAAATAGGCTTTCTTGAGGTTGGTCTTTTCCAAATTAGCCTCCTCAAGTTGGGCATTCCCTAAATCAGCTCCTTCAAGGTCAGTGTGCTGTAATTTAGCCTTCTCAAGGTGGGTGTTTCGTAGGATAATCCCATGAAGGTCTAAGTCCGAAAGGTCTATCGCTTCCTCAAATACCTTTCCAGATAGGTCAAGTTCTTTGGCTGTATCACCATTTTCCTCTATGGCTTTGAGCACATCTTCACGGGTATAAGGATTTTGTTCTGTTCCTTCTCCCATTTCTAAAACCTCTCCACCTCCCGCATCAGCACCTCAATAAAATCCTTCTCCACTATGGTGCCGATTTTTTTGCCCTTCTTGAAAAGGACGGCTCTGCCTTTACCACAGGCGATGCCAATATCGGCGTCTCTGGCTTCACCGGGGCCATTGACCACGCAGCCCATTACAGCGACTTTTATCGGCTTGTCAATGTTCATCAGCTTCTCTTCCACTTCCCTGGCTAGTTCTATAATATCAACCTCAGCCCGGCCACAGGAGGGGCAGCTGACAAGAACCGGGCCGTGCTGGCGCAAATCCAGGCTTTTCAGGATTTCGTAGGCGGCGATTACCTCTTCCCTGGGGTGGGCGGATAGTGATACCCGGATGGTATCGCCAATTCCCATATAGAGCAGGGGGCTGATGCCGGCGACACTGCGGATAATACCGGTTCTGGGGGGTCCGGCTTCGGTAATGCCGATATGTAATGGATAGGGTATCTTTTGGGCAATATCCCGGTAGGCTTCAATGGTGGTCGGCACATCAAAAGCCTTGAGCGAGACCTTAATCAGGTCAAAGTCAAGGCTTTCCAAAAACTGTATTTGCTCCATTGCTACCGCCACCATCTGCTGGGCGGTGGTTAATCTGAGGTTGACCCTTTTGGGCAGGCTACCGGCGTTTACCCCGATGCGAATGGGGATACTTCTTTCTTTAGAGGCACTGACGATGGCGGTCACCTTATCCGGCTGGCTGATATTACCCGGGTTTAACCTGAGTCCATCAACGCCAGCAGAAATAGCCATCAATGCCAGGCGATGGTCAAAGTGGATATCGGCGATAAGGGGTATAGATATGCCCTTTTTGATAGCTGGTAAGGACACAGCGGCTTCTCTATCGGGCACGGCGACGCGTACCAGTTCGCAGCCGCAGTCCTCCAGCTCCTTAATCTGGTTGATGGTTGACATAACATCCCTTGTATCGGTCTTGGTCATGGACTGCACCACGATGGGGGCGTCGCCGCCGACGGTTACACTACCAATCTTTATCGTTTTTGAAATCCTGCGCTGTATCATGGTATCAGGCTGTCTCCGCTTGTTATGCGTATTATATCCTGCAGGGTAATTGCCAGCATAAGGGCCATCAGCATAAGGAAACCAATAAGGTGCACCAGTCCCTCCCTTTTCGGTGAGATACGCTTGCCGCGGCGCACCCACTCCAGCAGGACAAAGGCGATTCTGCCGCCGTCCAGTGCCGGCAGTGGCAGGATGTTGATTATAGCCAGGTTTAGACTGAAGAAAGCGGTCCATTCCAGGAGCGGGCTGATGCCGGCTTTAGCCGCCTCACCGGTTATCTGGGCGATTGCCACCGGCCCGCCTACTCCGCCGGCTGAGGTGGTGCCGATGAACATACTAAGTATGGCATTCTTGAATAAGACCATATTTTCTATGGTCTGTTTTACCCCTAGGGGTATGGCCCGCCAGAATGGTTCACTCTGGCGTTCTTCCGTTAGCCCTATATTGCTTATGGCAACACCCATTGCCCCTTCATCTTCGGGGGGTCTCCATCTGGGTATCAGATGAAACTCCTCCTGTGTGGTGTCGCTGTGCTCTACCAGCAGGGTAATTTCTTTACCCAGATTGAGCAGGACATAGCGGTTCAGGTCTGTGGTGTTATTTATCGGCTTATCATTTACACTGATAATGGTATCCCCGTCCTGGATGCCGGCCATGGCGGCCGGGGAATTTTCGGCTACCTCTTTAACGACTACCTTCCCGACGAAAACATCATGGGGAACCATGAAGGCGATTGACAGCAGCAGGAAGGGCAGCAGGGCATTCATTATTGAGCCGGCGCTTAAGACCAGCAACCTGGTGCCGACGCCCTTACTGGCCAGGCTGCGTTTTATCTCCGGGTCTTCCTCGCCGGCCATCTTGGTAAAGCCACCCAGGGGTATGGCGTTCAGGGAATAAACTGTTTCACCGCGTTTAAAAGAGAGCAGCCTTGGTGGGAAGCCCAGCCCGAACTCTTCCACCTTTACCTTGAAGGCCTTGGCGGTCATAAAATGCCCCAGCTCGTGGGCAAGGATAACTATCGCCAGAACGCCGAGAAAGGCTAGTATCGTAATCAGCATGGGGTATCTCCTAGGGCAAGCCTGATGGCATTGTCTCTGGCCCAGGCATCTGCGGTAGCAATATCAGCTATGGTTGGCCGGGCTATGGGCTGATGCTGCTCCAGTATCTGCTCTATAAGGCTGGCGATGCCGCTGAATTTAATGCGATGGGATAGAAAAAGTTCAACAGCTACCTCGTCAGCGGCGCAGAGTACTACCGGGAAGGTTCCACCTTCTTTGCCGGCTTCTATAGCCAGTTTCAGACAGGGGAAGGTATCCAGGTCGGGCTCTTCAAAATCTAGGTGGCTGATACTGCCCCAGTTAATTCTGGGTAGTTCCGGGTTGGACAGTCGCTCCGGGTAGGTCAGGGCATATTGAATAGGCAGTCGCATATCAGGGCAGCCCAGCTGGGCTTTAGCCGAGCCATCTATAAACTCAACTATGGAATGAATAATGCTCTGGGGGTGGATTAGAACCCTGATATTGTCAAAGGGTATGCCAAACAACCAGTGGGCTTCAATCACCTCAAGCCCCTTGTTAATCAGGGTAGCCGAGTCTATGGTGACCTTTCCCCCCATCTGCCACGAGGGGTGTTTTAATGCCTGCTCGGCGGTTACCTCTTCCAGTTGTGCTGACGAGTAGCCGCGGAAGGGGCCACCGGATGCAGTTAAGATAATTTGGGCAGGCTTCGTCCTTTCACCCTCAAGGCATTGCCAGATAGCGCTGTGCTCGCTATCAATGGGTATAATGCGGGCGCCGTTCAGCTTTGCTTCATCCATAATAATTTGACCAGCGGTAACCAGCGATTCCTTATTAGCCAGGGCGATATTTTTGCCAGCCTTAACGGCAGCCAGCGTTGGCTCCAGCCCTGAGCTTCCCGAGGTGGCGATAACGACGGTGTCAACATCTGGATGGGCTGCCATTTCTTCCATAGACAGGAATTTATAATCTCCACCCGGATGCTCTTTGCCTTGCTGGTAATAGACGAACTCCGGCTTGAACTCCTTTACCTGTTCTTGTAGCAGGGCGATGTTGCTACCCCCCGCCAGCCCGACTATGTCGAATCTATTGGGCAGGGCACGGACTATTTCCAGCGTCTGCCTGCCTATGGAGCCAGTTGAGCCCAGCACCGCCAGTCTTTTCTTCGCATCGGTCATATCACATATTATCACACAGAAAGGCGTAATTTGCCAGCTTTGGGGAGGGGGTAAAAAAGAGAAAAGGTGGAAAAGGAACTAATACTTGGGGATTAATTTACCAAGTTCACTTACCAAGTCTTCGGCTGCATTTTTTTGGTTGTTTAGTTGTGTTGTGAGTGCCTTTGCAGTAGACATGAATTCGGGAGTAACCGCTTTAGCGTTTATAACCAGTGCATCGTGTGTAGCATTTCTTAGTAATCCTAGTTTTTCATGCGTTTTTAGAATCTCTTCATTTAATGCTTTGATTTTTTCATCTAACGACGGTTGCTTTAATGCTAAAGCAGCTTCGCTCATTATGTATCCAGTTCTTCGGATAGAAAATAATGATTCACCTTTAAGAGAAAAGGATATATATAGCCTAAACCATTCTTCTGCGGTATTTTTACCTTTATCTGTATATTCTTCGGAGTATTTCCAGTCTATGGCACTTTTTGCCCATTCTAGAATCTCATTAAGCTGTTTTCTTTTATATCCTCTGTTGACCTCTCTAATCTGCCTAAATGCAAAAAATGCTAGACCTATAGTTCCTAAAGCAACAAAAAATGAAATAATTAAACCAATTATAATGGTGGTTTGTTCAAAGCAAGACATGTGCGGATTATACCACATAAAAAATGTGTTGATTTTTGTACCTATTGACATATAGCAGTAGGGGTGTAGAATATTCTTGAACAAAGGAGGTAATGAAAATGAATGAACAGGCGGAAACGGGTTGCTGCCCCAGGTTTAATCCGGAACCCTGGCAGGAAAAGGAGATAATATTCAAGGATAAACTGTTTATAAAAGACCATGTCAGGAGTTTTATGCACATACCGCTGAACTTCGGGCAGGTAATGACGAGGAATATGAAAAAAATTGAAGAGGCGGGTGCTGATACGCCTGAGCCGCTTGTGCTCTCCGATGAGAAATCGCTCTGGAGTAGCGATGTCTATATTGCGGTAAGTAAAGAGGTCCCCGGTGCCGAGATGGAAAGGATATCCGGCACCTTTCTCAGCAAGGTGTTTGAAGGTTCCTACGGGAATACATCAAAATGGGTCAGGACAATGTATGATTTTATTAAGTCCCGGGGTAAAGAGGCTAAGAAGCTGTACTTCTTCTACACCACCTGCCCCAAATGCGCTAAATTCTATGGCAAAAACTATACCGTTCTTCTGGCAGAGGTTTAGCCAAAGCCAATTAGCCGCTGAATAAAATTACATAATAATATACAATCACGCCGGTGAAGACCATGCTATCCATGCGGTCAAGGAAGCCGCCGTGTCCGGGCACTCCCCTGCCCGAGTCCTTTACCCCCATATTGCGTTTGAACATGGACTCAAACAAGTCACCAAGCTGCCCGAAAACACTGACTAATATTGCCAGGGGAACCGCCTGTCCGTAGCTAAAACTAGGGGGCAGGTCTAGCAGCCAAACCAGAAGCAGGCTTACTAGAATTGCGCCGGAAATACCACCAATTGCCCCTTCCCAGGTTTTCCTTGGGCTGATACTGGGAGCCAGGTAGTGACGCCCCCAGGCTCTGCCGACAAAATACGCCGCTGAGTCATAGGCAAAGGTGATAAAAAGGGCAAAGAATACCCAGTCACGGCCAAACTCCAGCCCCCTCAGGGCTACAAAATGGCTAAGCAGCCAGCCAATATAGAGGATGCCGGCTACTGTCCAGGCCCAGCTTGAAAAGGCACCCTCTTTCTGGTCTCGCAGTAAGAGCCAGGCCGGGGGTAGCACTACCGCCGAGGTTAGCAGTAGCGGGTTGAGATAGGTATGGTCCAGATCTGGGCTCAGGATAAAAAGAAGTGTCCAGACTAACCCGAAGCTGGTAAGTGGCAACACTTTCTGGTTTGAAGCGGCAACCACTCTATAGAATTCCAGGGCCGCCAGCACTCCCCAGATGGCGACGAATATAGTGAGCCAGGGCAATGGTTTGTCAAACCAGACAGCAACTACCAGTAGAGATAACAGGCAAACAGCTGTAATAACCCTTTTTTTGAGCATCTTTTATAGTCCACCAAAGCGCCTTTGTCTCTGACTATAGGATATAAGGGCTTTCTCTACTTCTCTAACATTAAAGTCGGGCCACAGCACATTGGTGAAGTAGTATTCACTGTAGGCTGACTGCCACAAAAGGAAGTTACTGATACGCAGGTCGCCACCGGTCCGAACAACCAGGTCAACCTCGGGCAGACCGGCAGTATAGAGATAGCTGCTGAACAACTTCTCGTCTATATCCTTGGCTGGGATATCTTCAGCTATGATGCTGCGTACTGCGTCCAGGATTTCCATACGCCCGCCATAGTCAAAGGCGAAGCTCAGGGTCATTTCAGTATTGTCTTTGCTTAGCTCAACGGCTTTCTTTATGGCTAGTTTAAGATTTTTCGGCAGTCTTTCAAGGTGGCCCAGATGGCGCATCTTAACGCCCCTTTTGTGCAGTTCTATGGCCTCTTTCTCTATTGATTTCTCTAGTATGCGGAGCAGGCCGTTAACCTCATATTTGGGGCGATTCCAGTTCTCTGTGGAGAAACTATAGAGGGTTACATACTTTATATGGTGTTCTTCGCCGAGGTATTTAATAACTGAGCGGGTGTTTTCTATCCCGGCTCGGTGTCCTTCAAGCCGGAGCAATCCACGCTGTTCTGCCCACCGACCGTTACCATCCATAATGAAGGCTATGTGGTTGGGCAGCTGAGTGATTTTTTTCATAGCCAGAGCATTGGCACCCTTTTCATTCCGTTGAACCGGGGGTTTAAGCCAGCCGGTAAGCCGGGCTAAACCTCCATCAATTCTGCCTCTTTGTTTTGTCCCGCTTGTTGGGCAATGTCAATAAAGCTATCAGTGAGCGTTTGTATCTTGTTAACGGCGCGCTTATGGTCATCCTGTGATATTTCCTTATTCTTTTCCAGTTGCTTCAGTTCGTCAGTAGCTTCACGCCTCAGGTTTCTTATGGCTATTTTACCTTCTTCAACCCTTCTCTTAACCAGCTTGGTTAGCTCCTGACGCCTCTCTTCAGTGAGCGGCGGAATGTTTAATCGGATAATGCTGCCATCAATGTTTGGTGTTAGCCCCAGGTTAGACTTAAAGATAGCCTTTTCTATGCTCGGTGTACTGATCGGGTCCCAGGGCTGAATAACGAGCCGGCTGGCCCCGGAGACAGAAATGCCGGCGATGTGTTTAAGTGGCATGGAAGCACCAGCATAATCCACCTTGATATGTTCTATTAAGGCGGGCGTCGCCCGCCCGGTGCGGATGCCAGCCAATTCCCGATTCAGGGCTTCAATAGAAGCATCCATCTTTTTTTCGGCACCAAGTAGGATATCCTCGATCATTTCTACTACTCGCTGGTTATCAGGGTGCCAATGGGTTCACCGGTTATAACCCGTTCAATACTGCGCTCAGCCTGGAGGTCAAAGACGATTATCGGCAGCTTGTTTTCCAGGCAGAGTGAGAGGGCGGTGGAGTCCATTACTTCGAGGCGTTTATTTAAGGCTTCAAGATAGGTCAAGCGGTCAAATTTCTTGGCTTTGGGGTCCTTGCGGGGGTCAGCACTGTAGACACCGTCAACATTGTGCTTGGTCATAAGCAGGACATCAGCCTCAACCTCTATGGCTCTCAGGGCGGCGGCGGTATCGGTAGACATATACGGGTTGCCGGTGCCCCCGGCCAGGATAATAACCCTGCCCTTTTCTAAATGGCGGATTGCCCGGCGCCTGAGGTAGGGCTCAGCCACCTGTTCAATAACAATAGCCGACTGGGTTCTGGTGACCACACCTATCTTTTCCAGTGAATCCTGTAGAGAAAGGGCATTTATTACAGTAGCCAGCATGCCGGCGTAGTCAGCAGTAACCCGGTCTATACCTGCCTTGGCTGCTTGAGCCCCGCGCCAGATATTGCCGGCACCGACGACAACAGCCACCTCCACCCCCATATTCATCACTTGTTTAATCTGCTTGGCTACCCTAGCTACTGTAGGGGCATCAATACCATAGACTGCATCGCCCTTAAAAGCCTCGCCGCTTAGCTTTAAAAGTACTCGTTTGTACTTCACCGCGCTCATTTTATTATTACCTTGCGCCTAATTCAAATCTGGTAAATCGGCTAACCTTGATGTTCTCTCCTACCTTGGCTATGGTCTGAAAGATAACATCCTGAACGGTCATAACGGGATCTTTAATATAGGCTTGCTGAAGCAGGCAGCCTGTTTCAACTTCTACATCAGCCTTTTGCTCGGGTGGTATTTCTTCTTCTGAAATAAACTGGGGGCACATGGCGGTTACCTGCATTGCCAGGTTATGAGCCAGCTCCTTAAATTCGTCGGTTCGGGCAACAAAGTCGGTTTCGCAATTAAGTTCAATCATGGCTCCAATGCGTCCACCGATATGTATATAGGCTTCAACCAGTCCCTGTTCCGTAACGCGTTCCGCTTTCTTGGCTGCTTTAATACAGCCCTGTTTCTTCAGGTCTTCCAGGGCCTTTTCTATATCCCCATTGGCGTTAACCAGGGCGTTACGGCATTCCATAATGCCGGCGCCGCACTGTTTCCGTAGTTCTTTAATGCTGGCTGTCGAAATCTCCAAAACTTAACCCTCAATTTTATTTGTCTTCGGATATTTGAGTGATGGGCTGGGTGGTTTCGGCTTCTTCTGGTACCGCTTTTGCCACCTCTTCAACCTCTTCCACTTCTTCCGTCACCTTCTCTACCTCTCCTGTCTCCCCCGCCTCCCCCGCTATCTCCCCAGTTTCCTCCGCTGACGCTGCCATTTCGCCTACCTTGCCCTCGATAATGGCATCAGCGATTTTAGAGGTTATCAGTTTTATGGCTCTGATAGCGTCATCATTGGCTGGGATAGGATGGTCGATGTCATCCGGGTTACAATTAGTATCTACGATAGCTATCACCGGTATGCCCACTCGCTGGGATTCAGCAAGAGCGATACCTTCTTTTGTTGGGTCTATTATGAATATGGTATCTGGCAGGCTGGTCATTTCCTTGAAGCCGCCCATATTCTTATTAAGGTGCTCAATTTCCTCGCCTAGCTTCAGGGCTTCCTTTTTAGGCAAGCGGGCAAAATCACCTCTGGCTTGCTGGTCTTCGAGGCGGACAAGGTGGTCTATACGAGTTTGGATAGTGGTGAAGTTCGTCAAGACACCACCTATCCAGCGTTGATTGATAAAATACATGCCACAGCGCTTGGCTTCTTCCTCCACAATGCTCTGAGCTTGCTTTTTAGTGCCAACGAAAAGAATCTTGCCACCCCCAGCCGCCACCTGTTTAACAAACTTACAGGCATCGTCCAGCATACTGGCTGTCTGTTCTAAATCAACGATATGGATACCGTTACGCTTGGTGAAGATGTATCTTTTCATGCGGGGGTGCCAGCGGCTGGTCTGGTGTCCAAAATGGGCACCGGCTTCAAGGAGCTCTTTTATGGTAGCTGTATCTGGCAAATTGTTCCCCTTCTAGCTGTTGTTTGCTTGTTGTCAGGCTAACAGTATAGCATACCCTTTAGCGGGCGGCAAATAGTCGGCTTTGGTTAGTGATCCTGGCTTGTTCATCTGGTTACTGCTTGTTTACCGGCAAGTTCATGTTTGTAGTACCACCTGCGGATGGTCTCATCTACCTCATCAGGGTCGTCACAAACCCGTAGTAAGCTAAGGTCTTGCTCGGAGATATATCCCTTAGCCAGGCTAAGTTTGCGTAGCCAGTCCAGGAATCCTTCCCAGTAGTTGCTATCGAATAAAACTACCGGGAAGGGCTTTATCTTGTAGGTTTGCATCAGGGTTAGCACCTCGGTTAGCTCATCAAGTGTACCCAAGCCACCAGGCATTATGATAAAGGCGCTGGCATACTTTACCAGCATAACCTTACGGACAAAGAAGTGATTAAAGGTTAGTGACTGCGTTGTATAGATGTTGCTGACCTGCTCCTCAGGCAGTTTAATGTTGAGCCCGATAGATTTAACCCCGGCTCTAGCAGCCCCCTTATTGGCTGCTTCCATGACGCCGGGTCCGCCGCCGGTTATGATGGAGAAGCCCATCTCCCCCAGCCGGTGAGCGATTTCCTCTGTTTTTTTGTATAATTCATCTTCTGGTTTTAGTCGAGCCGAACCGTATATGCTTATCGCTGGTTCTATACCTGAAAGCGAATCAAAACCGTCCACCAGTTCGCCGATGATACGAAACATGCGCCAGGAGTCTTCTTTGGCCAGTTCATTTATCTCATATTCGTACTTCATACAACCTCCTCTCCTTTTGCAATTACTATGGCTTAGAGCCCCTTAATCCATTCTATCGCATTTTGAAAAATCTGGAAGCCGTCTCCTCGGTTACCAGCTCTCTGTCTTGACCATCTTGGGTGCTGGCTGCTTCGGATGTGGCGTTCTGGATGCGGCATCAGGGCAAAGATACGCCCGGTACTGTCGCAGATACCGGCAATGTTTCCCGCCGAGCCATTGGGGTTGTAAGGATAACCAGCTTGCCGGTTACCATGCCCATCGGTGTAGTAGAGGGCTACATCTAGCCCGGTTAAGGCTCTGGCATCAGCAACAACCTTGCCTTCACCATGGGCAACCGGAAGATAAAAACTCTCAATTCCCCGGGTGAACACACAACGGCTTTTTTTGTTAGTGCCGAGGTAAACCCATCGGCACTCAAACTTACCCGAGTCATTGGTGGCCAGGGTCAACCCCTGCCGATTTCCAAGCCCTGGTAGAATACCGGCTTTTACCAGCACCTGAAAGCCATTGCAGATGCCCATAATAAGCCGTCCGCCTTCGACGAACCGTTTTATATCCGTACCCAGCTTTAGCCTGATTTCGTTAGCCAGTACCGTGCCCGCCCCCAGGTCATCACCATAGGTAAAACCACCGGGAATGACCATTATCTGGTAGTCTTCCAGGCGTTGCTCGCGGTGAATCAGTCGGCTAATGTGAACCAGGGAGGTTTCTGCTCCCGCCTGCTGGAAGGCAAAGGCGGTCTCCTCATCGCAGTTGGTTCCCTGTGCCCGCAGTATCAGCGTTCTTACTTTACTCATTGCTCTCTACCAGTTCAGGGGTTTTTGCCAGGCTTCTTTTAGTTTATCTATAGGCACGGCTAAAACCTTATCACCCTTTAGTCCGTATATCTCCAGCATTCTAGAAGAGGCAACATCACCGATACAGGCAAAGACTGACCTGTCTATTGCCTTTTCAAGCTCGTCCTTATTCCCCGGTGCTACCTCAACCAAAAAGCGGCTGTTTGATTCAGAGAAAAGGATAAAATCATCCCGGTTAATAGATTCATCCAGCGGCACCTGCTTCATTTTGATGGTTGCACCCAGACCACCGGCAAAGGCCATCTCTGCGAGGGCGACGCCGAGACCACCATCACTCAGGTCGTGGCATGCCCTGATTAAGCCTCTTTTCGTAGCCAGGCTCAACCTGTCCATAAGCTCTTTAGCCCGGTGCGGATTCACCTTAGGCACATTATTACCGATAAAGCCGAGGTTTCTAAAGTATTCCGAGCCGCCTAATTCATTGTTGGTGATACCGACGATATAAATAAGGTCGCCAGCCTTCTTAAAGTCCATTGATATTGCCTTGTTAACATTCTCCATTACGCTTATTGCCGAGATGAGCAGGGTGTGGGGGATAGAGATGACATTGCCTTCAAATTCAAACTCATTGTTAAGACTGTCCTTGCCTGATATGAAAGGTGTGCCGTAGGCAACAGCCATATCGTAGCAAGCCTGGCATGCCCGTACTAAAGCACCAAGGCTTTGCGGTCGGCTGGTGTTGCCCCAGCAGAAATTATCCAACAAAGCCACTCGATTAAGGTCACCACCAACAGCAACAATCTGCCTCAGGGCTTCGTCAATGGCTGAGGCTGCCATCCAGTAGGGGTCTATATCGCCGTATTTGGGATTTATGCCATTGGCTACAATGAGGCCTATCTCTGAATTAAGAACCGGCTTAATAATGGCGGCATCACCGGGCCCATCATCTTCCTGGCCGACCAGGGGCTTGAGCACGCTGCCTCCCTGTACCTCGTGGTCATACTGGCGTATCACCCATTCCTTGCTGCATATATTCCATGAACCTAGTACTCGCAGCAAAGTCTCAGTTAAATCCGGCGGTGTAAAATCGGGTTCAGGATGCTTTGGCTTCTGCCAAGCTGCTTGCAGTTCAAGCTGGGGACGACCATTGTGGAGAAACTCCATGTCAAGGTCACAGACCAGGTTATCCTGATAAAAGAGCTTTAACCGTTTATCATTTGTAAATTCACCAATGATGGTTGCCTCAGTATCTTCATCGGCAAAGAGATTTAAGAGCTCATCGGCGCAATCGGGTGGCACAGCTAATACCATCCGTTCCTGTGATTCGGATATCCATATCTCGGAATAGGAAAGCCCGGCGTATTTTAGTGGTACCCTGTCCAGGTAGACACGGACTCCGGTTTCGGCGGCCATTTCGCCGACGGCTGACGAAAGTCCACCACCACCGCAGTCTGTTATCCGGCAGAATAGCCGGCGGTCTCTGGCTTGAATCAGGGTATCAATAAGTTTCTTTTCAACAATAGGGTTGCCAATTTGAACCGAGCTATAGGAAGCCTCGGTTGAGCCTTTGCTTAACTGCTCTGAGGCGAAGGTGACGCCGTGTATACCGTCACGCCCCGTCTTGCCTCCGGCTACTACCACCAGGTCCCCCGGTTTTTGTTTGCCCATCTGGGAGAGTTCTTTTGGCATCAGCCCCACAGTGCCACAGTAAACAAGCGGGTTGGCTACGTAGCGTTCATCAAAAAGTATGGCGCCATTAAGCGTCGGGATACCCAGGCGATTGCCGTAGTCAGCCACCCCGGCGCGGACGCCCTTGAAGATGCGGCGGGGGTGCAACACCCCTGGAGGCAACTCATCATAGGGCAAATCAGGCGGCCCGAAGCAGAATACATCGGTGTTAAGGATTGGTTTGGCGCTGAGCCCGGTGCCCAATACATCACGCACTACACCACCGATACCGGTGGCGGCTCCTCCATAGGGCTCTATCGCGGATGGGTGGTTGTGGGTCTCAACCTTAAAGCACAATGCCCAGTTACCATCAAAATCTATCACCCCGGCATTGTCCTCAAAAACAGAAAGACACCACGGTTTATCCAGCTCCTCAGTTGCCTTCATAACGGTGCTTTTGAGAAGGTTGTTTATAATGGTACCGTTAAAATTAATTTTGCCCTTAAATGTCTTATGAACGCAGTGTTCCGACCAGGTTTGAGACAGTGTTTCTAGTTCGGCATCGGTGGGGTTGCGCCCCTGCTTGGTAAAATAGGCGACTATTGCTTTGCTTTCTTCATTACTAAAACCAAATTGCAGGGTGATTTTCTGTATCTTATCGGCTCCAACCAAGTCTATATGCTCCAGCCTGAAGCTGTACCGGGGGTTTTCGGGAAAGAGCCGGGGCTCTTTCCCGACAATATGCTGGATAATAGGGTTTACCAGCAATCGGTTGCAGATTATAACCAGCTGGTTTTTGTCGAGCTGCCCTTTTATAAGGTAACGCTTGGCTGTTTTAATCGCCCTGATGCCTTTAATATCTAAGTCCAGCACCGCCTTCATGGCCGTTTCCTCAACCGGGTCGGTAACGCCGGCATTGTAGGCTACCTCAACCGAATAGAAGCCGGCCTCGCTTTGACCGCGGGTATCTGAGTCAAAGCGGTACTCTTGGGTTACCGGGTCAGCCAGCAGGTTTCGGCAAATGAGCTCTAGCTCTTCGGGTTCTAAATCGGCATCCAGCCAGTAAATATCCAGCACGCGGACATCGGAGACGGTTGTTATTCCCAGGTCGTGAATATCCCTTACCAGCCCCTGGCCACATGCATCCGGCAGCTGCTCTTTTAGATAGACCTCTACTTTATGCATCACGTGATGTCCCTTTTAGGTGTGATGGAAATAAATAGCGTGGCCGGGATGGTAAGTTTTCGGTAACAACCAGTCCCAATATTACCATCCTCTGGGTGCCAGAAGCTCCTGTTCGGGGATTTGCTTTATATCCAGACCGGGCATGGCATCCCCCAGGTCACAAG